>Ga0302326_10020893_pt1 | contig 13446 bp, 8 predicted proteins | sample Palsa_T0_3_FD_202264 | JGI IMG/M metagenome (GOLD analysis project Ga0302326, IMG submission 202264) | Peat permafrost microbial communities from Stordalen Mire near Abisko, Sweden - Palsa_T0_3 | ecosystem: Environmental > Terrestrial > Soil > Palsa > Peat permafrost | place: Sweden: Abisko... | reverse complement strand
CCAGAATCAAATCGGAAACACCTTCGCGGATGTAGCGATAGGCGGTATCGATCGACTGCATGCCGGAGCCGCAATTGATCTGCACCGTAAAGGCGACCATCGCCTCGCCCATGCCGAGACGCAATGCGGCGACCCGCGCCGGGTTCATCTCGTCGGCAATGACATTGACGCAACCCAAAATCACCTGATCGAAGGCATTGGGCGCGAATGGCTGCCGCGCCAGCAACGGCCGGCCGCATTGCACGGCGAGATCCACCGGGGTGAACGGCCCGGGTCCGGTCCGCGCTTTCAGGAACGGCGTCCGGCTGCCGTCGATGATGTAAACCGGTCGCGCCATCAGCTTGCCGCCCGCGTCTCACCCAGTTCCTGGAAGAACTGATGCACCTCGGCGGGTTTCTTGTAGATCGGCGACAGCGCCTCCGGCGCGAAATCGTCGACCTCGATGACTTTCGCGACCGCCGCATGCGCGAGCGCGAGCTGATCGCCCTCGGCCTGGGTGATGACGCCCTTGCCGATGGCGTCCTTCACATCGTGCAAGTGCGCGGCCCGCATGCGCCTGGCGATATCTTCCGCGCCGGTGACGAGCAAAAACGCCTTCTCCAGCCGCGCGATGCCGCCGTCATCCTCGACATGCGACAGGTCGGGCGTCAGGCGGTCCCGCGCCGCCGACGGCTCCAGGATCAGCTGCGCGCATTGATGGACGACAATATCCGACGGGCCGAGCACCCGCGCGCCGAACGGCTGGATCAGGAATTTGAGCACGAGCGCGACGAACCGATTGGGCAAATTCGCGAGAATTTCCGCGAAACGATTTTCGATGGTGCGAAAGCCGCTCGCCATGCACCACTTCAGTGCGGCAAAATCAGCAACCTGGCGGCCCTCGTCCTGCCAGCGTTTCAGCGCCGCCGAAAGCAGATACAATTCCGACAGGATATCGCCGAACCGCGCCGACAGCATTTCCTTGCGCTTGAGCGCCCCACCCAGGGTCAATAGCGCCATGTCGGCGCACAGCGCGAACGCCGAAGAATAGCGCGAGAGCTGGCGATAAAATCCGGTGGCCTCTCCGGCATCGGGCACGGCTATAAACATTCCGCCGCTCCAGCTCCGGCCCCAGGCCCGAAACAGCGTGACCACGCTGTGACCGACATGTTTCCAGAACGCGGTGTCGAAGGCGTCGAGGCCGCGGGCGCGGTCCTCGTCGCCGAGCGCGTTCATTTCCTGCAGCAGATAGGGATGGGCGCGGATCGCGCCCTGCCCGAACACGATCAGGTTGCGGGTCAGGATGTTGGCGCCCTCGACCGTGATGCCGACCGGCACCGAACGATAGAGATTGCCCATGTAATTCTGCGGACCGTCGATCACGGCCTTGCCGCCATGGATATCCATCGCGTCATCGATCGCGATCCGCATCCGCTCGGTCGCCTGCAGCTTCATGATGCCGGAAATCACCGCGGGATGACGGCCCTGGTTGAGCGCGGCGCAAGTCAGCCGCCGCGCCGCGTCGAGCAGATAGGCGGTGCCGGCGATCCGGGCCAGCGGCTCCTCGATGCCCTCGAATTTCCCGATCGGCACGTTGAACTGCTCGCGAATCCGCGCATAGGCGCCGGTGGTGCGCGCGGCATAGGCCGCACCCGCCGCCGACAGTGACGGCAGCGAGATGCCGCGCCCGGCGGCCAGCGCCGTCATCAGCATCTTCCAGCCCTGGCCGAGACGCTCCTGGCCACCGATGACGTAGTCCATCGGAATGAAGACGTCTTTTCCCCAGTTCGGACCGTTCTGAAACACCTGCATCGACGGCAGATGACGATGGCCGATGGTGACGCCGGGCAGATGGGTCGGGATCAACGCCACGGTGATACCGAGTTCGTCCTGTGATCCGACCAGATGATCCGGGTCATAGGCCTTGAAGGCGAGGCCGAGCAGCGTCGCGACCGGGCCGAGCGTGATGTAGCGCTTGTGCCAGTTGAGACGCAGCCCCAGCACGTCGCGTCCCTCGAAACTGCCTTTGCAGATGATGCCGCTGTCGATCATCGAGGCGGCATCGGAGCCGGCTTCCGGACTGGTCAACCCGAAGCAGGGGATCTCGCGGCCGTCGGCGAGGCGCGGCAGCCAGGCTTGCTGTTGGTCTTTGGTGCCAAAGCGCATCAGCAATTCACCGGGTCCGAGCGAGTTCGGCACCATCACGGTGACGGCGGCGGCCAACGAGCGCGACGAAATCTTGCGCACCACTTCCGAATGCGCATAGGGCGAGAAGCCAAGCCCGCCATATTCCCTGGGGATGATCATGCCGAAGAATTTACGCGCCTTGATGAAGTCCCAGACTTCCGGCGGCAGGTCACGCCATTCCCAATTGATCTTCCAGTCGTCGAGCTTGGCGCAGAGTTCATCGACCGGGCCGTTGAGAAAGGCTTTTTCTTCGGCCGTCAGGGTCGCCGGCGCATTGGCCAGCAGTTTCGACCAGTCGGGATTGCCGGTGAAGAGGTCCGCGTCCCACCAGACGTCGCCGGCCTCCAGCGCCTCCCGCTCGGTGTCCGACATCGGCGGCAACACCCCGCGCGCCCAGGAGAAGATTGGCTTGGTGACGAAATCGCGGCGAAAGCTCATGGCGATGTCCTCAGGGTCGGAGCGGCTGGGGATATTCTAGCGGAACCCAGGGGATTCGGGGGACGCCTGGCTCTGGAATACAGCTAAATTAAGCGACATCCGATAACGGCAGAATACCGCATCAGTTCCGAAAACGCCGATGGGCGTAATACTTAAGTCACGATAACCCGCGATCGAATCGGCGAAAGCGCGCGAATTCAGGGCTCCTCCTTCGCGCCTGCGGCGAAAGGCAGAAGCGATATCAATCCGGCCGTACCATCTCGAACATCGCATCCGGCGTGATCTCGAAATAGTCGCCCCGGCGGCCGGCGCGCACGATCGGCCGGGCCAGCGCGGTCTGATAGACGCCGTCCTTGATCATGGCCTTGTCGATGTGGACGGCGACGACCTCGCCCAGGGTCAGCCAGCCCTGCACCTTGGTGCCGTCGGCGGCCTGCAACTGAATGATTTGCGACAATTTGCATTCAAACGAGACCGGGCTTTCCGCCACCCGGGGCACGTTGACGCGCTTGCCCGGCACCGCGGTCAATCCGGCGATCGCGAATTCATCGACATCGCGGGCAACATGCGCCGCGGTCGCGTTCATCTGCTTCGCCAGATCCCGGGTGGCGAGATTCCAGACGAATTCGCCGGTCTCCTGGATATTCTGGACGCTGTCCTTCCAGGAAGTCGAAGAGAAGCCGATGATCGGCGGGTGATAATTGAAGCCGTTGAAGAAACTATAGGGCGCGAGATTGACGTTGCCTTTGCTGTCCCGCGACGAGATCCAGCCGATCGGACGCGGCGCGATGATGGCATTGAACGGATCGTGCTTGAGGCCGTGGCCGTTGGCCGGTTCGTAATAATGCAAATCTTTCGGGCTGGATGCGTCCATTTCGGTCTATTCCTCGTCGTTGCGTGGAGTGACTCCGTCATTCCGGGATGGTGCGATAGCACCAGACCCGGAATCTCGAGATTCCCCGACGTGCAATTGCACATCTGAGGTTCGATGCGGAGCCTGTCATCGGGCCGGCCAAAAGGCCGGACCCGTTGGCATCGCCCCGGAATGACGGAGCAAACGCTCAACCCTCTTAATGTTTTGCTTTGCCGCGCGGCGCAAGTCCCGCGAGGACGAAATCGATCATCTGGTCGAGCGACGGTCCCGGCTTGTTGGCGCATTGCGCGATCATCTGCGGATGAAAAAACCGCATCATCGCCGTGCAGGCGCACATTGTCGTGACCGGCAGATCGGACACCTCGAATTCGCCCGAGGCAACGCCCTCGGCAATGACCCCGCCGATGGTCTCGGTGATCCGCTCCATATGGGCCACGCAAACTTCCCAGCTTTCCTCCATCGCGATCGAGACCATCTCGTGCAATTTGGAATCGCCGACATAGCGTTCGGAATTCATGCGGTGGATGGTGGTCAGAAGCTTGCGCAGGCGCAAGGCCGCCGCTCCGTGCTCGGTCGCGATGACCTGCGCCGCATCCTCGACCCCGCCCATCAGGCTGCGCGCGACGCCCTCATGGATCGCTTTTTTCGAATCGAAGAAGCGATAGACATTGGCCGGGCTCATGCGCAGCAGCTTGGCGATGTCGGCGACGGTGGTCTTCTGGTAGCCGATTTCGCGGAACAGGCGTTCCGCCACCACGAGAATCCGCTCTCGGGTGTCCGGCTCGATATGTTCTGAAATCAGCGTCATGGCAGTGCTCAGTTCGGTGTGCTCTAGATGCTTTGTTCGAGCATAATGTTCAATTATTCCGCAGCCTCAGCAAGCGGAATTGCGGGCTGTGATTCGCCTTGATGCTGCGGCGCAATGTGCTCAATCGGGCCGCTCTCATCAAGGCTCTTGCGGAACCAGAGGGCGTAGAGGCCCGGCAGGTACAGCAAGGTCAGGAAGGTTGCAACAAACAGGCCGCCCATGATGGTGATCGCCATCGGGCCCCAGAACGCCGAGCGCGACAGCGGGATCATCGCCAGGATGGCGGCGAGCGCCGTCAGCACCACCGGGCGGGCACGCCGGACGGTGGCTTCGACGATGGCTTCCCGCCGCGTCAGGCCGTGGGCCACATCGGTTTCGATCTGGTCGACCAGGATCACCGCATTGCGCATGATCATCCCGGCCAGCGCGATCAGCCCGAGCAGCGCCACGAAGCCGAAGGGCTGGTTGGCGACATTCAGTCCCAGCGACGCCCCGACAATGCCGAGCGGCGCGGTCAGGAACACCAGCAGCAGGCGCGAGAAGCTTTGCAGCTGGATCATCAGCAAGGTCAGCATGACCAGCACCATCAGCGGAAACAGCACGAAGATCGAGGCGTTGCCCTTGGCGGACTCCTCGAACGCGCCGCCGGCCTCGATCCGGTAGGCCGGCTCCAGGCTGTCGCGGATCTGCTGCAGCTTGGGCCAGATCTGGTTGGTCACGTCAGGGGCCTGCACGCCGTCGACAACGTCGCCGCGCACGGTAATGGCCATGTCGCGGTTGCGCCGCCACAGGATCGGCTCCTCATGGGCGTATTCGATCTTGGCGATCTGCAGCAGCGGCACCGCGACCCCGTTGCGCGATGTCACGGTGAGGTCGCCGACATGGCCGAGATCGAGCCGCTCGGACGGCACCGCCCGCGCCACCACGTCGACCTTCTCGATGCCGTCACGCACCGTGGTGACCGGCACACCCGAGATCAGCATGCCCAGCGCCGTCGAGACGTCCTGCGGGGTGAGGCCGAGCGCGCGCGCGCGGTCCTGATCGACCACCAGCTTCAGATACGGCGACTGTTCGTTCCAGTTGAGCTGCGGATCCCTGATGTTTTCGTTCTGCTTGACCACGTCCCGTACCTTGTAGGCGATGTCGCGGACCGTGTTGGGATCGGGGCCGATCACACGGAATTGTACCGGGAAACCGACCGGCGGCCCGAAATTAAAGCGATCGACCCGCACCCGCGCTTCGGTCAGCACCCCGTCCTCGACCGATTGTTCGAGCCGCGCCTTGATCCGCTCGCGCGCCTCGACGTCTTTTGCGACGATCACGATCTCGGCGAAAGCCTCGTTCGGCAGCTGCGGGTTGAGCCCGAGCCAGAACCGCGGCGAACCCTGGCCGACATAGGCGGTATAGGTCGCGATGTCCTTGTCGCCCGTCAGCAGCGCCTCGGCCTTTTCAACGGACTTCTGGGTGACGCCAATCGCCGTCCCTTCCGGCAACCGCAGCTGCAGGAACAGTTCGGGCCGCTCCGACAGCGGAAAGAACTGCTGCTGCACGTGACCGAACGCCACGATCGACAGCGCGAAGATCCCGACCGTCGCCAGCACCACCTTGATGCGGTGGTTGACGCACCACTGGATCATGCCGCGCAGAATGCGATAGACGCGCGTTTCATAGACCGCATGCGGATCGTGGTTATGGCTGACGGTGATATTCGGCAGCAGCTTGACGCCGATATAGGGCGTGAAGATCACCGCCACGAACCAGGACGCGACCAGCGCGATCGCGACGATCCAGAAAATGCCGCCGGCATATTCGCCGACCGCGGAATTGGCGAAGCCAATGGGCAGGAAGCCGGCCGCCGTGACCAGCGTTCCCGTCAGCATCGGGAACGCGGTGGATTCCCAGGCAAAGGACGCCGCGCGGACGCGGTCCCAGCCCTGCTCCATCTTCACCACCATCATCTCGACCGCGATGATGGCGTCGTCGACCAGAAGCCCGAGCGCGATGATCAGCGCGCCGAGCGTGATCCGGTGCAGATCGAGCGACATCGCGTTCATGACGATGAACACGATCGCCAGCACCAGCGGTACCGACAACGCCACCACGATGCCGGTGCGCCAGCCCAGCGCCACGAAACTGACGAACAGCACGATCGCCAGCGCCTCGATGAAGGAGTGCACGAATTCGCTGACGGCGTGCTCGACCACCTCGGGCTGGTCGGCGATGCGGTCGACATTGATGCCCTGCGGCACCGCCTTCATGAATTCGGCGGTCGCGTCGGCGACGTCCTTGCCGAGCTCCAGAATGTTGGCGCCCTTGGCGGTGACCACGCCGATGCCGATCGCGGGCTTGCCTTCCTGGCGCACCACAAAGCTCGGCGGATCGACGAAACCATGCGTGACGGTGGCGATATCGCCGAGCCGGAACACGCGGCCATTGCTCTCGACCGGCGTTTCCGCGACCGCCTTGACGCCGTCGAGCGCGCCGGTGACGCGCAGCGGCACGCGTTGCGAGGAGGTTTCCACGGTGCCGGCCGGCGTCACGTTGTTCTGCTTGGCCAGTGAATCGAACAGCGCCTGCGGCGTAATTCCCAGCGTCGCCAGCTTGGCATGCGAGAACTCGACGAAGATCTTCTCGTCCTGGGTGCCGTACATGTCGATCTTGGTGACACCCGGCACCTTCAACAGCCGCTGGCGCATGCCTTCGGCGGCCTTCTTCAGCTGCGCGTAGTCGGCGCCGTCGCTGGTCATCATATAGAGGATCGAATCGACGTCGCTGAATTCGTCGTTGACGACGGGACCGAGCAGACCCGCCGGCAACTGGCCCTGCACATCGACCAGTTTCTTGCGCAGCAGATAAAACAGATACGGCACATCCTTTGGCGGCGTCGAATCCTTGAACGAGACCTGCATCGCCGTGAACGCCGGCTTCGAATAGGTCTCGACCTTGTCGAAATACGGCAGTTCCTGCAGTTTCTTCTCGATCGGATCGGCGACCTGGGTCTGCATTTCCGCCGCCGTCGCGCCCGGCCAGATCGCCGAGACGTTCACCACTTTTACGGTGAAGAACGGATCTTCGGCGCGGCCGAGCCCCCGATAGGAGAAGAAGCCGGCGAAGCCCAGCGCAATCACCAGGAACAGAATGAGTGCGGGATGGCTCACCGCCCAGGCCGAAAGATTGAACCGCTTCATCGCACTTCTCCCCCGCCAGAAACCTGTTCGACTGCAGTAACCACAACGACAGTGTGCTCCCTCTCCACCCAACTCGGGTTTACCCGAGTTGGGCATCTCACATTGTCGAAGTCGGATATATCCGACTTCGAGCGGGAGAGGGTTGGGGTGAGGGAGTACGGTCTATCGTTAGAGCGTAACCCCTCACCCGGCGCTACGCGCCGACCTCTCCCTTTGGGAGAGGTAAGGTCGATCCCGACAACGAGTTTCGATTTCATCGTCGTCTCCACTGGCTTAAAACGACAGCGACGACACGACCCGGACCTTCTGGGCCGGATCGAGTTTCTGCACGCCAAGCACGACCACTTTCGAACCGTCATCGACACCGCCGGATATGACGACATCGTTGCTGCCGTAGGATTTGACCGCGACCGGTTTCAGCGCCACTTCGCCCTTGGCATCGACGACATAGAGCGAGGGCTCGCCGCCCTGGCTGTACAGCGCCGACAGCGGCAGCCGCGCCACGCGCTCGGTCAAGGGATCGGCCAGCGTCAGCGTCGCGGTCATGCCGAGCGACACGCTGTCGCCGGCGTCAGGCAGCGAGAATTTGGCCAGAAAAGTTCGCGTCGCCGGGTCGGCCGACGGCGCCACCTCGCGCAGCTTCGCGGCGTATTTCTTGTTCGGTTCGGACCACAGGGTCACGGTCGCCGTGCCGTCCTTGGCGCGTCCGACCAGGGTCTCCGGTATCGCGACCACGGCTTCCTTTTCGGCAAAGCGCGCGACCCGAATGGCGGTCTGTCCGGACGCCACCACCTGTCCGGCGTCGATCAGCGTCGCGGTGACGACACCACGGGTATCAGCCTCCAGAGTGGCGTAAGACAGCGAGTTATTGGTGAGCTCGACCGAGCGCTCGGCGCGATTGAGCCGCGCACGCGCCTCGTCGGCGGCGGCCTTGGCCTGATCGAGCTGGGCGTCGGTGGCCCAGCCCTTGGCCCGCAGATCCTTGGCGCGCTGCTCGGCGGCGCCGGCCTGCGCCAGCACGCCGGTGGCGGCGCGGAACTCGGCCTCGGCCTGCTCGGCCTGCAGTTTCAGATCGATTTCATCGAGTGTCGCCAGCGGCTGGCCGACATCGACAGTCTGGCCGACTTCGACCAGGCGTTTGGCCACCTTGCCGGGGACCCGGAAGCCCATGTCGGTCTCGATCCGCGGCTTGATGGTGCCGACGAAGCTGCGCTCCGGAGATTCCGACTCATAATGGACCGTGGCGACCAGAACCGGCCGCGATGGGGCGGCTTTCTCGGCAACCTTGTCGTTGCAACCGGCCAGGGTAATCGCCAGAGCGGCCAGCAATGCACCAGCCAATAGCCTGTAATAACTTGAGAAAATGGAACGGGCGAACATCTTTCTCTCCATCGGCTGATGCCTGATGAAGAATGTCAATTATTCACTGACGAATGTCAATATTCGTCAGTGATCATGATTTCGTGAAGGTTACCGGTCTCTTGACGGTAACCGCCGGGACCACGGATCGGCTGGGTGGAGCTAATTCACGACTAATTCACCTGCCCCACGCTGGCGAATTCCGCCCGGGTCTCGTGGCCCCCCAAGAAGGCCAAAAGCCCGCCGATCAGCGGCAGCACCGCGAGCACCAACAGCCCGGTCGAGGTGCTTCCGGTCGCCTCCTTGACCCAGCCGATCAGATACGGGCCGCCGAAGCCGGCGAGATTGCCGATCGAATTGATCAGCGCGATCGCGCCGGCCGCCGCGGTCCCGGACAGCCACGCGGTCGGCAGCGTCCAGAACACCCCGAAGGTGCAGAAGATGCCGATCGCGGCGACCACCAGCGCCACCATCGTGACATAGGGACTGTCCATGTAGCCGCAGATCGCGAGCGCGGCTGCGGTCAGCAGCAACGGCGCGCCGACATGGATCACGCGTTCGCGCGTCGCATCCGAATGCCGCGCCCACAGGATCATCGCCACGGTGCCGAACACATAGGGTACCGCGGTGACGAAGCCGGTCTGCGCGTTGGAAAAGCCGAACGCCTTGACGATCTGCGGCAGCCAGAACTGCATGCCGTAAAGGGCCGCGACAAATCCGAAATAGATCAGGCTCAGCGTCAGCACCTTGGGCGACGCCAGCGCCTGGCCCAGCGTCAGATGTTTCGCGGCCTGCTTGGCGGCGATCTCGCTTTCGAGCCTTGAAGACAGCCACGCCTTCTGCTCGACTGAGAGCCAGGTCGCCTTGGCGGGCCGATCGGTGAGATAGAACCAGGTGACGACGCCTAACAGAACCGAGGGAATGCCCTCGATCACGAACAGCCATTGCCAGCCCTTCAGGCCCATGGTGCCGTCGAGGCCCAGCAACAGTCCGGAGACCGGCGCGCCGATCACGGTCGAGACCGGCACCGCGATCGCAAAGGCGGCGAGAAAGCGCGCGCGATACTCGGCCGGATACCAATAGGTGAGATAGAGAATGATGCCCGGAAAAAATCCGGCTTCGGCGACGCCCAGCAGAAAGCGCAGGCCGTAAAAACTCCAGACCCCCGACACCAGCGCCATCATTGCGGAAATAATGCCCCAGGTCACCATGATGCGGGCGATCCAGCGGCTGGCGCCGAAACGTTCCAGCGCGAGGTTGCTCGGCACCTCGAAGATGAAATAGCCGATGAAGAAGATGCCGGCGCCCCAGGCGAAGATCGTCGGCGAGAACTTCAATTCCGCGTTCATGGTCAGCGCGGCGAAGCCGAGATTGACCCGGTCGAGATAGGAAAAGAAATACGCCAGCACCAGGAACGGAATGAGGCGCCACGAGATGGCGCGGATGGTGGAAGTCTCGAGTTCGCTTTTGGCGCCGGTCACGGCGGCCGAGGCGAGGGTGGTGGCGGATGGGCTCATGCGTTTTCTCCCCGGAAGTTCTTGCTTTTGTTGGCGGCGATACGGCCGCAACGGTGCTTGATGTCAGGGGTTCTTAGCATCGCGGGCGATCGGTAAGAAAGGGGATTGGTGCGACGTGGACACCACCTGGCCTGGCCTCCCTCCTCCGTCTGCGCAATATCTGCACGAAAATACGCAAATCCTGAGCATCCCGGACAAATGCGCTGCCAACCGGCCCGGCATGGTCGGGCCATGGCAAAGATCATCCCCCTTCCAGTCCGGCGATCACGGCTGCCACGGCGGCTAACCAACGACGGCTGGTGGCTGGAGACGCCGTCCCCGGATTCCCCGGTCATCGCCTTTCCCAAATCCAACCTGCCGAAGCCGAAGCCCCAAAAGCCGAACATCCGCCACCTCACCCTCGTCCCCCCGGGAAAATGAGAAAGAAACCCATGTCGATCGCGACCACGGCCGATCTTGAAGTTGCGCCCTCCCGCCTGTTGCTGATGCCGCTGCTATCCGCTGCCGGCTGCGTCGCGCTGGCTGACTGGCTGTTCTATGGCTGGCAGATCGGGATCTCGCTGCCGTTGTTTTTCGGCGTGCTCGGCCTCGTCGCCGTCGCCTGCAACCGCGTTCGCGCACCGCGCCGCGTTCAGATCACGATGAGCGTGGTCTTCGCCGCCGTCCTGCTCGCGCTGCTTGAAGACGTCAGCATCCTCTCTGCAATCATGGGCGCGCTCGGGACCGGATCGTTTGTCATGGTGATGACCGCTCAGGAGCCCGCGCGCTGGCAACGCTATCTGCTTGAAGTCGCCGCCGCGCCCTTTCGGGGCCCGTTTCAGTTCACCGCAGATTTGATCTGGCAGATGCAAAAGCAGGATTACGCGTGGCTGAAACCCGATTCCCTGATCGGCTGGATTGTCCCGCTCGGTATCACCGCGATCTTTGTCTGGCTGTTCGCGTCCGCAAATCCCCTGATCGAGCACGGGCTGTTGCAGATCGACCTGCATGCGATCCTCGACCTGCTCAGCCCGTGGCGGATCGCCTTCTGGGTTGTGCTGGCCGGCGTGATCTGGCCTTTTATTTTCCGGCGCCACCATCGCCGTTACATTCCGAAAGCCGAAGTCAGTGCCGCGATCGATGACACGATTTCAGGCCTGGACTTCTTTCTCGACGCCAAGGCGACGATACGTTCGCTGTTGCTGTGCAATGCGCTGTTCGCGTTGCAGAGCGGGCTCGATCTGACCTATCTCTGGGGTGGTGCCAGCCTGCCAGACGGCATGAGCCACGCCGAATATGCCCATCGCGGCGCCTACCCGCTGATCCTGACCGCGCTGCTCGCCGCCGGTTTTGTCCTGGTCGCGATGCGCCGCGGCGGACCGGCGGAGCAATCCAGACTGATCCGTCCGCTGGTTCTGGCGTGGACCGGACAGAATATCATGCTCGTCCTGTCGTCAATCTTGCGGCTCGATCTGTATGTCGCCGCGTACTCGCTGACCTATCTGCGGCTGGCGGCCTTCATCTGGATGGGGCTGGTGGCCGCGGGACTGCTGCTGATCCTGATCCAGATCATCCTACGGAAGCCCAATTCCTGGCTGGTCGCGGCCAACGCCCTGATGCTGGCATTCGTAATGTACGAATGTTGCTTCATCAACGCGCCGAAGCTTGTCGCTTCCTACAATCTGGAGCACTGCCGGGAAGTCGGCGGGACCGGACCCAATCTGGACCTGAACTATCTTGCGTCACTCGGCCCGCAGGCCCTGCCCGCCATCGGGCCTCATGTGAAGGACGTACCGGCACTTGGGCCGATTGCCTCGGACCTTAGGCACGATCACCAAATGCGAATGCGCTCCGGAAACTGGCGCGCCTGGGATTTTCGGGCATGGCGTCTGCAACGATATTTGGCTAACACTCCGAACGTCCCGCCATCTCCCTTGAACGGCGACAAAGGTTAACGCACGTGGCTCATTCCATTCTCGTCGTTGACGATGACCCGCATATCCGTGACGTCGTGCGCTTCGCGTTCGAAAAAACCGGCATGGTGATTTCCACCGCGCAGGACGGCAAGGAGGCGCTGCGCCAGTTCGACCACAAAGTCCACGAGCTCGTCGTTCTCGACATCGGCATGCCCGAGATGGATGGTCTCGAAGTCTGCCGTCAGATCAGGAAGACGTCGGATACCCCGATCCTGTTCCTGTCGGCGCGCGACGAGGAGATCGACCGGATTCTCGGGCTTGAGATCGGCGGCGATGACTACGTGACCAAACCGTTCAGTCCGCGCGAACTGGTCGCGCGGGTCAATGCGATCCTGCGGCGGACGCGCACTACGCCCGCCTCGCTGCCAGGCGCATCGAAAGCCGCCAGCCATGGCAGCCTCGTGATCGATGCCGACGCGCGCACGGCCACCTTCCAGGGCAGACCGGTTTCCTTGACCGCCCTCGAATTCGATATCCTGCGAACGCTGATGGCCCGGCCGGGCTTCGTGTTCACCCGCGAACTGATCCTCGACGCCGCCTATGCCGATAATATTCACGTCGCCGACCGCACCATCGACAGCCATGTGCGCAACATCCGCGCCAAGATGGCGGCGGCCGGCTGCGAGTCCGTGATCGAGACCGTGCACGGCGTCGGTTTCAGACTGGGACGCTGCGAGGCCTCGCGTTGACGGATGTGGCCAGACCTGCGTCCGGCCTGCGGCAAAAGTGGCGGCCGAGTCTGAGCCTCGTGGTGTTTCTGGTTCTCGCCAGCGTGCTGTCGCTGCCGCTGTTCAGTCTCTATTTTCTCAAGGTCTACCAAAATCAGCTGATCCAGCAGACCGAGGCCGAACTGATCGCGCAGAGCGCGGCACTCGGCGCGGTTTTCCACCGCGAGGTCGAAACCGCAATTCCACACGACACAGCGCTCGGCGCCACGATACCGCCGGCCGCGGCAAAGCCGTCGGACGAACCTTATCGGCCGATCTGGCCGACGCTGGAACTGGCCAATGAGAGCGTGCTGCCACCGCGGCCGGAAGCCCGCGCCCCGGCCACCCCCGCCGATCCCGCCTTCATCGCGCTCGGGGCGCGCATGATGCCGGATCTGATCGCCACCCAGAACGTGACGCTGGCCGGATTCCGG
>Ga0302326_10020892_pt1 | contig 13447 bp, 14 predicted proteins | sample Palsa_T0_3_FD_202264 | JGI IMG/M metagenome (GOLD analysis project Ga0302326, IMG submission 202264) | Peat permafrost microbial communities from Stordalen Mire near Abisko, Sweden - Palsa_T0_3 | ecosystem: Environmental > Terrestrial > Soil > Palsa > Peat permafrost | place: Sweden: Abisko... | reverse complement strand
CGTGCTGCAGATTGACCGGGCGAGCCACCGCGTGACCGTGGGCGCTGACGCCGAGCTGGCCACGCGCACGCTGCGCGCCGGTCAGCTCAACTGGATCGGCATCGCCGAGGTCACCGCGCCGATGCGCGTGCAGGCCAAGATCCGCCATCGCCATGAGCCGGCCTGGGCAACCATCGAGCCTGCTGGCGCGGGCGAAGTCGTCGCCACGTTCGACGAGCCCCAGCGCGCGGTCACGCCGGGCCAGTCGGCGGTGTTTTATGACGGCGAGGAGGTGGTGGGCGGCGGCTGGATCATTTAGCTTGAAACCCCCTCATTTTCTCGTTGCGTTTCCCGCTGTTTCGTGATAAATTATCACATATACTGTTCCCTCATATCCCTCGGTTGTGCGAGTGCGCGCTCGATTTGATGCGCTGTTTCCTCGCGATAGTTAAATCAAGAATGTTAAAGGAGATTATTTCGAATGAGTTCGACAGGAGATCGCAAGAGCAAGGCAGATGCCGAGAGGATGCTGAGGCACTGCGTGGCGCATGGAATAGTACAGTTCATCCCGCACTTTTATCAGCGCTGTTCGGAGCGCGGAATTGGCATCCAAGATGTCATTGGTGTTCTGAGCCGGGGATTTGTCTACTTGGAGCCTGAACTCGATGTACGGAGAAATCAGTGGCGCTGCAAGGTCGAAGGCCGAACTTCCGAAGGTGAGGGCCTGGCTGTGATCGTTACCTTCGCAGACGAGGACACCACAGTCGTGATCACCGCGGTATCTCCGTAATCGTGTGCGGGAAGCGCGCACCTGCCCTTACGCAGGAAGAAAATGGAATCCAATGGAGCGGAATGTGAATATTTGCAACGAGTGCGGGGGACAAGTTGAACGAGTGAGGAAGGATTACACCTTCATCGAGAGCGGCTTGGACAACGTTATCCTCAGAAATACGGAAGTGGACGTATGTCCAAACTGTGGCGATTCTCCGCGAATTTACCGGATCAACGACGTTTTCCTCACAATTGCGGCTAGTTTAATTGCAAAGCCCTTTGAATTGAGCGGACGTGAGGTTCGATTTCTCAGGAAATTTCTCGAAGTGAGCATCGAGGATTTTGCCCGCAAGCTTGGCGTCGATCGCTCTCACCTTTCGCGTGTCGAAAACGGGGCCTTGGCGGTAAGCCGCCAAACTGACCGGCTTGTGCGCATGATCGTCCTGCTCCATCGGCCGGATCTGCTGGAGAAACTTGCGGCCTTGAACGATCGGGCGACTGTCCTAAAGCGTCTTGAGGAGATCAAGCCGGAAGCCTCCTCGATCACGGTCGAGTTGAGCCAAACTCCGGAAGGATACAGCTTTGAGCTTGACGAGGCGGCTTGAGTTCCTCATGGGTCTTTAGGCTCGGTCGGATCTCTGCCCGCTCCAGCCAGCGCCCGGCAGCCCCTTAACGCCTTCTCAAATGCGCCCAAAAAACGAAAGCGCCAGAGATCCTAGGTCTCTGGCGCTCCCTTTATGATTTCCTCGCAGTTCAATCGGCCGTTGCGTCCTCCAGCTGTGCCAGCAATCCGGCCTCCGACTTTCATCGGCTGCCGCACCTTCCGGCGGTGCCAGCAACTCAACTGCCGATTTGCGTTGGCTATTGCGCTCCGGCTGTGCCAGCGGACTTGGGCCACGACTTTCATCGCAGCTTTCGTCCGTCGGCCCCCGTCGATGCAACCCTCGGCTTGCGCCTCAGGCTGCCTCACCGGTTTGCCGACGATCCAACCTCCGACTTTCATCGAAGGTCCGATTCTCCGGCGGTGCCAGCGGCCAACTGCCAACTCTCAATCGAACGCCAATGCTTCGGCTCTCCGGCGAGTCACGCTTCGGCTTTCACCTAGGCACGATCTTCCGGTTGTCCCGGCGATTTCCGTCTCCGGCTTGCGCCGTCGATTTCCATCCTCCGGGTGTCCCAGCGGCCAGTTTCCAGCTTGCGCCGGTTTCCCTGGTTCTTCGGTTCACTCGCCGATTTGGGCCTCCGACTCTCGTCGGAACCCGCATCCATCGAATCCTCCGTCAGTGCACACGTGGCTTTCGCCGCCGATTGCACCTTCTGGCTGGCCAGCGATCCTCTTCCGGCTTGCGCCGGAATTCACGATCCTTTAGCTCACCGGTTTTCTTCAACCCCCGACTTTCGTCGGAACCTGCTTCTTCCAGTGTGCCTCTTGATGCGCCCCTCAGCTTGCGCCTCAGGTTACATCTTCTGGCTGCTCCAGTTGGCTGCTTCCGACTTTCATCGGTTGCCGCCTTCTGGTTATCCGTCGACTCCGGTTCCGACTTTCATCGGTTCCTTTATCTTCGGTTTGCCGACTCACTCACTTCCGACTTTCAACGCGGTCATCAGTTGAAGAAACAATAGGACGACTCGATCTGTGGATGCAAGTGCAAAAAAGGGCGAAATCTGTGGATATTCTTATTGGTCGCTAAGTCAACTGACTAACTCGCGGCGAAATCTGCCTAAGTGAACCAACTTTGGTGCAGACAACTGACTTTCGCGCCACATGGTCACGGAAAATTCCACTTACAAGGTTACGAATTAATTTGTCGCGGCTGTTTTCTTGCGCTGCGCACGAAGCAAAGAAGATAACGAACCGTACCTTTTTCAGCAGAATTGCGGCTTTCTTTCGGGTTGCAGCCGTCGCCTTGCAGGCCAATCTCCCCGCGCTACACTGGGACTGAAATGAAAAAGGCTGTTTCACGCGCTATGTTGAAGCGGACTTCAAGGCCCGCATGATCTCTCCTCTCACCGAGAGCTGGCTCTATACCGGCGCCGGCACGGCTGCGGGGCTTGGCCTGGCGTGGGGCGGATGCGCCTATGCCGCGCTGTGGCCGGGCTCTCAGATCTTCGGCCGCACGCTCATTGCGCCGGCGCGGCCGGGTGAGATCGCGCTCACCTTTGACGACGGGCCCAACCCTGAAGCAACGCCGCGCTTGCTCGACATCCTCGCCCGCCACCAGGTCCGCGCCACGTTTTTCCTGATAGGCCGCCACGCCGCCGCGCAACCGGCTCTGGTGGAGCGCATGGTCGCCGCCGGGCACCTCATCGGCAACCACTCCTGGACCCATCCCAACCTCGCGCTCACCTCCCCGCGCAGGGTGCTTGACGAGCTTACCCGCACCAGCAGGCGCCTGGAACAGATTGCCGGCGTGCCGGTTCGATTCTTTCGCCCGCCCTATGGCGCGCGCCGGCCAGGCGTGCTGGGCGCGGCGCGCTCCATGGGAATGATTCCTGTCCTTTGGAACGCGATGACCAACGACTGGGCGGAGCCATCGCCGGAAAGGATCGCGCGCAAGCTGGGAGCGGCCGTGGATCGCAACCAGCGCCGCGGCCGCGCCGCCAACATCGTGCTCCACGACGGCGGTCAGCGCGCACTGGGAGCCGATCGCGGCCCATCCGTGGCCGCTGCGGAAGCGCTGGTGGCTCGCTACAAGCAGACGCACCGCTTTGTCACGCTGGATGCGTGGGACGAGTAGGACCGCCTTCGTTCCAATGGGGATCGAAGCTTGATATTCCGCCATTGCGAAGAAAAGAGACTCAAAGATGGCACGGGGCCGCGCCAGAAAAACCACGCGGCCAGGACGGCTTCGCCTATTTACCAAGCGCGGCCGTGAGCGCCGCCCACAAAGCGCCGTTTCCGCCCGTCTCGTTCAACTGCTGGATATTGCCGACGACCACCGGCAATGCAAGCAGCATCGCCGGCTGCGAATTGAGGAGATTCTGCCCCGCGGACGAGCTGAAGAACGCGATCGCGGCGGCCACGTCGTCCGCGCTCAGAAAGCTCTGGTAAACGCCGGCGATGTCGCTTTCCATGGCGCTCAGCGGGTAGATCGTCGTGGCGACCTGGTTGGCAACCTGGTCGGCGATGGCCTCCCGCTCCTCGTTCCAGGGCGGATTTTCCGCGAGGTAGTTCGCTTCAATCTTGTTCCAGTTGGCCTTGATCACGTCCGGCACTTTTGCGTTGGCGGCCTGGAAGAGCGGAGTGAGGCGCAGCACTTCGAATAACTGAATCAGCTGCTCTTTGGTAGGCTGGTCTGCGGCGGGTATGGCCTTGGGGGCGGCGGCAGGCGTCTCGGGCGCGCCAGCCGGCCCGGTGGGAAGGCCCAACGCGTAGGCGACGAACTGAAATGTGGACATGAGCACTTTCTCCTTTGCCTGAAAGTCTACCCCAGCTCCCCGGCATTGACTGCCGTGAAAGCTTCGCGGGCGGCCGCGACGGTTGCGCTGACTTCCGCCTCGCCGTGCGCCGTACCCAGAAACGCCGCTTCAAATTGCGAGGGCGGCAGCCACACGCCTGCCTCCATCATGGCCCGGTGAAAGCGCCCAAAGGCTGCCGTATCGCTCTTCGCGGCCCCGGCGTAGTCGGTCACCGGGCCGGGCGTGAAGAACCACGTCCACATGGCGCCCACTCGATTGAGCGTCAGGGGCGCCCCGGCGCGGGCAGCCTCTGCAGCCACGCCCTCGGCCACGGCCTTTGCGGTCGCCTCAAGCTGCGGATACACCTCGCCCGCATGTTCCTGCAGATAGCTCACCGTCGCAATGCCGGCGGCCATGGCCAGCGGATTGCCGCTCAGTGTGCCAGCCTGGTAAACGGGTCCGAGCGGCGCCAGCATATCCATGATCGCCCGTTTGCCGCCGAAGACACCCACCGGCAGCCCGCCGCCCACGATCTTGCCCAGCGTCACCAGGTCGGCATCGACGCCGTAAAGCTCCAGCGCCCCGCCCAGCGCCACGCGAAAGCCTGTCATCACCTCGTCGGCAATCAGCAGTGCACCCTCGCGCGCAGTGATTTCGCGCAGCCCGCCCAGGTAGCCCGCTGCCGGCGCAATGCAGCCGGCGTTGCCCACCACCGGCTCCAGGATCACAGCGGCTATAGCGCCGGGATGCGCTGCAAACGCCGCTTCCACCGCGTCCAGATCGTTGTAGGGCAGCGCCCGCGTGAGCGCGGCAATCTCATCCGGCACGCCGGCCGAGCCGGGGATTCCAAACGTAGCTACACCCGACCCCGCCTTGACGAGCAGTCCGTCGGCATGGCCGTGATAGCAGCCCTCAAATTTGATAATGATTTTGCGCCCCGTGGCAGCGCGCGCCAGGCGAATGGCAGACATGGTGGCCTCAGTGCCGGAACTGACAAAGCGCAGCTTCTCAATTGCGGGGTAGCAGGCCACCACGCGCTCAGCTAGGTCGGCCTCGGCCGCCGTCGACGCGCCAAAGCTGGCCGAGTTGCGCGCCGCCCGCTCAATTGCCTCCACCACCGGCGGAAAGGCGTGGCCCAGGATCATCGGCCCCCAGGAGCCGAAATAGTCGATGTAGCGATTGCCGTCGGCGTCAGTGAGCCATGCACCCTCAGCCCGCTCGATAAATGGGGGCGCACCGCCCACTGCGCGAAAGGCACGCACCGGCGAGTTCACGCCGCCAGGAAAATAGCTCTCCGCGCGCCGCTGCAGCGCCTCGGATTTCGATCGATTCATAGTGCGACCATTCTAACCGGCATGAAGACCGAAGGCTGTGCGGCGGCCAACACAACGGTGCAGCTGCGACAATGGTGTGAATTTCCGCCTGCATGTTGGCCCCGTCCAAAGACGTTGCGGCCACACGCACATTGGCATTCCAAAGGGCACGGCCACCGAGAGCCCCGCCACCGCGCCAGACTCAGGAGTGCGGCCGCACCAGCAGCGTCCGACGCTATGCTGGATGAAAACATCGAGAGAAACTCAACCAATTGAATTTGGAATCCCAATGCGGAGCCTCGCCGCTTGACCGGAAGGGCGGTTCACGCTAACACTAGCGAAGGAAGTGCTGCAATGTGCCATCATACAATCCGGAACATTGAATGCCTTGGGACGAGAGGAGTCAGAAATGCCAGCGTGCCCTGAGTGCGAGAACAATCTCGACATCGAATTGGACGAAGTGGAAGAAGGCGACGTGGTGACCTGCGACGAGTGTGGAACCGAATACGAGGTGGTCGGCGTGGAGCCGCTGGAACTGGCGCGCGTGGACGACGACCTGGACGATGACGACGACGTGTTTGAAGAGGACGAGGAGGAAGAGTGAGCAAGGGCCGGGCACGACTGTTGGCGGTAGCGCTGGCCGCCATGGTGGTGGGAGGGTTCTTCACAGCGAGACAGGGCGGGCTCGCCCCCATGGCTGCGGCGCAGAACCTTGGCCAGCGCGTGGTGACGGGCAAAGTGGTCGACTCGAGCGACGCCGCGGTGACAGGCGCGGTGGTCTTTATCAAGGACATCAAGACCAAGAGCATCCGCAGCTATACCACAACCGCCGATGGCAGATTCCGCTTTACCGGCGTCAACATGGCCGAGGACCACGACCTGTGGGCCGAAAAGGACGGCAAAAAGAGCGCCACCAAGTCCGTCAGCACATGGGACACGCGTACCCAGTTTGAATGTGAGCTGAAGCTGAAGTGAGGCAGCCTGCCAACCTGCCGACTCGCCAAGCCGCGTGAGCGGCGCCAACTCGCCAGAGTCGACCTGAAAAATCGCCGGCTGCCGCTGTTTACGAGGAAGCGAACCTGCGGATCGATCAAAATCCCGCGCCGTTGGTGGAGAGTTGTCGCGCGGCTTTTACCCTTCCAGCTTTTTCGCCACCAGCTCGTTCAGCAGAGCCGGATTGGCCTGGCCTTTCGACGCCCTCATCACTTGGCCAACAAAGAATCCCGCCACCGTCTTCTTGCCCGCGCGATACTGCTCCACTTGTTTTGGATTGGCGGCAATGACTTCATCGATCATCGCTTCAATGGCCGATGAGTCTGTGATCTGCTCTGGCTTTTCGCGCTCGTAGACGGCGGGGAAGTCCTCGCCCTTCTCAAAGCACACGTCAAATAGCTGTTTGAGCTGCTTCGAACTGATCTTGCCCTCGTCGAGCAGGTCGGCGGCCAGCACAATTCCCGCCATCGACACCGGCGATTGCTCCTGCTCGATGTCCAGCGCCTTGAGCCGCCCGCCCACCTCGTTCAGCAGCAGGTTGGCCACGCCGCGCGGATTGCGCGCCCCTCGCGCCGCAGCCTCAAAGCGGTCGGCAAATTCGCGAGACGCGGTCAGCGTCTGCGCATCCTTGGCGGCAACGCCGTACTCGGCGATCATGCGCGCACGCCGCGCCTCCGGCAGCTCCGGGAGCTTTTCGCGCGCCGTCGACAAGAACTCCGGCGAGACAATCAGCGGCGGCAGATCCGGCTCGGGAAAATAGCGGTAATCGTGCGCCTGCTCCTTTGACCTCATGGAGTAGGTGCGCCCCTCGGCCGCGTTCCACAGCCGCGTCTCCTGCATCACGCGCCCGCCCGCCTCAATCACCTCAATCTGCCGCTCGATCTCGTATTCCAGCGCCTGTCGGATAAAGCGGAAGCTGTTCACGTTCTTCACTTCGGCCTTGGTGCCAAACTTTGGCGCGCCTTTGAGCCGCACGCTCACGTTGGCGTCGCAGCGCAGCGAGCCCTCTTCCATGTTGCAGTCCGACACGGCGGTGTAGAGCAGAATCTCCTTGAGGCGCGTGAGGTATTCAACGGCCTCCATCGGCGTGCGAATGTCGGGCTCGGAGACAATCTCAATCAGCGGCGTGCCGCAGCGGTTCAGGTCGAGATAGGTGCGCGTGGCGGAGTCGCTGAATCCATCGTGCAGGCTCTTACCCGCGTCCTCCTCCATGTGCAGCCGCGTGATGCCGATCCGCTTCGTCTCGCCGTCGGCAGTCGGCACATCGATCCACCCATGCTCGGCGATAGGCTTGTCATACTGCGAAATCTGGTAACCCTTGGGCAGGTCGGGATAGAAATAATTCTTGCGCGCAAAGATGGAGCGCTCGCGCACCTCGCAGTTGATGGCCAGCGCCGCCAGCGTAGCAAACTCGACAGCGCGCTCGTTCAGCACCGGCAGCGCGCCCGGCAGCCCCAGGCACACCGGGCAGACGTTGGTGTTGGGCGCAGAGCCAAAGCGGTTGGCGCAGCCGCAAAACGCCTTGGTGGCCGTGAGCAGCTGCACATGAACTTCAAGCCCGATCACGGGCTCGTATTTCGACACAATTTCAGGTGAAAGCGCAGCTGCGGGCATAGCTGAATATGATTTTAACGTGGAGGGGTCTCGCCGGGTTGACTCTTGCCGCTATTGAGAAAGGAGACTGACTCGATCCCTGACTGCTTTGTGAGGAGAATGCCGGGCCCGTCAATTGGTGCCTGAGTGCCAGCTTCGTCAGTTATCCATGCTGCGTCTTCCAAGAACAAGGAAGCGTCTTCTTGTTCATCGGAGTAATAGCGAAGATATCCGATTACAGAGCGGGCTCCGGAAAGCTGAACCAAAACAAAGGACCCCGGAATATCGTGAAAAGCGTCATTCCAAATGGAATTGCGCGCCGTGCGCTGTGTAATGCCCCACTTCCGCAGCAGCCGGAGGAGCCAATCGTGGTTGAGGTTTGCGCTATAGAGAATCCCCACTGCCAGGACCAACCCCGCCAAAGCTGCCAGGTAGGGCCAATTGAATTGGAGGGTGGATCGCTCTACCCCTCCTTCAATTCTCTTTTGCCACGACGCGGGAAGTGAATAGCCGAAGAACGGGGATACGGCAAGATAAAGAAAGAAGCTCAGGAGCAACGCCTCAATGACCTTATCGAGTTCCGTTTGCTTTGGCCGCACCGTAAGGTGCTGAACGAGGTAAGCACAGCTAAATCCAGGCAGTAGCAACAACATCACGCCAAGAGCCTCTGTTGTTCCAGGCATTGCTGTGCTCCAGAGTCGCTATTTCGTTTGGCCAGAAGGAGGGGGCTTGACCCCTTGAGGGCGTACGAGGTTCGGGGGCTTAACGGGTGTGAATGTCTGATTTCCGCTCGCGAGGTTTTTGGGCATACTATCCTGTGCGAAACTCCGGTTGCCATTCGCCCGGGCAGGCGTAGATTTCGTCGGTTGAGTCATATACGGCTCCTTCTCTTAAGTATCCTCTACCTCCGGCTTTGGAGCAAGCGTACGATTCGGCTCACTCCGCCGGATCGTCCGCCGTAAACGCCGAGCAGCATGGCTTCTCCGTCGCGTGGAAGTTCATCAGCTCGAGGCGTATCCCGTCCGGGTCGTACATGTTGAACTGGTACTTGCCGTCCTTGCCGATCTTCGGTTCTTTATCGTGCGTCCCGCCCAGGCGATTGCCGGCCTCCAGCACCTTGTACGCATCCGGCACCGAGTTCACGCCGATGGACACGTGGTCCAGCACTCCCAGCGTGTGCTGCGTCATGTTGGCCGGAATGCCCGTGCCCGAGGGACCGCTGGTCAGCATGTATTCCAGCCAGTCGTGGCTGTCGGGCGTCTGCTGGCTCACCCAGTCCACCTTGTCGTCCTGCATGCCGCCATACCAATACGGCCGGAAGCCCAGCAGGTCACGGTAAAAGGTGTCCTCAGTGGCCCGATTATGCACCAAAAAGCCGACATGAATGATATGGTGGCCGATCACGCTGGGCTCATCCGGCGATTTGAGATGCGCGGGCGGCTCAACAAACTCCACCTTGTTGCCCTCGGGGTCGGCCACCGTGAACCAGCGGCTCCCGTCCGCGCCCTTTGTCACCGCCGGCGGAGTCTTCCAGGTCTTCGCAGAGAGATATTTGCGCATGGCCTCGGCATCGGTCGTATTAAATCCCACATGATCCAGCCGATTGATGCCAGCGCCCTCGGGCAGCGGCAGCACCTCAACAAACTGCACGGCATTGATCATGTAACGCACGCCCTGCGGATTCTGCGGATCGGCCGCCTTTGCCGCGCCCACAATTTCGCGATAAAAGTGATCGGTGGCCGCGCCGTCGGACGTGTAGACGGCCAGATGCGAGATGCCGGTAATCTTCGGCCGCGTTTGAGATTGCGCACAAAGAGCAACGGCGACAACAGACAGGACGACAGCAGACCGCAGATGCATACCTCACCTCGTAATATTTGGCAGGACAACAATAAATCGATTTGGCCAAGTGTGCAAACGTGGCGCGCGCGGAAATCCAATATCGCACCGGGCGGGCATTACAATTCCACCATGCACCGAAATGCTTTCCCGCATCCCCTTGCCTCGCTTGTTGCCGCCGCCTGCCTTTGTCTTCCCGCGCTCGCCCAGACCCCGCTGCCTGCCGCATCGCCTGAAGACCGCGCCCTGGCCAAAGAGATTTTCAAGCAGCTCATTGAGATCAACACCACGGACACGCCGCGCGGCAACGTGACCACTGCCACCGCTGCCATGCAGAAGCGCTTTCTCGATGCCGGCTTTGCCCCCGAAGACGTGCACCTGCTCGGCCCCGACGCGCGCAAGCAGAATCTGGTGGTCAGGATTCGCGCCGCCGGCACGCCCACCGAGAAGCCGGCGCTCTTTCTCTGCCACATGGATGTGGTTGAGGCGCTGCGCTCGGACTGGCACACCGATCCCTTTGAATTTGTGGAGAAGGACGGCTACTACTACGGCCGCGGCACGCAGGACATGAAGGACTCGGACGCCGCCTTGGTGGCCACGTTCCTGCGCCTGCATCGCGAGGGCTACAAGCCCAGGCGCGACCTGATCCTGGCGCTCACCGCGGACGAGGAAGGCGGCAAGTTCAACGGGGCGGATTGGTTGGTAAGGCAGCATCGCGAGCTGGTGGACGCGGCTTACGTCATCAATCCCGATGCCGGCGGCGTGGAACTCGATCACGGCCACGCCGTGGTGGCCGATGTTGAGGCCACGGAAAAGGTCTACTCGGACTTTCAGGTCACAGCCATCAATCCCGGCGGCCATAGCTCGCGCCCCCGCCCCGACAACGCCATCTACGAGCTGACCGCCGCGCTTTCGAAGCTCGCTGCGTACTCGTTTCCCTTCGAGATGAATGACGTGACGCGCACCTATTTCAAGAATCTCGCCGGGCAGGAAACGGGGCAGACGGCCACCGACATTCGCGCCATCCTGGCCACGCCGCCCGATCTAGATGCGGCCGCGCGCCTCAGCGTCGAGCCCAGCTTCAGCTCCAACTTCCGCACCACGTGCGTGGCCACGCGCCTGATCGCCGGCCACGCCAACAACGCGCTGGCCCAGTCCGCGCAGGCCAACGTCAACTGCCGCATCTTTCCCGGCCATTCGCCGGAAGAGATTCGCCAGCAGCTGATCGGCCTCTTCGCCGACCCCAAGCTGACGGTGAAATATGTCTCCGACGCGGGCGATGTGGCTGACACGGCTCCCGAGCGCAAGGCCATGGTCCCGCCCGCGCCGATTCCCGAGGTCTTTGAGCCGCTCACGCGCATCACGCAGCAGCTCTGGCCCGGCACGCCCGTGACGCCGGTCATGGAAAACGGGGCAAGCGATTCGATTTATTTCGCGCAGGCAGGCATTCCCTGCTACGGCTACTCAGCCATCGCGCTCGAGCGCGACGACGACCGGGCTCATGGGCAAGATGAGCGCCTGCCGGTTGATTCGTATTGGAAGTCGCTGGATTTCTTTTATGCGTTTACCAAGGCGCTGGGCGGGGAGTAAAGCTCGACGAATTTCTGCGACCTACTCAACCAGCTTCGCGATCTCCTGCATGTCGATGTCAATGCCCCGGTCAGGAACAACGAAGCGGCTCGCATTGCGCAGTTGTCCGCCCTCAAACCGCTGCCACACCGGATCGGCAGGGTCAATAAACCATATCTGCGGAATGCCCATTGCCTCATAGTCAACAAGATTGCGCAACAGCCGGCGCACACTGCTCTTCTCGCTCCAGATTTCAAACACGGCGATCGGGGCCGTGATCGCAATCCGTTCCGGCGGAATCGCCGCATCGATAATGGTCACGTCAGGCACAAGAAATCTGGTTGGCTGCACCTGAACGCGATACGCAGGGCGATTGCGAATCTTCCATTCCTTTAAATGCCGACCAAACCAGGCAAGTATTGCTTCCTGCCATGCGGAGTGGTCGTACTCTCCCAGGTGCCGCTCCTCGATCTCGCCATCGATATAGTTCACATCCGGCTGATAGTCGCCCGATGCAAGATACTCCTCAACCGAAATTAATCCGTGAGTGGAAGTGGCCATGGCAGCCTCCAGTGGCTTGATTTTACACCCGAAGTCGCGCAATAGGCAGCGCTGTATGATTGCCTCTGCGCCACCCCAGTCTCAATTCGCCCATGAATCCGCTCTACAAGAAAATTGCGCTGCGCCTCTGCCCCTTCCTCATGCTGCTCTACATGGTGGCGTTTCTCGATCGCGTCAATATCAGCTTTGCCGCGCTCACCATGAACCGCGACCTCGGGATTTCCGACAGCCTTTACGGCTTTGCGGCGGGCATCTTCTTTCTTGGTTATTGTCTGTTTGAGGTGCCCGCCAACCTGATGCTGGCGCGCATCGGCGCTCGACGTTGGATCGCGCTGCTTCTGGTGGTGTGGGGCACTGTGTCGGTGCTGACGGCGTTCATCGACGGCCGCTCGGAATACATCTGGGCGCGCCTGCTGCTGGGCGTGGCCGAGGCCGGTTTCTATCCCGGCGTCATCTTCTACCTCACGCTGTGGCTGCCGCGGCCGGTGCGCAGCCGTGTGATGGCGATGTTCCTGCTCGCGCTGCCGGTATGCAACTGCATCGGCTCTCCAGTCTCCTCGCACATTTTGCTGCTCAATGGTGCGGCCGGCCTGAGCGGCTGGCAGTGGCTCTTCATCCTGGAGGGCGCGCCGGCGCTGCTCCTCGGCGTGGTCACCTGGCTTGTGCTGGTCGACGGTCCTTGGAATGCACGCTGGCTCGCGCCCGGCGAGCGGGAACAGTTGCAACGCGAAATGCACTGCGACGAACTAAGCGAGCGCACCGCATCTGGAAAAATCACAGCTCACATCGCGCGTGACGCCATCGCCTACTTCATGCTGATGACGGGCCTCTACGGACTGAGCTTCTGGCTGCCAAAAATCCTGGCTGCCGGCGGAGTGTCTGCCACCGCCACCGGCTGGTGGGCAGCGCTCCCGTACGGCGCTGGCAGTGTGGCCATGGTGCTGGCCAGCCGCCTGCGCGGCCGAGGTTCGCTGACCACCATGTACCTGGTGTCCGCTGCTGGATTTCTGGGCGCCGGCCTGGTTCACAGCCTGCCCGCGACGCTCACCTGTTTCTGCTTTGCCTCAATGGGCGTCTACGGCGCGTTGCCGCTGTTCTGGAGCGCCTCCACCGGGCGCATGAGCAGCAAGGTGGCGGGCGCGGCTATCGCCATGGTCAACTCCCTCGGCGCCACCGGGGGCTTTGCCGGCCCCTATGCCATCGGCTGGCTGCACGATGCCACGCATACCTACTCGGCCGGCCTGTGGGCCATTGCGGCGAGTGTCGCACTTGGCGCGGTGACAGTCAGCGGCGCCGGTTTGAGACGCAAGCGCGGGGTGGAGCAACCGCAATCGTCGTAAGTGACTTTCGCAGGACATCGAATCACACCGGCCGGCCGGCTACAGCATCGCGCCCACACTGGTAAACTGGCATTGCATGATTCTCCCGTT
>Ga0302326_10020891_pt1 | contig 13447 bp, 9 predicted proteins | sample Palsa_T0_3_FD_202264 | JGI IMG/M metagenome (GOLD analysis project Ga0302326, IMG submission 202264) | Peat permafrost microbial communities from Stordalen Mire near Abisko, Sweden - Palsa_T0_3 | ecosystem: Environmental > Terrestrial > Soil > Palsa > Peat permafrost | place: Sweden: Abisko... | reverse complement strand
TCGCTGCGGAAGTCACGCGCGTCGCCCGTGAGGTGGGCACCGAGGGCAAGCTCGGCGGCCAGGCGATCGTGCCCGGTGTGGCAGGCACCTGGAAGGACCTGACCGACAACGTCAATTCCATGGCGCACAACCTCACCGGCCAGGTGCGCAACATCGCCGAAGTCTCGACCGCGATCGCGCGCGGGGACCTGTCGCGCAAGATCACGGTGGACGTGAAGGGCGAGATCCTGCAGCTGAAGGAAACCATCAACACGATGGTGGATCAGCTCAACGGATTTGCCGCCGAGGTGACCCGCCTGGCGCGCGAAGTGGGCACCGAGGGCAAGCTCGGCGGCCAGGCGCTGGTGCCGGGTGTCGCCGGCACCTGGAAGGATCTCACCGACAACGTCAACGTGATGGCCAACAATCTCACCAACCAGGTGCGCGGCATCGTCAAGGTGGTGACGGCAGTGGCCAACGGGGACTTGCGCCAGCGGCTCACGGTCGAGTCCAAGGGCGAGGTGAACGCGCTGGCGGACACGATCAACAGCATGACCGATACGCTGGCCATCTTCGCCGACCAGGTGACGAGTGTCGCGCGCGAGGTCGGCGTGGAAGGACGTCTGGGCGGGCAGGCGCACGTACCCGGTGCAGCCGGAACCTGGAAAGACCTGACCGCAAACGTCAACCTGCTGGCCGCCAATCTCACCAACCAGGTGCGTGCCATCGCCGAAGTGGCGACCGCGGTGACCAAGGGTGACCTCACGCGCTCGATCCAGGTGGAGGCGCGCGGGGAGGTCTCCGAGCTTAAGGACAACATCAACGCGATGATCGGCAACCTGCGTGCGACCACCGAGCGCAACACCGAGCAGGATTGGCTCAAAACCAATCTCGCGAAGTTCAGCCGCATGATGCAGGGCCAGCGCGATCTGGTGACGGTGGGCAAGCTCCTGCTCTCAGAGCTCGCGCCGCTGGTGAACGCCCAGCAGGGGATCATCTACGTTCTGGATCGCACCGACGAGGTGCCCTACCTCAAGGAGCTCGCCAGCTATGCCGACGAGCCGTACGAAAATCGCGACCCGCGCCGCTACCGCATCGGTGAAGGGCTGGTCGGTCAGGCAGCCTCGGACCGTCAGCGACTGTTGCTGACAGATATTCCGCCCGACTCCATCCAGGTACGTGGCGGGCTGCTGCACGCGCGCCCGCGCAACGTCATCGTGCTGCCGGTACTGTACGAGGGGCACGTGAAAGCGGTGGTGGAGCTGGCCTCGCTCGGGGACTTCACTCTCTCGCACCTCGCCTTCCTCGAGCAGCTGACCGGCAGCATCATCGGGGTGGTGCTGAACACGATCGAGGCGACCATGCGCACCGAGGGGCTGCTCAAGCAGTCCCAGCAGCTGGCCGGTGAGCTGCAGGCGCAGCAGACCGAGCTGCAGCAGACCAACGAGGAGCTCGCCAACAAGGCGAAGCTGCTGGCCGAGCAGAACGTCGAGGTCGAGCGCAAGAACCAGGAGATCGAGCTGGCACGTCGCGCGCTGGAGGAGAAGGCCGCCGAGCTCGCGCTCACCTCGCGCTACAAGTCGGAATTCCTCGCGAACATGTCCCATGAGCTGCGCACGCCGCTCAACAGCATCCTGATACTCGGTCAACAGCTCTCGGAGAACGCCGATGGCAACCTGACGGGGCGGCAGGTGGAGTTCGCCAATACCATCCACGGCGCGGGCACAGACCTGCTGAACCTCATCAGCGACATCCTTGACCTCTCCAAGATCGAGTCCGGCACGGTCACGGTGGAGTGCGAGGACCTGCTGTTTACGCATCTGCGCGAGACCATCGAGCGCAACTTCCGCCACGAAGCCGATGCGCGCAAGCTGTCCTTCACTGCGGACTTCGACACGCGCCTGGGTCGCAGCATCACGACCGACTCCAAGCGCCTGCTGCAGGTGCTGAAGAATCTGCTGTCGAACGCGTTCAAGTTCACCGAGCGCGGCGGTGTGCGCTTGCACGTGAGCATTGCGACCGGCGGCTGGAGCAGCGAGCATCCGATCCTGGGCCAGGCTCCCTCGGTGGTGGAGTTCTCGGTGAGCGATACCGGTATCGGCATTCCGCCGGAGAAGCAGAGGATCATCTTCGAGGCCTTCCAGCAGGCGGATGCCGGCACGGCTCGCAAGTACGGCGGCACCGGCTTAGGCCTGGCCATCAGCCGCGAGCTGGCACATCTTTTGGGCGGGGAGATCCGCCTGAGCAGCATTTCCGGAAGCGGCAGTACCTTCACGCTTTATCTGCCGCTGGCATACGCGGGTTCCGCCTTCAACCGCGGCGCGGCCCAGAGCCCGACCGTGGCTGCGACGGCGCCTGCCGCCTATCAGCCGGTGGTGCTGCCGGTCGTGCGGCAGGAGGAGATTCCGGATGACCGGGAGAGCCTGCAGCCTGAGGATGCCGTGCTGCTCGTGGTGGAAGACGATCCGCACTACGGCCGCATACTGGTCGCCCTCGCACGCCAGCACGGTTTCAAGGTGGTATTGGCGCGTACCGGGGCGGACGCGCTGGTTCTGGCGGGCAAGCACCGCCCCACTGCGGTCTCCCTCGACGTGTTCCTGCCGGACATGCTCGGCTGGACAGTCCTCAATCAGTTGAAGCGCAATCCGGACACGCGCCACATCCCGGTGCAGATCCTGACCATCGAGGACGAGCGGCAGTACGGACTTGAGCGCGGCGCCTTCTCCTTTATCACCAAGAGCGTCACAACCGAGGGTCTGGAAGAGGCACTCGAGCGGCTCAAGAGCTTCACTGCCTCCCGCCTGCGCCGACTGCTGGTCGTCGAGGACGATCCGGCCGAGCAGCTGAGCATAACGGAGCTCCTGGGACACACGGACGTCGAAATCACGAGCGTCGGCACCGGAGGCGCAGCTCTCGAGGCGATGCGCGCTCAGAGCTTCGACTGCGTGGTGCTCGACCTGCGCCTGCCGGACATGTCCGGCTTCGAGCTGCTGGCGCAGTTGCAGGAGGACTCGAGGTTGCGGCAGACGCCGATCATCGTCTTCACGGGCCGCGAGCTGTCCGATCAGGAGGAGATGGAGCTGCGCAAGAATGCCAAGAGTATCGTCCTCAAGGGCGTGCGCTCGCCGGAGCGGCTGCTCGATGAGACGGCCCTGTTCCTGCACCGGGTCATAGCCGACCTGCCGGCTTCCAAGCAGGAGATGATCGAAACGCTGCACGAGAGCGATGAACCGCTGAGCGGTCGCAAAGTGCTGGTGGTCGACGACGACATCCGCAACATCTTCGCCCTCAACAGTCTGCTCGAGCGCCACAACATGCAGGTGATCACGGCCACCAACGGCGAGGAGGCGATTAAGCTCGTCGAGAGCACGGATGATCTATCACTGGTACTGATGGACGTCATGATGCCGGAGATGGATGGCTACGAGACCATGCGCCGGATTCGCAGCAACCAGCAGTTCCGCATGCTGCCGATCATCGCGCTTACGGCCAAGGCGATGAAGGGTGACCGGGAGAAGTGCCTGGAAGCAGGAGCCTCCGACTACGTCGCCAAGCCCGTTAATACCGATCAGCTGCTGTCGCTGGTGCGGATGTGGCTATACCGCTAGCAGAGCTCGGCGCCGCCGGAGACGCCGGTGAGAAGGTAAACATCCTGCTGGTCGATGACCAGCCGGCGCGCCTGCTTACCTACCAGACGGTGCTAAGCGAGCTCGGCCAGAACCTGGTGCTGGCACGCTCAGGGCTCGAGGCACTCGACAAGCTCATGCGCGATGAGTTCGCCGTGGTGCTGCTGGATGTCAGCATGCCGGAAATGGACGGCTTCGAGGCGGCGCGCCTGATCCACGAGCATCCGCGCTTCGAGCGCACGCCGATCATCTTCGTGACCGGCGTGCACGTGACCGAGCTCGACCATCTCAAGGGTTACAAGGTGGGCGCGGTCGATTACGTATCGATTCCCGTCGTGCCGGAGATCCTGCGCAGCAAGGTTGCCGTGCTGGTGGAGCTGTATTGCAAGCGCCGCGAGCTGCTCAAGCTCAACCGCGATCTGGCGCACACCAACGAGCGCCTGGCCCGCGCCAATGTCGCGCTGCAGGCGGAAAAGACCCGCGAGCTCGAGGCCTTGAATGCGAACCTGCAGCACGCCAATGCCGAGCTGGAGCGCGCCAACCGCAGCCTGCAGAGCGAAGTTGCAGAGCGGGCCAAGGCGGAGGCGGCGCTGAAGCAGGCCGATCGCAACAAGGACGAGTTCCTCGCCATGCTGGCGCACGAACTGCGCAATCCACTCGCACCCATTGTCAATGCGCTGCACCTCATGCGCATGAACGTGTCCGACCGGCAATTGGCGTGGTCGCGGGAAGTGATCGAACGACAGCTGACGCATCTGACGCGCCTGGTGGACGATCTGCTGGACGTCTCGCGCATCACGCGCGGCAAGATCGCGCTGTCGCGCGAGCCGGTCGAGGTGCAGACATTTATCGGACATGCCGTTGAGGGAATTCAGCCGCTTCTGGACGAGCGCGCGCATACCCTGACAGTCGATATTCCCGAGCGAACGCTGTTGGTCAACGGCGACTCGCTACGTCTCACGCAAGCCCTCGGCAACGTGCTGGGCAATGCCGTCAAGTACACCGACCGCGGCGGGCATATTGAACTCAAGGCCGCCGCCAAGGGGACCGACATCGAGATCCGCGTGCGTGACGACGGCATCGGCATTCCGGCAGAGCGCTTACCGCTGATCTTCGACCTGTTCACGCAGCTCGACCGCAAGTCGGACCACCCGCAGAGCGGACTCGGCATAGGCCTCGCCCTGGTGCGCCGATTGCTGGAGATGCACGGTGGGTCGGTCGAGGCGCGTAGCGAGGGTGCCGGACGGGGGAGCGAATTCGTGATCCGCCTGCCACAGCTTCCAGGGGACCTGCACGGCAATGGCCAGCTGCAGCAGGCACCCCGAGCGGCCGCCCCGCCCGTGGTGTGTCGGCGCATTCTGATCGCGGACGACAACGTCGATGCGCTGGAAAGCCTGACTGAGGTGCTCAAGCTTCAGGGCCATGAGGTATTCAGCGCATCGAACGGCACTCTGGCGCTGGAGTGTGCCGCGCGCCACCTGCCGGAGGTGGCACTGCTCGATATCGGCATGCCGCTGCTTGACGGCTACGAGGTGGCGCGGCGTATTCGTGCCCAGGAGTGGGGCAAGCAGGTCACGTTGCTCGCCGTGACCGGCTGGGGCCAGGACGCCGATCGCCAACGCTCGCGCGAGGCTGGCTTCGACATGCACCTGGTTAAACCGGTGGACGTCGAGAAACTTCGCGACCTTCTGGCGCGGCTGCCTTCGGGTTCAGCGCGCGCGGACTAGGATCATCCGTCGTCAGTGATCGGCTGCCTCGGCTCGAGCCGCCGGGTATCACTCTACCGGGAATGGACGGTTACGAAGTGGCACGCACGCTGCGCGCATCCAGCTCGCGGCCTGCGGCACAACTGGATAAGCCCGCAACGAACTGCCGGCACCGCCAGCGACCGCTCTGCGGCGCATAATTGAAGTGTGATCCAACGAGAGCTGTTTTTGTCGCGGCCGGCTCTGCTGGATGGCCTCGCCTACGCGCCGGATTTTCTCACGCTCGCGCAGGAGGCTGCGCTGCTCGAGGTGATCCGCACTCTGCCGTTCCAGGAGGCCGAATATAAGGAATGGCGTGCCCGGCGCCGCATCGTGAGTTTCGGTGGGCGCTACGACTTCAGCCGCAACGAGCTGAGCGAGGCGCCGCCCGTACCCGACTTTCTGCATCCGCTGCGCGCGCAGGTCGCGGGCTGGGCGGGTATTCCCGTCGAGCGCATTCAGCACGCGATGATCTCCGAATATCGCCTCGCGACGCCGCTCGGGTGGCACCGCGACGTGCCGCAGTTCGAGGAAATCATGGGCGTCTCACTCCTGGGTCACGCGCGAATTCGTTTCCGCCCATGGCCCCCCAAACCCGGGCAGCGAACCGCCTGCGCGCTGGAGCTCGCCCCGAGATCAGCCTACCTGATAAGCGGGGCGGCGCGCTGGCAGTGGCAGCATGCGGTCTCGCCGACTAAGGAGTTGCGTTACTCGATTACTTTCCGGACGCGCGTCAACGCGCACGCCTTGGGCGCCCCCTGAGGCCATGCCACCACTGCCGACATTCACGAGAATTCAGCTCGGACGCTACGTGCGCGCCCGCCTCGCCGGACAGCTATACGACGACACGGCCGACCCGCCGCTGGGCATCGCGATCTACTCCCTCTCCGACCCGCGCGATATCGGCGCGGTGCGCTACATCGGGCAGACGGACGCGCCGCGACGGCGCCTGCTGCAGCATCTGAGCACCGCGAGACTTTGGTTGCCGGATGAGACGCCCTGGTGGATCAGGGCTCCAAAACTGCGGCCCTTGTATCGGTGGATACGCGAGATATTCCGGGAGGAGGGCCGTCTACCGGTCATGGTCGTGCGAGCGTGGGTCGAGCACGCGCAGGCACGGCAGGCCGAGCGCGCGCAGATCCACGCATTCCTGGAGCAGCAGGCGTCGCTGCTGAATCACCAGGCGCAGCTTACGCCGCGCCCGATGCGCGGCCGCGCATCGGGCCGTCAGAAGTCAACCACCTGTCCTGCGTCCGCCGCTCGTGCCTTCTCGAGCACGTAGTGCGCGGATGCCAGATCCTGTGCGGCGATACCGAGAGATTTGTAGAGGGTCACATCGGAAGGCGAGGCGCGGCCGATCTTGGAGCCATTCGCTACCTCGCCGATCTCCGCCAGGATGTGCGCCGGCGTGATCACGCCGGCGCGCACCGCGCGCAGGAACTCGCCCCCCTCATTGAGGGTCGACTCACGGCGGTCGACGAACAGCCGTGATCTCGCCACCGTCGCGGTGTCGATCTCGGCCGCGCCGGAAATGCTTGAGCCGACCACGTTCAGGTGCACCCCCGGGGTCAGCCACTCCCCCAGCAGGATCGGCTCGCGTGCCTTGGTCACCGTGCAGATGATGTCTGCACCTGCCACCGCCTGTTTTACCGTCGCGCACGTCTCGATGGCCACATGGTGCAGAGCTCCCTCGCTGCGAGCGAAAGCTGCGGCCTTCTCCGGATCTCTGGCCCAGAGGCGCACGCGTCGCAACCGACGCACGGCGAGCATGGCCGCGAGATGACTACTGGCCTGCTCGCCGGCACCGATGATGGCCAGGTCGCCCGCCTCCGGACGCGCCAGTAACCGTGTCGCGAGGCCGCTCGCTGCCGCGGTGCGCAGCGCCGTGATCTCGGCGGCGTCCAGCAGCGCCACGGGCTGGCCGTGCTCCGCCTCGAACAGCACCACCACGCCCAGGTGGGACGAGTACTGCGGCGGCTTATTGCGTGGAATCAGGCTTACGAGCTTAACGCCGAAGCACTCGGGCTCTGCGAGATAACCGGGCATGTTGCCCAACATGCCGCGCTCGCCCGGCATGACGAGGGCTGAGCGCAGCGGCAGCACCGTGCGACCTTCTGACACCGCGATCATGGTTCGTTGCATGAGATCGATGCACTCGTCCATCGGCAGAAAGCGCCGTACGTCTGCTGCGCGCAGCACGCGAATTTTCACACTCATACTCCTGTCGGTCGGTCCAGATGCTCTTGCCAGGCGTCCCGGGATTCTAGCGGCTCCTTCCGGGCGCTGCGCAGCGCGGTGCGCCGAGTGGCATGTCTATAATGGCCCCACATCGTTCGGGTCCGCCGACGGAGTTCGATATGCGACGCCTGCCCGCTGCAATTTTGCTGACTGCCCTGCCATTTTCACTCTGGAGCGTGCAGCCCCCGGATGCTGGCCCGGACAGGGGCTGGATCGAACGTAGCAACGCCTACACCAACCGATTGCTGGATGTCGAGCTGCAGCACGATCCCGAACGCGGTTCACGCGAGGGTGTGGCGAAGTTCGATGAGCTCATTTCCAACCCGACGCTCGCGGACGAGATGACCGAGCGCCACGAGCTCGAGGCGGCACTGGCGCAGATCGATGCTGCGCGGGGCAGGGAATCCGACAAGCGAGTGCACGAGGATCTGGACATTCTTCACAAGGCGTTCAACCTACATTTTCGCCAGCAAGACTACCGGCTGCAGCACGAGGTTCCGTTTCTTAACGCCAGTGAACAGGTATTCCAGGGTCTGCGCGGTCTGCTTGACGATCAGGTCGCGCCCGAACGGCGTCCGGCGGCAATTAAGCGCTTGCGCAAGTACGCAGGTGTCGAGGGCGGGTATCAACCCTTCACTGAATTGCTCAAGCAGCGCACGCTGGAGCAGACCGCCAGGCCCGACGTCTTATATCCCTCGAGGGGTGAGCTGGAGACGGAGCTCGGACGCAACTCCAACTACGTTGAGGGCATTGGTGCGCTGTTCACCAAGTACGGACTCAAGGGTTGGGAAGGCGCGTACGCGAAGGTCAAGGCCCAGTTGACGGACTACGATGCCTGGGTGCGGCAGAACATCCTGCCCAAGGCGCGTACCGACTTTCGTCTGCCCAAGGAAAAGTATGCGCTGGCGTTTGAGGAATACGGTATCGATCTTCCCCCGGACAAGATAGCCGCCATGGCGCACGCGGCATTCAAAGAGTACCAGTCCGAGATGGCTCCGCTGGCAGCGCAGGTCGCCAAGACGCGCCGCTATCCATCCGCCGACTACCGCAGCGTGATCGCGCAGCTGAAGAAGCAGCAGATCACCGGCGAAGCCATCCTGCCATTTTTCAACAACCGCCTACACCAGATCGAGCAGATCATCGTGGCGCACAATCTGGTAACCCTGCCAAATCGGCCGGCAATCATTCGCCTTGCGACTGCCGCCGAGACGGCGCAACAGCCGGCCCCGCACATGACCCCGCCGCCGTTTCTGCATAACACCGGCCAGCGCGGGGAGTTCGTTTTACCTTTGAACATTCCCTCTGCCAGCGGCGGCAGCGCTGACCGGTACGATGATTTCACCTTCGATGCGGTCGCGTGGACGCTCACCGCGCACGAGGCACGCCCTGGCCACGAGCTGCAGTTCGACTCCATGGTGGAGCACGGCGTGAGCCTGTCGCGCGCCCTGTACGCCTTCAACTCCACCAATGCGGAAGGGTGGGGTCTTTACTCCGAGTTCATCATGCAGCCGTATGAGCCGGCAGAAGGACAACTCGTGACCCTGCAGCTGCGGTTGCTGCGCGCGGCGCGCGCGTTCCTCGATCCGGAGCTGCAAAGCGGTGCAGTCACGCCGGCCCGCGCCTACGAGGTGCTGGAAAAGGACGTGGTCTTGAGTCACGCATTTGCCAAGGAAGAGGTCGAGCGCTTCACCTACCGGGCACCCGGGCAGGCCAACAGCTATTTTTACGGCTACTCCCGGCTGCTCGCGTTGCGCAAGGAGGTCGAGAGCGCACTCGGGAGCCGGTTCGACCAGAAGAAGTTTCACGACTTCATTTTGAGCCAGGGGCTGCTGCCACCGGATCTGATGCGCAAGGCGGTGTTGGAGGATTTCGTCGCCCCGCAGAAGTAGAGGCGTGTGGTCTGCGCACCCGAACCGAGGCTCACGCGACGCCGATCGTCAGAAGTTCCTCGAAAAATCCGCCGAACCCGCCGGCCCGGTCAATGAAGTGGATCTCGAGAATCCAGTGCCGTGTCGCGCCGCTCGCGTCCGGCTCGCGAATGCGTTGCTCGTTGCCGTGACGGATGGAGAAACGCTGGAGCTGGCCCGGGTCGCGCTCGTGGGGAAAGTGTCCCACGAGGTGCCCGGCGGTCGGTGCGCCGAATTCCCAGCCCGACTCGGCGGCCAGGCCATGCACGAAGTCATACAGCCCGCCGGCGCTCAGGTCCGAAGTGTCAAGGTAAAGCTGCTTGCCCCTGCGAAACGCCGCGGCGATATCGCTGACCAGGCGGTGCTTGCGGGGATCTCGACCGAGGACATAGGTGCGCCCGAAGTCCGCCTCCCATTCGGCGAACAGCGGCCCGAAATCCAGATAGACGACATCATCCTCGAGGACCCGTCGATCAGCAGGCTCGTCGTGGTAGGTGAGCACGGTATTCGGTCCGCAGCGCGCCACGCGCTTGTGCCAGTGGCGGCGCACCCCGAAGCGGCGCTGCGCTAGCGCGTGGATCTCATCGCTGAGCTGACTCTCCAGCACCCCTGGACGGATGAGCCCGCTTGCGACGACCTCGCTGAAGAGCAGTTCGGCCTTGCGCTGGGCGGCGAGTAGATTCTGTTCGACGGATTGCACTTAAGTGAGTCGATGCCAGCTTAGCTAAAGCGCGCCGGCGACACGGCCGCAGCGCTCACTCCCTGCGCGGCGATGTCCTCCGGCACGGCCTCCCCGCACGCCAGCGCGGCCGCCAGCCGCGAGAGCGCAGGGGCGGTCTGAATTCCATATCCTCCCTGGCCGGCACACCAGAAGAAGTTCCGGACTTCGGAATCGAAGCCGACCACCGGATCACGGTCCGGCGCGAAGGTCCGCAGGCCCGCCCAGTTATGAGCCACACGCTTAACTTCGATCTCGAGCGCCCTCTGGATGCGATCGATAGCGATCGCGACCGTGAGGTCCTCCGCGAATGCATCGCAGGGAGCCATCGGCTCCTCATCGCCGGGAGAGACAAGTAGCCGACCTGCATCGGGCTTCAGGTAGAACTCCTCATCCACATCGAAGACCGCCGGCCATGCGGCCACGGACAGACCTTCCGGGGCATCGATCAGGGCGGCGGTGCGACGCAGCGCCGTGAGTCCGAGGCGTGCGGCGCCGCAGGCGCTGGCCACCTCATCTGCCCATGCCCCGGCGGCATTGACGATCACGCGGGCGCAGAGCGACTCACCGCCGGTGCGCAATTGCCAGGCCGCCCCGGACCAGTGCGGCGGCTCGATGCGGACGCCGAAGAACGTTCGCACGCCGTGGGCCTTGGCGCGATTCAGAAATCCCCGCAGCAGCGCTTCGACGTCAATATCGTGCACGGCGCGTTCGTAGGCGCAGGCGGCAGGATAGGCCGCCCGCAGCACCGGAACCAGCGAGCGTGCCGCGTCGATCGACAGCAGTTCGATTTCGCTCCCGCTGCAGCGGATCTGCTCGACCGTGGCATCCAGACGCCGGCGTTGATCAGTGCGGGCGATGGTCAGGGCACCGCGGGCGCGCAGTAACGGCTGCGCAATGAAATCCCCGGGAGGTGCTTGCATAAACTCCGCACTCGCGCGCGTCAGCGCCCGGAACAACTCGCTGCCATAGTTGGGCGCAAACAGCGCGGCGGAGCGGCCGGTCGCGTGGTAGCCGGGATGCTGCTCGGAGTCGATGAGTGCCACGCGGGCGCCGGCAGACAGCGTAGCGGCCAGGCTCACGCCAGCCATCCCCGCGCCAATTACCGCGAAGTCGTACAAGACCGCAGCCTCCCGCAATAGGCCTGGCCGCCCACGGTGCCGGCCGGGCGCCGGCAGTGACGCAACGGGCCGTTATTTTCTTCCGACCAGGTAGCGCACGCCGCTCGGCCCATAGCGCTGCGCGTGCACGGTATCGCGCGCGAGGTGAAAGACTTCGCCGGCTCGAAACGAGGTCGCTTGGTGATTGACGACCAGGGTGATCTCCCCTGCCAGGATCAGTGCCCTGGATTCAAATGGATGTGCGTGCAGATCGAGCGCGCCGTTTGGCTGACGATCGACCACCACGAGGTCGCAAAAGCCCTTCTCACGCAGCTCGGTGGAGAATTCCTCGGCGGTCATGTGCGGCTCTCCGGGGGCGCAGCTGTGGCTAATTTTCGCGGACGGGCCCGGAGTTTGCAAAGCGCGGCACGCTGCGCGCGCCCACAGTCGCCCCCGCAGCAGGCGGGCGATGCAAGCGGCGCTAGCCGCAGGCCGGGGGGATTTCGGGCGATACCTCGCCCAAGGCCGCCACTGGGCCAGGCGCTCGCGCGGCGGATTGCGAATTACTGTCGGTTGATCTGAACGATCGCGAGGCCCGGGCCGCTGGGCTGCTCGCGATGGCTCTTGCGCCGGCGCCCCAGGTTCTTCAGCGCGCGGAACACCCGCAGCGCGAACCGCAGGCGTCGCGAGTTTGGCGCATGCGTGAAGGCAACTTTGCGGATGTAGGTGTCGACCGTCCATTCATAGTGCGAGCCGGCAGGGAAGAAGAACGTCTCGCCTGCGCGCACGAGATGTTTTCTGACTCCGTCCGTTATGCTGACCGAGCCTGCCAGGATGTACACCGTCTCATCGCAGCCGTAAAACCAGTTAAAGCGTCCGGCCGTGCAGTCCCACACATGGGTGGAAGCCATGCCGTCCGTGCTGCCGGCAACGCACTTGTTACGCGCGACAGGGTTGCCTTCAAGAATCCAGTCGCTAGGAATCGGCGCCAAGGTAAGTTCGTGTTCATCCGTGAGCGACTCAGTCATCCGAGCGCTTGGCCGCTCACGCACGGGCAGCTTGCTCACGCGGCTGCGAACTCGTTCTGTTACATCTGACGACACCAGAAACCTCCCTCTAGTTTCTGCCCTCTGAACGCATCCCCATGCGCGCGGTGCTTGGCGAGTTCTGCTCGCACCGCAGGCAATCGTGTGACAAAGCTAACGCGTGACTCGGGCGGCGGCTGTGACGCGCAGCACACTTCTGGAACCACCGGGTAGTGATTCCCTTGCCCAAACTCCCTTATTGGCGTGCGCCTCCTCATCACAGTTCCTTACGCTGAGGAGCAGTCGAATGGCATCAGGATATGTAGCGTAGTACGGTACGCGAGAGACTTCCAGCTGTCTTGCAGCTGCTGCGTCAGCGCAGTCCCACTGGCGCTGTAAGACTGTGTCTCGTGTCGATCCACTTATGTCCGCGTTATGTCCGCGCGCCCTTGGCCTTTACCTGCGCCGGCTCAAACCCAGCGCTTGTGGCCCGATCCGGGTGGGGAGCGCCGCCACACCCGCACCAGCCGCAGACACCGCCGCAGGGGCGCAGGGGCTTGGTGAGAGGCAGCCTTAGATCCTAGGCAAACGCGCGGCCGTTTCGAGCTCCTCGAGCGACTTGCTGTTGCGGACGTATTCCCGGCTGGCATCCGCGGGCGGTTGATAGTCCCACGAGCTCTGGCGCCCCAGCCGCAGCGCGCGGTCGACCAGCAGGCGGCGGTGCTGACTGGCAAGAACCTGGGAATGCAGGCTCTGCAGCGACCAGGTTCTCTGCACGCGCTCGCGAAACTCGGCCGCCGCCGCCTGATCGGCGCGTGCTGCGAGGTTGTCGAGCTCATCAGGATCGTCCCCGAGATCGAACAGCTGGTCCGGGTCTGCTGGCGAATGGATGAATTTGCAGCGCCCGCTGCGGATCATCACGATCGGCGCAATAGCGCCCTCCGCAAGATACTCTCCCAGGACCTCGTCGTGCCCGCCGCTGCCCCCAAGGTGGGGCAGGAGGCTGCGTCCGTCGAGTTCGGTGACCGGCTGCACCGCGGCGCCGTCGGCGGCCAGCTCCAGGAGGGTCGGCAGCAGGTCGACAAGTGAGACCGACTGTGACACCGCCC
>Ga0302326_10020890_pt1 | contig 13447 bp, 12 predicted proteins | sample Palsa_T0_3_FD_202264 | JGI IMG/M metagenome (GOLD analysis project Ga0302326, IMG submission 202264) | Peat permafrost microbial communities from Stordalen Mire near Abisko, Sweden - Palsa_T0_3 | ecosystem: Environmental > Terrestrial > Soil > Palsa > Peat permafrost | place: Sweden: Abisko... | reverse complement strand
GAGTGGATCGTCCTTGAGCAGATACTGCGAGAAGGCGACCACCCGTGGGTTTGACCAGGCGATGTGCTCAGCCATCGCGTCGTATTCGGCCTGCACCGATACGGGCACGCCGAGGAATCTGTTCGGCTTGCTCTGTACGCCGAACTCCGTCAGGTAGATCGGCAGATGCGTGGTGACAGCGCCGGCGTCCGCAGCCAGATCGAGCGCGCGGCTGAGCCGCGAGAGCACGCCGATCGTAACGTTGTCGGCTTCCGGTGGAACGTAGCTCGGCCCCGCGGCATTCGAATACGCGTGATGGGCGTAGCCGGTTGCCGTCAGCGCGCCGCACGAGCTCGACTTCTTGTAGTGCGTGTTCAGGCACAGCACCCCGCGCAGGAATGCGAGCGGCGCCACGGCGTGCGTGAGCGCCCTGGAGCCTTCACGGCGGACGCTGACGACATCCGAGCCCGTGGGTGCCGTTTCGCCGAGTAGCACCCGTGGATGCGCCATCCCCGCCGCCTGAAGCCCGGCGTAGCCGGCCTGGTAGAGGCCACGGTAAATGCGCGGCGAGGCGGGTGTGCCGTTCGATTCCCACTGCGGCAGCAGGAATGACGGGTGGTTGGGCTCGTTCCAGATCGAGTAGATCGAGACCTCCGAGCCGAATTGGCGGGCCACGGCGGTCATGAATTCCTGGAAGTCCTGGTCGTCGGGGCGCGTGACGTACGGCGCTTTGTGGTTGGACGTGGCCCAGCGCGGCACGGGCGAGGTGACGGTCAGCAGGACCTGCCATTTCAAGCGCTTGGCTTCGGCAAGCAGCGGCTCGTACTGACCCCAGTTGTAGCTGGCGGGGTTCTTCGCTTCGAAGTTCGGACGGGTCGCGCTCGACGGGTTCGGGGCCACGTCGTACCAGTAGAGCTCTACGCGCAGAGCTTTGACACCGAGTGACTGCAGTTGCGCGAGCGCGTGCGGGCGCGTACTGGCGGTCAACAGATCGGTTGAGCCCTCGAAGTAGGTCACCTGGCTGTGCGAGGCCAGCGCCGGCCCGGCGGCCAGCGTGCCGGCGGTGAGCATCGAGGCCAGCAGCGTGCAGAGAAGCGTGGGTATGCGCGGTATACGGGGCATGGTCGCTTGAGACACCTGGGCGCTGGGAAGGTTGCGGTCCTGTTCGGGGTCGTTTCAGGATTTAGATTCGCGGGCCTGCACGCTCGCGGCTTGAGCTCCTGCGAACGGCCCGGCCATCCCAACTTCCCGAGCGTGGGATAGCGTTGTGAGCATGAGCATGACCATCGCCCCAGACGACATTGTGCGCACGCACGCCGAGGCCTCCGGGAACGCCCGTGTGCCACTGCTGGTGCTCGAGCCGCTACGTGAGTTCCTCGACGAGCACGATCTCGGCGACGGAGAGATCGATGTCAGCCCGATCGGGGAGGGGCACTCGAACGTTACGTATCTGATCGAGCGCTCGGGCTATGAGATGGTCCTGCGTCGCCCGCCACGCCCACCGCTGCCGCCCAGCGCACACGACGTGCTGCGCGAGGCGCGCCTGCTGCGGGCCCTGCTGGACACACCGGCGCGGGTACCGAGGGTGCTGGCGGTCTGCGAGGACCTCGCGACGATCGGTAGCCCCTTCTACGTGATGGAGCGGATCGAGGGCGACGTGATCGTCTCGAGCGTTCCCGAGGCGCTGGACACTCCCGCCGAACGCCAGAGGATCAGCGAGGAGCTGATCGATGCGCTTGTCGAGATTCACGCGGTCGATTGGCGAGCCGCCGGCCTTGAGGGCTTCGGCAAGCCGACCGGCTACCTGGAGCGCCAGCTCAGGCGATTCTCCGGACTGTGGGAGCTCAACAAGACGCGCGAGGTCCCGGCGATCGAGCGGGTCGAGAAGTGGCTCGGCGAGCACATGCCCGAGTCCGGGGCGGCGACGATCGTGCACGGCGATTACCGCCTGGGCAACACCATCTACGCTCCGGTGGCTCCGGCGCACCTTGAGGCGGTCCTCGACTGGGAGATGACCACGATCGGCGATCCACTGGCCGACCTGGGTTACCTGTGCATGATGTGGACCGAGAGCTCAGACCCGGAAGTCGGCATGCAGGAGCATCTCGGCAGGGTGACCCGCGCCGAGGGCTTTCCCACGCGCGCCGGGCTGATCGAGGCCTACGAGCGGCGGTCAGGGCGCTCGATGAGCGATATCCGCTGGTATACGACGCTGGCGGTGTGGAAGATGGCCGTGTTCATGGAGGGCAACTACAAGCGCGCGCTCGCCGGCAGTACCGATGATCCATATCTCAAGACCTTTGATGAGGGCGTCGTCGAGCTCGCCGGTCGAGCCGAGGGCCTAACCCGTGGCCTCTGACGCGCGCAACGCCAACGGCGCGGCACGCACGGGCCTGCTGATCGACTGGGGCGGCGTCCTGACGACCAGCCTGTTCGCGTCCTTCCAGGGTTACTGCGAGGAGGTGCAGCTCGACCCGCAGACGCTGCTCGGACGCTTCCGCACCGACCCCGAGGCGCGCGAGCTCCTGATCGCGCTGGAGAAGGGCGAGCTCGATGAGACCGAGTTCGAGCTGCGGTTCGCGGCTCTCCTCGGAGTCGAGCCTGCCGGCCTGATCGACGGGCTGTTCTCGGGCGTTCAGCCGGACGCCGCGATGGTCGAGGCCGTGCGCCGCGCACACGCCGCGGGTGTGCGCACGGCGCTCGTATCGAACTCCTGGGGTGTGCACCGCTACCCGCACGAGCTCTTCCCCGAACTGTTCGACGGGGTGGTGATCTCGGCCGAGGAGGGCATCCGCAAGCCCTCGCGCCGCATGTATCAATTGGGGGCCGAGCGTGCTGGGGTCCGCGCAGATCAGTGCGTTTTCGTCGACGACCTGCCCTTCAACCTCACACCCGCCGAGAAGCTGGGCATGGCCACGATCCACCACACCAGCCCCGAGACGACGATCCCCGAGCTCGAGCGTCTGCTCGGAGTACCGCTCGCCTGAGCCGATCAGTCGCGCTTGCCGCGGCCGTAGAGGAACTTGAACACGCGCGCCAGCAGACGCGAGGTGCGCTTCTTGTACGGATACATGTGCGGTTCGCGCTTGAGCGCGAGCCGCGGCGTGATCACGATCGCCTGCTGTGAGGTGTACTTGCGGATGCCGCCGGCGCCGTGACGCGAGCCGAGTCCCGAGGCCTTCGCGCCACCCATCGGCAGCTCCAGCACCGTGTAGTTGATCATCGCGTCATTGACGTTCGCCGCACCGGTCTGCAGTTGCCGTGCGATCTGCTCGCCGCGCTCCGTGTCCCGTGTGAACACCGAGGAGCCGAGGCCGTATGGCGAGTCGTTCGCAAGCCGCACCGCCTCCTCGGAATCGGCGACCTTCATGATCGGCAGCGTCGGGCCGAACGTCTCATCGGTCATGATCTTCATGCTGTGGTCGACGTCGACGAGCACGGTCGGCTCATAGAAGCGCCCTCCGCCCGTCTTGACCGCGTGGCCGCCGGCGAGCACGTGCGCTCCCCTGTCGATCGCGTCTGCGACATGGTCTTCGATCGTCTGAAGCTGCGGCGGGAAGGTGATCGCGCCGACCTCCACCGAACCCGGCCCCTGCGGCACCCCGACGCGCAACGCGCGCACTTTCTCTGAGACTTTCGCGACGAACTCGTCGTAGACGGGCGCCTCGACATATGCTCGCTCGATCGAGATGCATGTCTGCCCGGCGTTCTGCATCGAGTAGTAGGTGGCGAAGTTGGCAGCGCGCTCGAGGTCGGCGTCGGAGAGCACGATCATCGGGTCCTTGCCGCCGAGCTCGAGCGACGCCGGGATCAGCCGCCGCGCAGCCGCTTCTGCGACCTTTCGCCCCGTGGCCGTTGACCCTGTGAACATGATCATGTCGACCTCCTCCACGAGCGCCGCGCCGGTTGCACCGCGGCCCGTCGCGATCTGAAGGACGCCCTCCGGCAGGCCGCACTCGCGCAGGCCTTCGGCCATCAGCATCGACGTCAGCGGCGTGATCTCGGAAGGCTTGAGGATCACGCTGTTGCCCGCCGCCAGCGCGGGGATGCAATCGCCGAAGGAGTTCGTCAGCGGGTAGTTCCAGGGGCCGATCACGCCGATCAGCCCGAGCGGACGGTAGCGCAGGATCAGCTTCTTGCCCTTGACCAGCAGCTGGCCCGACTTCACGCGCTCGTCGGCGAGGTACTCGGGCGCCTGCTTGGCCCAGAACCCGAACGCGTTGCCGGCGTAGGAGATCTCCGCCAGCGAGGCGTCCTCGAAGGTCTTGCCGGTCTCCGAGATGATCGTGGCGATCACCTGCTCTGAGTTGTCCATCAGCCACTTCTGCGCGCGCAACAGCACGCGGCCCCGCCCCTCGAAGCCGAGCGCCTCCCAGGCTGGCTGGGCCGAGCGGGCGCGCGCGGCCATCTGCGCCACGGCGTCGGCGCCGAGGTCGGGTACCGTGGCAACGATCTCGCCCGTGGCGGGATTCTCGACGGGGATGTTCTGCTCGGCGTCTGGGACACCGTTGTGCGTCTCGGATGGGTGCTGCTCGACGGTCGCCATGTGTGTCTCCCCTTCTCGCTCGCTCGTAACGAACAGCCTACTCCGACCGGGCCTCCGTGCCCGGGAAGCTCCGCGGCGAGCCGAGCGGTTACTCGGACAGCTCGATCGAGGCGATGCCGACCGGCTCGGCGGGTCGGTCTCCGCCGTCCGTCGCGACGCCCTCAAGCTTGTCCACGACGTCCATACCGTCGGTCACCTGGCCGAACACGGTGTGCTTGCCGTCGAGCCACGCGCAGGCGTCAGCGGTGACGATGAAGAACTGAGATCCGTTCGTGTCCGGCCCGGCGTTCGCCATCGCGAGTGCCCCACGCACGATCTTGTGCGGGTTGATCTCATCCTCGAACGTATAGCCCGGCCCGCCGGTTCCGGTGCCCTGGGGACAGCCGCCCTGGATCATGAAGTCCTTGATGATCCGATGAAAGGTGAGCCCGTCGTAGAAGCCCTCGGAGGCGAGCTTGCGGAAGTTCTCGACAGTCTTTGGGGCGTCCTCGTCGAACAGCTCAAAGACGATCGGGCCTTCGGTGGTTTGCATCGTGAGAGTTGACATGGCCCTACCCTACCCGCTCCAGACTGAGCGCCTGCCCGCGCATCTCGCGACCGTCGAGCGCGTCGATCACCCGCTCGGCCTCGGCCGCCGGGACCGACAGAAACGAGAACCGGTCGAGCACCAGCACGTCGCGGACGGCCTCGCCGTCGAGCCCCGCCGATGAGGTCACCGCGCTGACGATGTCGGCCACGCGCAGCCCCGCGGTCTGCCCCCCGGAAAGCACCAGCTTCACGTATGGCTCCTTGTCGTCGGTCCTTGATATGCGCGGCTTTGAATGCCTGCGCGGACGCTGCTTCACGGGCGTGGGCGGCGCGACGGCACCCTTCTCCCATTGCGCGATGGAAGTGCCGATGTGGCGTTCGATCGCCTCGAGCTCACGCTTCTGACGGTCCTCCACGAACGTGATCGCCCTGCCCGAGCGTCCCACCCGGCCAGTGCGCCCTATGCGGTGCACGTAGATATCGGGAGAGACGGGCACGTCGTAGTTGATCACGTGGGTGACCGTGGAGATGTCGAGACCGCGAGCTGCCACGTCGGTGGCCACCAGTATCGGCACGCGCCCGCCCTTGAAGGCGAGCATCACGCCGTCGCGCGAACCCTGGCTCATGTCGCCATGCAGCGCCCTCACGTTCATGCCGCGGTCTCGCAGCGTGCGGAACAGCTGATCGCAGCGGATCTTCGTACGCACGAACACGATCGCCTGCTCGGGTTCCTCCGCGCGCAGCACTTCGACGAGCTTGTCCGGCTTGCCCCTCGTCTCGACCGGGAGCTGGAACTGGGCGACCGTGTCGATCGTGAGCGTCTCGGCCTCGACCTGGATGATCGTCGGGTCGTACATGTAGCGGTCCGCGAGCTTGCGTATGGGAGGGGGCATCGTGGCCGAGAACAGCGCCGTCTGCCTGCTCGAGGGTGTCAGCGAGAGGATCTTCTCAACGTCCTCGAGGAAGCCCAGGTCGAGCATCTCATCGGCCTCGTCCAGTACCAGGAAGCGGCAGTCGTGCAGAACGAGCGAGTGACGGGAGATCAGATCGAGCACGCGGCCGACCGTTCCGACAACGACATGGCCGCCACCGCGCAGCTGGGCCTGCTGGGTGCGGATCGGTGCGCCGCCGAACACGGCCACCACATCGATGCCGGTGTGGGCGCCGTAGGTGCGCAGCGCCTGGGTAACCTGGATGCAGAGCTCGCGCGTGGGCGTCAGCACGAGCGCCTGGACGGTGGGCTCGGAGGGGTCGACGTACTCCATGATCGGCAGCCCGAATGCCGCTGTCTTGCCGGTGCCGGTCTGCGCCTGCCCGATCACGTCTCTGCCCTCGAGCAGCGATGGGATCGCCTGCTCCTGGATCGGTGAGGGCGACTCATAGCCCACGTCGCGCAGCGCGTGCAGTGTGGACTCCGAGAGCCCGAGATCAGCGAACGTTTTGGCCATGCTGGAGAGGAGCTTAACGCGCCGCTTCAAGCCGACGGATCAAGCAGGAGCTTTCCGGTGGTGCGACGCTCGCGAAGATCGATATGAGCCTGAGCGGCGTGCTCCAGGGGATAAGTATGACCGACGACCACCTCAAGCTCGCCCCGCGCCGCCCGCGCGAACAGCTCGGACAGGGCATCGTCGAACATTCCAGGGCGTTCCAGGCAGTGGAACAGGTAGAAGCCGACCACCGCGCGGGAGTGGCGCAGCAGGGAGCCGGTGGAGACCTGGTTGGGCTGCTGGGAGGCGATCCCGCAGACGACGATCCGGCCGAAGTGCGCAAGCGCGTCATAGGACGCGGCGAACACCTCGCCGCCCGCCATGTCGAACACGACGTCCACAGGCTGTCCCCGGTTGGCCTCGACCAGTCGCTCTGTGAGCCCCTCCGGCTCGGGGTCGATCGCGACCTCGGCACCGAGCCTGAGCGCCAGCGCGCGCTTCTCATCGCTCGACGCCGTGGCGATCACACGGCCCGCGCCCAGGGCTCCTCCAAGCTGGACGGCCAGCGAGCCGACGCCCCCGGCGGCGGCGTGGACGACTACGCTCTCCCCGGCCGCCACGCGCCCGGCCGTGCGGTACAGGTGCCAGGCGGTCGTCCCCTGGATGATCAGCGCCAGCGCGGCTCCGTCCTCGAGCTCTGAAGGAATCGGGAAGACGAGCTCCTTCGGCGCCGTCGCGTATTCGGCGTAGCCACCGCTGCCGACGAGCGCGACGACCCGCTCGCCGGTGTCCTCGCGGATGCCGGTGACCTCGCTGCCCGGGACGAGCGGGAGCGTGGCCTTCTGCACGTAGGAGTTTGTCCGCGTGTGCGTGTCGGCGAAGTTCAGCCCCGCCCGGGTCACCCTGATCAGGACCTCGTCCTCTCCCGGCTCGGGCGTCGGGAGCTCAGTCAGCTCGAGCACCTCCGGGCCGCCGAACTCAGTCATCTGAATCGCGCGCATCGGCGGTGAGGCTACCGCGTGCTCTAAGGTGCGCGCCGATGCCCATCACAGTGGTCGGTTCAATCGCCTATGACGCAGTGAAGACGCCCTTCGGTGAGCGCGAGCGGATGCTCGGGGGCGCCGCCGTGCACTTCGCGCTTGCAGCCTCCTTCTTCGAGGAGGTGCGCGTCGTCGGTCCGGTGGGTGACGATTTCGGCGAGGCCGAGCTCGAGGTGATGCGCCGGCGGGGCGTTGATGTCTCCGACGTGGAGCGCATTCCCGGCGGCAAGACCTTCTTCTGGCGCGGCGAGTACGGCTGGGACCTGAACTCGCGCGAGACGCTGGATACCCAGCTGGGTGTGTTCGAGGGATTCCAGCCCAAGCTCTCCGAGCGCTCGCGCTCGAGCGACGTGCTGTTCCTGGCGAATATCCAGCCGGACCTCCAGCGCGATGTGCGCTCACAGCTTCCGGATGCGCGTTTTGTCGCGCTCGACTCGATGAACCTGTGGATCGACATCGCCCGTGACTCGCTGGTCAGCGCGATCAGAAGCGTGGACTGCGTGATCCTCAACGACGCAGAGCTGCGCCAGCTGACCGGCAAGCCCAACCTCCTGACCGCAGCCCGGGAGCTTCTGTCCTGGAACCCGGCCACCTCCGATGAGAGGGGCGACGGCCTGCGCGGGCCGAGCGTCGTCGTCGCCAAGCAGGGCGAGTATGGTGCCGCGCTGATTACGCAGGGCGGCTTCTTCGCGCTGCCCGCGTATCCGCTGGAGACCGTGATCGACCCCACCGGCGCGGGTGACACGTTCGCGGGCGGCCTGGTTGGCTACATCGCCGCTCACCCCGGCGAGGAGCTCTCGGACGGCCTTCTGCGACGAGCGATGGCGCACGCGACGGTCCTCGCGTCGTTCAACGTCGAGGAGTTCGGGACCGAGCGCGTCGAGCGCCTGACCGGCGCCGAGATCGGGCAGCGCATCGAGGAGCTTCGAGAGATCACGCAATTCAGCGGCCCAGCGCTGCAGCTGCGCTACTGAGCAACCTCGCGAAGGGTGCCTGTGCGGCGCCGGCTGGGGCCACCGAGGACCGGATCCGCCGCATCCCTCGCATGCGTAGTTTGCACGGATGCAGATCCGGGGGTTGTACGGATGCGCCGGCAGGTATACGATCGCGTTAAGTGACCGCCTGGACGTTCATCTGGCTGATGGTCTTGTTGAAGATCCCGATCGTCGCGCTCTTCCTGATCGTGCGCTGGGCGGTCCGCGAACCGCCCGAGGCCAACTCGGAGCAGGATGGCGGGATCGGTCCGAGCATGCGTCCGCGGCACCCTCATCACCCGCGCTCCAGGCTGCCACGCTCCCCCAGGCGGGGGCCCCACGGCGATCCCTCGCCGCCGTCGCCCCGTCGCGTGCGCACGGCCGCCACCGGGCGACGTCTTCCGCAGAGCTGAGCGCGACGCGAGCCACCGACGGCGGTTCTGCGCCCATGTGCTGGGACCCACCCGCAGGGCCGGTGGCGAAGCCCCGGGCAAGTTGTCGCATAATCGGGTAGAGCATCCGTCCGAAACCTTCGATTGGAGAAGCCGATGAGCACAGAGGCACAGGCGAGAACAGGCGGCCCGGTAGGCGGTCAGCAGGTGCAAGCCAATGGCGGGACGCCGGACCGTGACGCCGGCGCCTCCAGCCAGACGCTTTCGGTGACGGACAACCGCACGGGCAGGAGCTATGAGCTTCCCGTCACCGACGGCACCGTGCGGGCGATGGACCTCAGGCAGATGAAAAGCGACGATCAGGACTTCGGCCTGATGGCCTATGACCCGGCCTTCACGAACACGGCCTCCTGCCGCAGCTCGATCACCTACATAGACGGTGATGCGGGGATCCTGCAGCACCGCGGCTATCCGATCGAGCAGCTGTGCGAGAGCTCCACATATCTGGAGGTCGCCTACCTGCTGATCAACGGCCGGCTCCCCAATCAGGTCGAGCTGACGGGCTGGATCGATGAGATCACGATCCACACGTTCGTCCACGAGAACGTCAAGGACTTCATGCAGGGCTTTCGCTACGACGCCAACCCGATGGGCATGCTCGTGGCCTCGGTCGGGGCGCTCTCAACGTTCTATCCCGACGCCAACAAGATCCGCGAGGAGCGCGTGCGCGCGATCCAGATCATCCGGCTGCTCGCGAAGATGCCGACGCTCGCCGCGTTCGCCTTCCGCCACAACATGGGTCAGCCCTACGTCTACCCGGACAACGACCTCAACTACGCCGGGAACTTCCTCGGGATGATGTACAAAATGACCGAGCTCAAATACGAGCCCGATCCTCGCCTCGAGCGCGCGCTGGACGTGCTGTTCATCCTCCACGCCGACCACGAACAGAACGCCTCCACCAGCGCGGTGCGCTCGATCGGCTCAACCCAGGTGGACCCCTACTCTGCGGTGGCCGGCGGGGTGGCGGCGCTCTACGGCCCGCTGCACGGCGGCGCCAACGAGGCGGCCCTGCGCATGCTCGAGCGGATCGAAACGGTCGAGAACATCCCGGACTTCCTCGAGGGCGTGAAGGCCGGCAACGAGCGCCTGATGGGGTTCGGGCACCGCGTCTACAAGAACTACGATCCGCGCGCACGGATCATCCGCAAATACCTCGACGATGTGTTCGAGGTGCGCGGCAAGAGCCCGCTGCTGGACGTGGCGACCGAGCTCGAGAAGCGGGCGCTCGACGACGACTATTTCACCTCGCGCAAGCTCTACCCCAACGTGGACTTCTACTCGGGCCTCATCTACGAGGCCCTGGGCCTGCCGGTGGCGATGTTCCCCGTCATGTTCGCGATCGGCCGCACCAGTGGCTGGATCGCGCAATGGAAGGAGATGGTCGAAGACCCCGAGCAGAAGATCGCCCGCCCGCGACAGATCTACACCGGCGAGCGCGACCTCGACTACGTTCCGATCGGACAGCGGGCGTAGCCTGCGGACCTGGCCGGGTTGGCGCCAAGCGGGTCTTTAGCCCCAACGGAGTGGGTTCGACTCCCACCAGGTCCACTCGGCGCCGTGCTTGGCAGGTGAAGGATCAGGTCCGCAAGCGCCTCAGCAGTCCACGTGCAGCGCCGGAAGCCTGTCGGCGCTGACCCCTTCGGCTATGCACGCCAGGTATGCGATGCCGCGATGGATCCCGTCAATCACGAGCACAGTTCCGTCGAACACGCCTATGCGCATGACCACGTCAGCCCGCCACCTGTCGCTTGCCATATCGGCCGCGAAGCGGTCAACCCGCAGGTCGTCGGCCTGGTCCTCGGCTGCCTGGAGCAGCTTGCTGCGCTCGCGATAGATCTCTCGCAACTGGCCGAGCGTTTTGTAGCTCGTGTCCATGTGACCCATGAAGCTCGCGAACAGCGTGGGAGTTTCAGCCAGTTCCTTCGCCGATAACGGCTTGAGAGCCATGCCCCGTATCCTCCGCCGGAGGAGGGTCGAGCCATATAGACGGTCGGCCAAAGATGCCGATGCCCAGTTGTCTCATCCGTCGGAGCCCGCGTAGCGGGGATCGCGCGCTTCCTCGCTCGATCAGATAACGAGCGTCGCGCCGTTTCGCCTCAGCCAGTCGCGATCCTCGCGGTAACCCGGCCAGTGCCGCTCGAGCAGCGCCCAGAAGCGCGACGAGTGGTCGAGGACCTCCAGATGGCAGACCTCGTGCCAGACGACGTAGTCAAGGACGCTCTCCGGGGCGAGCAGCAGGCGCCAGTTGAAGCTCATCTGCCCCTTCGCGGAGCAGGACGCCCAGCGCGTGCGCTGGGCGCGGATGGACAGGCTGCTGTAGCTGCTGCCCGCCAGCGCCGTGGCGCGATCCAGGCGCGGCGCGATCTCCGTGCGGGCGGACCGCCGGTAGAAGCGCTCGAGCGCCGGCCGGGCATCGCCGTCGGGCACGAGCAGGCGCTCGCCGGAACGATGCACACGCGTGCGCCCGGCCTGCGGGACCAGCTCGAGCGAGCGTCCCAGATAGGGCAGCGTGCCTGCGCGGGCGCTGATGCTCCTGATCGTTTCGCGGGCCTCTCGCACGCGGCGCTCGATCCACGGCCGAAGCTCGCGTACCGCGGCGGCGGCGGCGCGCTCCGGTGCGCGAGCCGGCAGCACGACCTCGACGCCGACCGACCGGACGTCGGTGAGCGCATGCACGTTCACCCGTACCCGCCGTGCGCGCGAAGAGCGGCGAATCGTGTAGGGGATCTCGCCAACGGACGTTGTCTCGGGCATCGCCCAAGGAGGGTACGCGCCCCGGCGGGCGTGCACGGCGCCGGCGTCGCCGGCAGCTGACGTCACAATGAAGCGGCGATGAGCACGTCGAGGGTCAGGTTGCCGCGCGATGTGCGCGGGTCATATGAGGTGTACATCAACGGCGTGCCGCAGAAGCTGGGTGTCGACTTCTCGGTGCGCGAAGGCTCGCTCGTGTTCGAGCGCGAGCTGCGCAAGGACCGGATCAGCGGATGGCGCTGGCTGCTCGGCGCCTGGGGCGTCGGCACCTATCGCCAGGACGATTCGGTCGACGTGCGCTACGAGGCCGCCGACGGCTCGCCGAGGCTGGCGGAGGGGCTGGAGATCGAGGCGGGGTAGATCGCCCTTTCCCAGGGCTTGGTCAGCTTCAGCGCGCTCACGATCGCGCGCGTCGCCGGAGATCGATTGAGCGTGTAGAAATGAATGCCGGGCGCGCCTGCGGCGAGCAGCTCGGCGCACTGCAGCGTGGCGTAGGCGACACCGAAGTCGAGCATCGCCTCGGGATGATCCGCGCGGACGTGCAGCTCGCGACGCAGGCCCTCCGGGATCGAGGAGCCGCACATCTTGGCCATCCGCTCAACCTGCCCGGCGTGCGTGATCGGCATGATGCCCGGGATGATCGGCGCCTGAATGCCGGCCCTGCGCGCGCGTGCGAGGAAGTCGAAGTAGCGGCTGTTGTCGAAGAACAGCTGGGTGATCAGGAAGTCGACGCCCGCCGCAACCTTCTCGGCGAGATGGGCGAGGTCGGCCTCCGGGCTGTCGGCGTGTATGTGTGTCTCCGGGAAGCAGGCCGCGCCGATCGCGAACGGGTAATCGGCGGTGATCAGCTCGACGAGCTCGCGTGAGTACTCAAGCCCCCCCTCCGTCTTCGTCCACGCCTGCTCTCCGGCCGGGGGATCGCCGCGCAGCGCCAGCACGTTGTCGATCCCTGCCCGCTCCATCTCCTGGAGCGTCTGGTGCAGCTCGGGCACGGTCGCGCCGACACAGGTGAAGTGGGCCATCGCCTCGAGTCCATAGCGCTCCCTGATCCGCTTGACGATCTCGATCGTCTTCTCCCTCGTCGAGCCGCCCGCGCCATAGGTCACCGAGACAAACGACGGCTCCAGCGGCTGGAGCTCGGCCAGGGCGGCATACAGGTTGCGCTCGCCGGTCTCCGTCTTCGGCGGGAAGAACTCGAACGAGAACACCGGGCCACCGGAGCTCAGAATGTCATCGATGCGCATCCACTGATCGTATGTGACCGGCTCACGCGCACCAAGGCGGCGCGTACCACCATCACCTCGCACCAGTGGGTCAAGGGGAGTTCGGCTCGTCTACGCGGGCGCCCAGCGCTCGGGCTCGCCGGCGATGCGACGGGCGCGGTGAGTGACCTCCAGGTGCAGCAGCATGGCGAGCGTCTCGGCGAGCAGCCAGGGCGCGAACGAGGAGAACGGCTCACCGCCATACACGCGCGGTGCGATCTCAAACGCCGTCGACGGGTCGCCCTGCGCGATCGCTGCGGAAAGCTTTGAAAGACGGTCGTTGACGAGCTCGCGATTGCCTTCGATGTGCGCCTGCACATCCGTGAACGTGCGACCGTGGCCGGGTAGGCACAGGCGTGCGTGCAGCGCCTCGACGACACCCAGCGAATCGACGAATTCACCCACCGGATCGGCGGAGAAGCCGTAGTCGAAGTGCAGCGAGATGCGGCCCAGCAGGTGGTCTCCGGAGATCAGCAGGCGTCGCT
>Ga0302326_10020889_pt1 | contig 13448 bp, 11 predicted proteins | sample Palsa_T0_3_FD_202264 | JGI IMG/M metagenome (GOLD analysis project Ga0302326, IMG submission 202264) | Peat permafrost microbial communities from Stordalen Mire near Abisko, Sweden - Palsa_T0_3 | ecosystem: Environmental > Terrestrial > Soil > Palsa > Peat permafrost | place: Sweden: Abisko... | reverse complement strand
CACATTCGCTCATTCGAGGCTCACCAATCCACCGCATCCCATGTCGCTCTATCTAGACACGATTCACGTAAATCAACACCCCACCTACCAATCGAAATATCCTCCGGCTCAGGCAGCCGCGCTCGCAATTGGGCAGTTCATTGGCAATCCGTGGTTTGGCGTCCTGCTCAGCACGGCAGCGATGTGCGGAGCGGTGCTGTGGATGTTGCAGGGATGGTTTCCACCGCGGTGGGCGCTGCTCGGCGGAACGCTGGTGCTGCTGAGGCTGGGCATCTTCAGCTACTGGATGAATAGTTACTGGGGGGGATCGGTTGCGGCGATTGGAGGCGCGCTTGTAGTCGGGGCCTTGCCGCGTCTGCTTCGCCATTGGCGCATGCGGGATGCGCTGATCTTGGGATTGGGCGCGGTTGTTCTGGTCAACAGCCGGCCATTCGAGGGATTCTTCCTCTGCCTCCCAGTGTTCGTCGTGCTCGTCGCGAAACTCCGCGGCCCTCGCCGTCCTTCCATGAAGGTCAGGCTCTCGCGAGTCGTTGTGCCAATCTGCGTCGTCGGAGTGCTCGGCGTATCGTTCATGGGATATTACAACTGGCGCGGGACGGGCAGCGCGAGCCTCGCACCCTACATGGTGAACGAAAGAACCTATTTCAGCACCCCATCGTTTGTATGGCAGTCCGTGAAGCCCAAACTACACTACGCCAATCCGCAGTTCGACAAGTTTTATAACGACTGGTGCCGATTGCTGGTATCCAATCAGAGAATTACCGGAATATCGAGCGCAGTTACCGTGATAATGAGCACCATAGGGAAGTCCGTCTTCTTCTTCTTGTGGCCTGAGCTTTGCTTACCGTTGCTCGCTCTCCCCTGTATGTTGCGCGATCGCAAAGTTCGGTTTCTCCTGATCCAGATGGCGATCTGTTCGTTCGCGATCTTTTTGCCTTCATGGTTCGAGCCGCACTACCTCGCTCCTTTGACGGCCACTGGGTTTGCCTTGCTGTTGCAAGGCATGCGTCACATGCGGCTCTGGCAGTTCCGTGGCCGTCCGGTGGGCATGGGCCTCACGCGCATGGTTGTCCTCTTCGCGGTTGTGCTGGCTCCTTTCATTCAACAAGGAGCCATTACCAGGTTCGATAAGCCAGACAGGATCGCTTACCGGGTTCATTTCATCGACCAACTCGATCGCACCCCCGGCAAGCACTTGATCATTGTGCGATACACTCCTCAGCACTCGGTACTGCGGGAGTGGGTCTATAACGGTGCGGATATCGACAGTTCCAAAGTCGTGTGGGCGCGGGAAATTCCGGGAGTGAGCCTGCAACCCTTGCTCGATTACTTTCACGATCGCCAGGTCTGGCTGGTCGAGCCAGATTCCGCGCCGCCGCGGCTGTCTCCTTACGCCGCTGCAACGCCGTGACGGATGGAGCGCCGAACTGCGCAGAATCAGATCTTTTCGAGCAGTGCAACGAAGTGCAGATTCCTGCCAAAGACGGCTGAGAACGGGAAGGGATAGAGAGGTATTCTTCGTTCCACCTTCACCTCCCTGAGGCCGGCTCCCTGGTAGAGCTCTTGCCACTTCTGATTGGAAAAGTAGTTATATGGCAGCTCAACACCGTGCGGCCGATTGCCCACCCAGTCCATGAAGCGAAGAGTTGCGTGGTCGAAGCTGTTCTCTGCGAGATGGTCCTTGATGAGAATAAAATTCCGACTGACGCGCGCAGCGTCACGCACAATTGCCAGCGCGTCCCGGGAATGGTGCAGCACATCGACGAACATGCAGCCGTCAAACGACCCATCCGCATATGGCAGGTGTTCGCCATCGAAACCGAGGCAAGGAATCGCGCAGTCGGCACGAGGAATAAACTCCGCACCTTCCACGGTCATCCCCGGTGCCGACTGGCCGACGAGTTTTCCGATAGTGCCGTCTCCACAACCAACGTCAAGCAGCGTTGAAGCCGCGGGAAGCATGGCCGAGAGCCGCTGCACAAGCACCGCCTTGCGGCGCCCATACACTAACTGCCCATGCACCTTGCCAACAAGCTCAATCGCCTTGCTATCGCTCATAGTCTCCTATGTAAGTGTCGCGGCTGATGCCGAGCATGCTGAGGAAGAAAGAGGAAAAAATCACCTGTACGCCCAGGAACATCCACATGGACCAGAACAGCACTGCGCGTAAGCCCGAATAGAGCGGACCGAAACCGCTCGCAGCCCACCACCCGGTAATCCACGCGCACCCTAGGAAGCCGACGAGGAACAGAACCCCGCCGAGTGCCAGTCCATGCTCAAGTTGCACGTGTCGCAGCATGCGTTTGAGAGAAACTGGGTTGCGATCGAATCGCTCGGCATAACTGAAGGTCTTGGCAAAAAATCCCACGGCGATGAGTTGCGCGCCCATCAACGTGAATATGACTCCAAAAACCAGGGTGTGCAGGTCGATCACAACCGTGTCGGTGAGATGCCTTGGACCAGGAAGCAACCAGAGTACGAGCGCCAGGCCCGCCATCATCAGGGCCCCGCCGGGAAACAGAAAGAGCCAGTTGGGCGAAAAGAGAAGCATGAACCGCACCATGCGCCAACCGTCCCGGAAACTGCGCAGATGAGGGGGCCGCCCGCGCTTGTCCGGCCACAAAGTAACCGGTACCTCGTCGATGCTGGCGCCAAGCTTCGCTGCCTTGATGACAAATTCGGGGGCGAACTCCATTCCCGTGCAACGAAGATCCATTCGATCGAAGACAACTCGGGAAAAGCCGCGCAAGCCGCAATTACTGTCGCCGATGCCGGTGCGATAGAGCCGGTTCATTATGGCTGTGAGCCCCGGATTGCCGATGTACTTGTGATGCCATGGCATGGCGCCGGGCTTGATTCCGCCGCGGAAGCGGTTGCCCATCACAACATCGTAGCCTTCCCGCAATTTGGTGACGAACTTCGGAACTTCGCCGAAATCGTAGCTATCGTCAGCATCGCCCATGACAATGTATTGGCCCCTTGACGCCCGGATGCCGGCCTGCAGCGCAGCGCCATAGCCTCGTTGGGGCACTGGCACCACACGCGCTCCGTGCGATCGGGCAAGTTCCTGGGAGCCGTCGGTTGAACCGTTGTCGGCCACAATCACTTCTCCCTTCAGCCCAACGGAGCGGAAGGCCGCGAGCGCCTTGTCCACGCAGATACCCACCGAATTGGCTTCATTCAAGCACGGTATGACAACGGAGACTTCAAAGGAACCTTCCGCCATAACCGCCTTGGGGTCTGCCGGAGATTCGTTTTCGCGTTGCTCGGCTGCGGACGAACCTGTCACCACTTACCTCAAACCTCAATTATCAAGGGCCTTCTCAACAGCATAGACCCAAGTGCGCAATTCTGCGCAACATTACTAAGAGCGGTACTTTAGTCAGCCACTCCGGCCTGCCAGTAGTACCGTGCAAACGCCTGCAGCAGGCTAGCCAAATGCGGACTGCGATAGGGTATCATGACAGGACGAACTGCAAAACGGACAATGTTCTGCAATTGTGCTTGCTCAATTGTGTTGAGCGGGAATCACTGATAGAAGGCTGACTCACGCACCGATCTATCGACGGAGACACCCGGATGAAGAAGATAGTCATTACCGGCGGCGCGGGCTTTATCGGCTCCCACATCGCCGAACGCTTTGTCGCGCTGTACCCCAAAGCCACGTTTGTCCTGCTCGATAAGATGACTTACGCGGCCGACATCCACAATATCCTGCCGCTGGTGACCGAGGAGCGTGTCAAGCTGATCGTCGGCGACATCGTCGATCCCGGCACATGCGAGCGGGCGGTCAAAGGTGCTGACCTGGTTATTCACGCCGCCGCCGAAAGCCACGTCGACAACTCCTTCGGCAATTCTTCTGAGTTCACCAAGACCAACGTCGCCGGCACACACTGCCTGATCGAAGCCTCCCGCCAAGCCGATGTTAAGAAATTCATCCATGTCAGTACCGACGAAGTGTACGGGGAGGTCCTCAGTGGCACGGCCAGCGAAGACACGGCCATGCTCCCGACCAATCCCTATTCGGCATCGAAGGCCGCCGCGGAGATGATCATCAGCGGTTATCGGAAATCGTTCAACTTCCCGGTGATCATTGTTCGCGCAAACAACATCTTCGGCATCCGGCAATATCCGGAGAAAATCATTCCCAAGTTCCTGGTTGCGCTCATGATGGGCCGCAAGCTGACCATCCACGGCAGCGGCCAACACCTCCGCCATTACCTCTCGGCCTGGGACCTCGCCGATGCCCTTGATCTGCTCATCCACAAAGGCGAGATCGGCAGTTGCTACAACATCGGTTCGGCGGAGGGATACACCAACCTCGAAATGGCGCGGATGCTCTGCGATGTGATCGGCATGAACGCCGACGAGCATATCACCTTTGTAGAAGACCGGCCCTTCAACGACGCCCGCTATGCGCTGGACTGGAGCCGGATCGACGCGCTCGGCTGGTCGTCCAGGCGCCGCCTGAGGACCGACCTGCCCGACATCGCGCGATGGTACGCCGACAACCTGTCTCGCTATGAAGACGTCAAGAAATCCGCCCTCATCCCTCTGCGCGGGTAAGGCAAGCATTCAATGACGATCGTCGTTGTCGGGAAATCAAGCTTCATCGCGCGGGAAATGGCCAAGATTCCCATCGCTCGCGCATGGCGTTTTCTTTCGCACGACGAAGCTCTGACGCAGTCGAGGTGGCTGGGCAATGCCACCGCAGTCGTGAACTTTGCATTTCCACCGAGTTTTAAGACGCAGGCGTACCACGAGCCAAGCGACGTCGATAGTTCTCTTGCCAGGATGATCGCGCCGCGGCCCGTTCGCTATATCATGCTCAGCACCCGCATGGTCTACGGGCAGCGCGACGGGAATTTCGGCCTGACGGAAGACCAGGCGCCGCAGCCATCGAACTTTTACGGAATGTCGAAGCTGCAAGTGGAGAATTCGCTTCAATCGATTCTTGGGCCCGACCGTTTGACGATCCTGCGCCTGTCCAATATCTTTGGGCTGGAGCGCGGGCGCACCAGTTTTTTCGGCCAGATGATGAAAAGCCTGGCAAGCAGCGAGAAGATTGTATTCGACATGGGCGCCGCCACAAAGCGCGATTTTTTCCCCGCGCACTGGCTCACGGAAGCGTTGCTGCAAATTGTCCAGCGCCCGATTGCGGGAATCTTCAACATCGGCGCCGGTTTCGCGACGAAATGCGGCGACATTGCCTCATGGCTGATCGAGGGATACGGCGCCGGCAGGCTTGAAATCACCAATCCGACTATTCGCGACCAGTTTTCGCTCGATGTCTCAAAGGCTCAAAAGGCCTGGGGCCTCCGCGTCTTCAGCCCTGATGCGTTGCGCGAAGATGTCTTTGAGTTTGGAAGAATGCTGCGTATGGCGGATTTGAACGAGCCGCGCATCTGACTTTCCTGCATTTTCGATGGGCGTGGATAAAGCCGTTACTCACTCTTCCCCGTCATGCGCCGAATGCCAAGATGCAGAGCGTGGACGCAGGCCATCGGGAACCCCGCCATTCCCGGATGGCTGCCAGTCAAGCCGCGCGAAATCGCTCCCAACCCGGTGCGCGGCTCGATCCAATCGAGGCGCATCTTGAGACCATTCGCCACCTTGCGCGACGCCAATACGTAAGGCGAAACGTCGGTTGCAAAATCGAGCAGGAAGCGCTGCATCCTGCGTTGCTCCTGAACAACTCCCCACGGCTTGCGGCCCAGGCCATGAATCAGCGGCGGGAGTCCTGTGAAGAGGCCGAGTACGCGAGACAGCGGCCGATAGCCCGAGGATCCCGCGCACTGTGCAATGTCGCGGCCTGAGCGAATGCATTCGAACTGCAGGTCCGCAAACTCCTCGCTTTCGAGCAACGCGATCAAGAGCCATCCATCGTGCTGCGCCTGAACGGGACGCTGCTCATAGGGCAAAGCCTGCGCCTCGCGATAACGCGGGTCGCGGGTCATCTCAAGCCAGCGCTCCAGCAGCGGCCGATGTGCCTGCGTCACATGAATGAAGCAATTGTTGAAGAGTTGAACCGGCCGGACCGATTTGAATCCCCACAAGTGGCTCACCGGAACCGTCCAGGTGCCCCACTCCTCGGCAAAAATGAGAGCGTTGGCGGGAAACTGCTCAAGCATTTTCGAGATGGGCCGGGTAACGACGATGTCATCGTCCAGCCACAGCACTCTCGGGATTCCCTGTTTCAAATGATGGAGCAGCAGCCACGGCTTGACATCCCATCCACTCACGCCCTGGGGCTGCTCAGTGGAGATGATAACTTCGGGCCGGCTCCGCGCCCAGGCAAGCACCGATTGCGGCGCGTCCGGCACAGTCAGGTGCAGCGAGACATCCCTGTCCACGGCGCACAAGGATTCCGCCATCAGAATCAGGCTGTCCATGGCTTCCTTGCGGTCCTCGTACGCACAGACGCGAAGCGTTGGACCAGCGCCTTCCACTCTTAGTCCTCCACAATGTGGCTTTCGAATCCCTTGGTGACAGTGTTGTGGCCCTTCTCTACGAGTTGGTGGGCCGCGCCGGCGCCCGACGGGCCAGACCCAGGAATCACAACATGCCGCAGTGCCCTACCCGAAGGGCTTCCATTCGACAGCGTGTTCAGATCTCTCATAGGGTTTGTCTACTCCATCGGTGCTGCGTTCCCATCGGTCTCGACCACGGGAAGAACGGAAAACGGCCTGGCTTTGGCGGTCAACCCGCGCCCGATCAGAAAGGCGACGATCCCAGCAATTAAGCCCCCAATGGTGGAGATGGCTTCAAACACCAGCCCCGCGGCCGCAACCAGCACAGATGGCGCGCCAAACGGAAGCAGCAGGGCGACGAGCGCAAACTCGCGCACACCGATTCCCCCTTGAGTCACCGGCAGCAGCGCCGAAATCTTCGCCAAGGGCCACGCGAAAAGCCAGACCCCGAACGCAATATGCAGCCCGCAGGCCACGCCCAGCCAGCAGTTGAGCCCCACCTGCAACACCTGCAGCACCACGCCAATTCCCAGGCACAGCAGCACCAGGTGCCAGTGGCCAACCATCGATCCTCCAGCCCTCCGCAGTTTTACCATGATGCGCCGCACTCTCATGGGAAACTTCCGCACCGGCATCGCCAGCACAACAACAACGGTCACCACGCTGATCAGCGCCATGGCTGCGCCAAACGCGAGAAACACACGGCGGCTCTGCGGGTCAAGCGATCGCGGACTGAGCAGCGCGCCCGTCGCCGCAATTCCGCCCAGGCCAATCACGTCCTGCGTGCGGTCGATTAGGCTGCCCATTACTACGGCGGCCTTCGAACGCGAAACAGGAAACGCCATGGCGCCGCGAACCATGTCCCCGCCGACCAGAGAGGGAAGAAACACGTTTCCGAACAGGCCGCCATAATAGCAGCGCACCGCCTGCGGGAACGACAGGCCCGCGCCCGCCACGTTCACCAGCATGCGCCACTTCACAACGCCCAGCAGGTGCAGCATCAAGTAAGCAAAGAGCAGCCCAATGCTCAGCGAAGGCGGTATCCGCCTGATCGCTGCCCATACTTGGCCGAAGGGCAGGAAAGTGAGTAGCAACCCGAGAATCAAGGCGCTTCCGCCCACCCGGAAGGTCTGGGTTTGATAGAATTTCGGCGGCTGCTTTTTGCCTGGTGGCGCTGGAGTCATAGCCGGGTTCCGCTCTCCGATTCCAGTTTCACATCTTCGTCGTGCGGAAAACCGGAAACGCGTGGGCTGCTCGAGCCGTCGGCATTCCGGCCGTTCGCGAGTTCCATGGTGCGAATGCGATAAGTCAACTCCTCGAGCAGTTTGCGATTGAAGCTGAACAAGTCAGCGAGCATTCCAATGAGCGAAACAAGGAAGCCGACGACGATCAGGATTGCCGCAAGGATCAGCGACTGAATGTGGCCCACTCGCTGGCCAGGATGGTACAGAAAGAGGAATCGTATGCCGGGAATAATTCCCAGCACAATCATGCTGATTCCGATAGTCAGAAACACCCGCAGCGGCCGGTACATGGTGTAAATTCGCAGAATCGTGATGCTCGACTTCCGGATGTACTCCGGAATGCTGCGCATCAGCCTGGAAGGACGCGTTTGCGGGTTGATGCTGATGGGGACGAACTTCACCGGTGCCCGCCGGGCTCCCGCCTGGATCAGCGTTTCAAGTGTGTAGGAGTAGCCGCTGAGAACAAACGTGCGCAGAGCGGCCTCTCGCGTCAACGCCCGGAATCCGCTGGTCGCATCCGGCGTGTGCAGGCCGGATGCGTGCCCGATCACCCAACTGCCGAGGACCTGCAGTTTCCGCTTCAAAGGAGAAAAGTTCTTGAGAGTCGCCACCTGGCGATCGCCGACCACGATCTCGGCCGTCCCCGCAAGCAGGGGTTCGACCAGGCGGCGAATATCCTTCGCTTCGTACTGATTGTCAGCGTCCGTATTCACGATGAAGTCCGCGCCTTGCTTCAGACAAGCGTCCAGGCCGGCCGTAAATGCTGCCGCCAATCCCCGGTTCCCCGGAAAGCGGACAATGTGGTGCACTCCGTTGGCGCGCGCAACTTCGGATGTACCGTCAACGCTGCCGTCGTCAATGATCAGAATTTCGATCTTGTCGATGCCCGGAATCTCGCGCGGCAAAACTGCCAGCGTCGCGGGAAGATGTTCCGCCTCGTTGTAACACGGTATTTGTATGATCAGTTTATTCATGCGTCACCAGGGCTGAGACTTGGCTACGTTAGAAATCTCATCGCACCAAAGACCCTTGCTCAGCCCGATTGCACGCAACGCCGCTGCCAGGTTTGTCAGGGCCGCCACCCAAACCCAGGGCCGGTGCAATTGAAGCTGGATCGAGTGCCCGCGATTCATATTCATAAAATTGTCATGTTGATTTCTGCAACGAAGCCTTGTTGCGAAAAGCACATGCTTCATGCGGATAATAGATAACATCATAGCATCACGCAACTCCACATTTAGGGTATGTGCGGTCGTACCGAAGCTGACGACCAACATCGATGCGACGGTCCTGAACCATCGGTAACACGATCGACATAACCACCGGTCGTTTAACCCAATGCGCTCCCGATCGACAGGATTCAAGGTGTGTTACGCTTTCCGCGTAGGTGCTGCCGAGAATGGAAATCCTGGATGACCGCAAGTTAGCTCCGCAAGTGGATACGGAATCCACGAATCAAACGGCTGATTCTGCCTGCAATCCGATGCTGAGCTGGCTGTTCCCCATAGGCCTCTTCCTTTTAGTGACGTTGAGGATCGTATTGGTGTTGCCGTCGATCCTGGACTTCCGAAATTTCGCATTCAGAGACATCGGCAGTTTTCAGACCGTTGATCGACTCATCGGACTGGGCCTGCGCCCGGGAGTGGATTTTGGATTCAACTACGGTCTGCTCGGTGTCCTCTTGCAACACGCATATTTCGCCTTGTTTGGCTCCGGGCATTGGCCGACTCTGGGACTTCTGGCTGTTTATTGGTTATTGATGCTGGTCTTTTGGATTTTGCTTAGCCGGGAAATCGGTCAGTCGTTGCTTGGTTTTTGCGTTCTTCTAGGCCTCTCCGACTTGATGATCTACTTCGGACCTTGGTCGCCCACGCCTGCGCACATATTGCAGAATCTTTCTCTGGCCTATGGGCTTTACTTTTTGGGAAAGCGCCGCCTTTCGCTTGCGCTTTCAATCGCAGTCCTCGGAACTCTGTCTGTCCCTTCTTTGCCGATCGTTCTGTCGGGATTGCTCTCTGTGGCGATTGTGTGGGAATGGGGTCGGAACCCCGGCAGAACCGGGCGTGGCCTGCTCGCTCAGTTCGCGCCGGCAGCGGCCACCTATGCAGGCAGCGTCTTGTTGCTGACGGCATTCTTCGGTTGGCGCACCGTGCTTCCGACATTGCTTCCTTTGCGCGGCGCCAGGCATTATCGCGCCATGCATTTCGGTTTCTTCGGGCAGGGCAAGTTCTTCTGGCATCCACCCGATGCGCATCTCAGTTACTACCTGATCACGCCCGCCGGAATCTGGCTTCTTTGCTCCGCTCTGCTGGTGGCTTTCGGCTGCCTTGCCGCAGTGCGCATTGCAAGAAATGCAAAACCGGAAGGGCCTTCCCTGTTCATCCTGGCCTGCTGTGCGCTTCACTTGTGCTTTGTTTTTTTGGCATTCGGCAATTCCATGAGCTACATCGGCTTCTCGTTCATTCTGATTGCCGGCATATTTGCAGGCGTATCCGCGATGACAAACCGGCGCCTGAAACTTGCGCTGACTTCCTTGCTGCTTGTTCTCGGCCTTATGAGCCAGTGGAGAGGCATCGACGATGCGCTGCAGGTCTGGAAGCACGAAAGCATAGCTCAGGATACGGCGGCTCTCTACACGCCAATTGACTTCCAGCCGGAGTGGAAGAGTGTCTTATCCGTCGCTCAGCATGGCCGTGTCTTCCTGCTCTCATTTGGAAACGGAGTCGACCTCTATCATCCTGAAATCGCCACGCCTCAAAGCTGGATGCTGCTTCCTGGCCTTAATCTGCCACGCGAAGATGCCTACGTCTTGCAACAGATTCAGACAGCCGACGTCGTCGTCGAAGAATATGAGGTCGCGCCACAGTATATCGACCGCAACAAGGCGTGGCAGGCCGCTCTCCGAGACTTTCCTGTGAAGGTATCGGGCCGCTATTTCCGTATCTGGACTCGCGACGCAACCGTTACGCATGAGTTGCTAAAGGCCTCGACTTTCCATGTGATGGAATAACCCGCGACCTCAATCACCGCGCGTTTGGGAATATTCAAAAAATCGTCAATGACGGAAAATCGAACCTTCAGAATTGCTTCAATTCGCTTCGAAGTCCAAATCAAATCCGGCCATCCACTGTAGCATCGCTGATATACTGTCTATCATCAAGTGACAGGCTCATCACTCAAATTTGGGGTGTCCTCCCGGCTATGAATACCCTTGCTTCGCCAACTGCGCCTTCTCCCTCCACAAAGTGGATTTGCTGGGCAGTCATCCTGCTGTCGCTTCCGGCGTTCATTCCGCTCGCGGGCGCTCTCATTGTTCCCTTGATGAAGAACAGGGTTCCCACAGGCTTCATCGAGTACGACAATCCGTACTATCTCGCCAACGGCAGATCCTACTTTTACCATGGCTTCCATCTCACTTATGGCAATCCGTACGCCGGAAACGATAGTCCCGCCGTCTACTTCCAGCCCCATTTATTGCTGCTCGGCTTGATTCAGCAACTCGGATTTCATCCCGGCGTTACATTTAACATCTTCTGGTTGCTGGCGCTTTTTTTTGCGGCGACCGTAGCGGTGCTGTTTTACAGGGAAGTGGTCGGACTCGATAGCCCTGCAAAGAAGATCGGCTTGCTCTGTTTCTTTTGGGGAGGGGGAGTATTCACCCTTGTTGGCCTGATGCTCGCACTCGCAAGGCACGAGCCCTTTTTATCGGTTTTTGAATTCGAACCGACATGGGGCTGGTGGATGCTGAACTTCGGCCGAAACCTCATCTATCCGACGGAGGCTTACTATCACGGCGTTTTTCTGCTCTGTCTTCTGGCCCTCATCCGCAAGCGGCTCATTCTCTGCCTTGTTGTAGCTGCACTCCTTTGCGCCAGTCATCCTTTTACAGGAGTGTCGTTGATCCTTGTACTCATCGCCTATTCGGCGCTGGAGTTGCTGCTTCGCAGCGGCGCGGTCACCGTCCGATTCATGCTTGGCGCCATCCTGATCGCTGCTCTGCACGTGGGCTATTACCTGGTGTGGCTCAATCGATTCAGCGACCATCGGGTGGTGCAGGTGCAAATGTCGGCAGTGACGGCGGCATGGTTGTACCGTCCCAAAACCTTCATTGCGGCACTTCTGATCGTCGGCTGTCTGGCGATCTGGCGGATTGCCAGTTCGCGATTCAGTTGCTTTCGAGATTCGCGGACCCGGCTCTTCGCGGTCTTGTTTCTGGTTGTGTTCGCTCTGACGCAGCACAACCTGTTCATGCGCCCCATGGAGCCCATACACTTTGCGCACGGCTACGACTGGATCGCGCTCTTCTTCATCGGCGCGCCGATGCTGATTGCAATGCTGAACTACCTGTTGAAGCTTCCCAGTCCATGGCTTCGCGCGGGGGCTTTGACATTGTTGGTAGGCTTTTTTCTGCTCGATAATGCCGCGTGGCTGGCAAAGATTGCCGTCCGCAATGAGTTCAACGTGTCGCTAACCAAAGACGAGAGCGGCGCGCTCAACTGGCTCAGCCACAACGTAAAATCGGGGGATATGGTCGTCTGCCAGGATGTACCCGTCAGCTATCTCGTAGCCACATACACCACGGGGCGCAGTTGGTACGGCCACGAAAAAAACACTCCCTACATGGAGCAGCGGCAGGCGGAGGTCGACCAGGCATTCAGCAAAGGAATCATACTTCCCGAATGGAAGAAGCAGGGTGTTTATTACGTATCCCCGGCCAAGTGGGCGCCTCCCGCGCAGCTCCCCCTCAAGCAGCTCTATGAAAACGCCGATTTTTCAATTTGGGCGGCCCAATAGTGTGTGGGCACCCATTCTCGATGAACCCTTCAACCCGCAGTGACGCTCTCCGGTGCCGTTTCCGTGAGCACTCGCGCTGGGCTTTGCTCTGTAAGCGAAGGAAAGACACGGTCCCGGAAATGAAGTACGGGAAACTCGATGATCTTAGCCATGAGGATGCCAAAAGGGATAGGTCCGGCAATGGAGCACCAGTAAAACCACATAAGTGAATGAATGTGAAAGTGCGGAAGTACGATCCACACGAAAAACATGTGCCAAAGGTAAATTGAGTAGGAGTAGATGCCGAACCGGGCGAGCAGGCTGCTCATCGCGCGGACCGGCTTGGGCCCCTCAACCGCAACGGCCTTTGCCACCAGGAACCCGGCTGCAATATAGAGCACGGTGAATCCCCATGTGTGCATCTGGCGGCTCTCACTCGGAAACACTGACAGCAACACCAGTGCGGCCGCCACCACTGCCCATCCCCCCCGCCACGAAACAATCCACTGAAACACTGTTGGCCGGTATCTCTTGAAGTAGCACAGCAGCACACCGTACATGAGCCCGTCCATCCTCAGGTGTGTCGGAAACATGTCGGTCAAGGGAGCGAAAACCCCGTCAAGTTTCCATCCCACCCAAAACCGGCAAACCAGCGAGAAGACGGCGATTGCCGCGAACACGCGCGGCAAGGCATCGAACGGTTTTTCGGGATCTCTGCGTATCAGGAAGATGAGCAACAAAGGCAGCACGAGATAAAAGTGCTCCTCGACTGCAAGAGACCAGGTCAGGCCCCAGATGCTTTGAAAGTAGTCCTGCACGAAGAACAACTCTGAGAGCAAATGACTGATTGGGGGGAAAATATGCCCGGGCAGCAGATCGATCAATACCGTCACGGCGATGAGCGCATAAAGCGTTGGCCAGATCTTCAATCCCCGGCGGATATAAAAGCGGGACAAGCCGA
>Ga0302326_10020888_pt1 | contig 13448 bp, 17 predicted proteins | sample Palsa_T0_3_FD_202264 | JGI IMG/M metagenome (GOLD analysis project Ga0302326, IMG submission 202264) | Peat permafrost microbial communities from Stordalen Mire near Abisko, Sweden - Palsa_T0_3 | ecosystem: Environmental > Terrestrial > Soil > Palsa > Peat permafrost | place: Sweden: Abisko... | reverse complement strand
CGAAATTCGCAATTTCACGGCCGTGGCCGGCGGCAAGTATAATGTTGCCACCAGGGACGGACGCATTGATGTCGGGTTTACGCGCGGGTCCGACGTTACGGTCGACGCGTCGACCAATGACGGCACCGTGCGCGTCGACGGCGTTCGCCAGCACAGCGACGACAACGTGCAACAGAGCATCCGGATCGGTAGCGGCGGGTCGGCGATGCGAATCCATTCCGACGACGGCTCGATCACGATAACCACAAACGGGGCCAGCTAAATCAACGACGCGGGAGAAAATCGATCGCGCGTCGCAGGAGCGGCCCATGACAGGGTTCATTGGCGCAATCGGCAACACGCCGCACATCGCGCTGCCCAAGCTCTCGGAAGCGCTTGGGCGTACGATCGTGGGGAAGGCGGAGTTTCTCAATCCGGGCGGCTCGGTCAAAGACCGCGCAGCCAAAGGGATCGTTGAGGACGCAGAGGCGCGTGGTGCCCTGCGACCGGGCGGGACGATCGTCGAAGGGACGGCCGGCAATACCGGAATCGCGCTGAGCCTGATCGCCAACGCGCGCGGCTATCGATCGATCATCTGCATACCCGACGACCAGTCGCCCGAAAAGTACGACATGTTACGCACCTTTGGTGCGGACCTACGGATCGTACCGTCGGCTCCGTTCACGAATCCGAAGAACTATTATCACGTCGCGCGCGAGGTCGCCGAAGCGACGCCGGGCGCGATGTGGGCCGATCAATTCAACAACGTTGCGAATCGTCGCGCGCATTACGCCAGTACCGGCCCCGAGATCTGGGCCGCGTTCGGAACCGAGATTACCGCGTTTGCAGCAGCATGCGGAACCGGAGGCACGTTGGCAGGGACCGCAATGTTCCTCAAGGAGCAGCACCCGTCGATTCGCACGGTGCTGTGCGATCCGCTGGGGTCGGCGCTCTTTAGTTACGTAAAGACCGGAGAATTGAACGCGACTGGGGATTCGAATGCCGAAGGGATCGGCATCAAGCGTCTCACCGAAAACTTCAAGGGCGCTCCGATCGACGACGCGCTGCAAGTCGACGATCGCGCAATGGTCGAGATGGTCTACTGGCTGCTGCGCGAGGAGGGGCTCTACGTCGGAGGGTCGGCGGCGCTCAACGTCGTCGGCGCGGCGCGTTACGCGAAAACGCTGCCGAAAGGCAGCACGGTCGTGACGATTCTCTGTGACGGAGGCGACCGCTACCGCTCGCGCCTATGGAATCGTGCGTGGCTGCAAGAGAACGATTGCGCGCCGCAAGCGCATGACCTTTCATTTTTGTAACACTGGCACAGAAATGTCGCACACGGAGAAATCCGCACCGTGCGCATGCCGCGCTGCGGCAACCAGTTGGTCGAACTCTGCGGAGCGCGGGTCGAGCACCGCGATGAATGGCCGCTCCGACGGAGGAAGATCGCTCATCACGCGCACGCGCAGCATGCGGTCGGGGTGTTTTGGCGGTACGCCGACCGCAGCCGCCCGAATCACGCTAAGACCAACGAGAATGCGTCCAACGACCGTATAGTCGTGATCGAAATTCCGCGTCGTTCCACGCATGAAGAAGATTTCGGCATTGGCCGAATCGACGTCGCGCTCGCGCCCCATGCCCATCACGCCGTCACAATACGCACCCCACACTCTTGGCGTGCCACTTGTATATGACGCCCCAACGGGAATCGCGCCGAGAAAGCCCTCCGGCGCGAGACCGGTGCGCACGAAGCGAATCTGACTCGCCGGAATGTTCGCGGAAAATTCGGCGCGTAGATCGGGCAGCGCCGAGCGATCGCCGTCGTGATTGTGCGGGTCGCCGGTTTGCACGAAGTTGAATCCAGCCCTGTCGACGACGCGCCACATGAGGAGTCCGTCGTAGACGTGCATGCGGGCGAGGCGCTTCACGCGCTCGACTGCATGCGGTGCAAGGCGCGGCTCGAGTTCCACGATGATGCGCCCCTTCGTCGTATCGACCACGAGCGCGTTAGCCGAATCGATTGAATGCCAGGCGCTCATGGCGGCACCGAGGATCAGTGCGGCGGCAAGATGCACGACGTTCTAAGCGATTGCGTTGAGCTCGTCGAGCTCGTCATCAGACAGCGTCAACTCAGCCGCGGCCACGTTTTCGCGGAGGTGCGCGACCGACGATGTTCCCGGGATGAGCAGCACGTTCGGCGAGCGCTGGAGCAGCCACGCTATTGCGATAGCCTGCGAGGATGCGCCGCGTCGCGAAGCGACCGCGTCGAGCGCATCTGACTGCAGCGGCGTGAAGCCGCCCAGCGGGAAGTACGGCACGTAGGCGATCCCCTGCACAGCGAGCGCGTCGATCAACGCATCGTCCTCGCGGTTCGCGACGTTGTAGAAGTTCTGCACGCAGACGACCGGCGCGATCGCCTGTGCTTCGGCGACTTGGTCAGCCGTGACGGTACTCACGCCAAGGTGGCGGATGAGCCCTTCGCGCCGCATCTCTGCCAGCGCCCCGAACGCTTCGGCAATCGAGCCGGGCTCGGGCCGATCCAATCCGCCGACGCGGAGATTCACCACGTCGAGGACGTCGAGCCCAAGGTTGCGCAGGTTGTCATGCACCGCCGAGCGCAACTCGGCAGGCGTCCGCGCGTGCGGCCATCCGCCGTGTTCGTCGCGCCGAGCACCGACCTTCGTAACGATGTGCAGGTCAGCGGGATAGGGATGCAGCGCCTCTTTGATGATTTGATTGGTGACGTGCGGACCGTAGAAGTCGCTCGTGTCGATGTGCGTGATACCGAGGGCAACGGCTTCGCGCAGCACGGCGATCGCGGCATCGCGGTCTGCCGGAGGGCCGAACACATGCGGCCCGGCGAGCTGCATCGCGCCATAGCCCATGCGCGACAGCGTGAGCTCGCCTGCTAATCTGAAGGCGCCGCCCGGAATGCTCTGTTGTTGCATGCCAGCATCATCCCACATCTGGCACTAAACGTCGACTACGTCGTACTGGAGTACGCCCGTAGGCAGTGCACGCACGCCATCAGTGAGCGCGTGCTTGCGAAGCGGCCCACTATGCATGATGTGCAGAACCTCGGCGTCATAGAGCAACGTAGCCGCATCCGCGATCAGGCGGCGATGGCACCGCCACCACAGCGTTTCCGAGCACATGATCGCGGTCGGCGCGCCTTCCGCGTCGCGCATGAGACGCTGCAGTTCGCTTAGGAACTCGGGCGTCTGCATGTAGTCGGCGTATCCGCGAAACGACGGATGACGCAGCGCAACGTTCGGACTATCCGCGCGCGGGCGCGGGTGAGCACGACTTTTCGGCACGCTGCGCACGTCGATCACGCTGCGAATACCGTTGGCACGCATCAACGCGGCGAGATCGACTTCGCTCGCGGTCCCGTGCCCGAGTGTCAGCAGCTTCAATCGAAGATTACGGTGCTCGACCGCGAATCGGGCAGCATGAACAAGCTCCTTTTTGCCGTTCTCTTTCTCGCCTTCGGGGCGACCGGCGGCTATGCCCTTTCAACGCAGCGCGCGAACGCGCAGCAAGCACCGAGTTTCGTCGAAGCCTACCGGACGCTCCATGCCGGCCGGTTCGTCGACCTCACGCACGCGTTTTCGCCCGGCATTCCGCACTGGCCGGGTTTTCCGAACGAGACCGACACGACGATCTATACCTACAAAAAGGACGGGTTTCTCGCCCAGATGTTCTGCCATGTCGGCCAGTGGGGCACACACGTGGATGCGCCCGCGCATTTCGCGCCGGGTGAAGCGACCGTCGACGAGATCCCGCCGAAACAGATGTTGTTGCCGCTGGTAGTGATCGACGTACATCGCAAAGTTGCCCGTGATCCCGATTACGTTTTGACGATGGACGATGTGCGCGCGTGGGAAGCGGCCCATGGGTCAGTCCCAGAAGACGCCTTCGTTGCCATGCGCACCGACTGGTCGAAACGTTGGCCGAGCCAGACGGCGATGCAGAACAAAGACGCGAAAGGCATTGCCCATTATCCGGGCTGGAGCTTGGCGGTCCTCCAATATCTCTATCTGCAGCGACACGTCACCGCAACGGGCCACGAAACGACCGACACGGATCCGGGTATCGCCGCTTCACATGGCGACTATTCACTCGAGTCGTGGCTGCTGCACCGCGGACACTACCAGATCGAAATGTTGGCGAATCTCGATGAAGTGCCGGAGTCCGGCGCGCTCGTTATGGTCACGTTCGCGAAAGCCAAGGGCGGCTCAGGTTTTCCGGCGCGCGTGGTAGCGATCGCTCCTTAAGGAGTACCGGTTTGTACGCGATAGCGCACGTAGATTACTCCAGTGTCGAAATGGCGCGTCTCAAGAAGCTCGAGATTCCGTCGTAAGGCGGCCGCGAATGCCGACTTTCCGCCGCCGACGATCACCGGATTGAGAAACAGGTGACATTCGTCGACGAGGTCGGCTTCGAGCGCAAGCCCCGCAAGCTCCGCGCCGCCAATGATGATGTCGTGTTTCGACTCCCGCTTAAGCTTGCGAATAGCCTCGACATCGAAGTCCCGCTCAGCGTTCGTGAAAAGACGATCTTCTCGGCCCTCTGCCACTCCCGTGCGAAGTCGCGGTGTTCGGGTGAAGAGTCCTTCGCCGGCGCATCCCAGTAGGCCATCATCTCATAGAGTCGGCGCCCTAAGAGATGGGTTCCGATCGGCTGCAACAGCTCCGTAATGAACACGAATACATTTTCGGGCTTGACCCAATCGAAGGCACCGGCTTCATCTTCGATGTAACCGTCGAGTGATGTATTGGTGATGTAAATCAGCTTCGACATAAGGCCTCCTCGCTAGTATAGCTTGACATCGGCAAGCAGAGGGACTAGGGTCCTACCTATGTACACTCGCATCGCGGGCGCCGTCGTTTTGACCGCGCTTTTCGGGTTCATGACCCTGCCGGCGCGTGCTGCCGGCCTGCAAAATATCGGGACGTATCATTCGGGCAACGCGACGTTGTTGGTCGACACCTATACCGACACCACCGGCACGGTTGGGTTGATCGCCATCAAAGCCGATGGTCGGAGCTTATCGTACAGTTTTGAGAAGGCCGATCTGCCGGCACTTTACGCCCTGTGGAACAAAGCACAGAACACCGCGCAGGGGAGTGATGCCACGAAATTCGTTGCTGCGGGGTCCGTCGCCGAACCCGACACGCACGCACTCGACGTGTTGCTTCTGGCGGCCGGGCCGTCCGTGCGCTTCTCAGTCGCCGACCCGGTCGACGGTATCCTCGTGTTCGATCTTGCGCTGAGCGACCGCGTCAGTTTCGATACGGCGATTCACCAGGTTGGGAACGCCCTTACGCTGTAGCACGCTCCCATGACGCCCACTCGGATCGAGCAGTTCGCGGATGGAATCTTCGCTATTTCGGCGACGCTGCTCGTTTTGAACTTCGCCGTACCGGTGCTTGGCGATGCGAGCAACGGGGAGCTCGTGCATGCGCTGGTTTCCCAGTGGCCGAAGCTGCTGGCCTTTCTCTTGAGCTTCTTCATCATCTTGAACTACTGGCGGCTGCACAGCGCGATGTTCCACCAGGTGCGCGTCCTCGACCATACGACAATGCTGTTGAACGCGGCGTTCCTCGTTGTTGCTGCCTTCATGCCGTACGCAACCAACGTGGCGGGAACATATCCGACGCTCCCCGGAGCCGCGGTCTTGTACTCCATCGTGCTGTTGACCGGCGCGCTCCTCGGTTTCTTCATGGTGCGCCACCTCATCGAAAGCGGCGCGTATAAGGTGGACGTGCCACCCGAACACTCGCGCGTGACCTATCGCCGTATCCGATTCTCGCTTTACATCCGCGTCGTCGGCCTCATCTTCGCGTTCTTCTTGCCGATCGTGTCGTATCTGATTTACTGGGTGATGATCATCTACTTCTTGTCGTTCAGCGCCATCGACGACTTCAGCACCTAGGTAGTGAATCGCCCCGGAATCAACGAGCCAGCATGGCCGAACAACGGGCTCCTGTAAGCAGTCGAGCTGGGCCTGTGCAACCCTTTGCGGTCACTTTGGGTTGCAAGCAGTGCATCATGTTAGATACTACGCCGATCGGCGCACTCAGTTTGAACCAAAAGATCTCGAAAAGCGTCGTTCCGGCGCCATCAGAGCTCATCTACGGCGGCTATGAGAATAGCCGGGGAGAGATTTTTCTCTTCGGAGCGGATGTCGCTTACCGCGTGAACTTCAAGAAGAAGACGATCCAACAGCGGCCGCGACTCAATCCCGGAGCGCAGGCGCGTTACGACGTGACCCATGCCGGCGAGGCGTTCGAGTATTGCAACGCAAGTTTTCGCCGGCTGAGTGCCGCTCAGATCTTGGAGATTTGCTCGTCGGGCTCGTTCAGCGTCGGACCGCGAGCCATCTACTAGCGTCAGCTGCCGGCGTCCCGCTCACGGAAACCAAAGAGCCCAACGAATTTCTCGTCGGGCTCTTTCATTTTGCGCGCCGTTGTCGAAATCGGGGCCGCCCGTTCGACGCTCCAGTAGCACGCCCCGATACGAGGAGTCAAAGATGAAATTCATGGTCCTGGTCAAGGCCACCACCGACTCGGAGGCCGGCCGCATACCGAAGCGCGAGGAGTTCGAGTCGATGATCGCGTTCAACGAGCAGCTCGCCAATGACGGCGTCTTGCTGGCGGCCGAAGGTTTGCGAGCCTCTTCAAAGGGCACGCGTCTGCGGTTCGACGGTGGGCGCACGACGGTCATCGGTGGTCCGTTCGCGGAGACCAAAGAGCTGCTCGCTGGATTCTGGATCGTGCAAGGCAAGTCGCACGAAGAGGTCGTCCAACGTTTCACGCACCTACCGTTCGAGCATGGTGAGGTCATCGAGATTCGCGAGTTTCTCCAGCCCGAAGATTTCGGGGGTGTGTTTTCGCCGGAGATGCGCGAGGTCGCCGATCGCGTCACCGAGACCGCACGATCTGAAAGTTAGTTTGGCTCGATCCTCTCAACTCCAAGACATCCGAGTTGATGTCGGTGATGTATTCGCGGTTGGCACCTATCGCATGTCCGGAGCAGGCTGCTCCGGCCATGATCTCTGCGCGAATTTTGCCTCGGCCGCCGGCGTTGACGTTGAAGGAATAACTCGCTCCCGGTTTTACGAAACGCGCCGGTGAAGGGCTCTGGTCCCACCCCCCCGTCGTATCCCGATACGCCGTTATCCAAGCGCAATTTGTGGATGCGTTTCTAAAATTAATCCATATCACTTTAGCAGACGCCTAAAGCGGCGACGAAGCGACGACAAGAGCTGCTAACGTGACGAAAATAAAACGTCGGGTCATCGAGTACTCCTCTTGTAGACGGTATATCTGCAAACGTGGCCACACCGCGCTAGTTAGGAGCGCGCGAGGGCAACGTGAGCATTTGAAGTTGAGCAAGCTTGTCGGATTTATCTATCACAGCTGTCAGAACCGCGCGACTTGCCCGAAACAGGACCTCGTACCGGTAGAGTACGCCCGAGCTGGTATAGAGCTTGCTTAGGAATCGCACGCTCGTGACGGGGCCATTCGCTCGCATCTGGTCGACAATCCCGGGAACTCCGATGGCCGCCAGGATCTCCATCTGCGAGCGGTCGTCACGACCGCTGCCGAGGTCTATTAAGAGCGCCTTCAGGCGCTGAGTCACCGCCGGCGCTCCGTCAACGTAAGCGCCCGCCGGCAGCGGAGCTTGTAAGTTTGCTCCGAGGTATTCGTGGAGCGCCTGAGCCACGATAGGAGCCGTGTTGTAGTTGCCGTTGCCGACGACAGCCACTGCAAAGCCAAGTTCTGGGACCATCTCGTTATCAGCCCGGTATCCGGGCTCACCCCCGTGATGGCCGACCTCAAAAACATCACCTACGGTAGAAACGAAAACGCCGAGGCCATCCCTCATCCCGGGCGCGAACGTCGTGAACGGAACAGTCTGCTGCATCGTAGCAAAGGTCTTCGGCCTTAGCAGCTCGCCTCGCATTAGCGCAATATCGAATCGAGCCAGGTCATCAGCTGTCGAAAAGACATCGCCGCATGCGTAGTACCAGGTCCAATCACCGGGATCGCCGTCGAACGGACCCGCCACATCTTTTGCCAGCGCGGGCGCGACGAAGGTGTGTTCCATACCGACCGTCCCAAATATGTGCTCGGATTCGTACTGCGCCAGAGGCATGCCGGACACGTTCTCTACGATTTGCCCGAGCACGACGTAGCCCGTATTGCTGTAACTCCAATCGGAGCCCGGTGAGAAGTCAGGCGGCCGAGCCAGCATGCTCGATATGATATCTGCTGGCGTGGTCTTCTGCATCGCAGCGCCGGTCGCAATGGCATCGTCCGCATAGTTCGGCAAGCCACTCGTGTGGCTAAGAAGCTGTCGAATCGTTATGTCGCGCAGCGAAGGGTACTGCGGCAGATATTTTGCAGCAACGCCATCCAGCGCAATTTTTCCGGCCTGAACCAACTGCAAGATGCTCACCGCTGTGAACATCTTGCTCACCGAACCTACAGAGAACGCCGTTGCGGCGTCTGCGTCTCCAAAAGTCTCCGAGCCGACGATTTTGTCGCCGAGAACAACCGCGATGGAGAGCGCCTTTGCTGCCTTCGAGTTAAGTTGTGAGAGCGCTGCATTCGCTACTGCAGGGACAATCTGCGCCTGGGAGGCCGCAACGCTCGGCGGGGCGATAAGGGCGCAGGTCAGCGCTAAGAATGCGCTTCGTACGGCGCTACTGCGCGGGCGGGAATTGAATCCCCGCAACCTTGCCATCCCTGTCGAGAACGAACACCTCGTTGAGCGTCGCAGTTTTGAAGACCACGCGGTAGACGTACGCGGTCATGTCTACGGGAACGGACTGCTGTCCCAACGGCGTAAAGCTTTCCGGATCTCCGAGTGGCGCGTACTTCTCGCTGATTTGCTTGATGACATCGGGAGTCAGTACTGCGTTCATCTTTTCATTTAGCTGCGACCGATCGATGTCTCCCGTCTGAAATCGATGCAGCCAGTCTTTCGCCCTCGCGGCGGTATCCGCACCTGTACTCTGAACAGAGGCAGCCGATGCAGAGGCGCTAGGGGAGGGCGACGTGTCGGCCATGGCAGCGCGAATAGCACCGACACCAAGCAGTACTGAAAGTATGCTGACCAGACCCATGACGTGCAGCCTCATCAGATACGCTTCCCCTTTTTGACGAATTCACTCTTGTCTTCGGCGGCGTTGGACTCCTTCGGAATTTTATGGGCCATTCGAACCATCCACTCCGGCCCCTAGGCAGACTCTGCCTTCCGCCAAAGTTCCGGGGCGCCCAGTTGTTCGCAAACGCCGGCAAACGCAGCCGGAGGCCCGCGCCATTCCAGCTCATCGACGTTTTCGAAAAGCTTCGCGTCCGTTCGAAGCGTTGCGAGGTTCTTGAATAAGAGGGCGCGATTGCGATTCTCACCTAGCACGTTTTGCGGGAAGATCTCGATTTTTCCGTAGCGCCCCAGGAGCGCGGCCGCACCCTTCGCGCCAATGCCCTTGATGCCGGGATAGCCGTCCGCAGCATCACCTACGAGGGCAAGGTAGTCGGGTATGAGCTCCGGATCGACGCCAAACTTCGCTCGAACGCCGCTCGCGTCTCGAACGGCGTTGGTTCTTCTGTCAACCTGCACAACGCGATCCCCGCGCACGGATTGAGAGAGGTCTTTGTCAGGCGTCCAGATGCAAATCTGTTCGACACGAGCATCCTTCGATGCGATTTCGGCAGCCGAAGCAAGCGCATCGTCCGCCTCAAGTTCGATCATTGGCCACACCGTTACGCCCATTGCGAGCAGCGAATCCTCAAGAGGCGTGAACTGCGCAAGCAGTGCGCGATCGATCCCGTCTCCTGTTTTATAATCGCTCCAAAGGTCATTCCGAAATGATTCGATGACATGGTCGGTCGCGACTCCAACATGAGTCGCTCCATCTGCGATCATGCGCAGTACAGTATTGAGCACTCCGACGACGGCGCCGAACCGACGCCCCTCACTGCCGCCACGGCGCTGCAGTCCGTAAAAGTGCCGAAAGAGCTCGTAGGTTCCGTCGATAAGATGAATAACCACGCCACGCTTCCCTCGCCTACGGCGCAAGCGACTCCTGCGCCTCAAGGCGCCAAGCCTCGAAGGCACTCTCGAACTGAACGCGCTTTCTGAACGGAGCACTGTACTTGCGGACATCGAATGGCCGCTTGTTGAGGGCATCGAAAACGAGGTATTCGAAATCGGCCCATCGCGGATTACTCGGATGGCGTTTACGCCATGCGTATGCAAGCGGACCGAGCTTCTTCCATACGTCCGGGGACGTCATGATAATTGGAGCGAACAAATCACGATCTGCGATCCCGTGATTTATCAGCCTTGCTACCGTTTGATAAAATCCACCGTACATCAGCACTCGGTGATCTATGCCTTCGCGCAGCGTCTTCTCGAGCAACGCAGCGTCGTGAAAGTCGCAGGTTTCGACATACTCGCGGGCGGCCACCATCTCTGGGGAGTTCAGGCGCCCCATCAAATCTACGTACGTCCCGATTTGGTACGTCAGGCGCAAATGTTTGAGTTGCACGATCGCAGCGACGGCTCCGACCAACACGACGAGAGCGCCGGCAATAGCGGCGAGCGCACTGATTTCATCCCATCCCATGGGGTGAACTATTTATCGAAGTGCATCCTTCCGCCTGGGAGGGCTAAGAAGAGTTCCGCGATGAGTCGCCAGGCTCTTGATTTGACTAGAACGTCAGAACGGTTCCGCGGTGTAATTTTGTCAACTTTACACTTTCCCATCGGCTCAGAGCCAACACGCACGGGGAAACAACGACCGAAACGCCGCTAGCCTCCGTGCGCCCCTGAGCACCGAGACATTTCGCACATCCTTGATCTCGATCGTTCCGCCCCAAGCCGCATAGTGGTAAGTGCCCGATGCCGCAACCTCATCGCCACGGCAGACAAAGACGCGGTGGCCGATTAAGTCCACCGTATCGTCCATATCGTCCAGCCGTAGCGACACGTACGGGGAAGGCGGATCGACGTCGACCGTGTTGGACTCGGCCCGCCCGCTAACCGTGACGAGGTCTCCGCGATGGCTATTGTAAAGCGCAAGATACGACTCGTTCCCGTGCGCTTCGTTGGAACGCGCGTAGTAGTCGATCCCATCGGAAATCGAGTGCGCGATGGCTACTGCGTAAAAAGAAAGGAAAATAAGCATTGCGAGCGTCGCGTACCACGCCAAGTCGGTGCCATAGATTAACGTGTAATTTTTCATTTGCTCGTTCCTGTCCTACACCAACCTCGCCAACGGGGGCCTAAGGAAAATCTAAGGCCCGGCACCGCAGTGCCAGGCCCAATTTCTCCGTGAAATATTAGCATTTGCGCGTGTTTGCGCTCAGGTGCTTTACTTTACAAATTTACACCACGTCAGAACGGGATTTCGTCGTCCAGTTCGTCGCCGAAAGCGTCACCTGCGGATGCGCCGTTGGCTGCGCCGGTTCCACCGCTGCGTGCGGCTGCATATCCGCCGCCGCCACCGCCGAAGTCGCCACCACCGTCAGCGCCGCCCGGACGTGAGCCGAGCATTTGCATGTTGTCGATCACCACTTCGGTCGCCTTACGTTTGTTGCCGTCCTTATCATCGTAGGAACGAATGACCAGGCGGCCTTCGATCAGGGTGTTGGAACCCTTCTTTAAATAAGTGTTGCAGGTTTCACCGAGGCGGTCCCACGCGACGATGTCGACGAACGTGGTCTCCTCTTTATTACGCGGGTTGTTGACCGCAAGCGTAAACTTCGTCACGGCCTTGCCCGACTGGGTGTAGCGGATCTCCGGATCGCGCGTGAGATTGCCCACCAAAATCACTCGATTATATGAACCTGCCATAGTCGTACTCTCTTTCGCTTTGTCGCGCTGCTAGATACTCGAAAAATAGAACAGGCCCGTGCCAGGTGCCTGGCACGAGCCCGCCTGCCGAATGCAAAAGAGTTTTAGACGGGGTCCGGTACGACCTGGGCCCGATCCTCCGGGCGCATCGGCGGCGTGAGCGGAACCTGCATCGGCGGCGTCAGCGGCACGGGGCCGGTCTGGATGGGCGGGGGCGGAGGATTGGCCGCGGCATAAGCCATGGCCGCGAGGGCCTTCTTGTCGAGGGCGATTACCAACGCGCGGATCACGTCTTCGTCGAGCTTGAGCAGCCGCTCGAGTTCGCGCGACGCTGCGCCGCTGCTGCGGAACTGCATCGCCACGTAGTTGCCTTCGCGCAGCTCGGCGATTTCGTAGGCCAGGCGCTTACGGCCGAGCTTCTCGATGTTGACCACCTCACCGCCTTGGTTCTTGATGATCTCACCGATCGCAGCCGCGCGCGTGTCGACCTCGGCCTCTTCGAAATTGGGCCGCAGAATATAGGTTACTTCGTAGTCGTTCATGGCTCGTTCCATCTATGGACGCCCTTCGCGGGCGGCCCTTCGACAAGCTCAGGGTGACACTTGTCCGGGCAGGTGGTGTGGGGAAGATCAAAAGTCTCCCAAAACCCTGGAATCTTACACTAGCCTACCGTTTCACGCAATGTGGTCGGTCGGCGGCAGTGCTAAGATGGGGGGCGATGTCCATCGCCCGTTTTGCCGTCAACCGCCGGGTGGCCGTTTCCATGCTCGCCTTGGCGATCGTGGTTCTCGGCATTTTCGCCCTTCCGCGGCTGCCGGTTGCTCTGCTCCCCAACTTTACCCCGCCGGTCGTCACCGTGACGGTGACCTACCCCAACGTCGGGCCCGAGCAGATGGAAGCACTGGTCACCCGCCCAATCGAGAATGCGGTCAGCCGCGTCAACGGGATCGAGCTGATCAACTCCACCTCGCAGCTCGGGCAGAGCACCATCTCGGCTCAGTTCTACTACGGAACCAACCTCGATACGGCCGCGGTCGACGTCCAGCAGCAAGTCGATCAAATTCGCAGCCAGCTGCCCAACGATCCCAATCTGCAGCAGCCGCAAATTGCGAAGTTCGACTCGAACTCGCTGCCGGTCGTGCGTTTCTACGTGACCGATCCGAACATTCCGTTGCGCGATCTTGGCGATCTCTTCGCCAATCAACTCTCCGACGAATTCGCATCGGTGGACGGCGTTGCCAACGTCATCGTCTCGCAGGACCAAACCCGCGCGTTCATGATCGAACCCGATGCCAACAAACTCGCGGCCTACGGCTTGACGCTCAACCAGATCATCGGGCGGGTACAGCAAGAAAACCTCAATCTGCCGGCCGGCATCATTCAAGTCGGACCGAACGAATATCAAGTGCGCGCCAATGCGCTGCTCGCCACCGCAAGCGAAATCTCCGATCTCGTGCTTGCGGTCAAGAACGGCAGCGTGGTGCGCATCGGCACGGTCGCGAAGGTCGCCGATTCGATTCAAGAGGTGCGCACCTACGAACGGCTCAACGGCAAGAACGCTGTCGGCGTCGTGATCGACGCGCAACCGAACGCCAACA
>Ga0302326_10020885_pt1 | contig 13449 bp, 9 predicted proteins | sample Palsa_T0_3_FD_202264 | JGI IMG/M metagenome (GOLD analysis project Ga0302326, IMG submission 202264) | Peat permafrost microbial communities from Stordalen Mire near Abisko, Sweden - Palsa_T0_3 | ecosystem: Environmental > Terrestrial > Soil > Palsa > Peat permafrost | place: Sweden: Abisko... | reverse complement strand
TCAACTGGCACCTGGAAGTTCGCGCCACCCACGCGACGACTCTTCACCTCGACCATGGGCTTCGCATTCGACAGCGCCTGAGTGAAGACTTCCAACGGATCCTTGCCGCCCTTCTTGGCAATCGAATCGAACGCGCCGTAGACGATGCGCTCGGCAACCGACTTCTTGCCTTGGCTCATCAGCACATTGACGAACTTGGCAACGTCGCTGCTCGAGTACTTCGGATCGGGCAGGATCTCGCGCTTGGGAATTTCTCTGCGTCGGGGCATGGTGCTCTAGTCTCTCGCTGGGATGGGTTCGGGCTTCAAGCCGCTTTGGGTTTCTTGGCGCCGTACTTGGAGCGTCCTTGCTTGCGATCCTTCACGCCCGCGGTGTCGAGGCTGCCGCGCACCATGTGATAGCGCACCCCCGGCAGGTCCTTCACCCGGCCGCCGCGGATCAGGACCACCGAGTGCTCCTGCAGATTGTGGCCTTCGCCGCCGATGTAGCTGATGACCTCGAAGCCGTTGGTAAGCCGGACCTTCGCCACCTTGCGCAGTGCCGAGTTCGGCTTCTTAGGCGTCGTCGTGTAGACGCGCGTGCACACGCCGCGCTTCTGCGGGCTCTGCTTGAGCGCAGGGACCTTGCTCTTCGATACGGGGGCCACCCGGCCCTTGCGCACCAGTTGATTGATCGTCGGCATCCTGATTGTCCGTTTCGTGCGGTCCTTTGCTCCGGACCGCAAGCTATCGTTTGACGAAACTGCTACGGGCCGTGACTGCCGGCCACTTAGTTAATTGCACCGTAACAAATCAAAGTGGCCCAAGCATCGCCTGCTCAGGCCACTCTTCTCGCGCCTCGGCCGACGCCTTGGTCACCGCGCCCCCAACGTGCTGGCGTTGAGATTGCGGGCAGCCAAGGACGGCTGGGTACGCGCGCCCTGCCGGTCGGCGATTCTCGGCGCCCGGCGCTTGGCGAAAAGACCTTCGATTTTAAGGCACTACCGCACTTCTGTCAACGCAGATACCAGGCCAAACTGTCGCCTTCGCCCCTGCGCCCGGGGGAGTAAGACCCGGGCCGGCGGTTGCCCGCCGGCCCGGCAAAACGCTTGCCCGCCCGCGCTACGCCGCGTCGGCGCTGACTTCGGTTGCCGGTGCCGGCACCTCGGGCAGCCCCAGCAAGGCAGCCGCCTCGGCTCCGGCCTTCTGCTTCTTGCGCGCATTGTGATACGCGAGCCCCGTTCCGGCCGGTATCAGGCGACCCACGATGACATTCTCCTTCAGCCCGCGCAGCTCGTCGCGCTTGCCCATGATGGCCGCTTCGGTGAGCACGCGTGTGGTCTCCTGGAAGGAGGCCGCGGAGATGAACGAGTCGGTTGACAGCGACGCCTTGGTGATCCCGAGCAGCATGTGCTCGTAGGTCGCCCCCTGCTTGCCTTCGGCAACGACCTTGTCGATCTCGTCCAACAGCTCCGAACGCTCAACCTGTTCACCGGGGATGAAGCGGGTGTCGCCCGCATCGAGGACCTGCACCCGGCGCAGCATCTGGCGCACGATCACCTCGATGTGCTTGTCGTTGATCTTCACGCCCTGCAGCCGGTAGACGTCCTGCACCTCGTCGGTGATGTAGCGCGCGAGCGCCTCCACGCCGAGCAGGCGCAGGATATCGTGCGGGTCCGCCGGGCCGTCGACGATCGATTCGCCCTTGTTCACCACCTGCCCGTCGTGCGCGGTCACGTGCTTGTCCTTGGCGATCAGATACTCGTGCGCCACGCCATCCAGATCGGTGATGACCAGCCGTTGCTTGCCCTTGGTGTCCTTGCCGAATGAGACCGTGCCGGTGACTTCGGCGAGCAAGCCCGCATCCTTGGGCGAGCGCGCCTCGAAGAGTTCGGCCACGCGCGGCAGCCCGCCGGTGATATCGCGGGTCTTCGAGGTCTCCTGCGGGATGCGCGCCAGCACCTCGCCGACAGCCACGTCCTGGCCGTCCTTGACGGTGATGATCGACCCCAGCTGGAAGGTGATATTGACCGACTGGTCGGAACCGGCCAGCTTCACCTCGTCACCGCGCTCATTCAACAGCTTCACCTGCGGCCGGACGCCCTTGGCAGCCGTGCCGGCACGCCGCTTCGGATCGATGACGACGAGCGTTGACAGGCCCGTCACATCGTCGACCTGCTTGGCGACAGTCACGCCTTCCTCGACGTTCTCGAATTTCACCCGCCCGGCATACTCGGTGATGATCGGGCGCGAGGTGGCATCCCAGACAGCGAGCACCTTGCCCGCCTTCACCACCTCACCGTCCTTGACCAGCATGGTCGCGCCGTAGGGCACCTTGTGCCGTTCGCGCTCACGGCCGTTGTCGTCGTGAATCATGACTTCGCCCGAGCGCGCGATCACCACCATCTCGCCCTTGGCATTGCTGACGTAGCGCATCGCCATCGAGAAGCGGACCGTGCCTCCGGATTTGCTCTCGAGCTGCGAAGCCGCGGCGGTCCGCGACGCTGCCCCGCCGATGTGGAAGGTCCGCATCGTCAGTTGCGTGCCGGGCTCGCCAATCGACTGCGCGGCGATCACCCCGATCGCCTCGCCGACATTGACCACGTGCCCGCGGCCGAGATCACGGCCATAGCAGGTTGCACACAACCCATAGCGGGTATCGCAGGTGAGCGGGGTGCGCACCTTGACCTCGTCGATGCCGAGCGCCTCGATCTGCTCAACCTCGTCTTCGCCCAGCAGCGTGCCGGCCTCGAACAGCGTGGCCTGCGTTTCGGGGTTGACGATCTCGGCGGCACAGCTGCGGCCCAGGATGCGCTCGCGCAACGGCTCGATCACTTCGCCGCCCTCGACCAGCGCCTTCATCGCCACGCCATTGACTGTGCCGCAATCTTCCTCGGTCACCACCAGGTCCTGCGTTACGTCGACCAGGCGGCGCGTGAGGTAACCCGAGTTAGCCGTCTTGAGCGCGGTGTCGGCAAGCCCCTTGCGCGCGCCGTGGGTCGAGATGAAGTACTGCAGCACGTTGAGACCCTCGCGGAAGTTGGCCGTGATGGGCGTCTCGATAATCGAGCCGTCCGGTTTGGCCATCAGTCCGCGCATGCCCGCCAGTTGCCGGATCTGCGCCGCCGAGCCCCGCGCCCCGGAGTCCGCCATCATGTAGATGGAGTTAAACGACTCCTGGCGCGCCGGCTTGCCGTCGCGCGTGGTGACGTCCATGGTCCCGAGCTGCGCCATCATCGCCTTGGCGATGTCGTCGCCGGCGCGGCCCCAGATGTCGACGACCTTGTTGTAGCGCTCGCCCTGGGTTACCAGACCGGAGGTGTACTGCGCCTCGATCTCCTTCACCTCGTGTTCGGCCTTCTCGATAATCGTGTGCTTCTCTTCGGGAATGAGCATGTCGTCGGCGGCAAACGAGATGCCACCGCGCGTGGCCAGACTGTAGCCAGCCTGCATCAGCCGGTCGGCGAAGATGACCGTCTCGCGCAGTCCGCAGCGACGGAAGCTCGCGTTGATGATGCGCGAGATCTCCTTCTTCTTCAGCGGCTTGTTGATGGTCTCGAAAGGCAGCCCCGCCGGCAGGATCTCCGACAGGAGCGCCCGTCCGACCGTCGTCTCATAGCGCGTGACCGTCTCGGTGCGCTCGTCGTTGGCGCCAACCAGCGTTTCCTTGATCCGGACACTGACCTTGGCGTGCAGATCGACCTGCCGCGTCTCGTAGGCCCGATTGACCTCGGCGATATCGGCAAACAGCGCGCCTTCGCCGCGCGCGCCAATGAGCTCGCGTGTGGCGTAGTAGAGGCCGAGCACGATGTCCTGCGAGGGCACGATGCACGGCTCGCCGTTCGACGGCAGGAGCACGTTGTTCGACGCCAGCATCAGCGTGCGCGCTTCCATCTGCGCCTCCAGCGACAGCGGCACGTGCACGGCCATTTGATCGCCATCGAAGTCGGCGTTGAATGCCGTGCACACCAGCGGGTGCAGCTGGATGGCCTTGCCTTCAATGAGCACCGGCTCGAAAGCCTGGATGCCCAGACGATGCAGCGTCGGTGCGCGATTGAGCATCACCGGATGCTCGCGGATGACCTCTTCCAGGATGTCCCAGACCACCGGCTCCTGGCTCTCGACCATCTTTTTCGCCGCCTTGATGGTCGTGGCGAGCCCCATCGTCTCGAGCTTGTTGAAGATGAACGGCTTGAACAGCTCCAGCGCCATGAGCTTCGGCAGACCGCATTGATGCAGTTTCAGCTGCGGACCGACTACGATCACGGAGCGGCCGGAATAGTCGACACGCTTGCCGAGCAGGTTCTGGCGGAAGCGGCCACCCTTGCCCTTGATCATGTCCGCCAGCGACTTCAGCGGTCGCTTGTTGGCTCCGGTCATCGCCTTGCCGCGGCGCCCGTTGTCGAGCAGGCTGTCCACGGCTTCCTGCAGCATGCGCTTTTCGTTGCGCACGATGATGTCCGGCGCCTTGAGCTCAAGCAGGCGCTTCAGGCGGTTGTTGCGATTGATCACCCGGCGGTACAGATCGTTAAGGTCCGAGGTCGCAAAGCGGCCGCCGTCGAGCGGCACCAGCGGACGCAGGTCCGGCGGCAGCACCGGTAGCACCTCGAGGATCATCCATTCCGGCTTGATACCCGACTTGTGGAACGCCTCCAGCACCTTCAGGCGCTTGGCGATCTTCTTGATTTTGGTGTCGGAACCGGTCGTCTCGAGGTCCTTGCGCAGCTTGCTGATCTCGGTGTTGACGTCGAGCGAGCGCAGCAGCTCGCGGATGCCTTCCGCACCCATGCTCGCCGAGAAGTCGTCGCCGTACTGTTCGACTTTGGACAGGTAGTCGTCTTCGGTCAGCAGCCCGCCGCGATTGAGCGGCGTCATGCCCGGCTCAGTGACGACGTAGGCCTCGAAGTAGAGCACGCGTTCGATATCGCGCAGCGTCATATCGAGCACCATGCCCATGCGCGAAGGCAGGCTCTTGAGGAACCAGATGTGGGCTGCCGGCGACGCCAGCTCGATGTGCCCCATGCGCTCGCGCCGGACCTTGGTCAGCGTGACCTCGACCCCGCATTTTTCGCAAATGACCCCGCGGTGCTTGAGGCGCTTGTACTTGCCGCACAGGCACTCGTAGTCCTTGACCGGCCCGAAGATCTTGGCGCAGAACAGGCCGTCGCGCTCGGGCTTGAAAGTACGGTAGTTGATCGTCTCCGGCTTCTTCACCTCGCCGTAGGACCAGGACCGTATCTTCTCCGGCGATGCGAGGCCGGTCTTGATCGCGTCGAACTCTTCTTCCTGGGTGACCTGCTTGAACAGATCGAGCAGTGCTTTCATGCGTCGTTACTCCCGAATATTCCGTGGCGGCTGGGTTTGAGCATCAATCGCAACGGTCATCTCAATAGCGTTCCAGATCGATATCGATCGCCAACGAGCGGATTTCCTTTACCAGCACGTTGAACGATTCCGGCATTCCGGCCTCGATCTTGTGCTCGCCCTTGACGATGTTCTCGTAGACCTTGGTGCGTCCGTTGACGTCGTCGGACTTGACCGTGAGCATCTCCTGCAGCGTGTACGACGCGCCGTAGGCTTCCAGTGCCCAGACCTCCATTTCACCGAAGCGCTGGCCACCGAACTGTGCCTTGCCGCCCAGCGGTTGCTGCGTCACCAGGCTATACGGTCCGGTCGAGCGCGCATGCATCTTGTCGTCGACCAGATGGTGCAGCTTGAGCACGTGCATGTAGCCCACGGTGACGGGTCGGTCGAACGCCTCGCCCGAGCGGCCGTCGTAGAGCCTGACCTGGCCGCTGCGTGGCAGCTCGGCCAAGTCGAGCATGTCCTTGATCTCGGCCTCGGTCGCACCGTCAAAGACCGGCGTCGCGAACGGCACGCCATCCTTCAGGTTCTCGGCCAGCTGCATCGTCTCGGCATCGTCGAACGTGTCGATGGCTTCGGTCTTGCCGGTCGTGTTGTAGATCTTGTTCAGGAACTTGCGAATCTCGGCGGCACTGGCCTGCGCCTTGAGCATGGCGCCGATACGGGCGCCCAGACCCTTTGCCGCCCACCCGAGGTGGACTTCGAGAATCTGCCCGACGTTCATCCGCGACGGCACCCCCAGGGGGTTGAGCACGATGTCGACCGGTGTACCGTCGGCCATATAGGGCATGTCCTCGACCGGGACGATCTTGGACACCACGCCCTTGTTGCCGTGACGGCCCGCCATCTTGTCGCCCGGTTGCAGGCGGCGTTTGACGGCGACGTACACCTTGACCATCTTCTGTACGCCCGGCGGCAGCTCGTCGCCCTGCGTGAGCTTCTTCTTTTTCTGCTCGAACATCTGGTCGAACAGCACGCGGGTCTGGGCAAGCGAATCCTTCATCGCCTCGAGCTGGCGCGCGGCCTCCTCGTTGGCAAGCCGGATGTCGAACCAGTCATGGCGGGGAACGCCTTCAAGATAGTCCTTGGTCAGGCGCGAGCCCTTGGCCAGCCGCTTCGGGCCGCCGTTGGCGGTCTTGCTGAGCAGGAGCTTTTCAATGCGCGCGAAGGCGTCGTTCTCGACGATGCGCAGCTGGTCGTTGAGGTCCTTGCGATAGCTCTTGAGCTCGTCGTCGATGATCTGCGCCGCACGCTTGTCGCGCTCGATGCCCTCCCGCGTGAACACCTGCACATCGATCACCGTTCCTGAGATGCCCGAGGGCACGCGCAGGGAAGTGTCCTTCACGTCGGAAGCCTTCTCGCCGAATATCGCCCGTAGCAGTTTCTCTTCGGGTGTGAGCTGGGTTTCGCCCTTCGGCGTCACCTTCCCGACCAGCACATCGCCCGCCTCCACTTCGGCGCCGATGTACACGATGCCCGACTCGTCGAGGCGGCCCAGTTGGGCCTCACCCAGGCTCGAGATGTCGCGGGTGATTTCCTCCGGCCCGAGCTTGGTGTCGCGCGCGACCACCGACAATTCCTCGATGTGGATCGACGTATAGCGGTCATCGCCGACGACGCGCTCGCTGATCAGGATCGAGTCCTCGTAATTGAAGCCGTTCCATGGCATGAACGCGACGAGCATGTTCTGGCCGAGCGCGAGCTCGCCCATATCGGTCGATGCCCCGTCGGCGATCACGTCGCCCTTGGCGATCACGTCGCCGACCTTGACCAACGGTCGCTGGTTGATATTGGTGTTCTGGTTGCTGCGCGTGTACTTGGTCAGATTGTAGATGTCGACTCCGACCTCGCCCGCCGCGGTCTCGGTATCGTGCACGCGCACAACCATGCGGTTGGCGTCGACGTAATCGACCTTGCCACCGCGACGGGTGAGCACCGCCGTACCCGAGTCGACCGCGGCCGTGCGCTCGACCCCGGTGCCGACCAGGGGCTTCTCGGCGCGCAGGCAGGGAACCGCCTGCCGCTGCATGTTCGAACCCATCAGCGCCCGGTTGGCGTCGTCATGTTCCAGGAACGGGATGAGCGATGCCGCCACCGACACGATCTGCGCCGGCGCCACGTCCATGAATTGGACCTTGTCCGCAGTCGACAGCATGAACTCGTTCTTGTGGCGGCAGGAGACCAGCTCGTCCTTGAGTCGGCCCGCTTTGTCGAGTTGCGCGTTGGCCTGGGCGATTACGTACTGGCCTTCCTCGATCGCCGACAGGTAATGGATCTCGTCGGTGACCTTGCCGCTAATGACCTTGCGGTAGGGCGTTTCCAGGAAGCCGTATTCGTTGGTCCGCGCGTAGAGCGCGAGCGAGTTGATGAGGCCGATGTTCGGCCCTTCCGGTGTTTCGATCGGGCACACCCTGCCGTAGTGCGTCGGGTGCACGTCCCGCACTTCAAAACCGGCCCGCTCGCGCGTAAGCCCGCCCGGGCCCAGCGCCGAGACGCGACGCTTGTGCGTGATCTCGGACAGCGGATTGGTCTGGTCCATGAACTGCGACAGCTGTGAGGAGCCAAAGAATTCCTTGATCGCCGCCGAGATCGGCTTGGCGTTGATCAGGTCGTGCGGCAGCAGGTTCTCGCTCTCGGCTTGGCCCAGCCGCTCCTTCACGGCGCGTTCGACGCGGACGAGTCCGGAACGGAACTGGTTCTCGGCCAACTCGCCCACCGAGCGCACGCGCCGGTTGCCGAGGTGATCGATGTCGTCGATCTCGCCACGGCCGTTGCGCAACTCGACGAGGATGCGGATGACCGAAATGATGTCGTCGTCGGTGAGCGTGGCCGAACCGGTGAGCTCGGTGCGCCCGACCCGGCGGTTGAATTTCATCCGCCCGACCGGTGACAGGTCGTAGCGTTCCTCAGAGAAGAACAGCCCGTGGAAGAGCGCCTCGACCGCTTCCTCGGTCGGCGGCTCGCCAGGGCGCATCATGCGATAGATGGCGATGCGCGCCGCGGCCTGGTCGGGGGTGTCATCGAGCTTGAGGGTCTGCGAGATGTACGGGCCCTGATCAAGGTCGTTGACGTAGATGGTGTGGATCTTGGCGATCCCGGCCTCGTTGAGCTTGAGCAGCAGCTCTTCGGTGACCTCGTCGTTGGCCGAGGCGAGAATCTCGCCGGTGTCCTTGTTGACCACGTTCTCGGCCAGCGTGCGCCCGAGGATGTAATCGTTGGGAACCGCGATCTTCTTGATACCGCCCTCGGACAGCTCGCGGATGTGGCGGGCGGTGATGCGCTTGTCCTTCTGTACCAGCACCTTGCCATCCTTGCCGAGCAGGTCGAAGCGGGCGACCTCGCCGCGCAGGCGCTCCGGCACCAGGTCCATCTGCGAGCCCTTCTTCGCCAAATGAAACGCGTCGAAGGCGAAGAAACGCTTCAAGATGTCCTCGTTGGTCAGGCCGATGGCCTTGAGCAGCGTCGTCACCGGCATCTTGCGCCGGCGGTCGACACGGAAATAGAGGTAGTCCTTGGGGTCGAACTCGAAATCGAGCCACGATCCGCGATACGGAATCACCCGGGCTGAGAACAAGAGCTTGCCCGAGGAGTGGGTCTTGCCGCGGTCGTGTTCGAAGAACACGCCCGGGCTGCGGTGCAGCTGCGACACGATGACGCGCTCGGTGCCGTTGATGATGAACGAGCCGTTGTCCGTCATGAGCGGAATCTCGCCCATGTAGACCTCCTGCTCCTTGACCTCCTTCACCGTCTCCTTGGCGGCCTCCTTGTCCATGATGATGAGCCGGACCTTGGCGCGCAGCGCCGAACAATAGGTCAGTCCGCGTTGCTGGCACTCGGTAACGTCGAACGCAGGCGGGAGCAGCGAATAGCCGACGAATTCCAGCCGGGCGTTGCCGGAATGGCTGGAGATGGGGAAGATCGACGTAAACGCGGCCTGCAGGCCTTCGTTCTTGCGCGCTTCCATGGCAGACGAGGACTGCAGGAACGCGCGATACGACGCGAGCTGTGTTTCCAGCAGGAACGGCACCGGCAGCACGCTGGCGCGTTTGGCGAAGCTCTTGCGAATGCGTTTCTTCTCGGTAAACGAGTACTGGGTCATGGGCCTTAACCTCTCCGGCTTGCGCGGGCGCACCGCAGTGGCGCGCCCGTCGGGCATCGACTCGCCGGGGACCTTGCGTCCCCCTTAAGGATGGTGGCTGGCCACTACCAGCCGCTGGCGGACGACGGTGCTAGGATTGCAACTACCGCACCGTCCGACCAAACCTGTCTTCTGCAGTCGCGTCAGAAGACGAAGATAAGCAAGCTGATATGGAGACGTCTTGAGCGTTCTCAAGTCGTCTTGGCTCGCTTGTCTTCGGCCTCTGGGGGCGCAGGCACGCCGCGCCTCCGGAAGCCGAAGGCGGCGGCACCGCGCGCTTCGCACCGTGCCGCCGCATTCGGGTCCTGCTTACTTCACTTCGACCTTGGCGCCAGCGTCTTCGAGCTTCTTCTTCGCTGCGTCCGCATCAGCCTTGTTGACGCCTTCCTTGACCGGCTTGGGCGCGCCATCGACCAGGTCCTTGGCTTCCTTGAGCCCAAGGCCGGTGAGTTCGCGCACCGCCTTGATCACGTTCACCTTGTTCTCGCCAACGGTGGCCAGAACGACGGTGAACTCCGTCTGTTCCTCCGCCGCAGGCGCGGCGGCAGCGGCGGCGGCCGGGCCGGCCACGGCAACTGCCGCGGCGGCGGAGACACCGAACTTCTCTTCCACCGCCTTGATGAGCTCGGAGAGCTCCAGGACGGTCATCGACGCAATCTTGTCGAGGATTTCCACGTGTGCAACAGCCATTTTCTGCTCCTGAATCGTAAAAGGTTGATAGGCGGTCGTTGGTGTCAGGCAGCAAGCTTCGCGTCACGCACCGCGGCCAAGGTCCGCACGAATTTGCTCGGTACCGCGTTGAGCGTTTGGGCGAGCTTGGACAGGGGTGCTTGCAGCGTGCCGAGCAGTCTGGCGATGAGTTCCTCGCGCGAGGGCAGGGCCGCCAACGCGGCAACGTCCTTGGCGGACATCACCAGGCCTGGCATGCCGCCACCTGTAATCACGAACTTCTCGTTGCCCTTGGCAAAGTCGTTGAGGACCTTGGCCACGGCAACCGGATCGGGGCCGATGCCATAGGCCAGCGGGCCGACCATGCGGTCGGCGAGCTGGGCGAACGGCGTCTCGGCCACCGCGCGGCGCACCAGGGTATTCTTGACCACCCGAAAGTACACGCCGGAAGCCCGTGCCTTCGCGCGGAGCCGGGTCATGTCGGCGACAGCCATGCCGCGGTTCTCGACCATGACGATGGCCTGAGCTGCCGAGACCTGCTTCGCGACTTCCGCGACGACCGCTTGCTTCTGTTCCAGATTAAGACTCAAAGTCTATCTCCGTATCACTGCTGCGCTCACCCTGGTTGGAGGCTCGCGCTCTCGGTGACCTTACGTCAGGAAATCATCATCCTGTCTTCGGGCACCATCTGCGTAGGACGCCGAGAGCTTCCGGCGATTAAGCACTTACGCTCCTACGGTCTTTGACGGCACGCCGGACGCAAATGGCCGCCCGGCGCTCCCTCAAATTCGTTAATGCGCCGGCGCCTGCTGCGCCAGCCCCGTTGTATCGATGCGCACCCCGGCACCCATGGTGCTCGAGACACTGACCTTCTTCAGGTACACACCCTTGGTGTCCTTGGGCTTCGACTTGTTCAGCGCGTCGATCAAGGCCAGCAAGTTCATTTTGAGCTGGTCAGGCGTGAACGAGGCGCGGCCGATCGTGCATTGCACGATGCCCGTCTTGTCAGTGCGGTATTGCACCTGCCCCGCCTTGGCGTTCTTGACCGCCGTAGCGACGTCGGCCGACACGGTGCCGACCTTGGGGTTGGGCATCAAACCGCGCGGTCCGAGGATCTGGCCGAGCTGGCCGACAACCTTCATCGCGTCGGGCGTGGCGATCACGACGTCAAAGTCCATGAACCCTTCCTTGACCTTGGCGGCCAGGTCATCGAAGCCGACGATGTCGGCGCCGGCGTCCTTGGCGGCAGTGGCCTTGTCGCCCTGGGCAAACACCGCGACGCGCACGTTCTTGCCCGTGCCCGCGGGGAGGACAACCGATCCACGAACGGTCTGGTCGGATTTCTTCGCGTCGATGCCAAGATTGACCGCGATATCGACCGACTCGTCAAACTTGGCGACCGCCGTCTCCTTGATCAGTTTGAGGGCGTCATCGACCGGGTAAGCCTTGCTGCGATCGACCTTGGCGCGCACGGCCTTCATCCGCTTCGACAGCTTGGGCAGTTTCTGTTCGGAGGCCATGATCACTTCACTCCTTCGACCACGATGCCGATGCTGCGTGCGCTGCCGGCGATCGTGCGCACGGCAGCGTCGAGATCGCCCGCGGTCAAATCGGGGGTCTTCAGCTTGGCGATTTCCTCGGCCTGCGCGCGCGTGAGCTTGCCGACCTTGTCCGTGTGCGGCTTGCTGCTGCCCTTTTCCACCTTCGCCGCCTTCAGAATGAGCACCGTCGCCGGCGGCGTCTTCATCACGAAGGTGAAGCTCTTGTCGGCGTAGGCGGTGATCACGACCGGGATCGGCAGGCCGGGCTCCAGCTTCTGCGTCTGGGCGTTAAACGCCTTGCAGAATTCCATGATGTTCAAACCCCGTTGCCCGAGCGCGGGCCCGATCGGGGGGCTCGGATTCGCCTTGCCCGCCGGCACTTGCAGCTTGATGAAGCCGACGATTTTCTTCGCCATGGCTATCTCCTGTGCGGGTTCAAGCGGACGCTAACGCGTCCTCCCCGCTTCACCGTTTGTCCAATGCCCGCTATCCCGTCGCCCGGAGGCTGGCGGAATATCAAGCCTTCTCGACCTGAGAAAAATCAAGCTCCACCGGCGTCGAGCGACCGAAGATCGTCACCGACACCCGCAGCTTGCTCTTCTCGTAGTTCACGTCCTCCACGTTGCCGTGAAAGTCCGTGAACGGCCCTTCCTTGACGCGCACCGCCTCGCCCATCTCGAACAACACCTTCGGCCGCGGTTTCTCGACCCCTTCCTGCACCTGCTGCAGGATCGCATCGACTTCCTTCTGCGAGATCGGCGTCGGCTTGTTGGCCGTGCCGCCGACAAACCCGGTCACCTTCGGCGTGCTCTTCACCAGGTGCCAGGTGTCGTCGGTCATCTCCATCTCGACGAGCACATAGCCGGGGAAAAACTTGCGCTCCGAAATCGCCTTGGCGCCGTTCTTCATCTCCACCACTTCCTCGACTGGAACGAGAATCTTGCCGAACTGCTCGGCCATGCCCGAGCGCTTGATGCGCTCCGTCAGGGCACGCAGAACGCTCTTCTCGAACCCCGAGTAAGCGTGCACAACGAACCACTTTTTATCGCTCATCCCTCGCCCCGTCCGGTCACGAACTTGACCAGCCACGCCAGCGACGAATCGATCGCGAACAGGACCAGCGCCATGATCACCACGAACGCGAATACGACCGCGGTCGTCTGGATCGTTTCCTTGCGCGTCGGCCAGGAAACCTTGCTCGCTTCCTGCCACGCTTCCTGTCCGAACGCGAACAGCTCCCGGCCCGGCGCGGTAAAGCGGGCGACGACGCCCGCGGCAAGAAGGCCCCCGAGCACCATGAGCAACCGCAGCACCACCGCCAGGTCGCTAAAGTAGTAGTACGCCCACAACCCGGCGATCAAAAACGCCAGCGCCAGGGTCATTTTGATTTTGTCGACCATTCCTGCCGTTCTTCCTCGGCTACCCTCGGTTGCCTCGATCGATGTATTCACCTGCCACCCCACTGCCTGCCGCGGAGGGCAGGCCAGGAGGGAATCGAACCCCCAACCTGCGGTTTTGGAGACCGCCGCTCTGCCAATTGAGCTACTGGCCTATAGGTATCCATTCCATCCGTTGGGCGTCGGCGAACCTGCCGGGTACTGCTTGCCCGCCCTTCGCCGCCGCCCGTTTTGGTTGCGCCTGTTTGTTATTCGATGACTTTGGCGACGACGCCGGCACCGACGGTGCGCCCGCCTTCCCGGATCGCGAAGCGCAAGCCTTCTTCCATCGCAATGGGCGCAATCAGGGTTACCGTCATCTG
>Ga0302326_10020884_pt1 | contig 13449 bp, 14 predicted proteins | sample Palsa_T0_3_FD_202264 | JGI IMG/M metagenome (GOLD analysis project Ga0302326, IMG submission 202264) | Peat permafrost microbial communities from Stordalen Mire near Abisko, Sweden - Palsa_T0_3 | ecosystem: Environmental > Terrestrial > Soil > Palsa > Peat permafrost | place: Sweden: Abisko... | reverse complement strand
CCGACGGGATGGCCCGCCCTTCGACACTGCCGAGGGCCTCCGCGGCGCCCAACCCCGACAAGCCATCCACCCCGGACTACGGGCCGATCTCGTCGGCAGGAACGGCCTACGCGCTACACGCTCCTAGTTGGCGGCCATCTTGGCCAGCGTGGCGCGCGCCATCGCGAGCTCGCGACCGAGCGAGAGGCCCAGCGCGGGCCGCGACGTCTCGGTGCGCCGGATGAACGCTTCGAGCAGCCGGCGAGCCGACGTCCAGGCGCCCGCCGCGTACGCGAGATGGCCGAGCACGAAGCGACCGTAACCCTGGCCGCAGGGGGCGGCTGCGAGGTCGTCGATCGTGGATTGGAGGTCGTCTACGGGCTCGCCCGCGGCGAGGCGCACGAGCGCGAGGTGCGCGCGGTAGAGGGGCTTGTCGTGCGTTCCCCATCGCACCGCGCGCTCCAGCGCGGCGACCGCCTCGCTGTAGCGGTGCTCGAGGAAGAGCACGCTGCCGAGCGTCCACCAGTGAAAAGGGCGGCGCGACGGCGGTCCGCGACGCGCCGCGACGCGCAAGTGTGCGACGGCCGCATCGACCTGACCCTCGGCGAGCGCCGCGCGAGCCGCGTCCTGGCGGAACACGTCGAGCAAGACCCCGAGCTCCAGCGCCTGCTCCGCCACCGCGTGCGCGCGCTCGAACAGGCCGCTCTCGTAGTGCGACAGGTACAGCTGACGGAGCAGCATCGCTTGCGTCGTGCGATCGAGTGGCCCCGGCGTGGCCAGCCCCCGGTGCGCCCAGCGCGCGCGCGCCGCGGGCGAGCGCGCCGCCATCGCCTTGCCCAGGAGGTCCTCGGGCAGCAGACGGCGGGGCGGCGCAGCGGCCGCGGGCGGCCTCCGTGGGTGCGGGGCCTCTCCGCGTCGAGCTGCTGCCACGTGCCACAGCGTACCATTGGCGCCAGCAACGCCGCCAAAACGTGCTACCCGTGGGCGGCACGTGGAGCTCCTTCTCCCGGCGCATCAGCACCCACCGCGAGTGAGCAGCTTTCTCCCCCGAGCCTTGCTCCTGGCCGGACCGTTCGCCATGCTTGCCGCGGGATGCGGGCGCCGGGCGACGCCGGCCGACTGCCGGCTCATCGTCGACAAGAGCGTGGAACTGCAGCTCAAAATGCTGAGCGAGACGGATGCCCCTTCGGTCGCGCACAGGGAGCAACTGGTGCGCGCCCAGATGCAGGACGAGCTCAAAGCCTGCGAGGGCCGCCTCGTGAGCGACAAGATGATGTCCTGCGTCATCTCGGCCCCGACGACCGAGGAGCTCGAGCAGTGCCTCCGGTAGCGGCGCGCGCCGGGCGACGGAGCCTCGCTGCGGCTCTTGCGATGACATGGCTCGCGGCGGGCGTCGCCGTCGCATCGACGTCGTGCAAGGCCAAGGCGAGCGCGAGTGAATGCGATCAGCTGCTCGAACGCTACGCGCGGCTCGTGGTGACCGAGCGCTATCCCGACGCATCGGCCGCCCAGGTGCAATCTTTCCACGATCAGGAGAAGCGCGAGGCCATGGGGGACGACGCCTTCAAGAACTGCAGCTCGCAGGTGAGCAAGTCCGAGTTCGATTGCGCGATGAAGGCGCCAAGCGCAGATACCTTCGAGAAGTGCCTCGAATGAAACGGCCTGCCCTGTCCATCGCCGCCGCGCTGGCGTGCATCGTCGCGTGCTCGAGCGGGCCGGGTGCCAGGTACCCGTCGCGAGCCGCGGGTTGCCCCGTGAAGGCGCTCCCCGGCGAGCCGCCGATGCCCGTCGACGACCTCGGGACGGTCACCGTCGACTGCGCGTCCACCGGCGGCGCGTGCCAGCGCCAGCTCCTCGACGCCGTCTGCCAGCGCGGCGGCGACGTGGCGTGGGGCCTCGGCGACAACATTCTCACGTCGCTCCGTCCCGTGGCCCACGCCGCGCACACGCGCCGCGTGACACAGGGCCCCCACGAGCGCGGCTGCGCGGTCCAAGTCTTCTCCGACGCGCCGACCGTCCGCACCGAGAACATCGGCCCGGTCGACGCCGTGTGCGATCAGAACGACACCGAAGAGGTGTGCCTGCGCGAGCTCGAGGACCAGGTTTGCTTGCAGGGCGGCGATGTCCTCTGGCAGGTCGAGGGGCCGACCGCGTCAGGCAACCGGCAGCGGATGCGCGGACGGGCAGCGCACTCGCGATAGGGGCGGCAGCGAGGGCGCTCTCCTAGGGCCACGCGACGAAGTGAATCGTCCCCTGCTCGAGGCCCTTGAGCACCACGTCGAGCCCGCCGGTCTTCATCATCCACTCGAGTCGGTGGTCTCGGTACTGGCGGCGGATGGGGCCAACGCGCATCGCGCGCACCGCGTCGCCGGCCGTGAACGTGGCGAGGTCACCCTGGTCGCGCTTGACGCTCTCGACCTCGAGGCACCGCGCCGCCCATTCGCGAAACCTCGGGTGACGATCGAGCGGCGAGAACCCGTAGAGCGCCGACGCCTGGACGCTCACGGTAACCGCCGCATCCGCGCGCCCGAACGCGCTGCCCGACAACCACGGGCGCTCGGCCAGATCCGCTTCGAGCCGGTCCCACACCGCCGCGAGCTGCGCTCCGGCGCGCGCGATCATCGCGTCGGCCTGAGGCCCCTTGGCGACCCGCCGGAAGAACCGGATCTCCATCAGCCCCCAGTTGATGGCATCGAGGATCGTGTCGGCGATCTCCTCGACCATCCGCGCCCGCGCCCGGTCCTGCGCACCCACCGGCAGCATCGGCCGCTCGGGCCACTTGTCGTCGATGTAGTCGACGATGATCGTCGAGTCGAAGAGGCGGAAGTCACCGTCGACCAGGCACGGCACCTCGAGGCGAGGGCCCGACCGCGCAAAGTCGGAGAAGGCCGCGTCCCCCTCCTTGATCGTCATCGGGGCGACGTAGACGCGCTCGAACGGGATACCCTTCTCGTAAAGGACGATCTTGACCTTGCGCGCGTAAGGCGAGAGCGGATGTTCGTAGAGCGTGAGGGACATGGGCTCGCTTTTTCCGATGAGTGCTTAGCCCAAGCGGAGGAGGATGCCCTGCCGCGACCTGCCGCGCACGCGGGCGTGCTGAGATCGAGTGCCAGGCACGTGGCAATGGTGCGAAATCCCACCCTGCGCTGATCGTCACTGGAGTCCAACCTTCGGGCCGGGACTAGTGTACCGGCCGTGGAACGGGACGACTCGCCCCTGTTCGCCGGGCGCCCGGGCCGCGGCGGCGGCTTTGGAAAGTACCACTTCATTGCCGAGCTCGCGCGGGGCGGCACGGCGGTCGTCCACCTCGCGGTCGAGCGGGAGCAGAGCGACTTGCGCCGGGTGGTGGCGGTCAAAGAGCTGCGCACGGAGCTCCTCAGCGACGACGCCACGGTCGCGGCGTTTCAGGACGGGTCGCGGATCGCGGCTCGACTGGACCATCCCAACCTCGTGCACACCTTCGAGGTGGGACGTTACGGTTTCCGGCGCTTTCAAGCGATGGAGTACGTAGACGGATGGCATCTCGGCGACATCATCCAGCACGCGCGCGGGCAAGGAGGGCCGATGCCTCTGCCGATGCTTCTCCGCGTGCTGACGGACGTCCTAGCCGCCCTCGAGTACGCCCACTCGCTGGCGGATGTCGACGGCGCACCTCTCGGTCTCGTCCATCGGGACCTTGGCTTCCACAACGTCATGATGACCTGCGGGGGCGTCGTGAAGATTCTCGACTTCGGCGCGGCCAAGGCGCAGGCCCGCAAGGCGGCCGGGAGCCCGCCCGGACGGCGAGACGACGCGTACCCCGCGCCCGAATGTCTTTACGGCCTCTCCGTCGACCTCCGCGCCGACCTGTTCGGTGTCGGCGTGATGCTCTGGCAGGGGATCGTCATGCGCCGTTCTGCCAACACCACGTGGCATAGCCTGTCGGGCCCGGACAGCATTCGAGCGGACGTCGACCCCAAGCTATTTGCGATCGTCGAGCGGGCCACGAACGCCGACCCCGCCGCGCGCTACCCGACCGCGCGCGTCATGCGCGACGAGCTCGAGAGCTACGCGAAGCGATCGAATCTCGCCCTGCCGGACACGCGTGACCTCGCCGAATTCGTCGCTCCGCTCTTTGCCAAGAAACGCGAGCAGCAACAATCGACCATAGACGCCGAGCTTCGCATGCTGCAGCCATCGGAGCGCGGGGCGCAATCGACCGCCGCTCTGCCGCGCCTGGCGACGACGCCGATGGCTCCGAGCGTCACCGCCGGCCCGCGGTCCGTCCCTGATTCGCTGGCGCCGACGGCTGCCACAACGCCGCGTGCGCCTCGGGTCGCAGATCGCGACAACGCACGGATCACGTCGAGGTCGGCCGTGCCGGATTTGCCCGCCGCTCGGGCGCGAAGCGCGAGCGCGACCGTGCGTCGGCTCGCATTCGCGGCGGTGTGCGGGGGCATGGTGGGCGTGGCGGCGGTCATGCTCTCGTCTCGGGACGAACCCCCGCCGCCATCCGCGAGCATGGCGCCCCCGCCGCCCGTCCGCTGGGTCGCTGCGGTCGCCCCGGAGCAACCCACGACGTTGGCGCCATCGGTCGCGGCCCCGGACCCCGCCGAGCAGGTCACGACGTCGCGAACGGTCCCTCGAGCGATGGCCGGGGCCATCCGCGTCGCCGCAAAGCCCTCGCCACCCGCGCCTCCGCCGCCGCCACCCGTCGAAGCTCCCCCCATTTCACCGGCCGCTGCGCCCTCACCGGCCACTGCGCCTTCACCGGCCACTGCGCCTTCACCCGCCGCTGCGTCGGCGACCACGGCCACGTCGATTCCGCTCTCCGCGATCGATGCGCCCGCGGCCAAGCCAGCGCGCGACATCATCAAGCGGGACCCGTATCTGCAATGAGTCGTGCCGGGCGGATCATCGTCGCGGCTCTCGTCGCGACGAGCACAATCATCCTGTCTGCGCCGCGGTCCTCGCGGGCCGACGACGCGCCGATCAACCCCGTCCTGCGCGAGGCGGCATCTCATTTCGAACGCGGGGTGAAGCTCTACGAGGAGCTCGACTGGAGGGCGGCGCTGATCGAGTTCGAGAGGGCGTACTCGATCGCGCCGCATTACGCCGTCCTCTACAACATCGGGCAAAGTCGCTATCAGCTGCAGGACTACGCGGGAGCCCTTTCCGCCTTCGACCAATATCTCGCGCTCGGCGGAGCGCAGGGCCCCGCGGACGTGGCGGGGCGGGTCAGGGCGACCGCCGAGGAGCTGCGGGGGCGGGTGGCACGGGTGCTCGTGACCACCAACGTGGACGACGCCGAGATCGCGGTGGACGACGTCGTCGTCGGAAAGACGCCGCTTGCGTCCCCTCTGGTCGTCAGCGAGGGACGCCGCAGGATCGGCGCCGCCAAGCCGGGCTACGCGTCCGTCGTTCGCACCGTCGATGTCGCAGGCAAGGACTCGACCGAAATCACGTTGCGCCTCGCGCCTCTCGAGCCCGCCCTTGCGCCGCACGCCGCGGTCGTCATCGCCAAGCCCGCCCGCCGCGGCCGGTCCGCCGCGCCCGCGATCACGATGTTCGGGCTCGCGGGGGCGGGTATCGGCGTCGGGACGATCTTCGGCATCGTCGCGATGGAGAACAAGAGCCACGTCGACCCGGAATGCCCCAACGCGGGTTGCCCGCCCGGGGCGCAATCGCAGATCGACACCTTGAAGCGCAACGCGGTCGTCTCGACGATCGGCTTCTCGATCGGCATCACGGGGCTGGCCTGCGGCGTCGGGTACGTTCTGCTCTCGACGGGCCCCTCCGAGCCGACGGGGGTGCATCCGTTCGTCGGTCCCGGTGTGGCCGGCGCCGCGGGCTCGTTCTGGTGACTTTTCGTTAGGCCGAGAGTCATGAAAAACCGCGGCTCCTCGATCGTGCTCGCCGTCGTGACCCTTCCATTTACGATCATCGTCGTGGGGATCGGCTGCGTCCAGCTCTTGTCGGTGGACTCGCTCCACGTCGTCGCGTCGAGCGAAGGCGGCGCCGCCGGCGACCGGGCAGCGACCGACGGCGCACAAGACGGCTCGACGGATGCGTGTGCGAACTTTCCGAGCGGCACCACCGGCAAGTCGGGGTTCGAGGCGAACCTGTGCAACGGGTACGTCTGCAACCCTGCCGACAACAGCGATGTCCTGGACAGCAGGTACTGCGCGGCCGGGGAGGCTGGACTCACCTGCGTCGTCCCGGTCTACGAGGCTCCCGATGCCGGTGCGACGCCCCCCGTCGACTCGGGCTCGCCGGGGAGCAGCGACGCGGGGCCTGCGGCGCCGACGATCCCGCCTTGCTCGTCGATCCCCGGCTCGACCCCGATCGCCTCGAACCCCGGCTTCGTATATCCGGCAGGGGCAATCTTCGCGATCGGCTCGACCGCCATCCAGCCGTATATCGGATCGATCGCGCAGCAGTACGCGGCCGGCGTCAGCGATGGGGACGGTGGGACGTTCAGCGCCACGATCATCTACGTCGGAGCCGGATCGTGCGTCGGCGTCGAAGCGGCGTACACGCCGCCCGGCGGCGTCGTGCCGGAGAGCCTCGTCACGACGCTCCAGAGGAACGGGGTGGCGACGGTCGCTTCCGGCACGAAGCCGGTCTACGCGGCTACGTACTACGACCCGACGCCGCCTGCAGCCGGGCAGTTTCCGGCGACCTACACTTGCGCGATCGATCCCAACGACACGGGCGACCAGGCGCTCTACGCCAACGTAGGCTTCTCGGACGTCTTCCCGTCCAGCTGCACGTCGCTTCCGCCGTCGTGGGGTGGCACCCCGCCGATCGATCCTCTCCCGAACACGGCCTATGAGGACTTCTTCGGGCCGGTCCAGGTCATGGAGATGGTCGTTCCAACGAACTCTGGCGCGAAGGCGATCACTTACGAACAAGCCGAGCTCGTATGGGCCTACGGCGCGGCCGCGGGTATCGCACCCTGGACGGACGACAACCTCCTCTTTAGGAGGAGCCCGACATCTGGAACCCAGACGATGATTGGCGCGGCCATCGGCCTCGATCCCCGAACGTGGAAGGGGGTTACCTGCGCCTCGAGCGCGGCCATCGTGACGGACCTGGAGAGCGTGATCAGCAACCTCCTCCCCGAGGGCGACTCCGGGACGACGAGCGCGATCGAGGCGGCGATGGGCATCCTGAGCTCCGACTATGCCGGCGCGAACGCGGCGACCCTGCGTGCGCTCGCGTTCCAGGACCAGGGACAGGGGTGCGCCTGGACCCCGGACTCGTCGTCGAGCGCGTTCGACAAGAGAAATGTCCGTGACGGCCACTACCCGATCTGGGGGCCGTCGCACCTCATCACGTCGGTCACGGGAGGAGTGCCCACCAATCCCATCGTCAACAGGCTTTACGCCGCGCTCAACGGGCAGGACCCGGGGCTCGCCGCGAAGCTGGACGTGGTCTCGCTGTACGCGACCCACTTCATCGTCCCGAGCTGCGCGATGCACGTTTCCCGGTTGAGCGACGGACAGAACTACAGCGCGTACCTGCCGCCCGGGCGTACCGGATGCAGCTGCTACTACGACTCGGTCGTGCCGCTGGACCAGCCGGATCCGGAGTGCACGGTATGTACGGCCGACGCCGATTGCGCCTCGGCGAGTCCGGCGCGCGTCTGCAACATCTTCAGCGGCGCCAGCGGGTTCTGCGAACTGAAGGGCAACTGAGCTGGCGTGCTCGTCCGCGCACTACCCCGGCGCGAGCAGCGGAAACCCGAGCGCGACCCGCTGCGCGAGCCACGCTTCGGCGACGCCCTTGGCCATCCCTCGAACGCGGCCGATGAAGCGCTGACGCTCGGTCACGCCGATGGCGCCGCGGGCGTCGAGGACATTGAACGCGTGGGCGCTCTTGATGACGAAGTCGTAGGCCGGCAAGACGAGCTTTTGCAGCGGATCAGGGCCCAGCGCGAGGAGCCGCTTGCACTCCTTTTCGCACTGATCGAACGCCGCGAAGTGCGCGGCCGTGTCGGCCTGCTCGAAGTTGTACGCCGACCACTCCCGCTCGCCCCGCCGCGCGAGCTCCGCGTACGAGACGCCCGGCGCCCACTGCATCTCCCAGAACGACTCCACGTTCTGCAGGTACATGCAGATCCGCTCGAGGCCGTAGGTGAGCTCGCCGCTCACCGGCTTGCAGTCAATCCCGCCCACCTGCTGAAAGTACGTGAACTGCGAGATCTCGAGCCCGTCGAGCCACACCTGCCAGCCGAGGCCCCAGGCGCCGAGCGTCGGCGACTCCCAGTCGTCCTCCACGAAGCGCACGTCGTGCTCCGCGGGCTTGGTGCCGAGGGCCAGCAGCGACTCGAGGTACAGATCCTGGATGTCGATGGGCGACGGCTTGAGGAGCACCTGGAACTGGTGAAACTGCTGCGTGCGATTGGGGTTCTCGCCGTAGCGGCCGTCCGTCGGGCGGCGCGACGGCTCGACATACGCCACCTTCCACGGCTCGGGCCCGAGGGCGCGCAGGAACGTGGCCGGGTTGTACGTGCCCGCACCCACCTCGCTGTTGTACGGCTGCACGATGAGGCAGCCGCGTTTGGCCCAGAAGTCTTGCAGCGCGAGAATGGCTTCCTGGAAGTACATGTCCGGCGTGGCGAGTCGTAGCACGGCCGCCCAGGCCCGGGCTCAACGCGGCGGCCGCCGTCGCTCGTGAAACCAGGAACGGTAGTCCTGCATCCTTGCCGTCTGTTCGACGGGGGCATGCGCGTGGCACGTCGCGCCCTCTTCGCCGCCTTCGGGCGCGCCCCAGCGGGCTTCGACGCAGTCGTTGGGGTTGTAGGCCGTCTCGAGGGCCGTCGCGCGGTCGACGACGTCGCGTAGCGTGAGCGGCCAGGGCGAGCCGTCGGTGCGCGTGTAGCGGAACGCGCGATCGTGCAGCTCCTTTTCGAGGCGCGCCTCGAGCTCGGCGCGCACGGCGTCCGGCGTCTTGCCGGCCGGCATAGCGTACCGCGCCGGGCGACGCTCGACGCGCGCCGGCAGGGCCCGCGCGACGTCGATCGCGACGAGCAAACGCAGATCGCGCGACGGCGTGGAGAAGTCTTCCCAGTCGCCCGTCGTCTCGAAGATCTTCGCGCCGTCGGGCATGTCGGCGGCGGCCTTGCCGCCCGCGAGAAAGCGGCGACCGTTGTCGACGGAGATAACCCGCGTCTTTACCTGCTCTTCGAGCGCCTGCACCGTCTCGAGCAGGGCCTGCATCGGATCGAGCGGCGTGGGCGAGAGCAGATCGTCGACCTTGTCGTAGAAGGCATCGACGCCGCCCTCGTACTGGTCGGTGGCCGAATAATCCACGAGCTCGGCGTTGCGCAGGCGCCGGAAGCCTCCCGTCGCCGGGTCGCGCTCGATCGGGCGGAATCGCTTGAACCCCGCGCTGCCGAGCGAGGGGTCGATGGCGAAGAGAAAGTTGCCGCGCCAGAAGCGCTTGCGACCCACTGTGCCGTCGGGCTGCCCATCGACCGCGAGGAGCACGCCGCCCGACGACGCCGTCTGCGCGATGCGCTGGACGACGACGAGCACGTGCCCGTACGGGTCGGCGAAGATGGTGCCAGGGCGGAGCGTGTCCGCGGTCAACGCGATGGGGTAGTAGTCGCTCGCTTCGTCGTCGGCAGGCGTGCGACCGGCACCGGACTGCACGGCGTCGGCCAGCGTCGTGCGGAAGAACTCGCCCAGGCGTTTGACGGCGACCGCGTAGACCCCTGCGTCGCGCCCGGGATCCGCCCACGAAGGAAGCGCGGGCCCACCGCCGTCGACGGCGGGAAATGGATCGCTGCTCGTGGCAAAATCGAAACACGTGGGTGGGGCGCCGTTCTCGCCGCGCGTGCACCGGGACCAGCCGAACGGCAGCCCCAGCTTGAAGGCGAAGTACGCACGCAAAAAGTACGGGAGATCGGCGCAATCCGGCCGCACGACGACACCCTGCTCGTCCTCGGCGACCCCGTGATGATCGAAGAGAAAGTTCCGCGCGCGGTCCCGCAGCACCTCGTGCAGCGCGGCGTAGCTCGGCGCCGCGTCGAGCGGCGCTTCGAACAGATACTCGACCCACGCCGAGTAGAGGTTCTCGAGCGCGGGCGACCACGCGGCCCGCGTCCGCCACACCGCCGTGCGCGGCGGCGCCGGGGCCGCCAGAGGGCCGTCGTGGACGGCGACGTCTTTCGTCGCGAGCACCGCGCCCCCACACCCGTCGGTGCGCGACAGGGTCGCGACGAGCTTGCCCCGCGCGGCAGCATCGAGCTCGGCGATCCAGAAGTACGGCGGTCCACCGTGCCGTTCGTCCGCCACGAACGGCGCGCCGCTGCCGCGGATCGCGAGGATCGCGTCGACCCGCCGGTCCGCGACGGCGACGACGCGCAGCGGCTGTCCCGCGATCGATCGCTCCGGCGTGGTGAAGAGAAGGACATCGCCGGGCTCGCCGCACGCGGGTCCCGGCGAGGCGTCCGTGACCGCGAGCGCGATGGCGGCCGCCACGTCGACGTCCTTCGACGCGATCGGATCGGACGGCGCGCTCCGCGATGCCGAACGCGAGCAACCCGCGATGCCGGCCAAAAGCACGACCGCGACCGCCGTCGTTTCACGGGCCCGCATCGCGCCGCCCCTGCGCCGGCCAGCCCGAGCCCGCGCTCACACCAGCGCCGCGCGCGCGTTCTTGGTCGCCTCGTCCCGGAGCGCCTCCAGGATGATGACGGCCGTCTCCTCGATCGCCCGGCCGGTGACGTCGATGACGGGCCACGTGGGGTGGTCGGCGAAGATGCGGCGCGCGTAGTCGAGCTCCTGCTTGACCTGCTCGCGCAGGCCGTAACTGGCGTCCATCGGCATCCCGAGCTGCTTGAGGCGCGCTTTGCGGATCTCGACCAGCTGGTCGAGCTCGATGATGAGACCCACGACGCGATCGGGGGGCGCCTCGTCGAGCTCCGTGGGGATCCGCACGCCGAGCACGATCGGCTGGTTGGCGACCTTGAGCCCGCGCTGCGCGAGCAGCGTGGAGAGCGGCGTCTTGCTCGTGCGACTGACGCCGCAAAGGACGATGTCGGCCTTGCGGAAGTTGCGCGGTTCCTTGCCGTCGTCGCTCTTCACCGCGAACTCGACGGCCTCGATGCGCCGGAAGTACTCCTCGGTGAGGGGGAGCATGCCGCTCGGCGTGTTGATGGGCTGCCGATCGAGGAAGGTGGCCAGCTTGCCGATGAGCGAACCGATGAGGTCGAGCGCCTCGACCTTGAGCTCGTAGCTGGACGAGTGGATGTACTCGCGCAGCTCGGGGCTGACGACGGTGAAGACGACGAGGGCGCCGTCGCGCGCCGCCGCTTCGAGGATCGGGCGCACGGTGTCGCGGGTGCGCACGCGCGTGTGCAGGCGCACGTAGCCCCCGGCCTGAGGAAACTGCAGCAAGGCGGCGCGCACGACCTTCTCGGCCGTGTCGCCGGTCGAGTCGCTCAGGATGTCGATGCGCCGCGGCTCCACGGATGCTCCCAAAGAGCGCGATCATACCTACGCGGGAATGAAATCGCTACGCGTGTAGAGCGCAACGAACGGGAGCCGGCCGCCGCGGCTGGCATCGCTGCCGTCGCTCGCCTCGATCGCCTCGCGCCCGCCCTCGAGCCGATCGACCAGAGCAACCACGCCCGCGATGGCGTAGCCCGCTTCCTTGAGCTTGGCCGCCGCCTTCAGCGTGGAGCCGCCCGTCGTCACGACGTCCTCGAGGAGGGCGATGCGCGCGCCCGGGGCGAGCCGGCCGTTGCCTTCGAGCAGTCGCTTGGAGCCGTGGTCCTTGGCGTCCTTGCGCACGTAGACGGCGTCAAGTGGGGTCCCGCGCTGGAAGCTCGTCATCGCGACGGCACTGGCGAGCGAGCAGCCCCCGAGCTCGACCCCCGCGACGGCCGCGCACGGGCCAAGCTGCGCGAGCGCCTCGAGCATCTGTTCGCCCACGAGCGCATGCCCCTCGGCCGAGAGCACGGCTTGCTTGCAGTCGATGAAGAAGTCGCTCTCGCGACCGGAGGCAAGCACGACCCGTTTGCGCTCGAACGCGCGCGTTCGCAAGAGCTCGAACAGTCGCGCGCGCGCCCCCTCCCCCACGGGTCAGCGCTCCCTTTTCTTCGCGATCTGGCCCTTGGCGCCCTTGAGCACCGGGACCACGGGAGGCGGCGGGCGGCGGGGGCCACTGCTCGCGGAGGCGTGGGAGTTGGTCGCGGCGGCGCGCGCGGGGGGCGCGACGACCTTGGCGGGAGCGGCCTTGGCGGCGAGCGCGGGCACGCGCTCGGGCGTGTGCGTGCGTTCGGGCGCATGCGTGCGCTCGGGCGTGTGGGCGGGGCGGACGGCTGCCTGGGGGCGGGCCGCGCGCGCGGGGGCCGCGCCGCCTTCGCCCGTTTCGACGAAGCCGCGGACGAGGGCGCCGACGCCGATCGAAACGCGGGGGGCTCGCACGTCGCCGACGACGCGAGCGCCGTCCTCGAGGAGAATCGCCTCGTCGCCGACGAGATCACCCTTGACCGCGCCGCGGACGACGAGCCGGCGGCCTTTGACGCCGGCGCCGACCATGCCGTGGAGAGCAATCGTCACGTCGCCGGTCACGGCGATCTCGCCGTCGACGAAGCCCTGAACCTCGAGATCGCCCGGGCCGTGAACGCGACCGCGGACGCGCGTCGACTTGCCGATGATCGTGACATTGGACGCGCTGGACGTCATCGGGTCACACGTCCATGTCGACGTTGCCCTTGAACTGGGCGCCGTCGGCGATCGTCACGCGCGCGGCCTTCACGTTGCCGATGACGCGCGAACCGGATTGGAGGTCGACCCGCTCGGACGCGGTCACGTTGCCGGTGAGCGCCCCGCCCACGATGAGCGAGCTGCCCTGAACGTCGGCTTCGACGGTGGCGCCGTGCTCGATCGTGATGGCCTCTTTGGCCGTGAGCTTGCCGCGCACGGTGCCCGCGACCACCACGTCTTCGTCCGTCGAGATCTCGCCCTCGATGGTGATGCCTGCGCCGATGATCGTGCTCGCCATGGTTTCCCCGTTTCAGCGCCGAGCCGACGCGCGACCGCGCGTTTCGCCCTGCGAAGCGCCGCCGAGCTCCGGCGGCAAGTCGAACTCGCAATCGAGCCGGCCCGAAAAGCGAGCCCCGTCGTCGATCGCCACCTGGGTGCCCTGCAAGTCGCCCCGCACGCGCGCGCTGGGCGCGAGGCGCACCGGCCCGGTGGCGGCGACGTTGCCCTCGAGCGTGCCGGCGATCGTGACCGCGCCGGCGCCGACCGACGGGCTGGTGACCGTGGCGCCCTCGGCGATCGTGAGGTCTCCGCGAACGTTGACGTCGCCCTCGACGTTGCCCTCGATGACGAGATCGCCCGTGCCGGTGATCCGGCCGCGCACGCGCGCGCCGCGCGAGATGCGCGCCTCCGACTCGCCGGAGCTGCGGCCGTGCGCGCGAGCATCCACCGGCGCGCGAGGCTGAGGACGAGAGGGGGTCATCGGCGCGCG
>Ga0302326_10020882_pt1 | contig 13450 bp, 12 predicted proteins | sample Palsa_T0_3_FD_202264 | JGI IMG/M metagenome (GOLD analysis project Ga0302326, IMG submission 202264) | Peat permafrost microbial communities from Stordalen Mire near Abisko, Sweden - Palsa_T0_3 | ecosystem: Environmental > Terrestrial > Soil > Palsa > Peat permafrost | place: Sweden: Abisko... | reverse complement strand
CACCGCCGAAGATGGCCGACCCGGCCACCACCCATTCGACGCCCGCCTTCACCATTTCGCCCACATTATCCAGGGTCGCGCCACCGTCGATTTCGATGGGGAACGACAGACCCTTCTCGCGCTTCTTCAAGGACAGCCGGCGCACCTTGTCGAGGGCGTACGGAATGAACTTTTGGCCGCCGAACCCCGGATTCACACTCATGATCAGAACGTAATCGACCACCCCCAGGATTTCGTCCAGCGTTGCCACCGGAGTGGCCGGATTGATCACCACGCCCGCGAGCGCTCCCATACTTTGAATCATTCTCAGGGTGCGATCCAGGTGCGGGCAAGCTTCCTGATGCACCGATACATGATTCGCCCCAGCTTCGATGAACAGGGGCGCGTAGCGATCGGGATCCGTAATCATCAGATGAACATCCAGCGTGAGACGGGTGGTCTTGCGGAGTGAAGCCACTACCGGCGGCCCGATAGTTAGATTGGGAACAAAATGACCGTCCATAATGTCCACATGGAGCATACGGCAACCTGCCTGTTCGAGCACCGCCACCTGCTCCCCAAGGTGGGCGAAGTCGGCCGAAAGGATGGAGGGAAGGATTTCAAGCATAGCTAAACCCCACCGGACAAACGTTCTTTCTACTCTATCACGGCCGCGAAGAACCCGTCTCCGGGATCTCGCCCCGGAATCCGCGAAAGCGTTTCGATCGCTCGAAAGCCTTCGATAACTGCTTCATTCTCTTCCTGTTCCAGGGCGCAGGTCGCGTATACCAAACGGCCGCCGCGCCGCAGGTGCGGTAGCGCCCGCTGAATCATCGTGCGTTGCCTGCCCTGAAACACTATTATGTCGGACGCTGCCAGACGCCATTTGATTTCAGGATTTCGCGCCAAGGTCCCAGTGCCGGAACAGGGGGCGTCGATCAAAATCCGGTCGAAGCGGGCGCTTTCATGCTGAATCGAGAAGGGAAGCGGGTCCGCAGCGTCCAGGACGACCCGGGCGGCTTGGGATGGTACCTCTCCGAGTCGTCGGAAGTAGCGGTCGCAGGCGATCACACGGCCGCCGGCGGCGATCGCCTGGGCGGTCTTGTTGCCGGGAGCTGCACACAAATCGAGGACCATCATCCCAGGCTGGATCGCCAGCAGCGGCACGATGGACTGCGCGCCGATATCCTGCTGCCGTCCGGTAAGAGGATTGACGTAAAGTTCAGGTTCGGCAAGTGCAGCCTGGGCGATGCCCGCGGCTACGGCCGGGCCGTAGAATCTCTCCCAACGCTCCAGCATCCAGGCAGGAATCGACAGCTCGGTGGCGCGATCCGGCCAGCGAACTGGTGAGCGGTCGACTTTGCGCAATACGGCGTTCACAAAGCCTGCGGCGGATCGTTTGTGAGCGCACTTGACTAGTTCGACGCTTTCGGCGACGGCGGCGTGCGCCGGGATGCGGTCCAGATACCGAAGTTGGTAAATCCCCAGGCGGAGCGCGGCGCGGACTTCCAAGTCGAGTTTGGGCTGGGGGCGGCCGGAATAGTGAGCGATCAGGAAGTCGAGTTGGCTTTGATATCGCAGGCAGCCGAACACCAGGGTCTCGGCCAGAGCGGCGTCACGCGGAGGCAGGGCCGCGGACTCATGGCGCAACAAATCCGACGCATAGCCGCCGGCGTGGACTTTTAACAGAATGCGAAAGGAGATTTCTCGTGAGGCCGAAACAGCGTTCACAGGCTGCGCTCAGCATAGCATTTCGCTGGCGGAGCCGCAGCGAATGGGATAGGAGCGACTCGTTAGCTGCCCTGGGTCGCGGCAGCAGCGGTGGCGACATTGACTCTCGAGAAGATGGTGCTAATTGCCGGCATTACCGTGGTGGGCCACACTGCGCCGCCGGCGACGGCCACGAACCCGGCCATCAGGGCATATTCCACCAGGTCCTGCCCCCGTAGGTCATTTTGCATCCGCAAAATCCAGGCGTAAAGTGTCGCGCTCATATGAGAACCTCTTCCAGAATTTACTCTACTGCTGTTTCAATACTGGGCTAAGTGGTCCAAAATGACAAGGGTGAAAGTATCTGAGGCGATGCTCCAAAACTCCTTACTTAAGAGTTCTATACCGGCCTGCTTAGGGTCCTGTCAGGTATTCACCCGAGTTTACGGATTGGTCTGCGCCGGGTAGCGAATCACTGTGAAATTGCCCAGAGTCAATATGTCGCTGGTGGTGCCCCCCATTTCGCCGCGGAAGGCGACGGTCAAGGCCAGGGAAGAGTTCTCCGTCGCGGACCCAACCGCGCTGGCCAGCGCGAAGCTATTCCCCCAACTCTGCGCGTCCCAAGTCTGTCCGCTGGCGAGGATACCAAAAGTCGCGTGTCCCGTCATCGCAATTTCGGCGGCCACCGAAGTTCGCGATAGAACCGTGGTGGAGCCCCAGTGAAGCTCGGCGGTGAACGGGGTGGCGACCCCTGTGTGGAGAAAGTAGAACTGGACCTCGATGCGATCCCCGGTAGTGAGGAGCCCGGCCGGGATGGTGCAGGTTCCGAGCGAAGTAGAAGCCGTGGCGCTGGTGCCACTTCCGGCACCGCTGCAGATGACCTGCGCGGCCGTGAGCGTGCCCAAGGGGTTGCTGGGATTGCCGTAGCGATAGCTCGCAGTGAGCTCGTCGCCGGGTTGCGGAACGGAACCCGCGGTAAAAGTGACGACGTTGCCGGCCAGCGTGAAGTCGACACCGTGCGCCTGCAGCACGCCATTGCGGAACAGGATTAGGCTGGCGACCGGCGAGGGCGCGAAGAGAAGAGTAAAGGTGGTGTTCGTTCCGTTCATAACGCCGCCGGGAGTTTCCGTGTCTGAAAACAGGGGCAGAATCCCGCCGGAGGTTCCTCCTCCACCACTGCCGCAAACGCTGGCGCTTCCGTCGACCAGGACACAATCGCCCAGGCTCCCGGAGGCGGCGTCGATCTGTCCGGCTTGATTGATGATAGCGGTGCGTCCGATGCTAAATCCTACGCCCTGCGTAGGGCGAACGGCGAGAGCGTTGGCTAAACCGGTTACGTCGCTGATTTGAATGGGGCTGCTAGTGATGGGCGCCGGCCCGATCACCGTGCCACTGGACAACCGAACGTCGCGGACCCGCAGCGTCAGACTGCTGGGCGGCACGGCCCACACTTCGGTGAACTGCGTCACGCCGCGGCTTGAGTAGGTGATGTTGTACTGAGCGCCCGGGGAGGCCGTAGTGGTGGGCACTAACTGGACGCTCAGAACGCCGTTGACGATTGGCAACGTGAGGTTCGCGGTGGCAATATTCGACGTGTCACCCGCCAGAAAGCTGCTCCAACTGATGAACATGGTGCCGCTGAAGCGCGTTCCATCGGCGCGATAAAGGATGTCTTGTATGGGGGTAAGAGCGGGTTGTCCATACGCAAACCCGCTGCTGCCGCCAGCAACACCAATCGTCTGAAACCAAGCGTGTTTAGACTAGACATATTTGAATCAGGCATGACTCGCCTCCCGTCGCCCAAAAGCTTAGGGATAGAGTCCGCCGGCCGGAGCCGGCCTAGCGTGCGATGTGTCTGATTTTATGCGGCGCGAATCACTTCGACGCCGAGGTATGGGCGCAACGCTTCGGGCACCACCACGCTGCCGTCGGCCTGTTGAAAGTTTTCGAGGATGGCCAGCCAGGTTCGCCCGACCGCCAGCCCGCTGCCGTTGAGGGTGTGCACAAATTCGGCCTTGCCCCCGCCGGATTTAGCCTTGATCGCGGCGCGGCGCGCCTGGTACGCCTCGAAGTTGGAGCAGGATGAGATTTCCTTGTAGGCGTTCTGGCCCGGAAGCCAGACCTCAATGTCGTACGTCTTGGCCGAACTCGCGCCCATGTCGCCGGTACAAAGAACTACAGTGCGGTAAGCCAGGCCCAGCCTTTGCAGGATGTCCTCGGCATCGATGGTGAGGGCCTCAAGCTCGATGTAGCTCGTTTCGGGCGGCGAAAACTTCACCAATTCCACCTTCTGGAACTGGTGCTGGCGGATGATGCCACGCACGTCGCGCCCATAGGAACCCGCTTCGCTCCGGAAACAGGGCGTGTAGGCGCACAACTTGATGGGAAGTTTGTCGAGATCCAGGGTTTCGTCGCGATAGAGGTTGGTTACCGGGACTTCGGCGGTGGGGATCAAATAATAGTCGGTGTTTTCGAGTTTGAACAAATCCGCTTCGAACTTAGGCAGTTGGCCAGTTCCGTAGAAGCTGGCCGTGTTAGCCATGAACGGCGGTAGAACTTCGGTATAACCGTGGTGCTGGGTATGCACGTCCAGCATGAAGTTGATCAACGCACGCTCGAGTTTCGCTCCCATGCCCCAGTAAACCGCGAAGCGCGCTCCGGTGATCTTGGCGGCGCGTTCGAAATCCAGAATGCCTAGCTCGGGGCCCAGGTCCCAGTGGGCTCGCGGCGTGAACGAAAAAGCCGGCGGCGTGCCCCACCGGCGGACTTCGATATTATCGTCGGCGCTCTTGCCGGTAGGCACTGACGGGTGCGGCGTATTGGGAACACCAGCCAGCAATTGGCGGTACTTGTCGTCGACTTCCTTGGCGCGTTCCTCGAGCGCATTGGCCCGGTCGCCCATTTCGCGGACCTGGTGCTGGCGCTCAGTCGCATCCTGGCCGGCCTTGATGAGCTTGCCGATCTCCTGCGATTCCGTCTTGCGCTGGGCCTTGAGCTGTTCGGATTCAGTGAGTGCGGCGCGCCGCACCGCGTCGAGTTGCCGGAAAGCTGCGACATCGAGCGCGAAGCCCCGGTCCGCCAATCTAGATGCGATTGCGTCGAGATTCTGGCGGAAGAACGTTAGATCGTACATTCGAACGCGCCGGGATTATCGTTCGGCGATTGGAACCCACGGCTGGCCGACCGGGGTCCCGATATATTCGGCGCGGGGGCGGATCAAACGGTTGTTGCGATATTGTTCCAGCACGTGCGCGGTCCAGCCGGACATGCGGCTGACGGCGAAAATAGGCGTGAACAGGTCGATGGGAATCCCAAGCGAATAGTAAGTGGAAGCTGAGTAGAAGTCCACGTTCGCATTCAGATTCTTGGTTTCCTTCATGTACTTCTCGATGCGGCTTGAAGTGAGGTAAAGATCCACATGGCCGGTACGCTTGCCGAGTTCCTCGGAGAGTGCGCTCAAATGGGTAGCGCGCGGGTCGATGGTGTGGTAGACGCGGTGGCCAAAGCCCGGAATCTTGATCTTATTGGCCAGCCGGTTCTTCACCATATCCATGGCCTTATCGGCCGAGCCCGCTTCGAGCAGCATCTTCATGACGTCTTCGTTGGCGCCGCCGTGCAGCGGGCCCTTGAGCGCCGCGACTCCGGCAGTGGCCGCTGAGTAAATATCGGAAAGAGTCGCGGCCACCACGCGGGCGGCGAAGGTAGAGGCGTTCAACTCATGATCCGCATGCAGCGTGAGCGCAATGTCGAAGACCCGCTCCATCACCTCGTCCGGTTTCTTGCCAGTCAAGGTGTACAGGAAGTTGGCCGCCATGCCGAGTGCCGGGTCGCCGGCGACCACCTCGTGGCCCTTGCGCAGCCGGTCAAAAGTGGTGACGATGGTGGCGGTCTGAGACATCAGCCGGACTGCCTTTCGCTCGCTCGCTTCAATGGAGGTATCTTTGACCTCAGGGTCATAGAGCGACAACATGGAAACTGCCGTACGCAGCACGTCCATGGGCACCGCTTTGCCGGCGCCTTTCAGAAACGCAGTGACTTCGGAGGGAATCGCGCGATTGGCTACGAGCGCGGCCTTCAGCGCATCCAGTTCCGTTTGCTTAGGCAAGCGCCCATACCACAACAGGTAAATAACTTCCTCAAACGTCGCGTGCTCTGCGAGCGTGTGAATGTTGTATCCCTGATAGCTTAAAAGGCCCTCGTCGCCATCGATAAAACAAATCTTGGACTCAGCCGCGACAATTCCTTCGAGACCCGCACCTGTAACAGCCATGATTCTCCTTGCACTTCAATTTTATGCCGGAACCCGCCTCGGCGGAAACTGCTAGTTTAGCATCCGCGGAAGCCGCTGGTGCTGGGCGCGAAAAAGAACTTCCGCCTTAGTGGACGATTTTGGCCAGATGCCAGCCGTAAGTGTCGTGCTCGTACTGGAGCTTCACTGGTACATCGTCCGAGTACTTGCCTTTGCCCACGCCCATGATCGGTAAATCGGTATCGAAGCAGGGCTGCGCAATCTTGATTCCGACCTTGGCCAGGACAATTTTAGTGTCTTTGTCCTCGCCGTCCTTGATGGCCACGACTTTATCCAATTGCAGAGGGAACTTCCCGCGAACTTGAGTGTAGGGGTTCGCGTATCCGGGTTCATCGGAGGTGACATCATCGCTGAAGGACAGCTCGCGGCCTTTCTGTTGCAAGTGCGAGATGGAACGATCGGCGCCACCGCGGGGCGAATCCCATAAGTCATTATTGACGCCGCATGTTAATTGGGTTGGACTCATGCTGACTTGTTCACTGTCCAGCTGGAAGGGTACGTATTCGGCTGCCGACTTGGCGGTGTTCTCATCGAACGCGTTGGGATCGGTGCAACCCGCCGACAAACCGCATAGAATTGCCGACAGCAGCGCCGGGGCTGCGGCAAACTTCATTTCTTACCGTCCGGAATAAGCCCGTCAGTGCGTGGGTTGGCCAGATAGCGCCGCGTCAGGCTCTCAAAACACCGCTGCCGGACCAGGCCGATACGGTGCAGTTCGTATTTGAGAAGCAGCCACAGAATCGACAAGCCGTATATCGAACTCTGCATGAACGAAGCCGAGGACGCTTCCGGGAAATAGCGGGTGGGCACCGGGACCTCCGCGATGCGCATGTTCAGATTCACCAGTTGCGCGATGATTTCCTGGTCAAAGATGAAGTTGTCGGAATTCATCTCCAGGTTGACCTGGTCGAGGGCATCCCGCCGGAAGGCCCGGTAACCGGTGTGGTACTCGGCGAGTTGTAAACCGAAGATTGCATTTTCAAGCTTGGTCAAGAAGCGGTTGGCCGCGTATTTCCACCACGGCATGCCCTGCGCCATGGGGCGGCCGCCCAATAATCGCGAACCCAGGACCACCTCGGCATTGCCTTCTTGGATCGGGCGGATAATATCGGGCAGCAGCGTAGGATCGTATTGATAGTCGGGATGCACCATGACCACGATATCGGCGCCCGCGCGCAACGCCTCGCGGTAGCAGGTTTTCTGATTGGCGCCGTAGCCGTAGTTACGATTGTGAACGAATAACTCGAGACCCAGATCGCGCGCGATGGCCGCCGTCTCGTCGGAACTGCCATCGTCGACGACGATCACCAGATCCACCGTGTCGCGGGGCAGTTCGGAGTAGGTCATGCGGAGGGTTCGCGCGGCGTTATACGCCGGCATCACGACCACGACTTTGGGTTTATTAACCGACATACGGGTACTCAGTACCCTCCGTATTATAACGACTGTTTACAGAGCCTTCTTTAGGAATCGTAACTCATTGTATCAAGGATGCGGCGAAGCCCCTCCGCGAAGATTGCGGGAGGAGTGAGCAAGCTCAGTACCAGGAAGGCTTCCGATTCGAAATCATAAAAGAAGCCGGGCTGCACCAGTACGTCCCCGCGAGCCAGCAGATGCAGCGTCCACTCTTCCTCGCTGCGGATACGCGGCACTTCGAGGATGGCGTACCAGCCGCCCTCGGTGGCAAGGCATCGGCAAGCAGAGCCGTCGAAGGTGTGGCGAAGGCGCTCCAGGTTCTCGCGGGTTCGCTCACGAATCTGCTCCTGCACGATGCCTGCGGCTGCCAGCATACGAGGAAGCGCCCATTGGATCGGCGTCGAGACCGAAAGGAAGGTGTCGGCAATCCATTCCAAACCTTCCAGGGCGGCTGCATGATCCGGGCCGCCGCCAGCAATCCAGCCCAGCTTCATCTGCGGCAGTCCGGCGATTTTCGACAGGCCGCTCATCGAGATCGTGAGCACCTTACTAGGGCCCGCAAGAGTCGCGATGCGCTCGGGATCGGGAGAGAATGCAAAATCGGAGAATACTTCGTCGGAAAGAATTGGAAGGCCGAAGGTCTGGAGACGCTCCCACTCCGCCCGTTTGACGTAAGAGCCCGTAGGATTGTTGGGATTCACCACGACGATGGCGCGAGTGCGCGGCGTGATGGCACTCGCGAGCGCCGGAAAATCAATGTGCCAGACGCCGTCGAAACGCAGCGGGTATTGGCGCACGGATACGGATTCCAAGGCAGCTAAATAGTCAAATAGCGGATAAGAAGGACGCGGGACCAGGATCTCATCGCCGGGGTCGGCCAGCAGTTTAAACAGATAGCTGTAAGCTTCGCTCGTGCTGGCTGTTAGAAGAATACGCGACGCCGGAACGTCGACGCCGCGCCGGGCATAGTATTCCGAGACGGCTTCGCGCGCCGTGAGTAAGCCGCGAGGGTCCGGATGGTACCGCATCGATCGAGGATCGGCCAGCGCCGCGAGCAGTTCGCCACCCGGGTAGTGCAGCCCCGCGCGTGTAGGATTGGACTCGGTGAGATCCAGGATGGCCGTTCCGTTGCGGCGTTTCTCCGCAAGCAAGGCACTCAGCGGATTGGGGTGCGAATCCCACTTCAGGCGGGAAGAGAACACGCGAATCATGCTAGCAGATATGATGAGAGTCTATGGCCACACAAACCACTGCGCCCGCAACAGGTCACGAACCAAACCCGCTCTTGATTTTCGATGCATTGAACAGTTTTCAGCGCGCCGCGGCGCTGAAAGCGGCCATCGAACTCGAAGTATTCACGCATATCGGCGCGGGCGTCACCGGTGCGGCTGAACTTGCCCGCCGCGCCCAAACTAGCGAGAAGGGTATGCGGATTCTTTGCGATTTCATGACTATCCAGGGTTTTCTCACCAAGCAGGAAGGCGCTTATGGCCTGACCCTGGATTCGGCCGTATTTCTCGACAAGAAATCGCCTGCGTATATGGGGTCGACTGCCTTCTTTCTGGTGCATCCCCTTCAGGTGGCGAACTACTTGGACACGACAGCAGCCGTCCGCAAAGGAGGCACGGTCCATGACCAGGGAAACATGGGCCCCGAAGCTCCGATATGGCTGGAGTTTGCTAAGTCAATGGCGCCCATGTCAGCGCTGGGCGCGGCAGCCATGGCGCAGATAGTGAATCTGCCTGGTCAAGCCATGAAGGTTCTGGATATCGCGGCGGGTCCAGGTGCTTACGGGATCGAAATCGCCAAGTTGAATCCCCGAGCCGAAATCTACGGCCAGGATTGGAAAAACGTGCTGGAATTGTCGACCGAACACGCTCGGCAAGCGGGCGTCGGCGATCGCTACCATGGCATTCCCGGCAGTGCATTCGAAGTCGACATGGGAACCGGCTACGACTTAATTCTGCTCCCGAATTTTCTGCACCACTTCGATCATGCGACGAATGTGAAGCTGCTGAAACGGGTCCGCGCGGCGCTGAAGCCCGGAGGGCGACTGGCGACCGTGGAGTTCGTGCCTAACGAGGACCGTGTCTCGCCGCCCCAGGCCGCAGCGTTTAGCTTAATTATGCTGGGCTCGACCGAAGGCGGCGATGCCTACACGTTCAAGGAACTCGACGCCATGTTCCGTGACGCTGGATTTGGCGAAAGCGCCGCGCAGCCGCTGGGCCCCGAAACGCTGATCTTGACGAAGTATTAATTCACTTTTTTTCGACCGACATCACGCTAACGTCGGTTCCATCGCCGGAACCGGTCAGCGTGAGTACCAATGATCGGGTCTTACCGCCATCCTGGGCCATCACCATGCCGCCTTGCGGGGTATTGGTAGTCATGTTGATGGTGAAGCCGCCGGATTTAAGCTGGTCCTGATAGTAGGACATCACTTTGCCCGGTGCGTCCTTGGTCTTGAAGGCGAAGGTGCTTTGGCTGCCGTCCTTGGTTTGTGAGGCGAAAGTCCCTTGCGGCGAAGATCCGGGATACACCGGCACCCAGGCCGGCATCTGATTGCTTGCCGACGCGCCAAACTTTACTGTGCCATCGGAGGACTGCACTTCCACGGCGCCTTTATCGCCGTCGGTATTCACTTTGACGGTCGCCTCCTTGCCGTTTTCATCCGTGACCACCATGGTTTTCTTGTCAGGGTCGAACTTGAGCGTCATGGTTTTCCCGGTTTTCTTTTCTCGCACGGTGATGGTCCCGCTGCTGTCGTCGCTCGAAACGGTGTCGAGCTCGGGGTTCATCGTTACCACCATCTTGGCCGTCGCATACGCCGGATTCTTAGTCATTAAACCTGAATCCAAGCCGGCCTGCTTGGCTTTGCGCATCAGAAAATAGCCGCCCAAGCCGCACATTGCGGTTACGCCGAGCATCAGCACCACGACGCCGCCCAAAATCCAGATCAAAATATTCGGTTTCTTGCCGGGGGGCAGTGGGGCCTGGTTGGGAAACGGATTTTGCGGTGGAAAGGCGGGCGGAACGGAACTGGACATGATGCGTATCCTTTCGTACGTGAATCATACAACAATGGAAGGGTTGGTTACCGCTTCCAGTACGCTGGTTCCGCGTCCGCCTGGTCCGAAGAACGGGCGGCCATGGCTGGGTGTGCTCCCATATTTCCGCAAGGACCCGGCGGGTTATCTGCTTCATGTCGCGCGCGAACACGGCGATCTCGTCTACATGCGCCTGGGCCCGCAGCATGTATTCGTGGTGAGCCATCCGGATTGGATTCGCGACATCCTGATCACCCATCAAACCAACTTCAAGAAAAGCCGCATTCTGGAACGTGCCAGGGTCCTTTTGGGCGACGGACTGCTCACCAGCGAAGGCGAATTTCACACCCGGCAGCGAAGGCTGGTGCAGCCCGCATTTCATCGCGATCGCCTGCTGCGCTACGCCGCGGACATGGTGGCTTGCGCCGATCGGGCGCAGGCCGAGTGGTCCACACACATCGAGCTGGACATGCATCGCGAGATGACGCGGCTCACGTTGGCAATCGTCGGCCGAACATTATTCAGCGCCGATGTTTCCTCCTCCGCCGACGAAATCGGACGCGCGATGACCCAGGTTTTCGATTTATTCGATACGCTGCTGATGCCGTTTTCCGAGTGGATACAAAAGCTGCCACTTCCGCGCGTCCGGCGCTTCGAAAAGGCGCGCGATCAGCTGGACCGGATCGTCTATGGGTTGATCTCCGAGCGCCGCTCGAGTGGAAAAGATACGGGCGACCTGCTCTCCATGCTGCTGCTGGCGCGGGACGAAGATAATCAGGCGCAAATGACCGATCGGCAGGTGCGCGACGAAGCGCTCACTCTGCTGATCGCCGGGCATGAGACGACGGCGAACGCGCTGACTTGGACGTGGTATTTGCTGGGGCAGAACCCGGACGTTGAAGAACGCATGCACGAGGAATTGAGTCGTGTGCTCGGCGGCCGCGTGCCCACGTTTGACGATGTCCCGAAACTACCTTACACCACCGGTGTCTTCGCGGAATCCCTACGGCTCTTTCCCCCGGCCTGGGGCATTGGGCGGCGCGCCAAGCAGGATTACTCGATCGGCGAATACGCGATTCCGGCGAAGGCGATTCTGCTGATGAGCCCCTGGGTGGTGCATCGCGATCCCCGCTGGTGGCCCGAGCCGGAGCGGTTTAATCCGGATCGTTGGCTTCCCGAGGAAGCGGAAAAGCGTCCCAAGTTCGCTTAGGCGGCGGCACCCGCGTGTGCATCGGCGAAAGATTCGCTTGGGCCGAGGGGGTGCTCGTGTTGGCCACATTGGCGCAGCATTGGAAGATGCGCCTGGTTCCGGGCCATCCGGTGGCTACGCGCGCGGTGATCACCCTGCGGCCCAGGTACGGAATGAAGATGACGCTCGAACGCCGGTGATTACGGCTGGCGAATCATCTCGACGTCAATAGTTAGGTCGACTTCTTCCCCTACCATGAAGCCACCGGTATCGAGAACCATATTGAAGGTCATCCCGAAATCCTTGCGGTTTATGCGGGTCTTGGCGGCGGCGCCTCTCCGCAGGTTGCCCCACGGATCCTTAGCCTCGCCCGTTAACTCTTCCACGTTCAGGTTCACTTCCTTGGTCACACCGTGGATGGTCAGGTCGCCAACCACTTCGAAACTGTCGTCGCCGGACGCGGCCACCTCTTTAGATTTGAACGTGATGGTGGGAAACTTCTCGACGTCCAGAAAATCGGGGCTCTTCAGGTGTGCATCCCGCTGTTCATCGCGCGTGCTGATGGTAGCAACGTCGATACTCGCCTCGACGCTCGAAGCCGAAGGATTGGCGGGGTCGAAAACAACCGTTCCGCTGACCTTGTCAAACTCGCCTTTAACGTTGGCGATCATCATGTGGCGAACCTTGAACTGCGCGGAGGAGTGCGCCGTGTCGATCTGGTAAGTGCTCATCGAAGTCCCTTCCCTTTGAAATTGTGCCTGATTACCGCACCGAACTAGTGGGCCATGGGCTCCGCGGCCGGCGGGGCGTGATGCGCCCGAAGCGGTACGTTTTTGAGCAGGAGGTTTAGAACCACCGCTCCACCCATGACGCAGGAGCTAGACACGAATATAAGATGCAGACCGTGTACCAAGGATTCACGTACGTTGGCCATCAAGGCCTGCAGCAGCGCGGCGCCGTTGGGAAAATGGCTGAACACCGCATCCAGCTGCGGGCGCATCTGCACCAGCAGCAGCGGATTGTCGAAAAGATTCAGGGCGGACTGCGGCACCCCAGCCGGCACGCCGCGCGCAAACTGCGCATGATAGTTGGTCAGCAGTACGCTGCCGAACAGCGAAACGCCCAGGGTGCTGCCGATCGCGCGGAAAAATATGGTGGACGCAGTGGCGGCTCCCATCTGCGCCCGGGGCGCGACGTTCTGCACTGCCACGGTATACACCGGCTGGAGGAGGCCCATGCCCAGCCCCGCTAGAATCATTCCGACCACGACCTGGAGACGCGGCGTCGATCCATTCATGATCGCGAAGATGGCCATGCCTCCGGTGATCATGATCGAACCCAGTACGGCGGGAATCTTGTAGCTTCGCAAGCGATAGGTTAGTTGGCCGCCCAGAAAACTGCCGGATACCGCGCCCATCATCAGCGGGGTCATGAGCGTGCCGGATTCGGTCGCGGAAACGCCCAGCACGCCCTGCATAAACAACGGCAGGTAAATAACCACGCCGAACATGCCCATGCCCAGTACGAAGATGCTCACCGAACATATGCGGATCACCGGATCCTTGAACAGCGTTAACGGGATCAGTGGTTCGACGGCCTTGCTTTCCGCGTACAGAAAAGCAATCAGCATGGCCACCGCGATGGCCAGCAGCGCCTCGACCCGCACGGAGTCCCAGCCATATTCGGTCACCCAGGTAAACGCCAGCAGCAGCGGTCCAATGCAGGCCAGCAGAGTGAAGACGCCGGCCCAATCGAGAACCCGCCGTGCGGCCTGGGGGCGAATATCGGGAAACTCGAAAT
>Ga0302326_10020879_pt1 | contig 13450 bp, 11 predicted proteins | sample Palsa_T0_3_FD_202264 | JGI IMG/M metagenome (GOLD analysis project Ga0302326, IMG submission 202264) | Peat permafrost microbial communities from Stordalen Mire near Abisko, Sweden - Palsa_T0_3 | ecosystem: Environmental > Terrestrial > Soil > Palsa > Peat permafrost | place: Sweden: Abisko... | reverse complement strand
CAGCGCGCTGTCCTAGAGCGGGATTGCCCTCGATCGTCAGCGGTCCGGCCAGCAATCACCCTAGGCTGCCCGGATGAAGATCCGGATCGGATAGTCGAGGCTGTCCTGCATGCTACTTCCCGTGTCCTACATGGCTAGTCGCAGGCCTCAAAGTTCTGCTCTTCTAGAGGTCCAATGGGATCCTTTATGAGCTGGCTCAACGCGATAGCACGACGGTGTGTAGTCAGACCGCTCGTGACGAGCGTTGTTGGGGGGTAGCTCTCGTCACGGTCACTGCCCCCTGCCATTGTGTTACCGTGACAGGCATCGAACACCCGGAATTTACCGTAGACACCGGACTTTTCCGGCAGCTCGGTGAGCTGCTCGTCGGCCGCGATTCCACAGCGCTCGTGGAGCTCATCAAGAACGCCTACGACGCCGACGCTACGCTCGTGCTCCTCCGTGGCGAGCACCTCGACGACCCGGAACACGCGGTCCTGACCGTGGTCGACGATGGCACCGGCATGACGGCGGCCCAGTTTCGCAGCGGCTTCCTTCGGCTAGCTGCACGCGGGAAGACCGAAGGGGAACGGCGCTCACCCGTCTATCAGCGTCGATATACCGGCGAGAAGGGCGTTGGACGCCTGGCAGCCCACAAGCTTGCGGCGCTGCTCGACGTTACGACTATTGCAGCGGTGGACAGCGGCGGATCTCCGCTGGCAACGCAGCTACGAGTTGCAGAGCCAGAGATGGCGGGCACGGAGCTAGCGCAGCTCTTGAAGGGGGCTGACCGTACCTTGGCTATGGCTCAGATCGACTGGGATCTTATAGAGTCGGCTGACACGCTATCCGACGTCCGCGAGGGGCTATTGCTCGAGGCGGGGGCGGCCAGTGAAAGGGCAGCCAGCGGTACTACCTTGATCCTCTCTCGGCTCCGCCATGAGTGGAGATCGTCAGATCTAAGAGATCTCGTCCGACAGCTCAACAACTTCGAAGCGCCACGTGGCCTCGTTAAGGTTATTCCGCGGACAGTGTTGCCGCGACCGCTGCTATTCCCAGAGCCGCTCGTGAGAGATGCCGGTCGCCAGGATCCCGGTATCACGCTCGAGTTTGAAGGCGACTTTGCTGACCCGGCGGAGTTCTGGGGCAATGTCCTTCGGACAGCTGAATGGGTGCTAGAGATTCGCGCTGCGCGGGGCGTCGACATCGAATACTCGATTTCGCCAACCAGGGTAGGTGACGCTGCCAATCCATTCGGTCGGCCCTTGAGCGCCTCGCGACCTCATCCGACGCCAGACAGAGGTCCGTTCTTTGACGCTCGGATTCTTTTGCGTCCTGGACAGATTCCAACGACTGAGGCTAGTTGGACCGAGCTGAATAGTGGAATTCGAGTGTATCTCGAGGGATTTCGCGTCCTTCCGTACGGAGAGCCGCGCAACGACTGGCTTTCTCTCGACTTCGACTACACCAAACGCACGGGAAGGTTCCCAATAGACCCGCTGCTTGGCGGGTCCAGCGACAATCTCGCTGCTCTGCGGAATCTTGCGGCCCGGGACGTCAGCCTCCGTTTGCTGCCCAATCGCGCCTTCTTCGGCGCGGTGTTCCTCACGGAGGCCGGAGCCGGTGGGTTGCGAACGCTGGTCAATCGTGAGGGCTTCGTACCTGACGAGAATTACGAACGCCTAGTAGCCATGGTCAGCGTTGGTGTCCGACTGGTCCAACGTGCAAGAGCGCTGGCTAGCTATAGCCTCAAACAGCGCGAAGAGGCCGATCGGGCCAAGAAACGCGCGGCGGCCGCCGCCTCAGCTTCAGCCTCGACGCAGGGCGAGAGCACTGCGACAGGCCAACAGAGCGAGGAAGAAGTCGACAGTGAAGGTTTCGATGGGCGCGCAGAAGATGAGGAACAGGATAGTGCCAACCCCGAATATGATGAGGAAAGCCGTCAGCCTGACGCTGCGGATACCTCAGATGGATACGGCCGCGAGTGGACAGTGCTCGGGGGAGACGGGACAACCGGTGGCTCTGCGGCGCGCCTTCAGTCTGCGCTAGCGGATCTGTGGGTGATGCTCGGTGGCGAGCCGGACAGCCCAGAGTGGAATGACGCGGCGGCGGATATTAATGCGCCCTCCGTCGCCGAGCTGCGGGGGGCCATACAATTGGTTCAGGCTGCTAGCCAGCTCCTAATTGAAGACACAAGCCTGCTGCGAGTCCTAGCCAGCGTAGGTTCACAATTGGCGGCTTTCACGCACGAACTCTCGCAACTTGTCCCAACAGCTGTCATAGCGGAACAGTCGCTGGCAGCCGTCCCTGGCACTCGTTGGCCGTCCGAGGTCACGCGTGCCCGACGTGCGGTCACAGACCTGCGCCGAGCCATCGAGCGCCAATCTTCATACCTGGTGGACTTGGCCACGACCGAAGGTCGACGAAGGCGAACCCGTCAACCTGTGCGCGAGCGCGTAGACGCAGCGTTCCTGGCCTTCCAAGGGGCAGCTGCCAAACGTGATATTTCGCTTCATAACGACGTAGATGAGAGTTTGCGCACGCCGCCATTGTTCAGGGCGGAACTGCAGGCAGTTCTGACGAATCTCCTAAGCAATGCTATTAAGGCTGCCGGCGCCGGCGGTCGCATTGAGGTCACGGGCGAGGCCCTAGATAGCGGTGTCCGACTGATTGTTCAGAACTCTGGCGTCGCGGTGATTCCTGATGAGGCCGAGGGTTGGTTCAGGCCGTATGCGAGCACAACAACCAATGTTGACCTCGTGCTTGGCCAGGGTATGGGGCTTGGACTCCCAATTACTCGCGACCTTATCGGAGAATATGGAGGCACCGTCCATTTCGTCCAGCCAAGCAATGGATTCTCAACAGCGATCGAAGTGTTGATCCCCGAATGACCACAGAATCCGTAAACCCATATTTGATTGCTGGCTCCGGGCGCGATGCCAAGCCCCACGTCTTGTTTGTTGACGACAACGAGCAAGCAGATCCTGCACAGCTAAGTGCCATGCTGCTGGAGTACGGTGTCGATGCACGGCTCAGACATCCCGAGTCAACAATAAAAACTGATCTCGACTGGGCCAATCTTATAGTAATTGATTACTTCCTTACTTACTGGCCCGAACGCGACGAGACAGAGAGTGTCGCTAGAAAGCCATACGACGGACTAGCCGCGGCAGCATCGATGCGCAGTGCCCTGCTCCCTAGCTTGGCTGAACGTCTTCCCGGAGAAGTGCCTGCGCGTTCCGTCGCATTTGCGCTATGGTCAAGTAATCTAAAGGAAGCTACTTTCGATCTTCCGGAAGTGGTCTTGCCTCATGTCTTCTCTCGGGATAACAACTTGGAATGGGCCTTCCGTCGGAGCGACCTGCTTGATGACCTAGGAATAAAGCAGATAGCTCTATTGGCCCAGGCTGCCACGCGCCTTCCCGGGCAGTGGCCTTCTCGACCGTCCGATGCGGAACGTCAGATGATGGTGATGTTGGGTCTAATTCCCGAATTTGGTTCCAAAGAACAAGTTCAAGATGGGAATTTCTGGCGGGATGATGCACGAGACGACGTCCTTAACTGCCGTCCGCCGATACACGAACTCAGCGAGCGATCGCACGGCCTCGCCTTGCTACGCTGGCTTCTCCACCGTATCTTCCCATATCCCTGCTTCCTTTTGGATGAGCAACAGTTGTGCGCCCGTCTGCGGGTCGATGCACTAGAAGGCGGGACAGCAAGCGGTCCATCGTTGCTCGAGACGCTCTCGCCATATCAGTACATTGGCACGTTGGCCGGTTTCGGCGGCAACCGCTGGTGGCGCTCAGGGGTGGAGGACTGGCTTTTCAACCAGACTGGAGGGCAGCCGGGAAGCCCTATAGCGGTCGCAGAGGTAGCAATTCGTCATGGAGCTGCAGCAAATCGAACTTGGCTCCGGCCCGTAATTGTTCTCAACGGAGACCTTGCTCGCTCGACTGAGTTTGCGGAAGTTGATAGGACCGTCCGGGTACGGCCCGATGATTGGCCTGTGTTCGCTGATGATGCTTTTGCTCTTCAGGATCTTGCAAGAGAGGATCCAACACTCCGGGCACTTGTGCAACCGGCCGACCGGATTCTACTAGCACCTTCCATCGCGGACGATGCCTCATGAGCTTGTTGTTCTCTGTTTCTGATCTTCAAAAAGAATTGACCGCTTTCCGCGAGCTGGCCGCCAATTTGCTTGCTCCGGGCGCAGCAGGTGTGCTAAGTACCGCATCCAGTCAACTTGCAGGAATCGCGAAGAGCAGAAGCGATGCGCCCCCAGTTCGATGGTGCATTCGCCCAGACAATCCGCTCTTGACGATGCCGAGTGTGGGGGCGTACATGCCTGACGACCGCGGTGGCCTGACAGTGCATGGTGAGATCACGTTTGTCTGGGAACTTCAGCCTGTGCGTCCAGGAGGTGACGCTCGTCCTGCGCTCCACGTCCGCCTTAACGGGCTAGCGAGTACCGCGGTTCGTCTCCTAATCGGTGAGCCGGGAGCAGCGAGCGAGCCCGAGGAGTTGGCAGTCTGGAGGATGGAGGTCGCCGATCTTGCGGCGCCAGGAACATTTTTTCACGTGCAGGTCCTTGGCCGTGAGACGGACAGCATGTTTCCGAAAGCCTTGGATATTCCCCGACTGCCGGGAGTTCTTAACAGCCCATTTGCGTGTATGGAGTTTGTCCTCGGTGAGCTATTTCAGAAGAGCTGGGAAAAAATTGCCCAGAAGGAGTCAGCGCCGGGTCGCCAGTGGCGCACCATTCAGGGTCACCGGCACAGCCGCCATCTTGAATGGGCGATGAGGCAAGTCGCAACGACTTCTGGCTCTCCATGGGTCGCATGGAAAGTGGCTAAGCCGCAGGAGACCCTATTTCTGCCTAAATAACTACCGATGGCCTGCCGCTGCCTGGCGTTCTTTCATATCGTAGGCACTTGCAGTGATGGGTGCGTTCCTCTTTTGAGCTAGGATGTTTGCGCAGGCTTGTAGTAGCGAGAGATCCTCGCGGGCTATGCCTAGGCCTGCGGACAGCAAGGCCGAATCACCCATCGCCCGAGCAAGTTCCTCTGACTTTCCGCAGGAATCGAAATCCTCCGTGCTGATCCGCAGGCCCTGGACTACTCGGATTCGTTGTGCTTCTGCAAGCTCGAGCTTAAGTACACCGCCTCCGTAATGTCGGCCGAATAGTTCACTGCAAAGTCGCCCCACAGCGGACCACGTACTTAGCGCCCAGGAACGGGCGAGTTCCGAGTCAACTTGGCCGCGCCATGTAATTTGATGCACTGTATTGGTACTGGCAGCAGCTGCTGCGTTCAGTGCAACGCCTCGTGGGTAGCCTACTGTGTAGGGCAAGAAAGCATCAGGTATGGGAGCACGAACGAGAGACCACCAAGGATCTCGTTGACATTTGCGACGATTCTGATACCCCTTTATTTCTCCATCCTCTATGTAGCACCGGACCTTTGGGCTGGCTATATGGTCCCGAGGTAGAAGTAGCAGACGCCCGCGGCTGCCTGAGCTTACGCTCGCAAGCCCCGTGGAAGATAGTTGTGGACCCGTAAGCCATGAGCTTCGGCTTACCACCGGCACGGTTTTGTTAAAGACGTCTAGCCGCTGTGCAGTGGCCTCCGAAAGCAGGAAGAAATCGTTGGCTCCGGTGACAGTACCGAGCGTTATTCGGGCTACCTCGCTCAATTGGGTGACTTGCGCGTGCTGGAATACCTTAACTAGTAGTTCCCAGCCCTCCTTGGGCAGAGCTGCAGCCTTCCATGAGGCAACTCCCGGAATCGTGGGTTCAGTGATCTTTCCGATTGTCTTACTAACACTGCGCCTAGCAAGTAGTTGCTCGAGGCCGACGAGGTCAGTTACTTCGGCTAGATCAAAGGAAGATGGGCAATCGGTGGCCACCAAGGGTGCTGCACGTGCGTTTGATGCAAGAAGAACGACAGTTTCCTCGGCGGCGTCGTCGAAGATTCGTTCGGCTACGCGCACCAGCAGAACGTCAGTAAAACAACGCCCGACGTAGCGAAGAACTGCCGAGGCGTAATCCGCTTGCAGCACGGCTCCCGGCAGGAGCAGGGCTAGGCGGCCGCCTGGCTTGATGAATCGGCAGGAATGTATGACGAAGTATGCCCAAAGACTTGCGCGGCCGGTAAGGGGCGCACCAACAGTTGCCGTGACAGCCGCGGCGCGTCGTTTCGTCAAGTCCGACATGCGATGATGCCTGACGTATGGCGGATTTCCTACCACAGCCGCTACGAGCGGGAGCTCTTGACCAGGGCTTAGCGACAGGAAGTCTGACGAGAGCAGATTGGCCGCTGGAACACCTTGCGATACCAAATGTGCAGCCCAGTCGGCGGCGGCGCCATCTATATCTGCTCCGTAGAGCATTTTGGTCGGCGAGGGCGTAGATAGCGCCGTCAATTCGTCGAGCGCGACCCTTAGCATGGCGCAGCCGCCGTAACTCGGATCCAGGACAGTGCCAGGCAGACCGTTCAGGGCCCACCGGACCAGGACGCGCGCGTACGGCTCCGGAGAGTAATATGCTCCGATGGTTCTCTTGTGCTCGGAGACGGCCTCCTCCTTCGGGATAGTTCCTCGAGGCTAGTACAAGTGTCCGCCGAGGATGGGGTGGGCAGGGCGGTCATGGTGGTCAGGACCGATTTGGCGGGTCCGGAACGCTCGGTGGACCTGAGCTGCGCCTTGATCCTAGGATCCATGCGGCGGGGCCGACGCGCTACCTCCCGGATAATCTCCGCGGCGACGGGATCGAGCGCCGCATGATCGACTTTCGCCGTCGGAGTAGGAGGCTTACTTGAGGCTACCCACACCCCAAGAGCCCGACCCTGGTAACTCGCGCTGGTCGGTCATCCGGTACGCACTCGACAGCAACGCGCGGACCATCCGACTATGCCTCATCCGGCTCGTGGCGATCGGTCCGCCGGTCGCCGCCACGGTGGTGGAGGTAAGTCTGGATATTCACTTACAAACCCGACAGCCCAGCCATGAACGACATGATGCCACTAGGGTCTGTCATTGTAGAAAGGGCAGGTCAGGCAGGCGGCCGACCACGCCGAGCCTGACCACACCCCGGAGCTTTCAGCAGACCCCAGCGACCGTTATCACTCGCTTATGACGGGGCTCTCGGCCGTCCCGGTCACCGGTGCCGAGTCAGAACAGCGGCTCGCTGCCGGCGCGCTGGGGGGCTCGGAGCGGACGGTTTGGCGGTGGTCTCGGGGATCGGCTCCCGGGCAGAGTGCCCCCCGCCCGCCGCCAGCCTTAGTTCCGCAGCGCGGCAGGCCGCGCTGCGAAACTATCCTCCTTTGGGTGCCCCGTCCCCCGACGCCAGAGTGGCTGAAGCGCTTCGTCATCGAGCTCTACGGCGGGCGGTGCCTCCGCTGCGGCATTGACCGGCCCCTGGAGGTCGCCCACCTGGCACCCTGGCCTGTGGTAAGAGACGACGCCATGCGGCAGCCAGGGCCAAACCAGGAGGGCATGGCCATCTTGCGGTTCCACCAGCCCGAGAACCTGGTGCTGTTGTGCGCCAACTGCCACACCCTGCTGGACGACCCAGCAGTGGCCGAGGTAGATCAGGGACTGATGTTCTACTTGCGTGACCGGGCGACGGCGACCGGACACTTCGGCGAGGTCACACGTTCATTCGTCTGCAAGGAGATGACCGGAAACAGGCGACGGCCCTCGGTCAGCGACGCCGCGCTAGCACCTCTGTTCGATTGGTTGCAGAAGGCCGTCGAGCGCGGCGCACTTCCGGAGCCGCATCGATTCACCGTGCCGTGGGGAAACGGGTTCTTCGAGGTCAACCTTGCGTCTAGCGATCTTGAATACAAGGTCGCACCAGATCCTGCTCTTCCCCTCTGGAACGGAAGGGACTTTGTCAGGCCGTCTCCGCCCCGGTCGCCGTATGGCCACTGACACTGAAGTGCGGCCTCTCACTGAGCATGGGGAGCCCGGGCGGGATCGTGCTCACTGTGGCCGGCGGGATCGTGCTCACCGTGGGGGCCTGGCCGCTCGGCCTTTCCGGCCCGGCGAGCGGCGCGCACCCCTATCAGGAGCTGCACGTATAGTTTTTGAGAGGCACGTTAAACATATATGACTGCACGTAAACTTGACAGAACACACGTCAGACACGTAGCTTGGCGTCACCGAGGCGCACGGGGCGCTTCGCCCTCGCCGAGGAGGCCCCACCAATGATCGAGACTGTGCAGCACCAAGACGAGCTAACGCACCCGCTGGAGATCATTAACGTCAACGAAGTAGACGATGCCGGCGGCGTCCACATCGAGACGCAGATGACGGGCCGGTTTCTCGTTGACCTGCACCGCCGGGGGCTGCTTACCCTGACGGGTAACATCCGGCCGGCGCATATGCAGGAGAAGCTAGCTGGTAAGACCAAGACCAAGGTCAACAAGTGGACCAGTGAGCTGCTCGACAACGACGCCATCATCGGGAACATCTCGGTCCGCCTCGACCCGTCCAAGTCGGAGTACGAGATCTGGTATGACGACGAGAGCGGCCAGACCAATCTGACTATTACCGAGGGGACGCTGGACTGCGCGGTCGACTCGCTCTCGCGCATCAAGGCGATCCTGCAGGCGGCCGACAACCCTCTGGGCAGTTTTAACCTCGATACCCGGTTCCAGGTGCGGATCTGGCTGGTTGATGACGAGACCGCCAAGAAGGTCGCAACGATCTACAACACCCGCGGGGACAAGGTCAACGACTCGACCGCGAAGTACGCCTACTCCGAGACTAAGGAGCAGGAGGTCGCGCGCCGGCTCGTCAACGGCAGCGAGCACCTGGGGCAGGACAACATCGAGGTGCTGTCCAACTCGGTGTCGGCCAGCTCCCACAAGCTGACCGCCTTCAACACCATCAGCCGCGCGCTGGAGACGTCCTGGAAGGGCGGCCCGGTGACGGCGGCCGACGTCGAGGCCCAGTCGAGCTGGCTGATCAGCGCCTGGGACTCGCTGGTTAAGGTCCGCCCCGAGTACGGAAAGGTGTCAACCCCTGCCCGCCAGGCGCAGCGTTCAAAGAACATCGCCTCCACGGCCGTAGTGATCTACGGGCTGATCGGCGCCATGTCGACCATGTACGCCGAGCACATTGACCCGGAGGTGGCGTTCAAGGTGCTCGGCACCGAAGACGGCGGAGGCGACATCTTCGCCTGGGGAAACCCAGTCTGGGCGCGGGCCGGTGTCGTTACGCCGACCGGTTCCGACTCGGGCACCCTGACCACCCGAAACAGCTTTCCTGCCCGCCGTGCGGCCACCCGCGTTCTCCAGGAGGTTATGGGCCTTAGCAGCGAGCCCACCGACTGACCCCCAGGCCTCATACGCGAGGTCCCGCTCCGACGCAAGGGGCCGGACCTCGCGTAGGGCCAGACCAGAACGAGACTCCAGGTAGCGGCGCGAGCCAGGACGGCTGCGCGTCTTCCAGACGGAATGATAATGACCGGTATCACCCTCTGCTGCCTAACAGGTCCAGCATCTGGCGTCAGCCGCGGCCTGCACGTAACAGCACACGCGTGCACCACCCAACACAAGTTCGCCGGAGACGCGCGGTTCTAACATTCTGTCTAACAAGTTGTTAGAATCCAGCTACACGGGATCGTAAAGGATCAGGCCCGGAGGCCGGTTAGGTCGCGGGCGATGATGGTCTTCATGATCTCGCTGGTGCCGCCGCAGATGGCCATGATCAGCGCCGTATAGGGCCGACCCTATTGTAAGCCAGGTTACCTGACGTTGACAGCGGCCAAAATCAGCCAGCGACCAGGTCGCTAGCCCATTCTGCGAGCTGCCAACAGTCGCCGACGCTGGGAGCAGTCTTGTAATTATTCGGGGTCCGCAGCAAGGCATGGCATAGTTTGCCACGGACCCCATATGCTTATTTCAAAATAATGCTGTCTGTCTGGATTGTGTTGATGAAACCTTCCCAGACTGTAAAGGGAAAGGACAGCACTCTTCCCGTGCGGTTCTTGGTGTCCCGGATGAGTACTGCCACGTCGCTGTTGGCGACTTCGACACAGTTATCGCTTTTTGACCATGCGCTGACGCGCCATCTGACATCCATCGGATACGTACTGAGCATGCTTCCTCCCCTGTAAAGATTACTCATGAGAACCTAAATCGTTCCGGTCGTCAGCGGATTGTATCCGCAACTTGGACAAGGAAGTCACGCGTACCTTTTGGGCCGAGCGACAGGTTCCTCATCTCCTCGAAAAGCTCGCGATATAGTACGATCTCGTCAGCTTCGTCACGGCTAAAGCTCACGAGGCGGGCGCCCTCGAAGTACAAGACATCACTATCATCGGTTCCACCGAATTCAAGAATATTGAAATCCTCGATTAGTCCGCGATGGATACCGGCAGAGAATGGCACTATCTCGATCGTGATCTCTGGCCTGTCGGAGATGCTAATTAGTTTTTCTACCTGGGCCTGGCGCAAGTCCTTATCACCCGCTAGCCGGTGAATTATGGCTTCGTCGAGGACGAAGAATAGAAGCGGGGAGCCTGGGCGGTCGAGTAGTAGTTGCTGGCGTTTCATTCGAACCTCGACGAGGGCCCTCACTGTCTTCGGGTCCGGGTTAAGCCTATTCCGCTGAGTTATAGCAGTCGCATATTCTTCGGTCTGCAAGAGGCCGGGTATCACCAGAGTGTCATAAGAACGAATGATGGAGGCTGACGTTTCAAATTCGATATAGTGAAAGTAGGTTGGCGGCAACACGGCGCGATATTTGCTCCACCATGTTTGCTTCCTGGCTTCCTTGGCTTGTGCTACGAGCGCCCTAACTCGCGTTGCGTCTTTCACGTTGTAGAGGCGAAGCAGCGCAGTGAGGTCGTTCGTCGAGATACCAACCGCACCAGTCTCGATCCTGATGAGCTTGGACAGTGACCAGTCCATATGCTCCGCGACCGCCTCTTGTGTGAAACCCGCATCGAGGCGTGCTTGCTTCAGCTCAGCCCGCAGACGCCGGCGCTCTACTAGAGGACTTGCACTCACGGTCATGACGATCCCTCGTCCAAGTCAGAACTTCTCGTGGTCCGGGTGTACAGCCCAGAGCAATCAGCTAGTGGCATACGGCAGCTTACACAGTGAGCTGTGCACGTAGCTTAGAGCCCGTCTGCCTGACACGTCTCAGTTCGATCAAGGTCGTTGAAGGCAGCCAGGCGGTGCGCGTCGCGCGGACATGCTTACAGCATTCTGCCAGTAGCAGATAGATCCTTGCTTTCGGCTCATGGCTACATCATACTGGTACTGACATCGCTACTTTCAGTCAGGTGGTGGTCCCGTGGAAGTCATCCTGGGCGTAGTCATGGGCTTCATGACAGGGGTGGTACTAGCCGCAAAGTTTCTACGCCACGAGATCGCTGGGATGGTCGAGCCAAGACTCGAACACATCGAGCAGCAACTGCACAACCTCCGACAGGAGACCAACCTTGACGCGGCGACGCGGTTCGCTGCGCTCAGCAAGCTCCTTGAAGATCGCCATCCACACGACTTACGCGGACAAGCCTGCGGACCGGCCCAATCTCATCCGCGACTGCCGCGAGCGGACTCGCACGCGAGCGGACTCGCACGCGAGCGGGTAGCTACTGCTATCTCCAACTGGGGCGCCAGCGGCCGCCGACGGCCTCTCGCTCCGTGGTCAAAGATAAGGGAACGCTGGCACCCGCACCGCGACTTGGCTTCGGAACGAAGAGGCCGCCTGCACTGCCGAATCTGACCGTGAATATCTATCAAGAGCGGCTGGCCCGGCGTCGGTGCCTGCCGCTCGCCTTGGGAGGCCTCCGCGGCACACGCCGGGCCGCATCCGAGTGTCGGCGCTGATCAGAAACGTACCCTCGGTACGCTCGTGACCAGAGCGCTAAGCACTTTCTTCGGCTTCGATCGTTCACGTCGCCGCCACCGTATGGAGCCCTTCAGGTAGTCGCTATTCGACTCGGTGGCCACTCAAAGGACTTCGCGGCTGCGGCCGAAAACAGAATGGGCCCAGTCATGCAAGTTATCGTCGAACCTGACACCATTGGGCCATGAATCGGGCTTGTACGTGTTGTCGTGGGCGCGCCGCAATCACAGGGCCCGCTTGCCGGGTAGCTAGGCCCCGCTCCAACAGACGCCCCCGACGTCTAGTGTGGGCACCTTGGGCGCTCCCCGCAAATCCCACAGGTGCGGGTGGCAGGGCTTCCCCACAAGAACCCCACGGACGAAACGGCACTATGCGGCACACGGCGACACGACTGCTGGCGTGGCCTCGCTTACCCTTAACAAGCCTTTATGCAGGTGAAGCGGGCTGACGATGGTCATGGCTCCGACTTGGTCCCCGGCGCGACAGACCTCCTGTTAAGCGGAAGGTCGACAGTTTCGATCCTGTCCCTGACCACCAGCAGTTGGTACGACTGACAGGCTGCGGTCACCGAATCTTCGTCAGTTACAGCGACCTCTTTTCGAGGGCGGCCTTCATGTCAATCAGTAAATGCCTGTGCGGGCCGGGCTAGCTTGAGCCGAGTTCCATTCCCATCTGCCGGGCCAGCGCTTTTATGTCGCCGCGTTCCTGATCGGTGGCGGCGATCTTGTCGTAGACCAGCATGGCAGCCAGGTCCTCCAGCGCCAGGCCGTATTCTCCGACGTCGATTACGTGGTGCAGCCATTGGGCCTGATCGGCAGGCAGCCGGTCAGAGAAGGCGATCACCAGGCCGTATAGTCGCCCGGCGAGGTCTTCGTAATACGCCGAGTCATGTACAGGGTCCATACGCTGCCTACCAGTGCGGATCCAGGCTCTTGCCATGACCGCGAGGGCAGTAACCATAGCCGCCCGCCGAGGCGTGCCAGTGCCGGTAGCAATACGGGGCCTCGCAGTCCTGGCAGAACCCTGCGTCGTCATGGAAGCCGGCGCGGTGGATCTGGGCGAAGGACGAAGGAGACCGGAACGCCTGGGCGATCCGGCCGGCCCGGCTGGCGTCGATGGGGTCGCCGTAGCCGTTGCCGGAAGCGACGCCTTGGAACACCAGGTACCACTGTCCCGGCTGGCGTTGCCGCTCGATGCTGTCCTGCACGGTGCGGGGCCACTGCTCCCACTCGGCGGGCAGGCATCCGGGGGCTACCAGCTCGACGCGCGCTGACGGGGTTCGGCAGACCGTGCACGGCGGAGTCACCACCATCGCCTGGGCCATCTGGGCCTGGGCCAGGGCCTCGCGTTCCCGTTCCCAGGCCAGGGCCTGCTCGTCTTCCCCCCGGCGCTGGCGTACCAGGTCCAGGCATACTTCGACGGCTTCCCAGTCCAGCACGCGGTACCCGCCGTCGACTCGGTCCCACATGCCGACGGTACACAGCTCGGCCGCGGTGATCGTGGTCTCGATGGCCAGGCCGTCGAGGTGCTCGAGGTAATCGTCGGGGACGAACCCGGGGTGGCCGCAGAAGGCGGAGTGCACGGTGGCGAGGACCTGCAGGTCGTAGGC
>Ga0302326_10020877_pt1 | contig 13451 bp, 6 predicted proteins | sample Palsa_T0_3_FD_202264 | JGI IMG/M metagenome (GOLD analysis project Ga0302326, IMG submission 202264) | Peat permafrost microbial communities from Stordalen Mire near Abisko, Sweden - Palsa_T0_3 | ecosystem: Environmental > Terrestrial > Soil > Palsa > Peat permafrost | place: Sweden: Abisko... | reverse complement strand
CAGGAAAGTTCGCCCGGCTGAAATCCGGAGGCGAACGACTGATTGGCGGCTGCGGTGGCGTCCACGGCGCTGTTGGGCACGCCCGGAGCGATCGTGGCGCCGCCGGCGGTACCGAGGAGTCCGCCCTGAAAAGTTTTTACGTAGGGCGGGTTCGCGCCGGCGACGTCGGCGATGCTGCCGGGCAGAATGTCACTGAAAACTCCGAAGCCTGCGCGCAGCAGCCACTTCGGTTCGAGTTGCCAGGCGATCGCGGTGCGCGGTTGTAGGATGGCCAGTGGCGTGGAGGAAAATAGATTGCGCTGGCCGGTTTCGATCGCGGCGCTCAGCGGTTGGTTCACGTCGTGCGAAATGGAATCGAAGGCGCCGTGAAGGCGGGCAATCTGGTCGTGCGGATTCAAGGGATTGGAATTGAAAGTGTCGCGGACGCCGAAGGTCCAGGTGAGCTTGGGCGTCACTTTCCAGGTGTCCTGCGCGTAGAGATCGAGATTTAGAAAATTGAAAGGCTCGTTCGCGGAGGTTGCGAAGGTCTTGGTGGCAGTGGAAGCCACGCCGTAAATGTATTCCGGCAAGGTGGTGTAAGTCACGGTGGGTACCGCACCCTCCCCGAAATCGAAATCATTCAAGCGGAAGATCCGAGTGTTGGTGCCGAAGTGGAATTCGTGCGGGCCTACGTTCCATGCGAGATTGTCGTTGATGAAGTAGCGGCTGGCGGTTCTCCCCTGAACCCAGGTGTTGTCCAGGCCGCCGACGGTGGTGAAGGGGGCGTTGGCGCCGCTGCCTTGCAAGACGATCGGAAACGCCGCAAGTGTTTTCTGGAAATCGGACGGTGCGAACAGGCTTTGATACCAGGAAAACGCCGGATTGAAATAGTTCACCAGGCGCTGTGAAAAAACGTGGGTGTAGCCGGCGGCAAACGAGTAGAGCGGCTGGGGTGAGAGCGCGTCGAACAACGGATTGATCGGATCGGTGTAGGCGGCTTGGAGTCCGGTGTCGGCCTGAAAGCGAAACCACGTTGTATTTTGCGGACCGACGTTGTAATCGATGCGAACCGTTTGGACTTGCTCGCGATCGTCGCTGGAATGCGAAATGCTCTGGCGATTGGCGCAGCCGGTTCCGTCATTGGCCGTGGCGGGTTTTAGATTTCCGGCATCGAACGGGCATCCCAGCACCGCGAGAGGAGCGCCAGCGGTATTGCTGTAGAGCGAAAACATTTTTTCATAAAACGGCAGCAACTGCGGCGCGGGTGAATAGAGGCTGCCGGTAACGGAGTCCGTGCCGCCGAGGGGAAGTTGCTGCAGGACGTAATTCTGGAATGCGGGAGTGGGGACGGTGGTGGCGGTGACGATGGGCAGCGCGATGCGCACCCATTCGCTATCGAAGAAGAAAAACACTTTGTTGTGAACGATCGGCCCGCCGATGCTGCCGCCGAAATGGTTCACCGTGGACCGCGGCTTGTGATTTCCCGGCGTGGCGTTGGTGAAATAGTCGGCGGCGTCGAGCCTCGATCCATTCCACAATTCGTACGCGTTGCCGTGAAACTGGTTGGCGCCGGACTTGGTGACGTAGTTGACCTGGGACGCGCCGTAGCGGCCTTGATCGACGCCGTAGGAAAGCGTGTTGACGGTGACTTCGGAAATCGAATTCAGGCCGAGCACCAGGTTGGTCGAGAGCCCGCTATTTAGATTGGTGAGCGGATCGTTGGTCTCCAGTCCATCGACGATGTAACCGTTGGAAAGCGCGGGCAGACCGTTGAATTCCACGTTACCGTAGCCATTGGCGCCGCCCACAAAATCGTTGCCGCTGCCCGCGGTGTTCACCAAAGCGCCGGCAGCGAACTGTAGCGGGTAGGTTAGGTCGCCGCCGGGATTGGGGAGATTTTCCAGGGCGTGCGCGTTGAGCGTAGTGGATGTGTTGGCGTCGTCCGGATTGAGAATCGCGGTCTCGCCGATTACTCGAACGGTTTGGGTGGACTCCGCGATCTGCAGGGTGAAATTAACGCTTTGCGTTTGGCCCAGTGCGGAGGATACCGATTCATTCTGTTGCGGTGCGAAGCCTTCCGCTTCGACTTTCACCTGGTAGATGCCGGGTTTTAACTGCGGGAAATTGAAACGGCCTGAGTCGTCGGTGGCGCCAGTGCGCTTGAATCCGGTGTCGTTGTTGGTGACGGTTACGGAAGCCCGCGGCACCGGCGCGCCGCTGGCGTCGTTTACCTGACCGGCGATGGCGCTGGTCGTTTCGCCTTGGGCTCGGGCCGGCTCCTCCGGGAGGCTGGCAAGCAGTCCGACGCATAGAAATATCAACAGGCCGATTCGAATTGCGGGCGCTAGTAGTCGATTTGGCACTGCGGACATGTAGTTAACCATAGTTAAGTAGGATGATTAACGCAACTAAATATAATCCAGTAAGGTGGGCTAGTAACGAGCTGTCGGGCGTTCCACCGTTTCTGATTTCTGGACAGGGCTGGTGGCTTGGTGCCGCGCCGCCAGTACTGGCTGCGCCACCTGGAGTTCGTGCAGTTGGTTGCACGGGCCGAGTACTGTGCTGGACGGTACGTAGGCCGGCCTGGTCATTGGCTTCGCTGACGAATAAACAGGGGTAGTAGTTTTTACTTCACGGAGACAAGTCGGCTACTCATGGGTGCTAAGCTCCCGCCCGAAATCGGCGTGTGCGTCCGGCAGCGTACTTTCTCCTTCGCTGGAGCGCCAAAGCAGTTTCCCTGGAGGAAATTCAATGAAGGCCTTCAACAAAGTAGGGTGGTGTGTGGCGGCCGGGTTCGTGAGTCTGGTTTCGTACGTGGCGGCGGCTGCGACGCAGCAATATAGGGTGACTGACCTTGGGGCCGTCGCAGGGCAGCTAGTGAGTGGCGCCTACGGCTTGAACAGTCTTGGGCAGGCGGCTGGGGCATCTTCGGATCCTGGGGGCGCGATCGCGACATTGTTCGCGAGCGGAAAAGCTACCAGTCTGGGAACGCTGGTTACCGGCGACGTTTCCATTGCGGAAGGGATCAACAGCACCGGGCAGGTGGTCGGGTACGTGGTTGAATATCCAGCCTCCGGCACGGTGTACCACGCATTCCTTTATAGCAACGGAAATATGCAGGATATCAATTCGGCGTCGCTCTTTCCGTCCGGGACGGTGGCTTACGGGATCAATAGTTCCGAGCAAGTGGTGGGACAGGGATACGTGAATAGCGACACCTTTCATCCGTTCCTCTATAGTGGCGGCAATATGACCGACATTGGGACGCTGGGCGGATTTCAAGCGTCGGCCACCGCGATCAATGCGACCGGAGTGATCGTGGGCAACTCGCTGAACAAGGCGGACAATCAACACGGATTCCTGTACTCGAATAGCAAGATGACCGATCTCGGTGTGCCGTCCGGTTCGTATGCTTCCGCGGCGAGTGCAATCAATGCCAGCGATGAAGTGGCTGGCACGATCTATCTCACTGCGGGTGGCAGCCACGCGGCCTCGTACCTTGCCGGCACGTGGACCGACTTGGGGCTTTATCCTGGAGCGATCGCGAGTTCCGCGACCGGAATCAATGCCTCGGGCCAAATCATTGGCACCGGTTTCTTTGCGCAGACTTCATATCATCCGCCGAAGCCCGGGAAGCATGTCCCGTTCCTGGTGAGCGGCGGAGCGCTAGTGAACCTGAACACGTTGATCCCGACTGGTTCCGGATTCACGCTGACGGATGCGATCGCGATCAACGATGAGGGGCAGATCCTTTGCGACGCGACGAATGCCAGCGGCTTGGAGCACCCGGTACTGCTGATTCCGTAGTCGCACGTTTTTAATCGGCTTGAAATCGCGCCCCACCGTTTCGCCATTTGGGGAACGGTGGGGCGTTTTGCATTTGCCGCGAGCGTCTTATCGTGCGAAGCCGATCTCGCGATTGGAAACTGCTCCCGCGGTGAGTTAAGCTGCTAGCCGGTACGTTGGTTACAGGAACTACAGGGAGACTTTCATGAACGTTCGATATTTGGCACTGATCGCGGTACCGATTTTTGCGGCTGCGGCCATGGCTCAGTCTGGGCACGCCGATATTTACAATGCTAAGGGAGACAAGATTGGCACGGCGGTGCTGCACGGTACTCCTCACGGCGTGCGCATCAAGCTCGAGGCTTCGCAGCTTCCGTCGGGCACGCACGCATTTCACATTCATTCGGTAGGGAAGTGCGAGGCGCCCGATTTTAAATCCGCCGGGCCGCACTTCAACCCCGAAAATAAGCAGCACGGGAAGGATAATCCGAACGGCGCGCACGCTGGGGACCTGTTGAATATTACGGTGGGCGCGGACGGCAAGGTGAAGACTACGGTGATCGCGCCGGGCGTGAGCCTGGGCAGCGGGCCGAACGGGTTGTTTCCGGCGACCGGCACCGCGTTGGTGATTCATGAAAAAGAGGACGACTACAAGACCGATCCGACAGGGAACGCCGGCGCGCGGCTGGCTTGCGGGGTGATCCAGAAGTAGCGGGCACACCGCTTGAGTATGGCTGTGCCGATGGTGTTTGGGATGTTTGTCCGACACGAGTGTCGGGGCTACGTTTGGGTCTATGTTTCCGGGTCGTAGTTGAGGTTGGGGGAGAGCCAGCGTTCCATTGCGCGCAAATCCATGCCTTTGCGGCGGTGGTAGTCTTCCACCTGGTCGCGATCGATTTTCCCTATCGCGAAATATTTCGATTCCGGATGCGAGAAATAAAATCCGGAGACGGCCGCCGCGGGCAGCATGGCGAAGCTTTCGGTCAATGTGATTCCGGTATTTTCTTCGGCGTGGATCAAATCGAAGAGCAGCCGTTTCTCGGTGTGATCGGGCGCGGCCGGATATCCCGGCGCGGGCCGGATGCCGCGATATCGTTCGTGAATCATGTCGTCGCTGGTGAGCTTTTCGGACAGACCGTATTGCCACGCGTCGCGCGCGCATTTGTGAAGCATCTCCGCTAGACCTTCGGCGAGCCGGTCGGCAAGAGCTTTGGTCATCAACGCGTTGTAATCGTCGTTATCTTTCTCGAATTTGTGGACCAGTTCATCGACGTGGATGCCGGTGGTCACGGCGAACGCGCCCAGGTAGTCGGGAACGCCGGTCTCGCGGGGCGCGACGAAATCCGAGAGTGCGAGATCCGGTTTGTCGTCGGATTTGGGAGTTTGCTGGCGCAGAGTATGCAGAGTGGTCAGCAGGCTTGCGCGCGAGTCGTCGGCGTAAATTTCGATGTCGTCGCCGATGCTGTTGGCGGCGAAGAGACCGTAAACGGCGCGGGCTCCGATCAGTTTTTCCTTCACAATGCGGGCGAGCAGTTCCTGGGCGTCGTCGAAAAGTTCTTTGGCCTTTTCGCCCACGTCCGGCGCGTCGAAAATCCGCGGGTAAATGCCGCGCAGCTCCCAGGCGCTAAAAAACGGAGTCCAATCGATGTACGGAATAATCTGTTCGAGGGCCACCGGATCGTGTTTGCGCAGGCCCAGGAAGGAAGGTTTGGGCGGCACGTAGGACGTCCAGTCGATCGCCAATTTATTCTTGCGCGCCTCGGCCAGGGACTTCAGATTCTGGGTCGACCGGTTGCGATGTTTTTCGCGGGTGATTTCCTGTTCTTTCCGATTTTCCTCGACGAAAGCGACTTTCAATTCCACGTTGCTCAAGCTCCCCAGCACTCCTACCGAACGCGACGCGTCCAACACGTGCACCACCGGATGGCGATAACCCGGCGCGATTTTGACAGCGGTGTGGGTGCGGCTGGTGGTTGCGCCGCCGATCAGCAGCGGCAATTCGAAACCTTGGCGGTCCATTTCCTTGGCGACGTGAACCATTTCGTCGAGCGATGGAGTGATCAAACCGCTCAGGCCGATCATGTCGGCGTTGGAATCGCGCGCGGCCTGCAGTATTTTGTCGCTAGGGACCATCACCCCCAGATCGATCACTTCCCAATTGTTGCAGCCGAGCACCACTCCGACGATGTTCTTGCCGATGTCGTGGACGTCGCCTTTCACGGTGGCCATCACTACCCGGCCCTTCGCTCGCGCTCCGCCCGATTGCTTTTCCGCTTCCAGAAAAGGCTGCAAGTACGCGACCGCCTTCTTCATCACGCGCGCGCTCTTCACCACCTGCGGCAGAAACATTTTGCCGGACCCAAACAAATCGCCGACCACGTTCATCGCCGCCATCAGCGGCCCTTCGATCACGTGCAGCGGCTTGCCGTATTTCTGGCGAGCCTCCTCGGTGTCGGTTTCGATGTGCTCGACGATCCCCTTAACCAGGGCGTGCGACAGCCGCTCATCGACCGTGCCTTTTCTCCACTCCCCCTCTTCGACTTTCGTTTTTCCCTTGGCCTTCACGGTTTCGGTGAACGCCAGCAGACGCTCGGTAGCATCGGGCCGCCGATTCAGCAAGACGTCCTCGACCAGCTCGAGCAGATCCTTGGGAATATCTTCGTAGATGGCGAGCTGCCCGGCGTTGACGATGCCCATGTCCATGCCCGCTTGGATGGCGTGATACAGAAATGCGGAGTGCATGACTTCGCGGACAACGTTATTGCCCCGGAAGGAAAACGAAATGTTGCTGACGCCGCCGCTGACTTTCGCGTAGGGGAGGTTGGCCTTGATCTGCCGCGCGGCTTCGATGTAGTTCACCGCGTATTCGTTGTGCTCCTCGATCCCGGTGGCGATGGTCAAAATATTGGGATCGAACATGATGTCTTCGGGCGGGACGCCGACTTCGGTGAGGATTTTGTAGGCGCGGCGGCAGATTTCGAGCTTGCGCTGGATGGTATCGGCCTGGCCGCGCTCGTCGAAGGCCATGACCACCATCGCCGCGCCGTAGCGGCGGATCAGGCGAGCGCGTTGGCGCAGAACTTCCTCGCCTTCCTTCAGGCTGATAGAATTGACGACGCCTTTGCCTTGCAGGCACTTTAGTCCGGCTTCCAGCACCGTCCACTTGGAGCTATCGACCATCACCGGAACGCGCGCGATGTCCGGCTCGGAGGCGATGAAGTGCAGGAAGGTAGTCATGGCCTGCTCGGAATCGAGCATGCCTTCGTCCATGTTGACGTCGATGATCTGCGCTCCGCCATCCACCTGCTGCTTGGCGATCGCCAGCGCATCCTCGTATTTTCCATTGAGGATCAGTTTCGAGAATTTCGGCGAGCCGGTCACGTTGGTGCGTTCGCCGACGTTGACGAAGTTGCTGTCCGGACGCATGACCATCGGCTCGAGTCCACTCAGCCGGGTGTAGCGCTCGGGCGTGGAGAGCACGTGCGGCGGCAAGCCGCGCACCGCTTCAGCGATCGCGCGGATGTGGGCGGGCGTGGTGCCGCAGCATCCGCCAACGATATTGAGCCAGCCGTTTTGCGCAAAGTCTTTTAAGTCTCCGGCCATTTTCACCGGGGTCTCATCGAATCCGCCAAACGCGTTGGGCAAACCCGCGTTGGGGTAGCAACTGATGAAGATCGGCGCAACTTTGGATAGTTCTTCGATGTACGGGCGCATCTCCGGCGCACCCAATGCACAGTTGATGCCCACGCTGAGTAATTTCATGTGTGAAACGGAATTCCAAAACGCTTCGACGGTTTGTCCCGAGAGGGTCCGTCCGCTGCGGTCGACGATGGTGACCGACACCATGACCGGCACGCGGGTTCCGGTCTCTTCGAAATATTCGTCGATGGCGAAGAGAGCGGCCTTGGCGTTGAGGGTATCGAAGATGGTTTCGCACAACAGCAGGTCCACGCCGCCATCCATCAGGCCACGCACCTGTTCGCGGTACGTATCTTTAAGCTGATCGAAAGTAACTGCGCGGAACGCTGGGCTGGCGACATCCTGGGACATCGAGGCCGTTCGGCTGGTGGGCCCCAGGGCGCCCGCGACGAAACACTCCCGGTCCGGATGCTCGGCGGTGAAACTCGCGATCGCGTTGCGCGCGGCGCGCGATCCGGCGCGATTCAGTTCGTACACCTGATCCTCGAGCTGGTAATCGGCCATCGACAACGCGTTGGAATTGAAGGTATTGGTTTCCAGGATGTCCGCGCCCGCCTCGAGATATTGGCGGTGGGTGGCCTCGATGATCTGCGGCTGGGTGATGTTCAGCAGATCGTTATTCTGACGCACGTCTTTGGGGTGGTTAGCGAACTGCGTGCCGCGAAACTGGGCTTCGCTGAGAGCGTGGGCCTGAATCATGGTGCCCATGGCGCCGTCTAGAATTACAATTCGTTGCTGGAGAAGTGCGAGAAGGGTAGAAGCGCGGGTAATCCTGTCATTCACGTCGAAGTCACACTCTCCTTATACTTCTAGAATAGAACAGAAGCCGCACAGGTTGGGATGCGTCTTGCGAACCGGCGAACCATTAAGATAACACGCTGGTGGATCCTGGAGCTGGGCAGTCGCGTCAGGCGGGCGATTTGGGTCACTGAATCGTGCGTATACTATGGCGTGTGAAGGCTTTACGTGCCGCGCGATGGCGCCGGCGTAGAACGCGTTGTATTGCCCCCCAGCGTGGGGGCTATGGCAAGCCAGGGCACTGGGTCAGTTCGCAAAGGGCACCGCTAACCGCGGCCAAATCGCGTTTATACGCCGATTCGCTGATCGCGGCGTGCACCCGCGAACATTTGGCTTAGCGCGAAAGAGCCTAGTTTGCGCTTGGCATGCTTTTGGCACGCAGCGACCTCGCGGGGAGTAATACCCAGCCGCCGGGCCACATCGTGGCTGCGCTTGCCCTTGGCGACCAGTGCGAATACTTGGCGCTCACGCGACGTCAGCAATGGTGCGCCGGACCGGCCATTCGAAACGGTTCGCGCTTCGCGGATACCGGTTTCGCCGCTTATGACTTCGGTCAGACGCGGCGTTAGAAAAGTCTTCCGCAAGCGCATATGCTCCATGGCGCAGAGGAAATCCGCGTGCGAATCCGCCTTCAGCAGGTAGCCCGCCGCACCGGAACGCAGGACGCTACCCGCAGTCTCTTCGGCAAAGTGCTCGGAGAAAATCAGCACTTCGGCGCCGACGGGCGCCTTGCGGATCAGCCGCGCAACCTCCAGCCCGTTGATTTCCGGCATGTCCACATCGATGACGGTTACGTCCGGCTTGAGAAGCGCGGTCTTCACCAGCGCTTCAATACCGGTTGCGGCTTCCCTGCACACTTGCATGTCGGGTTGCTCCGCCAGCCAGGCGCGAATACCACGGCGAACGATAGGATGATTATCGGCGATCAGTACACGGATTGGATTCACAGATACGCTCCTTATTATTTTTAGAGTCGTTGCGCTCCGGAGAAATCCGTCAGCGGCGCCCCCTCGCGCTGGGTCAGCGAGCTAGCGCACTACTACGTTGACGTCCGGCCGGTTCTGGAGTGCGAACCGAGCCTGGCGCCGGGACAAATATGCTGAAAACCCAGTTGCCTTAGAAGATCTGTGCTAGTGCCGGTCCACTGCACTGCGCTGTAGCGCACGCCACTCAGTTTTTCAAACCCGCAGGGCCCAGCCAGCGTTGCTCAAAATCGTTTGGCCATTCGCGTTTCGCGGAGCGAGTCCGGAAAGCGATGGAACGGAGTGCACGGAAAAATGAAAAAGAAATTGAACACTCGGCACGTTATAACTCCATGTGCGTATCAGTCAATTCGTAGATTTACGGATGGAAAACTGCGCAGTGCAGGTGGAAAAGATGTGCAAAACATGGCCGTCTTTCCCGGCCCAATTTGGGAAAATGCGCCCCCACCCTTTACAATTTGTTTACAATTTTTGGATGTTCCGGTGGCAATTCCTTCTCACCGTTCTTGTATTCCTATTCCGCGCGAGGCCCGGTCCAGCCCTCTCCCTGGCGATGTTCATCACCCCCCCATCGAGCGGGGCAGGTCAAATTCGTCGAAGCGGCAGCAACCCCTGAAGATTGCTGCCGCAGGGCCGACGATGACTCCCTGTCCACGCAGGCACCTGCGTGGTGTGATGTGGCAGTGGCTGCTATAGCGGCCGCTGGCCACTGATGCCACTGCCACATCATGGGGAGAGCAGCGGAAGGCCGCGCCGGCCGAAGAACCCCACAAAGGTTGGGCGCATGGACGCTTGGCAGACAGTCATAGCCGAATGAGGCATTCGCAAATCATCCCTAAACGACCCACTTTTTCCGCTGTTTCTCGTTCGACTCCTGTTCCGTTTTCAGTCTCTTGCGTGCTCACGGGTTCGTCCGGGCAGCCGAAAAAGGGCCGCAATGTAACGGTGAAGTCGCGGAGATGTTATGAAATTGTCAAAAGCGCGCGGGTGGGCACATTTTGCGCTAAAGTGAGCCGCATCACAGGCAAGAGGCAGGGAATCCGGGTGCTCCAGCCACCTTTCGATGCCACGTGTACCGAGCTGGATCAAGGCTCGACCGCCCCCGCAATCCGGGGTGGCCGAAGCTCTCCCTCGATTCCCAAGGAGAGTGTTTGATGAGAGTTTTTGGTTGGGGCAGGGGCCGGTTATCAGCGGTCGCTCTTGGGGGGGCGCTTTGTGCGGCGCTCTTCGGCGCCGGACCTGCCTTCGCGCAGTTGAGCGGTGAACCTAATGCCCTTTCCGGCCCGCCGGCGGCGGTGGATTCCGCGGATTGGAACGCGCGCCTGGAAAAACTGAGCGAGTCTCTGCAGGAGACGCGTGCCCAGCTCAGCGAATCGCGGGCGGAAGTTCGCGAGCTTCATGCCATGGTGCAACAGTTGATCGAGGCGTCTGGAGGTCACGTAGCGGCGATCCAGACCCCCGCGGCAGCGCCAGCGAATCCCGCCCTGCCCGCGAAGCCGTCCGCAGCGCCGCCCGCCACCGCGACCGAAGTGCCGGCGAACCCGGCACAGCTCACTCAGGATGATTGGGAGCTGGCCAACGCGCGCATCGATGAGCAAGCGCAAGACAAGGTCGAAAGCCGCCTGAAATACCGGGTGAAGATATCGGGCATCGTGCTCTTCAATGCGTTTGCGGTAACCGGGCAGGTGGACAATCTGGACGTTCCCTCTTCCGCAGTTTACACCGAGACCCCTCCATCCGGGGGAAGCTTCGGGGGCTCGCTGCGCCAATCGACGATTGGACTCACCGGCATCGGACCGGAGATTCTGGGCGCCAAAACTTCGGGCGACGTGCAAATGGACTTCTTTGGAGGTGTGCCGGTCGGCTACGGCGGAGGCAACTCCGGATTCGCGCGGCTGCGGCTGGCGCGCCTGCGCATGGACTGGCAGAAGTCATCGATTATCGCGGGCCTGGATGTTCCGTTCTTTTCGCCCAACGCGCCCACCTCTTATATGTCGCTGGCGTTGCCGGAATTTTCCGCGTCCGGAAATCTGTGGGCCTGGACGCCTTCGATTCGCTTCGAGCATCGCTTTTCCGATGGCCGCGAGCAGTACAAAATGGAAGCCGGCATCCTGATGCCCGGAGGCTACGGTTCGTTTTATACCGCCGCGCGATACCCCGGCGCGGTAGAAGCCTCCCGCCAGCCCGTCTATTCGGTGCGGCTCTCGGCCAACGGGACGGACGAAGACCGTCCCGTATCGTTTGGCGTTTCCGGTCTTTATATTCCGATGCGCTTTCCGGGCCTCAATATTTCCGGCTGGGGCGCCCTGGCCGACTGGAAGTACAGGTTCTCGCCCCACGCCGAACTCACCGGAGCTTTTTTTGTGGGCAAGGGACTGGACTCCTTCGGAGGAGTCCCGGTGGCCCGGTACCCGACGGTCCTGGACGTGAACTACTACGGGGTAGCCGCCCCGGCCATCGAGCGGCTCACGATGATCGGCGGCTGGACGCAGTTGAAATTCCCGATCGACGTCCGCAACGAATTCAATGTAGGCGCGGGGACCGGCGGACGAAGTTCGTCGGGCCTGGGATCGATCGAATACTACAACGCGTATCTGGAGAACTTCGCGGCGCGTAACCAGACCCTGTTTGTAAACTACATTCTCAAGCCGCGCAGCGATCTGGTTCTCTCGGTGGAATACCGGCGGCTTCGGACCTACGCAATTGGCGAGGATCCGGCTAGCGCGGGCCAGCTCGGTGTGGCGGCAGGGTTTTTATTCTAGGCGGCGTGATGAAGTCCCAGCTTCGTAGCGTTGTGCTGATCGTATGGACGGGGTGCGCGATGTGGGCGCTGGCGCAAACCAGCGCGCAGGCGCCGGCGTCAGCCTCAGCGGCAGCGCCTGGGAACACCGCCCAAGTGACCGGCAAGGTGACTCTGGTGCGCGCGGACAGCGGCGCGATTGGACAGGATGCGAGCCAGGTGGTGGTGTGGTTGGTTCCCATCGGCGGAACACGGCTGGTGTTCGCGGAGCACCCCGGCGCGTATCGCATGGTGCAGCGCAATAAAAAATTCGAGCCGAATCTGTTGGTGGTTCCGCTGGATAGCGTGGTCGATTTTCCGAATCTGGACCCATGGTTTCACAATGTTTTTTCGCTGTATCGCGGGAAGAGGTTCGATCTGGGGCTGTATGAAGCGGGGAAGATCAAACAAGTGCGCTTCGATCATTTGGGCGCGTCTTACATTTTCTGCAACATTCATCCGGAAATGACCGCGGTGGTGCTCACGATCGATTCGGATAATTCGGCGGTATCGGGGAAGAACGGCGACTTCGCGATCGCCAATGTTTCACCGGGCGGTTACCAGCTTCACGTGTGGTATGAGAACGCCAACTCCAAGGATCTGGCGGTTTTGGAAAGGCCGGTGGTGATCGACGAAGGCTTGAATCATTTGCCGCCGGTCGTGATCCCGGTGATCAACGCGTCGATCGGCCACAAGAATAAATACGGCAAGGACTACGATCCGCAGGTGGCCTTGCCGGACTACTGAAATAGCGCCGATGCGATGTTGAAAGTAGAAGCATTCGGGAACCAAGAGTTCCCGGTAGACGGAAAAGGAAGCGAGGCACAAATGGATACTGTTCTGGTTGTCGAAGATAGCCGCCCCATGCAGCGCACCTTGCAGCGCCTGTTTGAAGCTGACGGCCTGGAAGTGCGGGTCGCGTCGGACGGGATGGCCGGCCTGGAAAGCTTTCGCAAGCAGCCGCCCAACGTGGTGGTGCTGGACTTGAAGCTGCCGCGGCTGCCGGGAAAAGAGTTGTGCCGTGCATTCAAGGCGCATATGGCCTCGGTGCCGATCGTGGTGCTGAGCGCGAATGCCGACGTCGAAGATAAAGTGCTGTTGCTCGAGCTAGGCGCCGATGACTACGTCACCAAGCCGTTCAGTCCCAAGGAACTGCTGGCTCGAGTCCGCCGCGCGATGCGCCGGGCCGGGGCCAAAGCCGACGTCACCACCAACATAACCCACGACGGCGCAGCCCACGAAGTGCTGGCCTTCGGAGACGTGAGTGTGGATTTCACCAGCATGGAAGCGAAACGCCAGAACACCACCCTGACGCTTACCGCGCAAGAATTCAAGCTGTTGAAGTTCTTTGCGCGCTCGCCGGGCCGCGTTTTCTCCCGTGAGGAATTACTCAACGAGGTGTGGGGGTACGAAAATTATCCATCGAC
>Ga0302326_10020874_pt1 | contig 13452 bp, 9 predicted proteins | sample Palsa_T0_3_FD_202264 | JGI IMG/M metagenome (GOLD analysis project Ga0302326, IMG submission 202264) | Peat permafrost microbial communities from Stordalen Mire near Abisko, Sweden - Palsa_T0_3 | ecosystem: Environmental > Terrestrial > Soil > Palsa > Peat permafrost | place: Sweden: Abisko... | reverse complement strand
TGCTGAACGCCGCCGCCGCCGTCTGCGACAAATTCATGCGCGGCGGAGTGATTGTCAGCACCAAATCAGAGCGTGAAGCCGCCGCCGACGCCGAGCCGCCGATCGTGGCACACGACAGCCCCGACGATGTCGATCTCCCCCTGGTTGTTCTGGTCAATCAATATTCGGCTAGCGCCAGTGAAATTGTCTCCGGCGCACTCCACGATCAGCATCGGGCGATCATTGTAGGCGAGCGCACCTTCGGCAAAGGGAGCGTCCAGAAGCTCTTCCCCCTGGCGGATAACTCCGCTCTCTTGAAGCTCACCACCAGCCACTATTACCTGCCCAGCGGCCGGTGTATCCACCGTGAAGAAAACAGCACGACCTGGGGCGTCGATCCCGACGTGACGGTTGCCATGACCCCCAAGCAGATGAACGATGCGATCGAGGCCCGGCAATATCTGGACGTGCTTCGCCAGGCGGCCGATACCCAACCATCCGCCACCGCGGCTCCAACCACCGCGCCAACGTTGGCAGCATCGCCAACCACGCAGCCGGCCAAGAAAGACGCGCTCACCTGCGATCCGCAGCTTTCCGCCGCCTTGCTGGTCCTCCGCTTAGAACTTGCCGGCGCCACGCTGTGAAAGACCATGCATGTTGGGAATGGGGCCCGTGCAATAATCTATTGTTTCCTTGACCTTAAAGATCGGAAGATCAATAGTCTATTTACGCAATCAGTTGGCTGAGCGCGGTTCGACCGTACAGCACCTTGGCCCGAAAGGGACAGCAGGTAGCACTCAGTGGCTGGTTGCTTTTTCTTTGAACATCGTAACAAGCGCAAGCTTTCGACGTCCCACCCGACGCTCCTCGATTACGATCCAGTCCGCGCCTAATTTTTTTTCGATATTCAATTGTGCCGGCTCGGTGACCGGACGTGATTGAATCCGCTTGCACAACTACAGTCGGGAGGGATTCAAAATCCGCCGGTGAAATACACTGGTCGGCCGTGCCGCTGGGTCCATGCCGATTCAGGACGTGCCGAACGGCCGCCTCATCCAAGCTATGGACATATCCTACAACGTCCAAACCGACCTCGCGTTTGATTCGGTCAGCCTCGAGCGGGCTTACGACCCGATATTCCGCAAAGCTTTTGTTGACATGGTTCCGGCTTTGCGCATCTCGGACAACTTCGCTGATCCGGTTCTTCTTGGAAGTTGTCATTCGCCCCGGCGCTATCCGCCGAAATTAAGCCATCTGCAGCGCTGCCAGCGCCGTCGTCACGTTGTCGCTGAAATCAAAGATCTGATCCAACCCCGTCACCAGAATAGTGCCCCACAATTGCGTGCTCAGATTGCACAGAACCAACCGGCAGTCACTGCCCGACCACCGCTTCCGCAACAAAATCAACCGCGCGATGTTCGATGATGTCATCACTCGCACCGCCGAAAAATCGAGCACCGCCGCCAACTTCGTGTCCGTCCCCTGCCGCTCGATCGCCGTCAGGTCGTCGGTAAATTGCGGATCATCAGCCAGATGAATCACGCTGACCTGATCCGACCACCGCTCGATTGGCACGCTTCTGCTCCAGGAACACCTTTGGAAACACGTTTGTTCGAAGCTGAACTTACCGCTTGGAAGCAGGGATGACAATCTGCTTTAGCTTCCCCGCAAGCGCCGCCGAAGTTCGCATCGGCGAGGAGCACGCCGTCCCGTTGCACAAAAACGCCGCAGGGTAGGGCAGGGAGGGATATTCGACATCCGTATTGGGCAATTTCCCCTCTGCCTCATCGAACCAGTCCACCCGCTTATAGCTCGTCGCTGCCTCAAGCGCCGTGCGAAAAAGCTCCGCCGCCCCCGCGTCCGACTTCGCCCCCACGATCGTCACGTGCAGCGGCGGGGAATTCATTTCGCGATCCGCCAGCAAAATGCCGCCCACCGCCCAGCCCCGATGGGCCAGGATTTCTGGAGATGCCACATATCGCATTACTCCCGCTGCCAGATCCCGGTCCTCACTCACACCGCTATAGGCAAACAGCAAATTCGCCAGTCGAGCGGCTTCAACATTCTCATCGACTTCCGGCCGAGCACGTAGCACGCTTTGATCCGACGATGCAGCCGTAGCCAAACCCAGTCCCTCGCCGCCTGAGCCATGCCCGCCAAAGTGTGCCCAGATGAAGTTGACGCAATCCTGCGCCCGCACGAGCCAATTACGATCCGCCGTGGCTTCATAAACGGCCAGAAAGGCATCGGCCATCGCCAGCGTGTCCCCGAGGTACGGGCCGGCCGCATCCGTCTGGTCATGGCGAAATCCGCCGTCGCCAAGCGAACGATTCTTGATTACCCAATTCGCGGCTGCAATCGCCTGATCCAGAACGTTTTGATCATCCGTCGCCGCATACAGCACGCACAAGCTTCGAATAGCCCAGCCATTTTCCCGCGCGTAGCAATGCCGATCGACCCGCGGCACGCCAAGCTTCCGTCGATCGGCATCGGCAAGCTTGAAATAATCCGCGCCGTGCTCGCCTGGATGCAAATCAGCATCCTGGCTCACATAAAACGCCCCCTCCGGCGAGGTGAGAAAATTCATCAGGAACCCATGAATCTGCTCCGCCGCCTTCAGATATCTCGCGTCTCCTGTTGCCAGATACGCTTGTGCATAGATGCGCAGATTGTCCGCCTGTGTTGACATGATTTTTTCAAAATGGGGATGATCCCAATCGCGGTCAGTCGAGTATTGATCTACGCCGCCCCACACCGTGTCGATCAATTTCAAATTTGCATCCAGCGTCTGATGCGCCATCTGCCGCAGATCGCCATCGCCATGGATCAGGCAGTATTCGATCACCCCGGGATCGATATATTTCTGTTCCCCAAACCAGCCGCCGTTTTTCTCGTCGTAATCGGATTTGAGTCGCCCAATCAGCTCGTGCCGCTCTGAATCCATCAGCGCCGGCGACGCCGCCGGCCGCACCTCAACTTCTGCCTGAACCGACGGTCCGGGTGTTGGATCGTCGATAATCGCCTGCAGCATCGACGCCATTTCCCCCGGCGGCAAATACCCCCGGCGCTTCACGATCTCATGCCCCGCCGAATCGAACACCACCGTCGCCGGCCAGCCATAATCCTCATATCGATTTGCAATATCCGGCCGCGAATCCTGGTCCACGCGCACCGCCATGTATTTCTCCCCGATCAATTTTTGCACCGCCGGATCGGCATACGTCGTGTCATCCATCACATGGCACCAATGACACCAAACCGCTTCCAAGTCGAGCAGCACAAAGCGATTCTCTTTCTTTGCTTGTGCAAACTGTCCGTCGGACCAGGACTGCCACGAAATAGACGGCGCCGAGGTCGGTGCCGCGCGTGTGACCGAAATACCGCAAACAACAACCAAGCCGAGGACAGAGCGCGATAGCTTCATGGCGTCACCAGCACCATAAACATCGCAGCGCCGCCCTCTATTCCACCTAAAATCGAGCCTGGAACCATTTCAGAATCCCGACGCCGGCCTCTGAGGTACCCCGAAGAGCCGGATCCCCCGTCGATCAGCCTCCCTTCACGTATGATAATCCGCGTTAATCGTGATGTACTCGCGCGACAGATCGCACGTCCAAACCGTCGCGGATGCCTTTCCCAGCCCACATTGCAGGTGAACCCCAACCTCCCTTGCATCCATCTTTTTGCTCACTGCCGCCGCGTCGAAAACCAGCGGCCTTCCCCTCCGGAAAACCGCGGTTCCCTGCAGCGTAAGCTTGCACAGGTCCGCATCAAATGGCACGCCGCACAATCCCGCCGCCGAGACAATCCGCCCCCAGTTCGGATCATTTCCATGCATCGCGCATTTCACCAGCGGCGAATTGGCGATAGCGCGCGCGATTGCCTTGGCCGCCTTATCGCTCGCCGCCGTGCTCACGGTGATAGCGACCACTTTCGTCGCCCCTTCGCCGTCGGCGGCGATTTGATAGGCAAGGGATTTGCACACTTCCTCCAAAGCCCCGGCGAACCGTTCGATTTCCTTCTTCGTCGAAACTGCCACACCGGCCGCTCCCGATGCCAAAATCGCCGCCGTGTCATTCGTGCTCATGTGATCGTCAACCGTGACCGAATTAAACGACCCCTCGCATGCCCGGGCCAACAACTTCCGCAGCAGCGGCGGGGCGATCCGTGCATCGGTCGTCAGATACGCCAGCATCGTGGCGTGCAGCGTCATGTGCGGGCCGATCATCCCACTGCCTTTGCAGACCCCGGCGATGCGAACCATCTGCTTTCCGATCTTTACTTCAATCGCCGCCGCCTTCCGCGTCAGATCGGTTGTGAGGATCGCATCGGCAAATCGCACCGCGTGTTCCGCGCTGTCGCCAAGATCCGCTGCCGCCGCCCGAATCCCGCTGGTCATTTTCTCCATCGGCAACAGATGTCCGATGATTCCCGTCGACGAGGGCAAAATCTCCGCCGATGCGCAACCGATCAGTTTCGCCGCCGTCGAGCACATGGAGAGCGCATCGCGTTCCCCTTGCCGGCCCGTGCATGCGTTCGCATTTCCCGAGTTCACGACCACGCCCCGCAGTCGCCCCTTTGCAACATGCTCGCGCCCAATTTTCACCGGAGCGGCGAAGACTTTGTTCGTCGTGAAAACTGCCGCCGCCGTCGCCAGCGCGTCGCAGACGAGCAATCCGACATCCGGCGTCTGCGTCGTCTTGAGACCCGCATGAACCGCCGACGCCTTGAAACCCAATGGAGAGAGCAGATGCAATTCACTCATTCGATTTCCATCTCAATCAAAACTTTCCGCCGTCTCCCCCTTGGGCCGCGTCTTCCACCGCCGGTGAACCCACAGATATTGTCCCGGATCATCACTCACGAAATCTTCAATCGCTTTGGTATATCGTTGCGTGATGTACCGCAGCGGATCATCCTGCGTCTCCCAATCCTCCGGCCGAATAATATCCTGCACACCCATCTTGAACCGAAAGCATTCGCCGACCCGCCGCGCATAGCCGATCACCACCGGCACCTTATACTCCATCGCCAGCAAACCGATCGATTTGTAGGTGCTCGCCTTCCGTCCGAAGAAATCGACAAACATGCCCTTGGGTCCGGCATTTTGATCCGCGATAAAGCCCACGGCCCCATGTTTCTCCAGCACCGCCGTCACTTCCTGGGTCGCCCCTTTCTTGGCGATGATGCGCTGTCCCTGCCTCTCGCGTACGCCCAGCAGCCATTGGTTCACATATGGATTATCCAGCGGCCGGGCGATGCTCGTTGTATGAAATCCCAGCGTCGCCATCGCATAGCCAAGAATTTCCCAATTGCCATAGTGACCCGTCAACATGATCAAGCCCTTGTGCTTGTTCATCATCAGCGAGAGGGCTTCGCCAAAATTGCTCAGCTCGATGTACCGGGCAATGGTGTCGATCCGCAGCAATTTGGTGGTAAAGAGCACTTCGACAAAGAGCATAAACAACTGCTGCATGCTCCGACGCGCCATTTCCTCGCGCGTTTTCTCGGGCATCTGTGGAAAACATCGCCGCAGATTGCCCATGGCGCGCTCGCGATGTCGGCGGTCAAACCGCCACATGAGATCGCCAAGCAGCCGCGCCGCCCGCAGGTTGGCATCCACCGGCCAGCTATGCAGCGTCATCGAGACCAGTCGCAACCCCACGTACTGCAATCGATCGACAAAGTCGTTCCGCTCCTTGCCCATGCGGGCCGGATTGTACGGGGTAAACGAGTCTGCCGCTTGCGGCTTAGAGTTTGTTTTACAACCTCTCCGAGCCGGGCCGTGTCGGCCCGGAATGGGTGGCTTTCCACGGTTCTGAAATAGACTCTTAGCGGGCCGGCGGGCAACCAGGATCGCTGGCCGCTAACCGCGCGCGGGAAATTCACCCCCCGATCCGACTCATCTGCTCATTTCCATGCCGACTATGAACATCGGGTTTCAACCGCACGCATTCCGTCATGGCATTCGCCAGCGCCGCCTGTTTCGATCGAATGGCGGACGATCGCAGGATCGATCGCACATCCACCTCGCCCCCTTCAAACAGACAACTCCGCAGCACTCCCTCCGCCGTGAGGCGAAGCCGATTGCACGTCGAACAGAACGGAGCCGACATCGCGCTGATGAAACCGATCCGTCCGACCGGATCGCCCAGCGCCAGACGATAAACATTCGCCGGCCCCACGCCCGCTTCACTGCCGCGATCGACCGGGATGAGCGGGCCAAGCTCCGCTTCAATTCGCGCCCGCGCATCGGCCTCGGTCAATAGTGAATCCGCCCCCCGATCCTGCGCCCCGCAACCACCGGCCGGACCGCGCTCGGATGATTCGATTGAAGCAACCGGCGCATCGAGCAACGCCGCGTCACCCAGCGGCATGTATTCGATGAAGCGAACGGTGATGCGCCGACCAAGCGTTAGTCTGGCGAAGTCGGCAAGTTCATCGTCATTGGTGCCGCGCATGGTGACGCAGTTGATCTTGAGCGGCAAAAGCCCCGCGTCCTCCGCGCAATCCAAACCGCGCAGAACCGTCGCAAGATCGCCGGTGCGTGTGATCCTCACGAATCGCTCCGGGCGAAGGCTGTCGATGCTGACTGTAACGCGATCCAGGCCGGCATCTTTCAGCGGACGAGCGAGCGATTCCAGAAACAATCCGTTGGTGGTGAGGGACAGTTCTTCGATTCCCGGTATCCGCCGCAGTTGCGCCACCAGTTCAACAAGCCCCCTCCGCACCGTCGGCTCGCCGCCTGTTAACTTGAAGCGGCGGATGCCGTGCACCTCAATCGCCGCCCGCACCACCTCGGCGATCTCCTCAAAAGTAAGCAGATTCTCCTTGGGCAGCCACCGCGTTCCCTCTTGGGGCATGCAATAGATGCAGCGGAAATTGCACCGATCAGTAATGCTGATGCGCAGCACGCGCACCGCCGCGATCGATCGCGGACCGGCTTCCAGCCCGGGAATGGTCGGGCCTGCGAGCGTGGCGAGGGGAAGTCTCACGATCAAATCATAGCGGCGTGACCGCCCCCTGTGAAACACCCCTGTGAAATGCATATTCAAATTCGCCGGCGTTTTATAATGGCTGCGCGCCCCTCATGCGCCTAATCATATCCCCGGGAAAAGCTCCATTCTTGTTTTGACCGCTCCGCGCAAGTGTGTTATGACCTTTGCTCGCACGACCTAAATGAAGGCCAACAATCGGAGATGAGATGAAGAAGACTTCTGTTCAGATCACTCGCCGTTTCTCGCGGGGTTGCACGATCGCCTTTATCGCCGTGGCGATGCTGGTGACGCTCGCGCCGCGCCCTGTCGTGGCGCAGGCGCTGGATCAGGTGCCAGGCGACGCACTGCTTGTCCTGAAGATTAAGAACATTGGCGCCACCAGCACCAAAGTCGCCAAATACTGCAATGACCTGGGTCTGGCGGCCATGGTTCCAGCCCTGAACGATCCGCTCAAATCGCTCGAAGACAAAATGAAAGTCAGTCAGGGCATCAACTCCGCCGGCGACATTTTTCTCGCGTACATGAATCCCAGCGGCGCCGACGTCGAGCCCGATAAATCGATGGTCATTCTCTTTCCGGTTTCTGATTACAAAGCGTTTCTTGCCAATTTCCCCGACGCTCAGACTGATGGCGATGTGACGACGGCGAAAATGGGTGATGACCCCAACCCCGCCTACTTCGCCAACTGGGGCACTTACGCCGCCATCAGCGCTGCCAAGGACTATGTCTCAAAAAAACCTGACGCGGGCCTGAAGATCACGGCCGCGGGTGAGAAGGAGATGAACGCCAAGGATATCGTCATCTACGCCAATTTTGGCGCCATTCGCGGCATTCTTCAGCCAAAATTGGCTGAGAACCGCGAGCAGATTCTCTCCAAGGTCGAAGAAACGATGAAGCGGACTCCCAACGGCGAAAAGATGGCGCCTCTGATCCATGCCGTTGTGAATCAAGTCCTCAATGTTGCCGACGGCTTCCTGCGCGATACGGATGCCGCCACCTATGGCCTCAACATCGGTGATGAAGGTCTGAGCACGACGCTCATGGCCGATTTCACGCCCGACAGCTACGCCGGCAGCATGATCGCTTCGATGAAGAATACCACTGATCCGCTGCTGGGCGGACTCCCTTCGGGAAAATATCTCTTTTTCGGCGGCTATATCGTCGATCCCGCCATGGCATCCAAAGCCTTTGCCGATCTGGTTGATCCGGTTGCGAAGGAGATCACCGCGACCGGTCCCGATATGCAGCCGATCAACGATTATGTGACGGCCATGAAGACCGCTATTGCGGCGGTCAAAGGCAGTTCTGTTGGCGTCTTCGTACCCACCGGAGCTTTGGGCCAGGAGGCGCTCCTTCAGGAAGTCGCCGTGTTCAACGGCGATGCGCAAACGCTCAATGCCACGATGCAGAAAGTGGTTACCCTAGCCCCCGATGTATTCAAGGCCATGGGTTTTGCTGATATGTACAAAGTCACCGCCACGCCCAATGCCAAGACGGTCGATGGCGTCTCATTTGACAGCGTCACCACCACGATGACACCCGACCCCGCCAATCCAATGGCGCAGCAGCAGGCCCAGATGATGACCCTGATGTATGGTCCGGGCGGCATGACGCAATTGAGCGGCATCGCTGGCGATCATCTGCTGTTTGCAACGGGAGTCAGCGACACACTGTTGAGCACGGCCATCGCCTCCGCCAAATCCGGCGAGGCTCCGCTGGATTCACTCGATGCGGTGAAGAAAGTTGCCGGCAATCTGGCGACCAATCGCATGGCCGAGGTTTACATTCCCCTGGATCAAATTGTCTCCACGGGCCTGAGCTACGCCAAGCAATTTGGGTTTGCCATGCCCGTGCAGCTTCCGCCGGATCTGCCCCCGATCGGCGAGACGATCTCCACCGACGCCAGCACGATCAAGCTCGATGCATACGTGCCCACGCCGCTGGTGCAGAGCCTTGTCGCCGCTGGGATGCAGGCCTTCATGCAGATGAACGGTGGCGGCGGCGGAGGAATGTGAGCGCGGTACGCCGGGTCTTCGGATAATCGATCGGCCGCGCTTTCACTAGCCGCTCGCGGCTTAGCGGGCCAGCGACGCCGCCCATCCCGCCAGCGCCCCCAGAACGATCAGCCAGGTAGCATTGATTCCCCGACCCATCGCAATCATTGCCGCAGCAATGATGATCGCGTTGATCAACTCCACGCCGCTCTGATCGTGAATTGATCCCGCGAGCAGGCGCATCGCCACCGCCGCCAGCAATCCTGCGACAGCCGCATTCATGCCGTTCAGTGCCGCCCGCGCAGGGGGATAGAGTCGGATGCGCTGCAGCGACGGTCCCAGGAGTGCGACGAAGACAAATGACGGGGCGAAGATCGCAACTGTTGCGATAACCCCACCCTCAATCCCTCCCCGCGCTCCTCCAGCAAATCGAACCGACCCCAGCAGATATCCCACGAACGTCGCCGTTGTCAGTAGTGGACCCGGAGTGAATTGGCCCACTGCGATTGCGTCCACCAGTTGCCGTTGCGTCAGCCAGCCGCGCTCATCGACCAGTCCGCTTTGGAGATAGCTGACCAACACATATCCGCTGCCAAAGAGCGTGGCGCCCACTTTCAGAAAGAAGAGTGCCATCGCGCCCAATCCCGCCGCGGGAGCACCGGTCAAGGGTAACAGGAGAAGACCAGGCAACTTCGAATCGTCTGGTCTGGAACTGAACCATCCCCAGCACGCCGCCAACCCCAACGAAACCAGTTCTGGCTGAAAATGGCCGTGCGCTGGTCCCCATCCCATCGCGGCAATCACAGAAAGACCAAATGCAAGAATTCCGCAGGCCACGGCGGAGACGCTGCGCATCGTCGAACGCAGAAGCCTGATAGCGACCACCGCAACGACTGCCGCCACCACCGCTCCGATTCCACGCAGAATCGGCAAAACAGTCGGAACAGTGCCATAGCTTACGTATAGCCATGCCAGCGGCAGGATGATCAGGACCGCCGGTATGATGAAGCAGCAGCCCGCCACGACCAAACCGAGGAAGCCTCCCCGCAACAGCCCCAGCAGCATCACTAGTTGTGTCGAATTGGGCCCGGGAATGAAGTTGACCGATGCGACCAGATCGAGGAAGTGCTCGCGATCGATCCAGCGCCGCCTGACGACCACTTCATCCTCGATCATCGCAATATGAGCGGCCGGCCCGCCAAATGCGGTGAAGCCCAGGCGCGCAAGGAGTTTGGCCAGCTCGATGACCCGATCAGCGCGTGTTGCCTCGTGACTCATCGCTCCCGGGTCGTCTGATGAATCACCCCCGGATGTGTCATCCATGGTGTGAGAATGTTGTCACAGGCCCGGCGGCGGTCAAGCGCGTTGCGTGGCGACTGATCTCCGTGCACGAGTTTCACAGCACCTTCAGCCCCGCTTGCAAATGCGTGGCTTCAGAGGTGCACTTGCGAAACGCACATCGCCGCGAGTGGTTCTTTAAGAACTCCTTCAGTCATCGGGCGCGACGCTCCGATAAAGATGCTGCGTACACGGACGTACGTCTCACGGAGGCTGCCAATCCGCCATCCGTCCGACGGGGTCGGGTATTCTCAAGACGGAGAATGCTATGTCTGCAATTAGCGGCAGTGGCGACGGCACTCAGGGTATCTTTCAATATCTGCAAAGTCTGGGCGGCAGTCCGTCGACATCGCAGACGGCATCAACCGCCGGCGCGACGACCGGCGGCGATGCCAGCGCGGCGTTGCAGGGAATCGCCGGCGGTCCTCACCATCGCGGCGGTGGCAAGGGTGGCGGCGATTCGTTCTTCAGCCAGATTCAATCGGCCGTTGCGTCGGCATTACAATCCGCCCAATCGAGCGGAGCCAACAGCGATCCGAACGAAGTGATCCAGAGTGCCATCGCGCAGGTCTTCAAGAATCAGCAGAACATCACCAGTGGCACAACAAGCCAGGCGAGCGCAACCGATACCGACGGTAACGGGGATACCGACTCCGCCGGTACCGCCGAGAACGGCGGCGTTATGGCCAAAAGTGCGTTCGCCCAATTGCTCCAGTCAAACGGCGTCGATCCCGAGCAGTTCCACAGCGATTTCCTCGCAGCGATTCAATCGGCACAGAACGGTGGATCGGCGGATTCCAGCAGCGTGTTTTCAGCATTCCCCACTGGCTCGATGGTAGACACCATCGCCTGAATCGCGCGGATCTGACCGTCAAGAACCAACGGCGCCCGCGTCTGCCGAAGGCGCAAGCGCTGCCACGGCATCGGAATTTGCCGGCGGAGCGTCGACATGGTTCCTCGCGCTCACTTGATGCGGAATCTCCACGAACCACGGCAGATCGAGCACGACAACCCGCAAGTCTTTTCGCTTGCGCAAACCTATTCTCAGATGCATTGCCCGGTGCAAATGCAGGAGGGATTCCAGCCAGCTTTTCTCGATCAATTCAGGCAGGATCACCGCGATCAGCCGATGCGGGCATTTCGCCTTGATCCGGTCGATCTGCTCGATCATCGGCCTGACGAATTCACGGTAGGGCGTCTGCACCAGTTCAAGCCGCGGCGCCGGGACACCCGCCGCGCGAGCCGGCGCCTCCACGCGCACGGCCCATTCCTTCCGCATCTGCTGCGCTTCGTCCTCGGCGGCATCGCCTTCCAGATTGCTCAGGTGCACGCCGATAACATCGGGAGAAATGCTCACCGCCAACCGCAGCGCCTTGTTCAATGGCCGCGTCCAACCCCGCACCGGCACCAGCACAAAGGGCGGCTCATTGCGACGCAGATCCAGGCAGTGGTCGCACTGAATCGCCGATTCCACAAGCTTGTAATGATGGTGCACCAGTTGGAACAACGTCAGCAGAATGGGGATGGTCAGGATCGTGATCCATGCCCCTTGGCTAAACTTGGCGATCAGGATAATGCTCAGCGCACAAGCTGTCGCAACCGCCCCGATGCCGTTGATCCATAGCTTTAGGTGAGCGCTTCCCCTGCTTTGCTCGCCGCCGCTACCCCCAGTGCCGTTCAATCGCTTTCGCCAGTGCATGACCATTCCTGCTTGTGAGAGCGTAAACGCGAGGAATGCCCCCACGGCATACAGCGGAATCAGATCATCCGTGATTCCCTTGAAACCAACGAGCAAAAAACCCGCGGCAGCAGCCAGAAACAAAACGCCCGTTGAATAAACCAATCGTCTTCCGATCGCCGCGAAGTAAACGGGCAGGAAGTCGTCCTTGGCGATCAGCCTGCACAACCGCGGAAAATCGACGAAGCTCGTGTTGGCCGAGAGACAGAGCACCGCCAAAACGCTCGCCATCGTGATGTAGTAGAACCAGCCGCGTCCGACGATCGCGCCGACCAGTTGCGAGAGAACGCTTTGATATCCCGGATTATTCTGGTCCATCGCGGCGATGCCATAAGCGCGCGCCAGGTATGCGATTCCCCCGAGCAATATTGCCAGGATGCCGACGATGGCGGTCAGCGTCCGATGCGCATTCTGGACGCGCGGCTCCTTGAATGCGCTCACGCCATTGCTGACCGCCTCCACGCCCGTCATCGCGGTGCATCCGCTGGCGAAAGAGCGGAGCAGCAGCCACAGTCCTACCGTCGTGGTCGCCGCGCCTATGGGCGCCGGAGCCACGTTTGGAGCGGGATGTCCGTGGGCCAGAACCGAACGCACCACGCCGATCGCCAGCACGGTGATCAGCGAAACAATGAACACATAGGTCGGCAGCGCAAATGCAACTCCCGCCTCCGCGGTTCCGCGCAGGTTTACCATGGTGATCAGCGCAAGCACGACGAGGCAAAGCACAACCGTGTAGTGTTGGAGTGCGGGAAACGCCGAAACCATCGCCGCGACTCCCGCGGAAATCCCCACCGCCACCGTCAGGATGTAGTCGATCATCAGCGCCGCTGCCGCAAGCAGGCTCGCCCAAACGCCCAGATTCTCCTTGGCAACGGTGTACGAACCCCCATTGACCGGATAGGCCGCGATGGTCTGGCGATACGAGATATAGAGGATCCCGAGCAGCGCCAATATGACCAGCGTGATCGGCCCAATGTACGCCAGCCCCGCCGCTCCCAGCGGTAGCAGAATCGCCAGCGCCGCTTCCGGCCCGTATGCCGCCGACGATAATCCATCCAGCCCCAGCGCCGGCAATCCCGAAAACAGGCTGATCTTGTGGCTCGCTTGTTCATCCGACGCCAATCGCCGACCCAGCAATAATTTCAACAGGGACATAAGAACCTCTTCGAGAGTGCTATGGCCACAATCTCGCGGCCTTATACGCCCAATGAGGGTAAGGGAAAGAGGACCATCAATGCGAGGTGCCAATTTGGAGAAGGACGAGCCGTTGCACGCGCAATATAATGCCAGGTGAATCAGCCCAGTTTATCGCCCCGACACTGTCTGCTATTTGCTTGAATTGGCGGGATGGTTCGATCATAATCTCCCCGTTGCCGTCGTAGCGGCGACGCGGGTTCATCTCCAA
>Ga0302326_10020873_pt1 | contig 13453 bp, 5 predicted proteins | sample Palsa_T0_3_FD_202264 | JGI IMG/M metagenome (GOLD analysis project Ga0302326, IMG submission 202264) | Peat permafrost microbial communities from Stordalen Mire near Abisko, Sweden - Palsa_T0_3 | ecosystem: Environmental > Terrestrial > Soil > Palsa > Peat permafrost | place: Sweden: Abisko... | reverse complement strand
GCACGAAGGCCATCCTGCTGGACCGCCAGGGCCGCACCGGCGAGGCCCTCACCGTGTGGCGGTCCCTGTTCGGGGAGCTTTTCCCCGCGTCATGACCACCATGTCACGGCCGGTCCCGGCTGGCTCATCCGCCCGGATCAAGCAGCGCCAAGACCAGCCCGAGCACCTGCAGCGGCTGAAAGCCTACAGCTATCTGCACCGCACGGCACAGCGGTGGCACCGTGCCCGGGCCTGCGGCACGTTCGTGCTGGCCACCGTAGCGCCGATCGTCTCGCTGCTGGTCCCTTCCACCAGCGACATCCTCGCGGCGATCGCCGCAGGATGGCTAGTCGCCGGCCGCACCATCCTGTCCTGGCTCGAAGAACACAGCATCCTGCACGCCGTCAGCGTCCAGGAGCTCTACGACACCAAGCTGTTCAAGCTGCCCTGGAACACGGCTCTCGCGGGCCGCCAGCCCGCCCCTGAGGACGTCGCCGCCGCGGCGGCCCACATCCGTGACGACACCGGCTACCGCAACTGGTACAGCATCGACCTGGGCGACACACCCTGGCCCGGCGACGCCCTGCTGTGCCAGCGCATGAGCATGATCTGGAGCCGCCGCGACCACCGCGCCTACGGCACCACCATCCTGATCACCGGCATCGCATGGTTCGCCGTCGGCTTGGGCGTCGCGCTCGCCCGTGACCTCAGCCTGGCCGCCTACCTGATCAAGATCTTCCTACCCAGCTCCCCAGCGCTCCTGGACTGCACCGAACTCGCCCGGGCCCACTGGCGGCACGCCACCAGACGCGAGCACGCCGAGCAGGACATCCAGGACATCTGGGACGCCCACCACAGCGACCCGGCGGGCATCGATCCCGCCGAATGCCGCAACATCCAGGACACCGCATACCTCCTGCGCCGGCACGGGCCCCGGGTCCCCAGCTTCTTCTACAAGCTCCGCAAACCCGCTACCAGCGCGGCCATATCCGCGGGGGCAACCGCCCTGCTCGCCGGGCCCGAGCAAGACAAGTGAGAACCGGCCTCGCTCGCGGGTCATGGATACAGAGTTTCGGCACCCATAGGCCTAGTAAGCGTGGAGCAGCAGGTCAGCGACGATGAACGAGTTTATGGTGGCACAGGCCATGCGGGACGTGCCCGCTGTCGCTCCCAGCACGCTGGGGACCTGTTTGCGGAACGTCTGGCGGCAGCCGCGCGTCGGGCCCACCAGCCGGCGGATCAGCATTCCCACTTGGACGACCTGGCATCAGCCGCTGACGTCACCGGGACGGCAGCGGTAGCAGCAGGCCTTGTTCGATCAGTGTCCCGAAATGCCGGGCAAGGCTTGCGGCGAGCGCGTGGTCACGTGTCAGCACGCCGACCTCGATGTTGCGGTCGAATGCTGCCTCGGTGAGGTTCGCAGAGGTCACGAATGCGGCTTCGTCGTCGGCAATTACGGCCTTCGCATGGAGAATTCCACCCGGACCGTGGGGCTCGAGCGACCGGGGGTCGTAGAAAACTGCAGGCTCCCGTGAGCCTGGCCAGTCGTGACGCCAGAGCCGCTCCGCGAAACGGACGACTAGCTGCTCGGGCGCAGCTGTGTCCGCTGGCCGCCGCTGTATGTTGAGCAGGAGTGTGACCTGCAGCTGAGGGATCGCCTGCATTCGAGCGGCGAGGCTCTTGAACGCCTGCGGCCCGTCGTAATAGGCGTACGTGCTCATCCAGAGAGAATGCTCGGCCGACGCCACGAGTTCTTCGTACACGCGGCGGGTGTCGCGAGCATGCAGGCCCGGGACCTCTGGGCCTGACCAGACAAGATCCGGACGCGGCAGGTCAGCGGCGGCGCGGGAAGCGGCCTCTAGCGCCAAGGCGACGGCAGGTCCCGAGATTCCGCGATCGTTCAGCCGATTGAGCGCATACCCGGCGGTGACGGCTGCTGCGTCCCTGCCCAGGACGGATCGCACCGCAGCTTCCTCATATGGCGCGACGAGCAGTCCGGTCTTGAGCGCATTGACGAGCCGCTCGCGCACATGCGCGGGAAGCTCGAGCAATCGCTCGATCATGGGATGGGAGGGAAGAAGGCAGCGTCGCGAACCGACAACGTCGGCACGACGAGTGCGCGGTCGAGGTAGTCGTTGCGCATTTCGCACGAGGTCTCGGCGATGAGCGCGCATCCGTGGCATGCGGCACCGTGCAGCCACCGGCCCCCCATTCCCTCGCCTGGAGAATGCTGGGCGCACACGGGATCGTTAGAGCACAAACCTCCCGCACGGAGCGCAACCGCGAGATGGAAGCCGATGTGCCGCGCTTGCGTCACCAAACCACCGAGCGTGCCCTCAGCATCTGAGCTGGCGGTGTACAGCAGCAGTCCGAAACGGCCGTTCTCATAGTCGACATAGACCCGTTCGCGGATGGAGCTGGCTGGGTAGCCGCACCGCATCGCGATCGACTGCACGAGCAGGTGCGAGAGCGTATGCAACAGCACGTAGGGGCCGCCGGGAAACGGCCGCTGAACGTTGCGCCGCCGGGTGAATTCCGTGTGTCCACCAGCCAGCTTGTCGAGCCGCTCGGCGACGGTGCGGCGTGCAAGCCATGCAGCAACCGCCCTGCTGTCGAGCTGGATGAAGATTCCCTCGCCGCGGTTCTCGACAGCGGGGAACCATTGGGGGTCGAGTGCCAGCTCGGCTCGCTGCACATCACTGTCGTATTCACCGTGGATGTCGGGCGTGATCGCATCGAAGCGGGTGAAGCCGATGAGCGCGAGGACTTCGCGCAGCCGATGCAGCTGGACGATAGCTGCGACCGGATCGGTCAGAGAGCCACAGTGCCAGGCGGACTCAGGCAGTCCCCGTGCATGGAAGTCGGGGTCGATTGGCACATCCTCGCCGTATCCCGTGGGCGCGGCCAGCAGTGCGTCGAGTTCGACGAGCTTGACCGGCTGCTCATCGCTGCTGCCATGTTTCAACCGGGCGATGGCGCCGAGGACCTCCTCGTCGCTGTGGCCGGCGAGCTTGATCGCGACCTTTGGTTTCTTCCTTATGAAGGCAAGTTCGGCGCTGTTTTCGACGATCTGCAGGTCATCCCATAGCGATCGCACCGCTTCTTCGAGCTGCGTGCCCTGCTCGGGCAACGAGAGCGCGCTCATCACCTGCGGGAAGTACGCGTTTGCGGCAGTGCGGATGAGCAGCCGGCTCGTAAGGCTGCACTGTTCCTGGCTGCCTGCGCCGAGCCACGGACGCGCACCCCAGCACAAACCGAGCGGCTTCAACTCCAACTCGGCCGCCTCCGCCATGCGCCGCGACTTGCCGCACTGGCAACGCACCACCAAGTCAGCGAGGTCACCGCCGGTGCCGCGTTCGTCGAGCCACAGTTGCTGCTTGCATGCATCCCCTGAGCCGTGGACGAACCAGTGCCAATTCAGGTCTGAGACGTGACCGCGCGGACAGGCCCGGACAAAGCGAGTCGGCACGACCTGGCGTCCGTCGAACTTGCCCTTCTCATCAAGAGACTTCCGGTGCACGAGGCGGCGAGACCGCTCGTTACCGTCGCTTGCCGAGTCCTCCTGGACTAGCATCCACTCCGGGAAACGCCAGACTCCGACGCCAAGAGCTGATTCGCCGGGTGTCGTCGAGGCGGCGGGCGGCGCGTAAAGGCGCGAGCCTGGAACGCTGGTCAATAGGGAGACCTTGCGCGCTAGGCGGGGGTCGGCGATCTCGTCGAGCAGGTCCACGTTCGGCCACGTCTCGAGCCCGCCGACGATCCCTGAGTGTCTCGGCAAGTCGATGAGCGCGCCGGGACCCCAGGTCGTGATTGCCTGGCTGCGGCGGATTTGTGCGTGGGCGCGCGCGCTCATGACTCCTCCGTGAGCCAGTCGCCGCTCAGGTCTTTGAGGAACAAGTTGACGCTTGGCTCGACATCGCGGAGCGAGCGTCCAACACGGAACTTGCGATGGTGCTCAGACTCGAAGTCGGTGTCGAGCACCTCCCGCATCAATGGCTTCGGCTTGTCTAGTTCGTAGCGCTGGTACTGAACGGGGATTCCCTTGGCTGAGTAGTCATCGACCACGTAGATCCACGAGTCGAGGAGGTCAACGATCCTGCTCTGCACGCTGCTTAGGCGCTCTGCACGCTCCTCCTCATCCTCGAAGGGCTGCTGGCGGACTCGCTCGGAGAACAGCCGGATAAGACGTCGCTCGAGCTCCGTACGGACGTCACCGATTCGCTGCGCGCCCAGCGGCGGCGTGAGCTGCGGCGCCATGTGACGGGCGAGCGTGAGGAACGTGCCGGCGAAGCCCCGGTCGAGCGCGCGTGCGGCGAACGGTGTGACGCTGCCGACCTCCACCGATCGGTAGAACGTCTCGTGGAATTGCCGAAACCGCTCGTAATGCGAGCGGTCGCGGGGTTTGTGGATGTTGAGCAGCGTCACGATCAGACCAGGAGCGTCCTTGGTGCGGCCGACACGGCTGGTTGCCTGAATGTATTCGGCGGCGGTCTTCGGCTGGCCCAGCACGCCCATGAGACCAAGCCGGGGAATATCGAGCCCGACGGAGATCATGTTCGTCGCGATTGCGCAGTCGACCCGATCCTTTTGATCGAAGGTCTGGCCGAGGCGGCGCCGCGCATCGGCAACCTTGTTCGTTGGCACGCGCGAGGTCAACTCGACTACTTCGGAGAACGTCCTGCGGTCTTGGAAGAGCCCGCGTTGTTCTCCAATACGGCGGCGCTCACCATAGCCGCGAATCGTGTTGCGGACCTCTTCCTCCAAGATCCGCCGGGCGCCGCCCAGTTCCCGCAGGCTGTTGAAGTACCCGACGATCGTCATGTACGGGTCGGCGGGGTTCTGGGGGTTGTCGTGGCCGTCGGCGTCTCGGTAGGCCCGCTCGGCCGCACCCATCAGTGCCAGCCAGACCTTGCGCATCACCACCTTGGGATTGCGGCCCTGGGCGGCGACACCGACGTAGCGACGCGCCGGAGCGTCGGTGGCGGGCACAGTGCGTGCGAAGAACGAGTCGCGCCGGTCTGGACCCGGCGGCGGGAAGATCTGTGTCAGCGATTGGCCGAACAGCGCTTGGATCTGATCCTGCGCACGTCTCACCGTCGCCGTCGAGGCGATCACCTTCGGCCCGGCCGCATCCTCGTCGAGACCGCGCACGCTTAGCCCGTCGATCGCTGTCTCGTACAGGCCCGCCATTGTTCCGAGCGGACCCGAGATCAGGTGAAGCTCATCCTGGATGATGAGATCCGGGGGCGGCAGCGCCGCGCTGAGAGGCTTGCCCTGCTTGGGCTCCGCTGCGCCGTGGAAGCCGTGGGTGTCATACCTGTCGGCGCCGCCGAGCAGTGCTCCCGAGGTGCCTACCCATGGGAGCGTCGCGAACTTGTCGACGGTAGCGATGAGGAATGCGGGCAGGCGACGGTAGATCGGCTCATCGACAGCAACGATCGGGAGGGGACGATCGCCGATGAAGTCGCAGTCAAGATTTGTGCACACGATCCGCAGCTCACGCGGCTCATCGTCATCAGGCAGCAGCGTGAACGACTCCGGCTTGAAGCGCTCGCCACACCACGGACAATCCTCGAGGGGGATCGGGGACGGCTTGCCGTGAGGATCGGCCTTGAACTGGCGCACTTTGATGCGAGCGCTGTCCTGGCGGCCGTCACCCTTGCGTCCCATCACGTTGGGCGTGGCCGCCTTGCCGACCCACAGGCCGATCTCGAACGGCCACGTGCCGTACCGCTCCGGCGCGTCCCCACGCTCAAGTTCGAGGGCGCATAGGAGACCTGCCGCGCGTGAGAGCTGGTCGAGCGTCAGCAACCGCAGCGTGTACCGCATGATCACGCACACTCCTGCCCCTGCTCTACCGCCATCCGAGGGGTGCCGGATTCGCCGCAACACGATCGCGAACGCGGAAAGCCCCAGGTATGCCTCGGTCTTTCCACCGCCGGTCGGGAAGTACAACAGGTCGACTGTCTCGCGGTGCGGATCACCGGCGTTGGCGACGCTCGGCAGATTGACGAGAATGAACGCAAGCTGGAACGGTCGCCATTTGGCCGCCGTGATCCCTAGCCTGCGGCGTAGCGCGCGGCTCACGGCGCGATTGGCTGCCCGGAAAGCATCAAGCGCGTCCGGGTCCTCTCGAAGCACGGCGATGCCGCGCTCGATCCGATCAGCGGCAACTCCCGCGAGCCGTAGCAACTCCTCGGCCGTCTCGCGTCGGCGAGCAGGTGATAGCGCCGCAGTCTCATCCTGGCGTTGTGCGATCCAGTCCCGGTACTGCCTGACAAGCGGCCGGAGCGCCTCCACAGCCGCGTCGCCATCGTTGAGGTCGCCGAGTTTGTCCATGGCGAGTATCACGTCATTGATGCCGGGTGCCTCGGTGCTCTCGACCTGTGCGGTCGGAATCCACCGGGTGCGAAGCGTCAGGCATCGGCCGTCGTGAAGTTCCCAGTCGGCCGCGATTCCGTGGCCGGTGGCGTACTCGGGGGTATCCGCGTAGTGAAGGTCCGATACCCGGTCGTCCCAATCGTCGGCATATGCGCCGCGCAGATCAGGACGCGGGACGAAGGGGACGTCGCAGCCGACCTCGAGTTCGGGCTGAAAGACGTAGCCGTGATCGGGCCGGTCGCTCACCGGCTTGCGGTTGTTGAGCAAAAACACCGAAACAGAGCGGGTCCCCGGCGGGATCTCCCCATTAAGTTCTCCGCTCGCGACGGCGCGGACTAGCAAGCACAGCTCAAGCCCACCTGATTCGGGGACGGGAATCACAACAGGTAGTTCCGAACGGGGGCCAAAACGGACCTCAAGCTTGCGTTCCCGTGGAATTCGCTGCCACACCGGCACTTTTCGTTGCTTGTCGCTGCTGTCCGCCTCACCGTCCTTCTCTGCGTGCACGTACACGTAATCGCCCCAGCGGACCCGGACCTTGAGCGAAACTGCCTCGGCGGCGACGAGGGTGCTAACCCCGCAAGACGAGGGGAAAAAACCTTTCTTGGCGGAGGAATGCTCTTCCGTGTTCTCCTCTGGCAGCCCCTCACTTTCCGGCACCGCGTCGATATCCTCGTCGGCGTCGTCGTCGGCGCTTTCATTGTCGGGAGCGTCGACCGGAATCAGAAAGCCCGTCAGGTACCAATTCGACGGTCTCACCCAGCCCGGCAGCTTCTCGCGCTCCAGGTCGTGGTCTGGCCAGGGCCCGACGAGGTCGAGCTCGAGCGTCTCGGCGAGCTGGTCGCGCACCTCGAGCGCGCTTGCCGGGGCTGCTGGGGTTTTCGGTTCCATCTACCACAGCACCTCCGTCTGCTCGGACACCGCTACCGGCCGACGTGCACGACGGCCCCGTTTCGCTGCTGCCGCGCCACTCCGCTGGTCCGCCGCCGCCCGCTCTCCGTTGAGTGCAACGAGACGCGCGAGGACCTCGTCGTGAACATCGTCAGGCCACCGGTAACGGTACGGTTTCAGCTTGTTCCCCCACTCCTCATCGTCGATCTCATAGTCGAGAAGGAACTCGCATTCGGTCGGGATGTCATCCCAGCCATATGTGCACAGGGTCGCCTGATCCATCTCCGCGTGCAGTTCGCGCAGCCGTTTAATTCCGGCGTCATGCTCATAAGGGTCATGGAAGCGGTTGTATGTCTCCGTCAGCCCGTCGTCGTTTCCGACCATCAGTGCCGCGCGATGCTCGTAGTACGCCCTGCCAGCAACGTCGAGAGCCGGGGCCGAATTCCAGCCCGTTGGAAACGGGAATGTCTCGAAGCAATCGGATGGCCGGTATCCGATTCGATCCTCCAGCGTGGAGCTTGTGAAGCGAACCCAAATGTCATGCACGCGAGACTGAAGAATTCCGAACGTGGCGAAGTCATCGAATATAAAGACGACGGTGTTTTCGCTGAACACCATCTCCGTTGACAGGAACACAAACGTCACATTTTTACTTGTTCGTGGCACGGCGAGCACGTGTTCGAAGTCGGCGACGGCCGCAAATAGTGCTGGTGTATATCGACCAAATTGCCACCAATGGGCCTTTCTTCTACGGCCGTCTGGGTTGTCCTTTAGCTGCATCCGCTCGGGCTTAACTTTTTCTTCGACGATCGCCATTAGCTCAGGCCAGCGCGCCCGGCACGTCGCCTCGTCTCGTTCGCCGAAGTTGATCACATACCGATGGTGCGCATGTGTCGGACTGTCGTTGACCTCTTCCCCGCCGATGTACGGGAAGATCACCTCGCCGTTCCTAGGGTCCTCCTCGATCAGCCGTCGCCTCTCGGCGAGCGATGTAGCGACACCCTTAGTATCCGTGTCGTCGAAGGTGAACCCCATGCCAAGGACGATGCTCCCCTGGAAGCTCTTGGCAGCGTTGGCGGCGAGGTGCGCTGGGTCTTCGCTGCTTCCGGCGTGGAATAGGTAGGCCGTGATCGTGTCGACCGGATAGCCGTCGAGCAGGCGCTTGTGACCCCACGCACCGTTCACGACATGCACGACGCTGACCACAACCGCTGCACGTCCTGGCCACTTAAGACGCTTACGAGCGTTGTAGATCTCGCCGCCGTGGGTGCAGATCCAGCGCAGTCCGGTTGACCGTGTGTCCCCCTGTCCGATGGTGTTCGTCGCGATGAGTCCGAATATCCCATCTTTTCTCAGCAAGTTGAAGGAGCGCCGATAGAAGTGTGCAACCACGTCGGCATTTCCATGGCTTTCCTCGTGAAGCTCTTTCAGCCAGTCAAGATAGTGCTTTGGATTTGCGCTCTGAGTTGTGTTCTTCCCTCCAAAGGGCGGATTTCCGACGATCGCATCGAATCCGGGGCGCTCGCGTTCGAACACCTCGGGCAGCTCGATCTCCCAATGAAACGGCACCAACGGCGGCTCGGCTTCGCGGAGGTCTTCGAGGAGTCCGCCGAAGCGCTCAGCGTTGCCGTCTTCCAGTGCTTGTGCGAACTTCGACCGCTTGGTCTCCCGCTCGCGGCTCTTCGCCCCCGAGAAGAATGCCGCGATGGCGAGGTCCCCGAACAGGCGTACCTGGGCCAGCTCAAACTGCGCTTCGTCCCAGAGATCGCGCAGCACGAAGTCTGATGTGTCGTCGTCGGCCTCGCGGATCTGGCGACGTAGCTCGGCGGCTCTCGCGATGTGCTGGTCGATACGGATCGCCTCAAAGCCGCGCGCCGTGGATTTCCAGTGAAAGGAGTCGATCTGGCGCCGGGACAGCCCGACGAGCGAATCCCCGTGGTGTAGGGCATGGTCGAGGAAGGTCAACGGATGCTCGCGCGCGAGCGTCGCGAGCCACAGCGACATCTTTGAGAGGTCGACCGCGACCGCATTACGATCGACGCCGTACAGGCAGCGCTGCGCGACGCGTCGCCGCGCAAACGTTACCTCGTCCTCGTCACCCGAGATCGTGGGATGGATGCCGTAGAAGTTCCATCCTTCCACCAGCACGTCGCCGAGTTGCCGGCATGCTTCGACGAGGAACGCGCCTGATCCCATCGCGGGATCGCACACCTTGAGCTCGAGGATCTGCTCAGGGCGCGGCGGATGGCCGCCCTCGCCGCGCAATCTCGCGAGTACTGGTTCAAGTGTCGCGCGGACGATTGGCTCGGTCAGCGACCGCGGGGTGTAGTGCGAGCCGGTTTTGCGGCGCTCTTCGCTTGGCTGGAGCACCATCGCACCGGCAGGCACCATGTCCGGCGTCGCAGCGGTGTCAATCACCGGCGCAAGCGCGGCGTGCAGGTCTGCAACCGTTTTGGCTTCCTTGACCGCGGATGTGAGCTTCGCCGTCAACTTGCGATTGGCGTGGTCAACTAGCCACTTCGCGCGCTTGCTGGGTTCTTCCGCGATCAGTCCCTCGAGGTCGACCGCCGTTGGCGCGCCATAGCGGCTTCCCGCCCTGACCGCCACTGACTGCCCGGTTGCCAGCTCAAGCCGGAAGCCCATCATCGTCTCGTACACAGAGCCGATCTGCTCGACGTCGAGCGCCCGGTACGAGATCCTCTCGCCCCCGAGCACCAGCAGCTTGTCCAGAGCCTGAAAGACGGTCCTGTCAGGTACCAGTGGCGGCTCGATCCGCTGGTTGATCTGCCGAATAGCGGTACCCGCGCGCCCTTCAAGAAACGGGAACCGGTCTGGGGTGAACAGCGCGCCATGACGCGGCGGCATGTGAAGCTGTCCGACACGGGTACCGTCGTGAACCATCCGGAACAGCGTGAGCAGCTGTGGCCAGGCGCCATACCGCTGAGCCATCGTGTCCGGATAGCGGGCATCGTCCTCGCGTAGCCGTTCGTACAGCCCCGCCAGCGAGTAGAAGCGCACGAACGTCTCGTCGCCGGGGAGCATGCCACGCTCCTCGGCGTAGAGCAGGAACACCAGCCGCAGGATCACCGTGAGCAGCGCCCGATAGACATCATCGGGCCCATCGGCAAGAGGCTCGCGCAGCAGTTCCCCGCCCGACGCGTCGCGCGCCGCCTGGAAGCCACGCAAGAGCTCATACAGCGCATGAAGGACCTGCTCGGCGAGCTGCTCGGACACCTCGTTCTGGAAGGTACGGCTGAGGCGAAGAAGCGCAGCTAGACGCTGCGCGCGAGGGAGCGCCAGCAGGCGCGATTCGCTGAGCAGCAGCCGCATCGCGGTGCAGATCGGCCGGCCAGCACTCTGCACCATCTCGGCGATACGGAAGTCGAGCCAGCCTGAGCTCTCTCCGCGTGGAGCGGAGATCAGCCGTAGTGCCCGGCCGTTAAATAGCAGACCGGCTGGCACTCCCGTCTCGCGCAGGAGCCGCTCCATCTGGCTATGAGCAGCGGCGTCGAAAGCGTCACCGATCTCAAGCACGCGAACCAGAAGCTGCCACGGGGACGCCCCATCCTGGGGGTCACGCTCACGGACCGCGAGATCGGGGCGCAGGATCTCGCCGTGCTCAGGCAGAGCCACCTCGAGCTCAGGCGGAATTGGTATTCCATCCGCACCGGCATAGCCTTTCGGGGAGAAACTCCAACCGAGCACACGGCGCGCGAAGACCTCGAAATCGTGGACCACCGGCTCCGGCTCACGTTCGGACCCGAGGGCACGCTCGTCGACGCACTCCGAGAGCAGGCGCTGACCGGCGGCGTCACGGCGGTCGAGGATCGCTCCGCCGCGGACCAGCGCCGGCGCGGAGAAGACGAGGCCGGTCGGCTGCACGAAGCCGAGCCATTCGAGGTGCGCAGCGATGTTGGGGTCCAGGCGAGCTTTCATGGCATCAATTCGTGTCCGGCCATAGGTATACGAGCCCGACCGGCTCGGTGCGCTTCGCTTGGACCTCGTAGAAGTCGGCGATGCGACCGGGTTCTGACTCAAGGTCACGGTCAAACTGCGCTAGCCGCCGATCCCAAGAGCGCATGTTGGTCTCCAGCTCGCGGCGCTCGTTATCGTCGAACCCGAGCGTGAGTTGCTGGAATCCCCCGGTATGGCGGTCGAGTTCCTCACGCACGCGGGCACGTTGCTTCACGAGAGTCTCGTGCAGCAACGCGCTCTCGCGGCGGCCACGCTCGCGGAGCTTTTCGCCCGCTTCGGCAGAAAGTTCTTCCGCGCGGCGCGCGAGCTGAGGAAGAAGCTCAGCAACATCTCGTGCGCTGGATTCCAGCAGTCGGCGCGAAATCGCGTCAGGGAGCTGGTGTGCACCGTGGCTGAGCGAGTTGTCGAGCAGTTCGAGGCTGCGTCGTTGGGCTTCCCGCGCGTAGCTGATGAGCGGACCGTCTCGACGCTCCGGTTCCGTCCAGCGCGCGGCGACTGCGACCAGTTCCTCGTGGAGGCGCTCGGCGCCGCGTCCATACAGCGACATCCGGCCGAGCAGGAGCACGCGGGGGATGGAGTCGGGAACCTGGACCACGCAGGCCCGTGAGATGTCGTCGTAGATGAACCCCTGCGCGCGAAATCGTGCGAGAAGCCGCTGGGCGACGCGTTGCTCGAGGTGCACATGAACGGTCTCGTCGGTGATCACCCCTGCGTCTTCGAACACGATGGGCCGGAGTGGTGCCTCGCGTCGCCAATCGGTCAGCTTCTGCCCGCTGGGCCGCGGCGCGCGCAGCGTATCGAGCGTCGCCGCCCAGCTTGGGTCGCTCGCTGCCCGGCGATCAAGTGACGGAAACCGCCATACCGGCTTCCCCCGTTCATCTGTGGTCTCCTGAAGCGGATCAGCGCCGAGCAGTTCGAGTGAGCATGACAACGCGTTACGAAACGGCCCGGGCTGAAATCCAACCCACGTACGTGAGCGCTCGAGCAAGCTCCGGCAGCGGTCGATCTGGCCGCGCAGCTCCTGCCGACGCTCACGCGCCTGCTCAAGCTCCTCATCGGTGATCCTCTGGCGTTCGGTATCGAGAGCGGCCCGCTCAATCTCCGCTACGAGCATTTGCGCATCCCGGTGCCTGATCCCACGGCTCAGGCGGCGCTCGATCTCATCGTCGATCACCTTCGACAGACTGCCAAGCTCCCGCCTGATCGTCTCGGTCTTGCGCACGAGTATCTCGAGGACCCGATCTTCCGCACGCTGCGGAAGCACGAAGTAGTGGCAGCGCACTTCGTCTGCGGGCTGCAGCTTGCGATCGATCCGTCCGTTGCGCTGTTCGATTCTTCCCGGGTTCCAGGGGAGGTCGAAGTGGAACAGGTCGGAGCAATGGGCCTGGAAGTTGAGGCCCTCACGTGCGGCGTCAGTCGCGATCAGTATTCGCAGGGGATCTTTCGCCGGATCGGTATTGAAGCGACGCTGAATCTCCTTGCGCACCGCCCCGCTCGTTAGACCGGTGATTACCTCGATCCTCTCGCCCGCACGCTCCGTTCCGGCGATTGCCTGCTCAAGAATCGACCGGAGGTAGCGCTTCGTTCCCTCCCGGCTTTCGGTAAAGATGAGCACCCGGCGGTGCCCCCACGCCGCCGGTACTCCGGCTGCCCGTTGGCCGAACGAGGGGAGACCCGGGCATAGGTTCTCGCGTATCCAGTTAATGAGACGCAGCATCTTATGATCCGGCAGGTGGCGTGAGCGCTCGGCGATCTGCTCCATCTCTGCCAGTAGTTCCTGCTCGCGCCGTGAAATGGCGCTATCCGCTTCGGCGCCGGGGAGCACGGACTCGGTTGCCTCGGTGACCGCCTCGAACAAAGCTGCCTCATCTGCATACAGCTCCTCGTCGGTTGACGCTCCGCGCTCATCGTCAGGGCCGGGAGATGCCAGTAGTAGCCGCGCCTCACGCGCCGCCGTAGCTTCCGCCGCCGGGGGGGCGGATCGCCGCTTCCGCTCCAGCGTGCGCTGATGCACCTTGAGACTCTGCGCGAACGCCTCGACCGAAGACAGGAGCCGCTGCTGCAGACCGACAACCAGAAGCCCAGCCGACGCCTGGGTGCGGGTCGAGGTGCCAGAAAAACGCTCCTCGCGTACCGCACGGTACTCATCGAGCAAGCGCGACAGAACAAGCTCGGGCGCATCCGGCGGGAGCCCGTCGATCACCAGACGCACGACCTCACGTCGAGG
>Ga0302326_10020872_pt1 | contig 13453 bp, 12 predicted proteins | sample Palsa_T0_3_FD_202264 | JGI IMG/M metagenome (GOLD analysis project Ga0302326, IMG submission 202264) | Peat permafrost microbial communities from Stordalen Mire near Abisko, Sweden - Palsa_T0_3 | ecosystem: Environmental > Terrestrial > Soil > Palsa > Peat permafrost | place: Sweden: Abisko... | reverse complement strand
TTCCACATCGACGAGCTTGCCGTCTTCGCGGTGGGGCGTGAAGATGAGGTGCGAGGCCATCCAAAGTGCAGGCGGAGCCATGCGCGGATCGGGGGTTGATTCCAGGCGCGCGTAGTGCACTATGCCGTCGGTTCCGATGAGGATATGCACCTGCACGGGCGCGCTGAGGGCATCAGGTTTCACGTCAAAGGGGGCGTCCCGGGGAGGCGATGCGACGATTTCTGTGTATAACGTATGGAACGGGACACGCACGCGAGGTGTGTCGACGTGCTCCATGCCGGAGGCGGGAACGGCGAAGTCCGCGTCAGTGAGCGGAGCGGCTTTGAGAGCGAGCAAGTGCGAGTCGGCTGCGTCTACGCCGTTGATAGCAATTCTTACGTCAACCGGCATGACCTTCTGTTGGAACATGCCCATGGACTTGCGCTCGACCATGAGGTTGCCGTAGTCATAGCTGACCTGGAGAAGGTCCTTGCCGGGAACGAGGCAATAGGTGGGCAGCAATCCGAGCTGCGGGTCGGCGACGTTGCGCAGATCCTTGCCAAGCATGATGCATTCAGGCACGGTACCGGTGATGCCCTCGAGCTTGACGGTCTCAGGCGCGAGGCCGGAAACTTCACCGGAGTGGGGCATGGGGTGCACCATCTGGCGCTCGAGCAGCTCGATCAGGTAGGGCGTTTCAGCCGTACCGGCGGTGTGGAAGCGACCGTCTTTATTGACGATGGTCGTCGCGGTGTAGGACGGGCTGAAGATGGAAATTTTGTATTCGGAAGGGCCGGCCCACCATTCTTCGAGGCTGCCCTGTTCCTTGAGCTTGCCGCCATCGTCATCGATCTGGAAGATGATCTTCATCGTCCAGGGTTTGAGCGAGGGATCGTCAAGCGCGGTGAGCTTGTTCACGCGGTCGAGGCGGGCTTGCAGAGTGGCTTTGTCTTCGGCGTGTGCGGTGGTGGTGCAGAGGAAGGCAGTCAAAAGCAGGAGCGGAAAAAGGGAGCGTCGCATGATGACGTCCATATTAACTCGATTCAGGCACGTTGCGTTAAACTTCTTCCATGCCCGTGCGCGCCGCCGAACCAACCGCCTCCGGCGAAATCCATCTCGGCGACAATCTAGCTCTGCTGAGGGCAATGTCTTCAGAGTGTTGCAACCTTATCTACATTGACCCGCCATTCAATACGAATAAGACGCAACAGCGGAACCGTATAGCGGTTACCAAGAGTGAAAGTGGGACACGGGGTGGGTTTGGGAGCGCGCGGTACAGCGTGAAGAAGGTCGCTTCACCGACATACGCGGACAGCTTCGAGGATTTTTCAGGGTTTATGAGGCCGCGGCTGGAAGAGGCGCATCGCCTGCTGGCGGCGGATGGGTCGTTGTTTCTGCACATCGACTATCGCGAGGCGCACTACATGAAGGTGCTGCTGGATGAGATTTTTGGGCGAGAGAGTTTCACCAATGAGATTATCTGGGCGTATGACTACGGCGGCAAGCCACGCAATCGCTGGCCTGCCAAGCACGACACGATCTTCTGGTATGCGAAGAACCCCGAGAGTTACACGTTCAACTTTGATGCTATCGACCGCGTTCCCTACATGGCCCCCGATCTGGTCGGCCCGGAGAAGGCCGCGCGAGGAAAAATTCCAACTGACGTTTGGTGGATGACTATCGTGCCTACCAACAGCAAGGAAAAGACGGGCTACCCGACGCAGAAGCCGCTCAAGCTGCTCAGCCGCATCATCGCTGTTCATACGCGGCCGGGCGATACGGTCCTGGACTTCTTTGCGGGCAGCGGAACGACAGGCGAAGCGGCGGCTCGCGCGCAGCGGAGGTTCATCCTCATCGACAGCAGCGCAGACGCGGTGAAGGTGATGGCGCAGCGATTGGCATTCGCCGCGCCGCTGAGGTTTGGTTTCTAGTTAGCGCGCTTAGTGGACTCCGCCGAGCAGGTCGACGAGCCTGCGGAAGCCCTCGTTCCACGCCGCAGTGTTTGGTGCGTTGGCATCGGGAGCCTGTCCGGCACGCATAAAGCCGTGGCCGGCGCCGTCGTAGATCTTGGGCTCATACTTTTTACCGGCGGCCTTCATGTCAGTCTCAGCCTGCGGAACGGTCGCTGTCACGCGTGCGTCGTTGCCCGCATAGAAGCCGTAGACTGGCGCGGCGATGTTCTTCATCAAGTCAGCCGTGGGTGGTGTGCCGTAGAAGACGAATGCGGCGCTTAGATCGTGACGGTGGGTCGCGTATAGAAAGGATTTTGAGCCGCCCCAGCAGAATCCAGCGACAAACAATTTGCCGTTGGCCGCAGGCAGCTTCTTGCCGTAGTCGGCCGCGGCATCGAGGTCAGCGGTGACGATGTCGGCATTGAGACCGGAGACGGCGCGGGTGACCTGGTCGGGCGGAAAGGCAGACGTGCCTCCGGGAGACGCGGGGACGAACGGAGCGCCTCTGGGCCCAGCGGGCGTCTGCGCCTGACCGTGATCCATACCCTCCATGCCTGCCATGCCATCCATGGAGACGCGCTCAAGGCCGGGCTTCTGCGCCGGCATGACCATAGCTGAGGCCGGTGGGGCGGGGCCGAATCCGCTGAGCAGATCGGGAGCGATGACGATGTAGCCTGCACCGGCGAGCTCATCGGCCATCTCCTTGAACCAGTCGCTCTCGCCGAAGATCTCATGGATGAGCACGATGACCGGAGCCTTCTGTTTGACCTCGGGATAGACGACGAAGGCCTGGAGCTCGCGGCCGTTGGCCTCTTTGATAGTGACGTACTCGCCGTGGCGCGGGCTCTTGGCCAGCATGGCTTTGGCCCAGTCCTGGGCCGTGCAGGCCTGCGTTGCGATTCCCATCACGCCCACGACCATAGCGGCGCACACAATTCTTCCGAAGTTGCGGCTCAAGCTGTTGCGAATGTCTCTCATGCCAGCGAGTCTACGACTCAGCCACCTTTTCGCGCAACGCAGAATTATCTCTGTTATGTAAAAACGTCGCGGCAACCCGAAATGGTCGCCGCGACGCCTAAGCTAGTCCATGTTTTGATTTAACGGTTACCGCCCAGGAGCGATCCAGCGATGCCGCCAATGGCAGCGCCTGCAGCTGTATTGCTGGTGGCATTGTTGGTCGGCTTGGGCAGATAAGGCTCCAGTGCCGCCGCCATGTTGGCCGGAGGCATGGTCTGCAGCCAGATGCGGCCAGGGCCGGTGAGCAGCGCCAGGAAGATGCCATCGCCGCCGAACATCATGTTCTTGATGCCGGAAATGCGGGTGATCTCGAACTTGGTGGTCGCGGTGAACGCGCCAACATGGCCGGGATGCACTTTGAGCTGTTCGCCGGCGGCTAAGTCGCGCACGACGATTTCGCCGCCCATTTCAAGCCACGCTGTACCCGTGCCGCTGACCTTTTGAAGCAGGAATCCGTCGCCGCCGAAGAGGCCAGCGCCGAGGGACTGCTGGAAGCCAACACCCAGTTCAATCTGGGGTGTACCGGCTACAAATCCGCCGCGCGTAATCATGTATTCATTGCCGGGCGAAACATCAATCTGCATGATGTGGCCGGGCAGTGTAGCTGCGAATGCGACTTCTCCCACCGCGCCCTGCGCCTTGTACTCGGTCATAAAGAGCGATCCGCCGCCGGCCACACGCTTGAGAGCGCCAAAGAACCCACCTCCGCCGCCCATCTGGGTGTGAGTGGTCATGACGATTGGATTGGTCATCCAGCTTAGTTCGCCGGCCTCTGAGATCAGGCTCTCGCCGGGCTGAAGCATCACCTCCAGCACAGGCATAGTGGTCCCAGTGATTTTTGCATCCATTACAAACTTCCTTTCGAGCCAGAAAAAATGTGGTGCGGTATTTTGGACTATCGTACCGCATGGTGGTTACAAAGGGAGCCGACGCGTGGCCCTACACCCATAGCCCTAAACCCTGTACCCTATACCGAGCATGTACAAGCGAGTTCTGCTCAAGCTCTCCGGAGAAGCCCTGGCCGCCGGCCGAGGCTTCGGTGTCGATGCACTATTTATCAATGCTGTAGCCGAGGAGATTGCCGACGTCGCCAAGAGCGGTTGCCAGATTGCCATCGTGGTGGGGGGCGGCAATTTCTTCCGCGGGATTGCCGAGCAGGCCATTGGCATGGACCGCGTGGCTGCCGATCACATGGGCATGCTTTCCACCGTGATTAATGCGATTGCTTTGCAGGACGCGATCGAAAAGACCGGCGTCTTCTGTCGCGTGATGAGCGCGATTGCGATGCATCAGGTTGCGGAGCCTTACATTCGGCGGCGCGCTATTCGCCACCTGGAAAAAGGACGTGTGATTATTTTTGCCGCCGGCACCGGAAACCCGTATTTTTCTACGGACACGGCTGCTTCGTTGCGCGCGATGGAGATTGGGGCTGAGGTGTTGCTGAAGGCCACCAGCGTCGACGGCATCTACACGGCTGACCCGAAGAAGGTTTCCGACGCGGTGAAGTTCGACCAGATTACCTACATGGAAATCATCAAGCTGGGGCTGCAGGTGATGGACACGACGGCGGTCTCTCTGTGCAAGGACAATAACCTGCCGATGATTATTTTCTCGATGCGGGAGCGTGGGAATATTCTACGCGTGGTCAATGGCGAACGGCTAGGATCGCTGGTGACGGCCTAGGGTTTTATCGTGGCAGGGATTGTTTCGGGGCTGCCATCCTCTTCAACCCAGTAGCCGTTGCGCGCTTCCACCACCAGGTTGTTATAGTTCTTCAGCTTGAGCTGGAGGGTGTGAAAGCCCGGCTCCATAGACTGCGGATGGAAGCTCAAGACGTAGCGATTGGGCAGATGGTTGCTGATGGTCAGTAATGATTTTTCCATCGAGCGGACATCTTTTTCGTGGAAGTACTCGCCGCCGGTAAGATTCGCTACTGTCTCCGCCGTATTGCGACGCAGACCATTGGTTGCAGCGAGTGCCGCCATCTTTGCCAGCCGCAGCGGAGGCAACAGCTCTGCAATGCAGTCATAGTTCTGAGTTGCGCGCGATTCGGTCGAATTCGGATCATGAGCAAAGCACCCGTGTTCAGGTCCTGGCTCACTCGAATTCAGCTTTCCAGCTTCTTTCTTGACATCCGCCTTGGTGCTGGAAAATGCGAGGCTATAGACGGTGGTGTTGGTGTCGTCAATCGCGCGCAGAGCATTATCGAGGCTTACATGGCTTCCGTGATCAATGGTCTCGCTGATGAGCACGATCGCGCGTCGGTAGCTGGGCGGCATCTTGCGCAACATATTGATGGAGTAGGCCAATGCATCCAGGATTGCTGCTCCGCGATCGCCGGCATCGAGCCGGTTCAGCGCAGTCCATGCATCGTCGTTCTTGCTGGTGAAGCCCTGCTCCAACTGGGGCTCGCTATCAAAGCTGACCACTGCGACCTTATGCTTCACCGCGCCGAGTACGGCTTCCAGAGTTGGGATCAGCGCGTGCAGCTCATTCAGGTGCAGCGCACCGTCACTGCCGGTTTCCACCAGCACGACCAGAGCCAACGGCTCGCCACCCGCATCGGCTTCCATCGTGAGCGGCTGCTCGACGCCGTTATCAGTGAGGATGAAGTCCTTGGCTGTGAGCGTATAGACCACGGCGCCGGACTTGGTCCTGACCATTGCCGGGACGAGCACCAGGTTCGACCGCACACTGATGGTCGAAGTCTGCGAGGCTTGAGAGCTTGCTGCATCGGCGGTCGATTGCGCGACTGCGCACAATGAGGCGGTGGCGAGAATGGCGGCGGCGAATGCGGCGATCAGTTTCATCCGGCAGTTAGTTACGGGTTAGACGGAGTGGAGGGTGGCTTTGGCTTCCCAGTGGTGAAGTGGTGAAAAACGAATTCCTGGAGGAGATTGCCAACGCCGTCGAAGGCCACGCTCAACAAGCCGTTTTCTATTGTGAGCGAAGCTCCGGTGCGGTCGTTGGCGGGATAGTAGAGATTGGAGGCTGCGCCTGCCGTTAAGTCGCCAAGAACACCGGAGTAGTTCGGCTGCCATTTGCCGTTGTCGCCACGGCAGATGACAGCGGTGGAGAGCGCATAGCCCGCGCGCAACCATACGCTTCCGGTGCCTTTATAGAAGTAGCGAGGGTCCTGGTGAAACAAGGCGGGAAAGACGGCTCCGCCAAAGAAGTTGCCAATAGCTAAATCAGCGTAATTGGCGCCGAAGCGTTTGGCATATCCCATCGCGCCCTCCCCATACTCCACAAAGTGGCCTTGTGCCTGTTCGATGCCGGCGTCACCTGCGACCATTAGGAAGCTTACTGGGTCGATGGCAGTCCGCCATGTCAGCTCAAATTTTTGTTTGGTGGTGAGCGGCGCTGCCTTCCATGTGTAGCTCACGAAGAAGTTCGGCATTATGCCGGCAAGCCGCTGGTGCTCTTCCACGTGAATTTGCTGCTCGGCGAGCTCTTGCTGGGCGCGCGGGCTGACATCCACATTCATGTTGGCGGCAGCGCTCAGCTTGATGGGATCCAGTTGCAGTGTCTGGCTGGGCTGAAGAACGGCGGATGCAGTAGATGTACTGAACCCCTCAGCTTTTACGCTCAGGTCGAAACGCTGGGCCTTAATGCCGGAGAACTGGAAATGTCCATCCTCGTCAGTTGCCGTCACGCTGTCTGTATTGGAATCGCGCAGGTGCAGTCTGACCTTCGCACCGACAATGGCTCTGCCGTCGGCATCGGTCAACGTGCCGGCAAGAGTTGCCGTATCCTGCGGTGCGCTCTGCCGATAAGCTTGCGCCGAGCCTGAATAACAGAAAAGGATGGCAAGCAGCAGAAAGAGCCCACGCGGAAGATGCCAGCGATGTGGGAAAGCGTCACTGCTCAGCCGAGGTGTGCATCTCACCCTCTGAGGATATCCTCTCATCGCACGATGCGCGGGACGCGATACCATAATGTGTTTGCAGTATGGCTGCGTGGGAACCCTGCCAGCGGAGATGACGGACCCGGAATGATCCCCAAGACAATGCAAGCGCTCGTGAAGCCGAAGCCTGCTCCCGGTATGGAAATGCGCGAGATGCCCGTGCCCATGATCGGCCCGGAGGACGTGCTGGTCGCGGTCGAGACTGCATCTGTGTGCGGAACAGACCTGCACATCTTCCATTGGGACGAGTGGGCGCAGGCGAGGATCAAGCCGCCGTATATTCCGGGGCATGAGTTCTGCGGCACGGTTGCCGCGGTGGGAGAGCTTGTAACGGCAGTGAAGGTTGGGGATTTTGTTTCGGCAGAGATGCATGTGGCCTGCGGACATTGCCTGCAATGCCGTAGCGGACAGGCGCACGTTTGCCAGTTCGTGAAGATCCTGGGAGTGGATGCGGACGGCGCATTCGCGCACTACGTGCGCATTCCGGCGACGAACATCTGGAAGCTCGACCCTGCGATTCCGCGCGATTATGGTTCGCTCTTCGATCCGTTTGGAAATGCAGTGCATACGGCGCTCTCTGGCCCGATAGCCGGGCAGACAGTGGCTGTTACGGGATGTGGACCTATCGGTTTGTTTGCAATTGCCGTAGCGAAGGCATGTGGCGCCTCACGCATCTTTGCGATAGAACCCAATGCCCGGCGGCGTGAGACGGCGCGGCAGATGGGAGCGCATGTTCTGCTCGATCCGACGAGTGGAAACGTGGAAACTGAAGTGAAGTCGGCGACCGGCGGAAACGGAGTGGACGTGCTGCTGGAGATGTCCGGCAATGCCAGCGCGATCCGGCAGGGCTTCAGCATTCTTCGCATGGGTGGGCGTGCGTCTCTGCTGGGGATACCGGCGCGGAACGTAGAACTCGACCTCGCCAACTCCGTCATTTTCAAAGGCGCGGTTGTGCACGGCATTAACGGCCGCAAGATGTATGAGACATGGTTCCAGGCAGAAGCGCTGATCCGCGACAGCGGCGTCGACCTTTCGCCGGTGATCACGCACCGCATGCCCCTGGCGCAGTTTGACGAGGCCATGCGGCTGCTGGAGAACGGCGAAGCCGGCAAGATATTGCTGACCGTGAAAGGCGCAGTGTAGCGGCGCGGGTCTGCTCTGGCATAACCCATGGTTTTCGGCGTAGGATGCTGGGCATCGGGAGGTCTCTCTATGACAGAGATCGTCACCTGCGCTCGCTGCCACTGTAAGTTCGAGCGAACCTGCATTGAAGATGAAAATGGCAATGTGATTGAACACACGCTAAAAGCCGTTGTGCAGCACGGTGAGCCGGTGTGCGAGGAATGCGAGCACGAGTTCCTGGCCTGGACCGGATGCATACCGATTGTGTGAGCCGGCGTAAACTGGCCGCATGAGGCTTTCTGCTGTAGTCAACCGGTTTAGTTTGCTTGCATTCCCTGGCTTGGTCGCTTTGCTGGGCATGCTACCCGTTTCTGCGCAGACGCCGTTGCGTGTGTTCCAACTCGATGCCAAGACGTTGGCAGCGCAGCGTGCTCACCCAGATCCAGCGCTGCTCAAGCTGGCTCAGGCCGAGGCAGAAGAGGCGCTCGAGCTTCCGCCCCAGACCATCATCAACAAGACTAAGACTCCGCCCAGCGGCGACATGCACGACTACCTGAGCATGGCGCGCTATTGGTGGCCGAACCCGGACACGCCCAACCATCTGCCCTACGTGCGCCATGACGGGCAAAGCAACCCGGAGATTAACGGCATCAAAGACCATGAAGAACTGACTAGCACGGATGAGTCCGCTCGCGCTCTGGCGCTGGGTTGGTATCTCACCGGCGATGAGCGCTATGGCGAGCATGCGACGGTGCTGTTGCGCAGCTTCTTCCTGGACAAAACTACGGCGATGAACCCGAACCTGGAATATGCGCAGTATGTTGCGGGCGTGAGTACAGGCCGCGACTCGGGCGTGCTGGACGCGCGCAGCCTGGCGATGATCGTGGACGCGATTGGGCTGCTGGCGGGGTCGAAGAGCTGGACAGCGGCGGACCAGGATGGGATGCAGCGATGGTTCACGAAGTACTACACATGGCTGACGACCTCCGCGAATGCGAAACAAGAAGCGAACACGACGAACAACCATGGGTCGTGGTGCGCGGTGCAGCTGGCGGCTGTCGGGATGTTCCTGGGCAAGACGGACGACGTGAAGAAGCTCGCGGAACGAGTGCGCGAGCAGCGGATTCCGTCACAGTTCGATGCGAAGGGGATGCAGAAGTATGAGCTGGTGCGGACTAACTCTTTTTCCTATAGTGCCTTCAACCTGGAAGCCTTGACGATGCTGGCGGAGATTGTGGCTCCGTTGGGCGAGGACTTGTACAAGCCGGTGAAGGCTGGAGCGCCTGGAATCCTGACCGGTATCGATGCTCTGCTGCCGTATGACGCTCAGCATTCATGGCCGCATGAGCAGATTGGCAAGAACATGGAGGGCTCGCTGTGCCCGGCGCTGGTGCGCGCGGCTGCGCACACTCAGGATGCGAAGTATACCGAGGCGCAGAAGCGCTTTGCGTGCAAGCAGACTGCGGTCACGATGCTGGAGGCTGTGAGTTCACGTTGAGGTCTGCTGAAGACTCTGTTAGAGGTCTGTTGAGGACTCTTTAGCGTCAGCTAAGGGCTCTGGACGACAAGATTGTCGGCGAGCCGGAAATGAATTATTGATTCGGCAGGGATATCGATGTCGCGATTACCCGTGGTGCCGGCTAGAAGGGTTCCTGCTCCCGCGCCGGCCGCTCCGCCAATGGCGAGACCAACACCGCCCGTGGCTATGCCGCCAATGAGCATGCCTGCGCCTGTGAATCCGCTGATAAATCCGGCAGAACGCTTGCCTTTGCCCTTTTTGGTGTGAACGTTGTCATGCGTATCCAGAGCATACTCGTTGCCATTGAGGGTCATCGAAGTCAGGCGAAGCTCCAGCACGGAACGGCCCTTGAAGTGACCGCGGCGATGAGAGGCGTCTATGCGACCGCGTACAGGTGTGCCGCGAGGAATGAGGACAATGCCATTACGGCTGACGGGTTCAACGATCTCACCCGAAAAGTGGTCACCTGCAACCGTGTGCTTGACGTTGATGTTCTGGTTGATGCGGATGGCCATTTCCGTGCCTTCCGGAACCGTGAGTTGCAGCGGAGGCGGCGGAGCGCCGTTCAAGGGAGCCACACCAACTGCCTGGGTTGGAGTGCTGACAGCCGGAGTCTGAGTAGCGACTTCTTGTGTTGTGGGAGCTGGGCTTTGCGCGGCCTGCTGCGCGCTCAAGACCGCTTCGTTAACCGGAGAAATCACGGGAGCGGTGGCCGCAGGGTGAGTTCCGGGCGCGGGCGGCGTGGTTGTAGTGGATAACGACATACCGGAATTGGGCGGCGGAATGATCGTGGTCACGGTGTTGCCGTCTTTATCGATGTACTGCAGCTGCTGCGGCGCCTTGGTGGTTGCAGCCTGCGACTGAGCCTGATCGAGCGCCTTTTGCTGAGCGGACTTGCAGCCGACGAGCAGGGCGATGGACATGAGGCTGCCTAAGATGAGCATGCGTAGGGATGTTAGGCGGAACATGTGATGTCTCCAGCCACGCGAATGGAGCGCGTGGACTCTTGCAGAGGAACAACTCTGTGGTTAGTGAGATGCTGAAAGCGCTGCTGGTGTGTGCCGGTAAAGAGGGTTTAGCATCGAAAGCATCATGAATTCTGCGACAACCCCGAGTGAAGTGACAACATCCGAGCGCCCACAACTGGCGCATCTGCGCGCCGTGCTGGACGATTTGCGCGAGCGCGGAACCTACTTCAAACTGCGCGTGCTGGACGATGAGCAAGGTCCACTGTGCCATTACGACGGGCGCGAGGTGATCAACCTTGCAAGCAACAATTACCTGGGGCTGTGCGAGCATCCGAAGCTGGTGGAGGCAGCAATTGCGGCAACGAGGAAGTACGGTGTGGGATCAGGCGCGGTGAGAACGATTGCGGGAACGATGCGTATCCACATGGAGCTGGAAGAGAAGATTGCCGCGTTCAAAGGCGTGGAAGCGTGCGTGGTGTTCCAGTCAGGGTTTGCGGCGAATGCGGGAACGGTTTCGAGCATCCTGGAGAAAGAAGATTTCATCCTGAGCGATGAGCTGAACCACGCAAGCATTATCGACGGAGCGCGGCTTTCGAGGGCGAAGATTAAAGTCTTCCGGCACAAAGATGTTGCGCATTGCGAAGAGCTGCTGAAGGAGATCCAAAACGAGCCGGGAAGAAAGCTGGTGATCACCGACGGCGTGTTTTCGATGGACGGTGACATTGGGCCGGTGGCGGCGCTGTGCGACCTCTGCGACAAATACGGCGCGATCATGATGGTGGACGACGCCCATGCCAGTGGCGTGCTGGGAAGAAACGGGCGCGGCAGCGTCGACCATTTTCATTGCACAGACCGTGTGGATGTGCAGGTAGGGACGCTGTCAAAAGCCATTGGATGTTTGGGCGGCTATGTTTGCGGGAGCCACGATCTGATTGATTATCTGTATCACCGCGCGCGGCCGTTTTTGTTTTCGACGTCGCACCCGCCGAGTGTGGCGGCGAGCTGCATGGCGGCGTTCGACTTGCTGGAGAGTGAGCCCGAAAGAATGGAGCGGCTGTGGTTGAACACGAAATATTTTCAGGAGCAGTTGCGAGTTGCGGGGTTTGATATTGGCGGCAAGTCGACTCCGAAGAGTGAAACGCCAATTACTCCGATTATTCTGGGGGACGGAAGAAAGACGATGGATTACAGCAGGGCGCTGTTTGAGAAGGGCGTGATGGCAACGGGGATTGCGTTCCCGACGGTGCCGGAAGGAAAAGCGCGTATCCGGTGCATTATGACCAGCGAGCACACGCGGAAGCAGATTGACCAGGCAATGGAGACGATGACGACAGTGGCGAAGGGGATGGGATTGGTGTAAGTGATGGTGGACGAGCAGTATTTAACAGACGCTTCGGGGTTCAAGGGGTGGGCGGAGCGCGTGATTGTGGCGCGCTGCGAGGAAGAGGTGTTGGAGACGCTGCGTGAGGCAGTGAAGACCGGGACGCTGGTGACAATTGCAGGAGCCGGGACGGGGCTGGCGGGGTCGCGAGTGCCTCAGGGTGGATGGGTGATTTCGCTGGAGCGGTTCAAGAAGCTGGAGATTGAACGCGGGTTCGCGCGGGTGGGGCCGGGGGTGAGTTTGCTGGAGCTGCGCGATGCAGCGGCGAAAACGGGGCAGTTCTATGCGCCAGACCCGACAGAGATTACGGCGAGCATAGGTGGGACGATTGCGACCAATGCGAGCGGGTCGCGCAGTTATATGTACGGAGCGACGCGGCGGCATGTGCTGGCACTACGCGTGGCGACGATGGATGGCAAGGTGCGATGGTACCGGCGCGGCGAGGCGATCGATTTCGACGTGCCGAAGCTGCGCATGCCGGATGTGAGGAAGACAACAGCCGGGTACAGGCTGGCTCCGGGGATGGACTGGGTGGACCTGTTTTGCGGATCGGAAGGGACGCTGGGCGTGGTGCTGGAAGCGGAGGTCGCGCTGCTGCCGATTCCGAAAGATATTTTTGCGGGAGTGATCTTCTTTGAGGATGATGATGCAGCGCTGAATGCCGTGGTGGCGTGGCGCGATGTAAGCGGGCTGAGAATGCTGGAGTATGCGGATGTGGATGCGCTGGATATGCTGCGCGTGAGGTATCCGGAGATTCCGAAACACGCGAAGGCCGCGCTACTGATGGAGGCCGAGGGCGACGATGTGGAGGGATGGGAGCAGCGACTTACCGAGGCGCGAGCGCTCGTAGATGCAAGCTGGTTTGCGGTGGAGGCGAAGGACCGCGAGAGGTTTCGGGCGTTCCGGCATGCTATGCCCGAACTCATCATTGAGACGATGCGCAAGCGCGGATTCTTGAATATGGGCACGGATTATGCGGTGCCGGTGGCGAGGGAGCGCGAGATGATGGCATACTACCGCGAGCGGTTGTCGAAAGAGATGCCGGGGCGGTCGATGATCTATGGGCACATTGGTGATGCGCACCTGCATGTGAATATGCTGCCGGCGACAGAGGAAGAGGCGAAGAAATCCGCGGAGCTGGTGAAGGAATTTGCGGCGCATGCGGTTTCGCTGGGAGGGACTGTCTCAGCAGAGCATGGGCTGGGCCGAAGGAAGGCGGGGCTGCTGAAGCTGCAATACTCCGAAGAAGAGATTGAGATGATGTGGGCTGTGAAGCGGAGGCTCGACCCGGGGTGGCTGCTAGGCAGGGGGACGCTGTTTGGTGAGGGTGCGCTCTAGATTTTTTGGACGCGGTGGACGTCGCGGACGCCGGGGACTTTGCGGAGGTTCTGCGTCATCTTCGTGAGATGGCGGAGGTCGACGGTTTCGATGACGAAGTCGACGTTGACGATGCCGTCGACGGCGGGCTTGGTATCGAGCGAGCGGATGTTGGTGCCGTCTTCAGAGATGATGGCGGTGAATTCCTTGAGCAGGCCGGCGCGGTCGTCGCAGACGACAGTAAGCTTGACGGGATAGGTGGTGGGTTTGGGCGCGTTGGGTTTGCGGTCG
>Ga0302326_10020871_pt1 | contig 13453 bp, 9 predicted proteins | sample Palsa_T0_3_FD_202264 | JGI IMG/M metagenome (GOLD analysis project Ga0302326, IMG submission 202264) | Peat permafrost microbial communities from Stordalen Mire near Abisko, Sweden - Palsa_T0_3 | ecosystem: Environmental > Terrestrial > Soil > Palsa > Peat permafrost | place: Sweden: Abisko... | reverse complement strand
TGGCTCGTTGCGACCGCGAGCCTAGGCTGGGCCCAATCGGACGCATACCTCGCCGACACGCGCGCCGAGACGCTGCGCTTCGTCCCCCTCGCGGAAGGCGTAGCCGCTCTCTTCGACGTGTGTCCCGGGAACCGCGCCCTCTACGTTCGCACCGACGACGGAGCGCCTCGTTTTCGGCTCTTCGAGGTCGATCCCCATCGGCCGGCACGCGAGCACTGGCGCGAGATCGTTCCCGAGGGACCGGTTGTGCTCGCGGGCCTGCAGATCACCGCGAACGCGCTCGCCCTGCACTACCTCGACAACGTCAGGTCTCTCCTGCGCTTTCGCAGGCACGACGGCACGGTGACGTCGTTCGAAGGGCTTAGCGGTGCGACGCTCTGCGATTGGTCTGCAAGCGAAGATCGCGCCGAGTTGTACGTGCTTTCGGTCGGATATTTCACCGCGCCCGTCGTACAGAAGATCGAGGTGCTGCCGCACTCGGTGACGGCGCAGGTTTGGGCCGCCGTCGACTCGCCGATCGAGGCGTCGCGTTATCGCGTCGAGCAGCACTGGTGCCTCTCGCCGGATGGGACGCGCATTCCGATCGACGTCCTCTCGCGCGCGGAACTGCCGCGCGACGGTACGGCGCCGGCCGTGCTGTACGGGTACGGCGGCTTCAGCGTTTCGCTGCTGCCCTCGTTCTCGCCGACCTTGACCCCGTGGCTCGACGCCGGCGGCGTCTACGCGATCGCCAACTTGCGCGGCGGCGGCGAGTTCGGCGAGGTGTGGCATCACGACGGAATGCGCGAACGTAAGCAAAACGTCTTCGACGATTTCATCGCAGCCGCCGAGTACCTCGGCTCGAGCGGCATCGCGGATCCCGCCCGCGTCGCGATCTACGGCGGCAGCAACGGCGGTCTGCTCGTCGCGGCGGTCGCGACCCAGCGGCCCGAGCTCTTGCGCGCGGTCGTGTGCGCCGTGCCGCTGACCGACATGCTGCGCTTTCACCACTTCTTGATCGCCCGGCTGTGGATCGCGGAGTACGGCGATCCCGACGTTCCGGACGACGCACGGGTCCTGCGCTCGTACTCGCCCTATCATCGCGTTCGGGACGGCGTCCGCTATCCGGCCATGCTGATCCAGACCGCCGAATCCGACAGCCGGGTCGATCCGATGCACGCGCGCAAGTTTGCCGCCCGCGTCCAGACCGCGACGATCGGCGACGCCCCGATCCTGCTGTATGTCGAACCGAACGCGGGCCACGGCGTCGGGAAGCCGCGCAGTAAAGTCGTCGCCGAGCTCGCGGACCGCTGGGCCTTTCTCTTCAGCGAACTCGCCGGACCAGCGTGAGGTTACTGCAACCCTGGCGGGGTATAGCGCTTTGAGAACTCTGGGGTAGCGCGTCGCGCCCCCTCGCCGAGCGCGAGTAGCTTACGGGGCCCAGAAATGATCCATACGAACAACGCCGCGGCACGCGAACATTCGACTCCCGGGAGCGACCGGTTCCACCTCTACCGCGCGCCTGAGCCCGCGTCGGCGGCGGACTTTGCGTACGACGTCCGGCGGGGTCTCTCGGCCGAGCGCAAGCATCTGCCCGCCAAGTACTTCTACGACGACTTGGGATCGGCGCTGTTCGAAGCGATTTGCGAGCTCCCCGAATATTATCTGACCCGCGTCGAGGCGGAGATCCTCGAAGCGAACGCCGCCGAGATGGTCCGCGCTCTGCCGGGACCGATCGAACTCGTCGAGTTCGGCAGCGGGAGCGCGCGCAAGACGCGTCTGCTGATCGGAGCTGCGATCGACGCGCAGGGCGCTCTCGACTATCACCCGATCGACATCTCCGCAAACGCGCTGATCCTCTCCTCGGCGGGTCTCGTGGCGGAGTACCCGAGCCTGACGGTCCGGGCGTTCGCGAGCGACTACGTCGAGGTGCTCGCATCCGCGCGGCTGCGCACCCAGAAGCGCGTCCTCGCGCTGTTTCTCGGATCGAACATCGGCAACTACGATCCGCCCGGGGCCACGCGCCTCTTGCGCGCGATGTCGGCGTCGTTCAAGCCCGGCGACGGGCTGTTGCTCGGCACGGACCTCAAGAAAGATCCCTCGCTGCTCGAGCGGGCGTACAACGATCCGACGGGCGTGACCGCCGCGTTCGACAAGAACGTGCTGGGCCGGATCAACCGCGAGCTCGGCGGTCACTTCGATCTCGATGCGTTCGTGCATTCGGCGCGCTACGATTCGCAGCGCGGCGTCGTCGAGTCGTTTCTCGTCGCCGAGCGTGGCATGCGCGTCGCGATCGACGACGTCGGCATCGCGGTCGGACTGCGGGCTGCGGAGACGATTCACACCGAATCGTCCTACAAATTCGACGCCGCCGACATCGCGCGACTCGCCGCCGAGAGCGGGTTTCGCGTCGAACGGATGTGGACCGACAGCGGCGCGCGCTTCGCGGTCTCGTTGCTCGTCATACTATAATCGCAGGCATGGTGAAGATCGGCATCACGTGTTCGGAAGCGAGCGACGATTCGGGCGGCGCGCATCCGGACGTCCGGCCCTACGTCGACGCGGTACGGCATGCCGGCGCCGAGCCCGTGCTGCTCTCGAGTCAAAGCGCAATTGCGGACGCGCTCGCGTCGGCCGGCGGGTTCGTCCTGAGCGGCGGGGTCGACGTCGACCCGGCGCGCTACGGCGGCCGGCGCGAACACGCGCGTTCGCAAGCCGGGAAGTACCGCGCCGACCGCGATGAGTTCGAGATCGCCCTCGTGCGCGCGACGCGCGAGCGAGGGATCCCGACGTTATGCGTCTGTCGCGGAATACAAGTGATGAACGTCGCGTTCGGCGGCACGCTGATCGAAGACGTGCACGAAGAGTTCGGCGAGCGCTACACGATCCACCATCGGCAAACCTACGAGGACGGGCTCGATCGCGCGGACTACGCGCCCGGCCACGACGTGACGCTGGCGGCCGGGAGCGCGATCGCGCGCATCTGCGGCACGCAGACGTTTCGCACGAACTCGATGCACCACCAAGCGCTGCGGGTGCTCGGTGACGGTCTGGTCGCGGTCGGGCACACGCACGACGCGGTCATCGAAGCGGTCGACGCAACCTTCGATCATCCGTTCTTTGCCGCGGTCCAGTGGCACCCGGAGGAACTCGACGACGGGCCGAGCCGGCGGCTCTTCGCGGGGCTCGTCGCCGCAGCGCGGTGAGCGCCGTCACGCTTCCGACGCCGAGCGCTGAGGTGCGGCGCACACTGCTTACAAAAGTATAAACTGGCCCAAGCCACCCCCCGACAATTGTAGAGAATGAAATCGGGACGGAAGGCAAGCTCAGTCGTGAGGACGTACCGCGCCGCCGCGATGACCGCGGCGACCGCCTTCGTGGTGGTTCCCGCTCTCGTGCTGATCGCGCATCTGCCGGCCGACGTCGCCGCCCCGGTTGCGAGCGTCGTCGGTTTCATCGTCGTGATGGCGTGGGCGTTCGACTTCGGAGTCTACGGCGGCTTGTTTGCGCCGCTCGGCATTTTTCTCTACTACGTGTGCTTCGTGTATTTCTTCGGCACGTGGCTGGTAACGGTGCCCGAGGCGTTCGGCATGCTTGCCGTCGAGCTCGTTGCCGGCGTTGCGATCGGAAAACTGCGCGTGCTCGCACGCGGTTTGCGGCGCGGCGAACGGCGCTTCCGTGCGCTCACGTCAGACCTGAGCGATATCGTGCTCGTCGTCAATCGCCACGGCGCGGCAACGTACGCGAGCGAATCGTTCAAGAAGCTGCTCGGGTACGAACCGGCGCAGCTGCTCGGCTTCGGGTACCGCCGCATGCTTGCTTCAAAGGACGAAGCGATGCTGCGCGCGAGCCTCGCGCACGCGACGGCCAGCGGCGTCTCCGAGCGCTTCGAGCTGCCCCTGCTCTCGGGTGAGGGCACCTCGCACGTCTTCGACGTCTGCGCAACGAATTATCTGGGCGATCGTGCGGTCGGCGGGATCGTGTTCAGCGGCCGCGACATCAGCTCGCGCAAACGCGCCGAAGCGCTCCTGCGGACGCAAGCGCTCCACGACGCGTTGACCGGTCTGCCGAATCGTTCGCACTTCCTCGCGTGCCTCGAGCAAGAGATCGGCCAGATCGCCGCGACCCGCTCGGTCGCGGTGATGTTCGTCGACCTCAACGGATTTAAAGAGATCAACGATACCTACGGTCACGACGCGGGCGATGGATTTCTGCGCGAGATCGCGCGTCGGATAGAGCACAGCGTCGGTACGCTCGGCATCGCCGCGCGCCTCGGCGGCGACGAATTTGCCGTGCTGCTGCCGGGCTCCACCTGTAAGGACGCAACGTTCGTCGCCAGGCGCATCGTCAAGGCGATCGGCCGGCCGATGGAGATCGCGGGCCAGCTGCGCAGCGTCGGCGCGAGCGTCGGCGTCGCTGCGACCTCGCAACCGGTCGATTCGACGACGTTGCTGCGCCGCGCGGATGGACTGATGTACGCGGCCAAGCGCAGTCAGAGCGGGATCGTGTCCGACGACACGGCCGGGCGACTGAGCGAGGTCGGCTAGAGTTCCTGTTCGGTCGGCCGGACGAGGACTTCGTTGATCGCGACGTAGCGTGCGCGGGTGACGACGAAGGCGATCACGTCTGCGATATCCTCGGACTGCAGCTTCTCCATGTTCCCGAGCCGCGCGGAGATGAACCCCTGGATCTCCGGACGGTTGTGACCGATGAGCTCGGTTTCGACCGCACCCGGTTCGACGAGGCTGACGCGGACGTGCGACTTCGTGACCTCTTGCCGGAGCGACTCGCTAAACGCGTTCACCGCCCACTTCGTCGCGTTGTACGCGCCGCTTCCGTTACGCGCGAGACGGCCGGCGACCGAGCTGATATTCACGATGTCGGCGACCCGTCGCGGCTCGCTCTTCGCCGCGTCGAGCAGGTGCGGGAGCGCCGCGTGCGTGCAGTGCATCAACGCCGCGACGTTGAGGCTGAGCATCTGGTCCCATTCCTCGACGGGCGCGCCGACGATCGGACCCAGGAGCATCACTCCCGCATTGTTGACCAGCGTGTCGAGCCGCCCAAACGCGGCGACGGTTTCTGCAACGGCGTCGCTCGCTTTCGCGGGATCGGTGATGTCGGCTTCGATGACGAGCGGCGTGACCTCGAGTTCGCGCAGATCCACGGCGAGTGCGTCGAGCCGGTCGCGCCGGCGCGCTACGATCGCGACGTTTGCGCCTTGCGCCGCGAGCGCGCGCGCGGTCGCCGCGCCGATTCCCGAGCTGGCTCCGGTCACGAGCGCCGCGGTGCCTTTGAGTACGTTTCCCATCGACCCGCAGTATTCGCCGTGCGCGTGCTAACCCTGCGCGCGCCGCGAAGCGAAGCGTTCCAGCCCGCGCAAGGTTGCGTCGGCCGCGATCGCGAGCGCGGCGGCCGCAATGCTGCCCGCCACGATGCGGCCGGGATCGTCGTTGTCGAGCCCCGCGAAGAGGATCGTGCCGAGGCCCCCCGCGTCGATTTTGCCCGCGAGCGTCGCGATCGAAATCGTGGCGACGGCCGCGAGCCGCAGGCCGCCGATCACGACGGGGAGGGCCTGGGGCAACTCGACGCGATAGAGCGATTGCCACGGCGTCATTCCCAGCCCAAGGGCCGCCTCGCGCATCGCTTCCGGCACGCCGCGCAGACCGACGACGATGCTGCGCACGAGGATGAGTTGTGCGTAAGCGACCAGCGCGATTTCCGTCGTGATCAAGCCTAAACCGAACACCGGAATCAGCAGCGCGAAGACGGCCAAGCTCGGCAGCGTGTAGATGATGCCGAGGAACGCGAGCAGCGGACCGCGGACGCGTGCGTTGCGCGCGCCCAGCACGCCGAGCGGTAAGGCGATCGCGAACGCGATCGCGAGCGCGAGCGCCGTGATCTCGAGGTGCTGAACCAGGCGCAGCCCAAGCTCCGCGGGGTGACGCAGCGCGTACGTCACGTCTGCTCCGCGGCGATCGCGCGCCGCACATCGTCGAATCCGAGCGTCCCGTGCGTTCCACCGTCGTCGACGGACAAGCGATCCGCGCCTTCGAGAAACAGCGTGAGCGCATCGCGCAAGGTGCAGCCGGCTTCGATGCTGCCCTGCGTGGCGACCGGTACGTCGCTACGGGTCATCGCGTCGCGGACGCTGATCAGCGCCAGCCGCCGCACGGCGTCCTTCGCGTTCATCAGATCTTCGACGTACGGCGTGGCCGGCTTGGCGAGCACGTGCAGCGGCGTGCCGGCTTGCACGATGCGGCCCGAGTTCATGACGACGATGCGGTCGGCCAAACGCAAGGCCTCGTCGACGTCGTGGGTGACGAACAAGATCGTCGTGCCGAGCGCGCGGTGGATGCGCAGCGTTTCGTCCTGCAGCGCCGTCCGCACGATGGCATCGACCGCACCGAAGGGCTCGTCCATCAACAGAAGGTGCGGCTCCGCGGCGAGCGCCCGGGCGACCCCGACGCGCTGCTGTTCGCCGCCGGAAAGCTCGCGCGGCAACCGGCTGCGGTAGCGCTGCGGTTCGAGCCGCACGAGCGCGAGCAGTTCGTCGACGCGTGCCGCGATGCGTGCGCTCGTCCAGCCGAGCAGTTCGGGGACGATGCCGATGTTGCGTCCGATCGTCATGTGCGGAAAGAGTCCGACGGCTTGGATCACGTAGCCGATGCTGCGGCGCAGCGCCTCCGGCGCTTCACTCGTCACGTCGCATCCGGCGACCTCGATCGTGCCGGAATCGGGCGTGACGAGACGGTTGATCGTGCGCAAGAGCGTGCTCTTACCGCAACCCGACGGGCCGAGTAGCACGATGAATTCACCGGCCGCGACGTCGAGCGAAACGTCGTCGACCGCGCGGCGATCGGAACCCGGGTAGGTGACGACGACGCCCCGGATGCCGACGGGCGCGCCTGCCGTCACGCGAGGCCGTGTTGCGTCAGAAACGCGCGCGCGACGTCGGCGGGATCTTTCTTATCACCGTCGACCTGCGCGTTGAGCCCGCGCATCGTCGCATCGTCGAGCAGCGGCGCGAGCTTGTTGAGATAGCCCGCGATTTCGGGGTGGGCGTGGAGCGCGGCGTCGCGCACGACCGGCGCCGCCTGATAGCTCGGCCAAAAGTGTTTGTCGTCGACGAAGACGTAGAGCTTGTCGACTTGGATCTGCCCGTCGGTGCCGAAGGCGACGACGACGTCGACTTGTCCGAGTTCGAGGGCCTTGTACTTCAAGCCGATGTCGAAGAGCTTGACGTCCTTGAACTGGAAGCCGCCGTACGCTTTTTGCAAGCCCGGCAGCGCATCTTCGCGCTTGGTGAATTCCGGAATCGCGCCGAGCCGCAGCTGCGGCGCGGCTTTCGAAAGGTCGCTGAGCGTCGTGAGACCGTAGCGTTGCCGGATAGCCTGCGTGGTCGCGAGCGCTTGCGTGTCGTTGAACGGCGCGGCGGCCAACCACGTGAGACCGTAGCGCGCTTCATATTCGCGCTTGACCGTTTCGTAATTCGCGGCCGCGTCTTTGCTCGGCTTTTCCTTTAGCTCCGTGATGAGCGCCGTCCCGGTATATTCGGGATACAGGTCGATGTCGCCGCGCTGCAGTGCCTCCATCGCGACTTGCGTTCCGCCGAGATCGAGTTTGCGCGTTACCGCGATGCCGTTCTTCTCGAGGATTTGCGCGTACAGTTCGCCCAGAATCGATTCCTCGGTAAAATCCTTTGACCCGATGGCGACGGCATTCGGGTTGGATTGACCCGCGCACGCGGTAAGCGCGAGCGCCGTGCCGGCGCGAAGAAAGTTCGAGCGTCTCATGCCGCGCGATTGGCGAGCTGCCGTTCGACGCCTCCGAGCAGCCACTGCGTCGCAAGCGCGAGCACCGCAACCGAGATCGCACCTTCGAGCAGCTGCGGACGGTCGTTTTCGGCCAGCCCGTTGACGATGTATTCGCCCAGGCCCCCGCCGCCGATGAACGCGGCGAGGGTCGCACTCGCGACGACCTCGACGGCGGCCGTCCGAATTCCCGAGAAGACGACCGGCAGCGCGAGCGGCCAGGCCACCCGCGCGCCGGCTTGGTTGCGCGTCATCCCGAGCCCCCGGGCCGCGTCGCGCACGCTTTCGGGCACGCCGCGCAAGCCGATGTCCGTGCTCAGGACGATCGGGGGAATCGCGAGTAGCGTCAAGGCCACGAGCGCCGGCCAGAAACCGATGCCCACGAGCGGCAGCATGATCGCCAGCACCGCGAGGCTCGGGACGACGCGGACGATATAAATTGCGCCGAGCGAGGGCGCGCGCAACCGGGCGCTTCCGGCAATCGCGGACCCGAGCGGTACGCCGAGCAGCAACGCCGCGGCGAGAGCCGATGCGGCGAGCGCGAGGTGGTCGCGAACGTGGATGGCGAGATCGAGCATAAGATACGGTTAACGTGGAGTTTCGCCGGACGGCGGCGAACCGGCCCCTTCCATGATTGTGAACCCCGAACCGCTCTTGCCTGCCGCGGAACGCACCGAAGACGCCGTGCTGCCCCCGGCGCTGGACGACCCGTCGCTTTACTTCAGCCGCGAACTTTCGTGGCTGGAATTCAACGATCGGGTGCTCGAGGAAGCGATCGACCCACGCAATCCGCTGCTCGAACGCCTCAAGTTCGTCGCGATCTACACGACCAATCTCGACGAGTACTTCATGATTCGCGTCGCGGCGCTCAAACAGCAGATCGCGGCCGAGGTCCATCGGCGCTCGAACGACGGGCGCCTTCCCGAGGAGCAACTCGCCGCAGTCTCCGAACGCCTGCGCGTATCGCTGGCGCGCTTCACGGAGCTCCTGCGCGGCGAGCTCTTTCCGGCGCTGGCGGACGAAGGCATCGAGATCCGGCGTTACGACGACCTCGCTCCCGCCGACCGGGCCGCGCTCAAGACGTTCTTCGACGCGCGCGTCTTCCCGGTGCTCACGCCGCTCGCCGTCGATCAGGGCCATCCGTTTCCGTACATCTCGAACCTCTCGCTCTCGCTCGGCGTCGAACTCAACGAGCAGACGCCGGACGGACCGCTGCTCTGCTTCGCACGCGTCAAGGTGCCCCCGAGCCTTCCGCGGCTCATTCCGATCGATGCGCCGGAGGGCCGCAAGCACTTCGTCGCGCTCGAAGACGTGATCGCACACAATCTCGACTCGCTTTTTCCCGGCATGGACGTACGGGCGGCGTATTGCTTCCGGGTTACGCGCGACGCCGACCTCGACTTGCAAGAAGACGAAGCCGACGACTTGCTGCGCGCGATCGAATCGGAACTGCGCAAGCGCCGTTTCGGCGAGCCGGTGCGCCTCGAAGTCGAAGCGGGCATGCCCGAGCACTTACGCGAGATGCTGCTCGACGCGCTATCGCTCGGGAAGGTCGATCTCTACGCGATCGACGGTACGCTCGGTACGTCGGACTTGTGGTCGATCGTTAACCTCGATCGCCCGGAACTGCACGATCCGCCGTTCACGCCCGCAATTCCCAAGCGCCTCGTCGGCGAACCCGACATCTTCGCCGCGATCCGCGAAGGCGACATCCTGCTGCACCACCCCTACGAGTCGTTCGATCCGGTCGTGCAATTTCTCAAGGCCGCGTCGGCCGATCCAGACGTGCTTGCGATCAAGCAGACGCTCTACCGCACCTCGGGGAATTCGCCGATCGTGGCGGCGCTGGTCGAGGCGGCCGAAAACGGCAAGCAAGTTGCCGCGTTAATCGAACTGAAAGCGCGCTTCGATGAAGAGAACAACATCCATTGGGCGCGCAACCTAGAGCGCGTCGGCGCCCACGTCGTGTACGGTTTTCCCGGCATGAAAGTACACGCGAAAGTCATTCTCGTCGTGCGCAACGAGCCCGAGGGGATCCGGCGCTACGTGCACTTCGGCACCGGAAACTACAACGATAAGACGGCAAAAATTTACACGGACCTATCGCTCTTTACGTGCCGCCCCGAACTCGGCGAGGACGTCACGCACCTCTTCAACCGGCTGACCGGTTTCTCGAAAACGACAAAGTACGGCAAGCTCCTCGTGGCGCCGACCACGATGCGCGCCGGGTTCGTCGGATTGATCGAGCGCGAGGCCGAGCACGCGCGCGCCGGCCGCCCGAGCGGCATCGTGGCAAAGCTCAACGCGATCAGCGATGCGCGCATGGTGCAGTCGCTGTATGCGGCCTCGCAGGCGGGCGTCCCGATCGAGCTGATCGTGCGCGGAATGTGCGAGCTGCGCCCGGGGATCCCGGGCGTGAGCGAAACGATCCGCGTGCGCAGCATCGTGGGGCGGTTCCTCGAGCATTCGCGCATCTTCTGTTTCACCAACGGCGGCGACCGCGAAGTGTATATCGGCAGCGCGGACTGGATGGGCCGCAACCTTGACCGGCGTGTCGAGACCATCGTGCCGGTGCTCGACCCCGTCCTGCGCGAAACGATTTGCACGGGGGTGCTCGACGTTCTCGAGCGCGACAACTGCAAGACCCGCTGGCTTCGCTCCGACGGGACATACGTGCGCCGGGTCGTGAAGGAGGGGGAACCTATATTTTGCGCGCAGACGGCGCTCTTGGAGTTTGCAAAATCCCCCTAAGGCCCTACACTTAAGTCGTCCTTAACTTCGCCTCCATATAGTAAGACGCGGCCCGAACGGGCCACCCTCTAGAAGGAGCACGTATGAACATTGTCTATCGTGCCGCTTGCCTTTTCATTGCGCTCGTATTCACTGCCGGACCCGTCAGCGCGGCGGCAACGGGTACGACGCAACGACTCGCAGCGGTGCCGGTTCCAACCGAGACCGTTTCGATTAGCGGCACGATCACCAGCGCCGACCTCGCCGCTATCCAGGGCGTCACCGTCACGGCGAACGGCCCGACGACGGCGACGACCGTCAGCAACTCCACCGGCTACTATATTCTGAACCTGGAGCCGGGCATCTACAATCTGACGGCGACCAAACCCGGATATAACGGCGCATCCGTCACGGACTATCCCGTCGTCGCCGGAACCAACGTCACGCTCAACGTTACGCTGACCGGAGCGACGCTCACGTCGCTCAAGACGATCGGGCGCGTCGGCGTTTCGAGCGGTCGCAGCGGCTTCAATACCTCGGCCGCGTCGGTTCAAACGATCAGCCAGGACACGTTTACCGACCAAGGGTCGCAACAGCTCCAGCACGTCCTCGATGAGACGCCCGGTATCGTGATCGACCACCCCGGCACGAGCGCGAACAACGCGGCGCCGGGCGCCATCACGTTCCCGAGCATCCGCGGCGGCCTCGGTTTCGAGACCGCTTCGTTGATCGACGGTCACCCCGTTTCGGTACAGACGTTCGGCGACTACGTCACGACCTTCCTCAACTCGTACGTCCTCCAAGACGTCGAGGTCATCAAGGGACCCGGCGCCGCGGCTCCGGAGACGTACTACGCAATCAACGGAACCGTGAACTTCCGCACGCTCGATCCGACGCCGACGTTGACCGCCCAAGTCGACCAGGGCGTCGATAGCTACAGCGGCGTCTTTTCGAACTACCGGATCTCGGGCCCCATTCCCGGCATAAACAACAAGCTTTCGCTCGTGCTCGACTACGCCATCGACGGGACGCCCGGCCCGCTGAAAGACTCACACGGTCTGATCACGCTGCCGAGCGGCACGATCGCGCCGAACGGCTACCCGTACGGTTTCTCCGACAACGCGAACTCCAATCCGCAGTACATCAACAACCCATTCTCGTCGACGGCAAGCCTGGTCGCGTGCTGCGCGATCGTCAACCAGAACTACAACGGCAAGACCGAGCTTGCAAAGCTGCGTTACAAGTTTTCGAGCGCGACCGTCGCGACCGTTAGCTTTCTCGGAAGCCAGACGTATACCGACCAAAACGGCAACCACGTGTACGGTATCTCGACCTTGTTCGAGCCCGGCTCGACGTATAACGGTAATTTAACGCCGGGCGCCGTGACGACGTATCAGAACATCTTTCTCCCCAACGACGAGTACGAGATCAACAACGAACCGATCTTCCAAGGAGAGATCCGTTCGACGCTTCACAACGACACGATCCTCGCGCGTTATTACACCGCCTCGATCAATCGTCTGCAGTACAACACGCTGCCGGCCGAAGACTCGCCGCTCGACCCGACGCTCGATCTCTTCGGGACCGTGACCACGACGTGCCCCACCGGTTATAAGTCGAGCGGCGGCATGTGCGTCCCGACCGGGAGCACCGGAACGCCGTTCCCCAATTCGTTCACGTACAACGGCCAGCCGGTTACGGTATCGCTCAACGGCCAATACTTCCGCGAGACCGAGGAAGACAAGCTGCACGGCGGCTCGTTCGAATACGATCACTACCTGGGCAACAGCAGCAACGTTCTTTCGTTCGACTTCAACCAGAGCAACGCGACCACCAACTCGTATGAGTGCGAGCCCGATTGCTTCCCGCTCGTCGAGGCCGGCTCGTCGCAGCGCCTCTCGACCTACCTCATCCGCGCGATCTTCAACCCGACCGACAAGCTCAATCTGACGCTGTCGAACTACTACGACGACTATGACGAGCACTACACGACCGGCAACGGTTTCACGACGCAAACGTACGGCCAATACGACGGCCGGCTCGGAATCGATTATCGGGCCACCCGCGACCTGTCGCTGCGGGCCTCGACCGGCTCCGCGCTCGCGCCGCCGTACCTCGCGCTCCTCGATTCGACGCCGGTCACGTCGTACAAGATCGATTCGAGCGGAACGTTTGCGACCGCGACTCACAACGTCGGCAACGTCAAGGCCGAAACGGCGTTCGGCTACGATCTCGGCGCCGACTTCCGGCTTCCGGGTGACGGGCTGACGGTCGTAACGAGCGACCTGTACCTCAACAACGTCAAGAACCAGTTCGTCTCGGGCGAGCTCCTCTCGCAAGGGGCGACGCCGATGTGCGTCAGCGGAACGACGGGACACCCGGTCGTGGGCGCAACCTGCCCGAGCGGCGATACGCTCATGACGTTGCCGTTGTTCTTCTCGTCTGGCGCGAACGTCGACAACGCACGTTACGAAGGCGTCGAACTCGGCATCAACCGCGACCCGCGGGTCGGCCTCGGGTTTACCGTACAAGGCGCGCTGATCCGCGCGTATCCGTACGATATCTCCCCGTGCCTCTACAGCAACGTCTTCACCAAGGGCGTTCAAGACTGCAGTGCAAAAACGACGAACCTAGGGATCATCGACGGCCCGAACTTCTTTGGAAGCGGGTCCAGCGGTTCCAACGGCGACTCAAAGAACGGCGCCGGCAGCAACTTCAACTCGGTCAACAATCACTCGATCCCCTACTCGCAGGGCTATGGATCGATCCACTTCCGCACGCCCAAGGGCGGACTGATCGAGTTCGGCGAGACCTACTACGGCCCGAACAACTCGTACGAACAGCCCGCGTTCCTCGTGGCCGACGGCAGCGTGCGCTTCCCGTTCGGCGACGGCAGCTACACCGTTCAGATCTCCGGTTACAACCTGTTCAAC
>Ga0302326_10020870_pt1 | contig 13453 bp, 9 predicted proteins | sample Palsa_T0_3_FD_202264 | JGI IMG/M metagenome (GOLD analysis project Ga0302326, IMG submission 202264) | Peat permafrost microbial communities from Stordalen Mire near Abisko, Sweden - Palsa_T0_3 | ecosystem: Environmental > Terrestrial > Soil > Palsa > Peat permafrost | place: Sweden: Abisko... | reverse complement strand
AGCCGATCACCGAGTTCATTATTTCGGTGTCGAAGTGGTCGGACGGAACGGCTGTGCCCACGGATTAGCACGCAGAGGCCTCATCGCGCGTAAACCGGATACGGCAAGCTCAGTCGTCACACGCGGGGCGACAAGGGCGCCGCAGAAGGCGCGGCGGAGGTAGCAGCCGAGGAAGCATCGGCTGCGTGAGAAACGAGGAAGCCCGCTCTTTGTCGGAGCCCTTCGTTGCGCTCAGGATAAACTAAAGCTCCGACCCCCTGAAAACTCTCAACCCCAACCGGTCCGGCATACACTGACGGCGCTAGGCGGCGCGCTCGACTTGGACTGCTGTGCCGTAAACCAGGACCTCGGTGACGCCTTGCATCAACTCGTTTGAATCGTAGCGCACGCCGATGACGGCATTCGCGCCGTGAGAGCTGGCGTGTTGCATCATCAATTCCAGCGCTTGCTCTCGCGTGGTCTCGCACATTTCCTCGAAAAGAGTGATGTTGCCGCCCACGAGCGTTTCCAGCGAAGCGCCGATGGTCCCGAGTATGCTGCGCGAGCGCACGGTGATTCCGCGCACCAGTCCTATGTTCCGCACCACGCGGTATCCCGGCAGCTCGAACGCCGTGGTAATCATGTTTTCGTTAACGCTTACGTCCATTGTTCCCCCTTTGTCCTCCGCGTCCTTACCAGCTCGCAGAATCTTACCTGCGCATCCCGCGCTAGCCAATCATCGTTCGTGGATGGTTACGCGTTTGCGTAACCCTCCATATTTCCCACTTGTTCCAAGGCCATTGGACGGGCGGAAGTTTATTGACCAGTTACGGCTGATGGTCTAGCCTCTCCGGGTGCGCGCCACCTCGCTTCTAACGCTGGTTCAAAATCGTCTCGCCTTGCTAGTGGTTTTGACGTCAATTTGCGCACTTCCCGTTGCAGCACAAGAGTCCGCAGCCCTTAGCGGAGACGAAATCGTTAAAGCTGGTGAAGACTTCAACTTCACAATAACACTGGATCGAGCTCCTAACTTCGATGGAGGCGCTGTGGAGATCGACTTCACTGACCCTGATAACAGGTCGTCCGGCATGGCCATTGTCGTGAAGTCTGGTCAAGGCGCAGCTCACGGCACGTTCCACATACCCGCTTCTGCAGTCGGCGGCAAATGGCATGTAAAAGCGACGGGTTTCCATGACGGCTACAAGGTAGTTAGGTTCAAGCAGGCGGCCGAGCTGACATTCCAAGTGATACCTACACCAGGTTTGATTTACCCGACGAGCGCCCAGGTAACGGTCAACCCATCCCAGCAGCAGTTTCTACGCAAGCAGGCGTTGCGCCTCCAGGATCAACTCCAAACCCTGAAGGCCGCCATCGTTGCTGAGCATAGTGAAGGTCGAATTCAAACTGTGCTTCGTGGTGGAGTGATGGAAGCGCTGAAGTCTCTGGATTCAACGGAGACTCAATTCCGACAGCTCGAAACCGGCAATCCTAAGTCGGAGGCTGCCAAGGTATTCTTCGATGATCTCCGTGTTAGTTATCAGGACATACTTAGCCAATTAAATAAACATCAACTGCACTCTCAATCATCCGGCGCGATTGTGGTTGTCTCTGTAGTAAGGCCCTCTGGGGCGAATCAAGCCGCGGACTACCCAATCGCTGCTAAGGCTACGTTTCGGACGTTCGAGCAAAATGAACTGGCTTACAACACTGTCGCAGACGCGCAATCGCTAATCTTTGATCTCGGCGTAACTAGCAATCCGAGCGGTGCCGTAGTCTCCTATCGCAAAAGGGGCGATCCATATCGCCAGAATCCCGACCCTACAAATACAGTAATTTCGGCGCTTCCATACGCTATCTGGACGATACAATTCCAGAAAGCAGGCTACAAAACCATTGAAAGAGAACATGACCCCTTTACGGCGCCCAACCATGTGATCAACGTCGAACTTGAAAAATGAGCCCAGCGGCCGAGCTATTTCTATCGCGAACATGTAGCAACACACCGAAACTTGCGAGGGCAATCAAGGCAAGCATTGATCCTAGATATGAAAACAAGAGTGTCGACCTCGCGACGTAAATTGACGTTGTCGTCCAGAGCCTCATTATTTCTTCGTCATCCGTTCCGCGATATCTCAACATATCCCAATCGTTATCAGCTTTGAATGTTGTGTTAGCAAAATTCGTTCTCGTATATCCGACGCTTACATTCACCTCTCCATGAGTGCTTGGAACCGGGATGCTTCGCACGAAGCGCATGTGCAACCCAAAGTAAAAACAAAAAAAGATGACCGCCAAAAGAAAACACGCTCTTATCGCCCGGTGGACAGTGAGCGTCGTTGAATCTCTGCAAAGAAAAAATACAAGATATGTGACCGCGAGTCCGAATAACAGTACGAAAGCTTGGGACAAGTTCGTTTCGTTCCCGAGAGGCGGGAAGATACGCCCGGGTAAGAGAAAATTTGACACCGGAGGTAATAAACCACAGATGATGGCAAAGGCACCTTGCAAGCTCAGAAAGGATTTGTAGTACTCCTGGATTGTGATCCTTCGGTCAGTTTGCACTTTTTTTCGTCTCTGAGTGCATTTCGACCGTGATCACGTGGTTCTGCTCATGGAAAGGGTCGTGTTCTCGCTCTGTGGTTTCGAAACCCGTCTTCTCAAATCGAACAAACCATATTGCATAGGGAAGAGCCTTTATGGCGGAATTGGTTACGTTCTGAAGACGTTCGAAAGAATCCCCGCGCCGCCGATACGAGACGGCAGCACCTTGCGGGATCGTATTTACCTCTAAGTCGAAAGTCAGAGCGCCCGCATCGGCAACAGTTTCGTAGGCGAGTTCGTTCTGTTCGAACGCACGAAAGACGGGGTCTGCCAGAAGCGGGTATTGTGTATTTTGTGCCACGTTCTGGACGTGCGGCCCAAGGTCAGATGATGCTTTTAGCTTTTCCAAAGCCTGTTGATACGTGATGTGAAGATCTCCGAAAAAAATGCCAGCAGTAGGTTTCTGCGATTGCGTAGAAACAAGTCCGAGAAAGTCTTCCTCCGTTTTTTCCAGCGCCCCTTCGGCATCAAGAACGTTCTGCCGCAATATTTTAGCTATGCGAGCATCGCCTTTCTTCTCGGGAAAAGCCGAGACAGCTGCCTTTAGGGCTTGGAACTTAGTCTGTAAATTTCCCGCCTCGCGCCGCAGGAGTTGGCTCTGAGACAGATTGATCGATACCTTAGCCGCCGAAGGAAAATCAAAGCTAGCCTCTTGGGTTACCTGAAAACTTACACTGTCAAACTTGATGGCAGAGGAATGCATCCCTGATGCCGTCCCGACCCTAACATCGGCTAGCCGCCAAGTTCCGCCGGGTGCATCGGGGGAAATCGTAATTGGAACGTCGTAGATTGTTTTCCCCGGTTCTAATGGCACTGAATTTCCATTACTAACCGGTCCGGGCCCCGTAACACCAACGCTCAAATAGGAGCGCGGAGCATTTGATGGTTTGTCCAAAACAATGTGAAACGAAATGGTCTCGCCAGCCTTTACGCTGAGAGGCGCTGTGACAGCCCCCGACTCAGGGACCAAAGAAACCAGCTTGTCAGGAGCTTGACTCTGAGCGTGCAAGGTCCAAAGCGAGCCCACAATGAGTATTACGAGTGAAGAATTGACGGTCCTTGTTCTCACTACGAGAGACTCCTTCAGCCATCCCCAATGCGATTACGAGAAGGTACATCATAGCTGCTTACCGCATCAATATACACGTCAGCTCGCGTGAGACGCAGGACTAGCCGCGTAGCACGTCCAGACCCGGAAAACGGGGCAGAATTTCTTCCTCCATGCTAAAATAAACAAGCGTTCGTTGCTCCTGAAACCTCTCGCAATTCTATCGGGGTCGCAAGGTAGCGTTTGCAGCCCTGTTCGTCTGGCCGCATCGACATAACGAATCGACATACTATGAACTCAAAACTACGCAACATCGCCATTATCGCGCACGTGGACCACGGCAAGACGACGCTGGTGGATGCCATGCTGCGGCAAAGCGGAATTTTCAGCACGCACGCCCATCTGGTGGAACGGGTGATGGACTCGAACGACCTGGAACGCGAACGCGGGATCACGATTCTGGCGAAAAACACCGCAGTGACGTATCACGACACGAAAATCAATATCGTGGACACGCCGGGGCACAGCGATTTCGGCGGAGAAGTGGAACGCGCGCTGCGCATGGTGGACGGAGTGCTGCTGCTGGTGGACGCGAGCGAAGGGCCGCTGCCGCAGACGCGTTACGTGCTGCAGAAGGCGCTGGCGGCGAAGCTGCCTCCGATTATCGTGCTGAATAAAATCGATCGGGCGGACGCGCGGCCGGCGGCTGTGTTGGATGAGATTTACGACCTCTTCATCGACTTGGACGCGACGGAAGACCAGCTGGATTTTCCGGTGCTGTACACCAACGCGAAGACGGGCGTGGCGCATCGCGTGGTGGGCGACTCGTCCACAAACCTGCAGCCGCTGTTTGAAACTATCGTGGCTTCCACTCCTCCGCCTTCGGGGGATGCCTCGGCGGTGCTGCAGATTCAGGTAACGAATCTGGATTACAGCGACTATCTGGGGCGGCTGGCGATCGCGCGCGTGTTTTCAGGAACGCTGAAGCGCGGCACGGAAGTGGGCATCGCGAAACTTTCGGGCGTGATTCAGCCGACGAAGATTACGAAATTATTCACGTTCCGCGGACTGGAACGCGATGAAGCGGAAGAAGTGGCGGCGGGAGACATCTGCGCCATCGCGGGCGTGGAAGGAATTCAAATCGGGGAAAGCATCACGGATCTGCTGAATCCGGCGCCGCTCGAGCCGCTTTTGATCGACGAGCCGACGTTGACCATGGTTTTTACGGTGAACACTTCGCCGTTTGCGGGGCGCGAAGGGCAATACGTGACTTCGCGCGACCTGCGCGCACGGCTCGACCGCGAATTGCTGACCAACGTTTCGCTGCGGATTGAAGATATGGGCGCGACGGATTCGTTTCGCGTGCTGGCGCGGGGCGAACTGCAGCTTGCCATTTTGATCGAGACGATGCGGCGCGAAGGCTACGAGTTGATGGTGGGCAAGCCGGAAATCGTGGTGCGCACGGAAAACGGAAAGCGCGTGGAGCCGCTGGAAGTGCTGATCGTGGATTGTCCGGAAACGTTTATCGGCATCGTGATGGAAACGCTGGGAACGCGGCGCGGCGAAATGACAAAGATGGTGAACCATCATTCGGGACGCGTGCGCATGGAGTTTCGCATTCCGTCGCGCGGGCTGATCGGGCTGCGCGGGCAATTGCTGACGGATACGCGCGGGACGTCGCTGATTCACTCAATGCTCGATGGCTGGACGGATTACGCGGGGGACATGGCTTCGCGGCTGACGGGCGCGCTGGTGAGCGACCGCGCGGGCGTTTCGACGGCTTATGCGGTGTGGGGAATTCAGGAGCGCGGCGAAATGTTTGTGGGGCCGAGCCTGGAAGTGTATGAAGGAATGATCGTGGGCGAGAATGCGCGCGAAGACGACATGAACGTCAACATTACGAAAGAAAAGAAGCAGACGAATATGCGCTCGTCGAGCGCGGACGAGGCCATTCGGCTGATCCCGCCGCGCGAGTTGACGCTGGAAAAAGCCATCGAATTTATTTCGGATGACGAGTTTGTGGAAGTCACGCCGAAATCCATCCGGCTGCGGAAGAAAGTTCTCGACGCAAAGAAACGCCCGAAACGCTGGCAGGAGATCAAAGCCAGCGCCGAATCTGCTTCCTGAAGCGGCGTTGATGGTAGGCCAAGCGGCCCGTTTTTCCCTATCCCGAGATTACGGAAGTGTTCGTTAGCGGGATGGGGGATTCCCACGAGCGGGCAAACGGGGCCTTTTCATACTTGCAAATTCCCTCTAATTGAAACATTATAAGGCACTTATCATCGCGGTGAGACCGGAATTCAATTTGCGATGTATATAGCAGAGGTTGGTGGCTTTGGACATTGCGCGCCCAGAAGTCAAAAGACAAAAAAAGATCCGCCGGACGATCTATATAGCGATCGCGGTGGTTCTGATTCCGCTGGTGACGTACGCGCTTTCGCGATTGAAGCCGGCGGCGCCCAGTGTGGACAGCGCGACGGTGTGGACGGACACGGTGAAACGCGGGCCGATGCTGCGCGATGTCCGCGGACTGGGTACTTTGGTGCCGGAAACCATTCGTTTGATTCCGGCAGCGACCGACGGACAAATTGTGCAGCGCAATCTGCTTGCTGGGACTCCGCTGAAAGCTGACACGATCATTTTGGAATTGAGCAATCCTGAATTGCAGCAGGCGGCGCTGGATGCGGAGTATCAGATGAAAGGCGCGGAAGCGAATCTGGAACAGACCAAAGCGCTGCTTCAGAACCAGCTAATGGACAAGCGCACGCAAGCTGCGGCGCTGAGCTCCGCGTATCACACGGCGGTGCTGGATCGAGACACAAACAAGCAGCTCGCCGACAACGGCCTGGTGTCGGACTTGATTTACAAGAAATCGCAAGTCGTGGCGGAGGAGCTTGCCAAGCAGGATGATTTGGCTCAAAAGGAAGTGGAGACATTTTCGAACTCAATCGCTTCGCAGGTAGCCGTTCAGCAGGCGAGCTTGGATGAAAAGCGAGCGATGTACGCGCTGAAAAAATCGCAATTGGATCAGCTAAAAGTTCGTCCCGGTATTGATGGGGTGCTGCAAGAGCTGGATGTGGAAGTGGGGCAGAAAGTGACGCAGGGAACCGTGCTGGCGCGGGTGGCGCAGCCGACGCATTTGAAGGCGCAACTTAAGATCGCCGAGACGCAGGCGAAAGACATCACCATCGGACAAAAGGCTTCGGTGGATACACACAACGGAGTGATCGCCGGGCACGTGATGCGAATCGATCCGGCGGTGGTAAACGGAACGGTGACGGTGGACGTGGCGCTGGACGGCCCGCTGCCGCAAGGGGCTCGGCCGGACCTGAGCGTCGAGGGCACGGTTGAGATCGAGCGGCTGGCGGACGTGCTGTATGTCGGCCGGCCGGTGCATGGCGAGGCGAACAGCACGGTGGGCTTATTCAAAGTAGTGGACGACGGAGCGGCGGCGGTTCGAGTCCAAGTGCAGCTGGGTCGCACGTCGGTGAACACGGTGGAAATCGTGAAAGGGCTGCAAATCGGGGACAAAGTGATTTTGTCCGACATGTCGGCCTGGGACAATTACGATCGCGTGCAATTGAAGTAGTTAACGGAACATTTGAGAGCCCTGGGAACGTAACAACAGTTGGCTAGAGACTCGATAGGATAGGCGGAGGAGCAAGCATGGACGCGACAGCAAAATCAATGATTCGGTTGGAAGGCGTAACGAAAGTATTTTACACCGACGAGGTGGAGACGCACGCGCTCGGCGGAGTGCATCTGGATATCAAGAACGGCGAATTCCTTTCCATTGCAGGGCCCTCGGGATGCGGCAAATCAACGCTGCTCTCGATTCTCGGGTTGCTCGACTCGCCGACGGATGGAAACTACTGGATCAATACGCAGCCAGTGGCGAACCTTTCTCTTTCCGATCGCACGCGCATTCGGAACCGCGAAATCGGGTTCATATTTCAAGCCTTCAATTTGATAGGTGACCTGACGGTTTTCGAGAACGTGGAATTGCCGCTCACCTATCGCAGCATGGCTTCGGCGGAGCGCAAGAAGCGCGTGCAGGAAGTGCTCGAGCGCGTGGGAATGGCGCACCGCATGAAGCATTACCCTTCCCAACTTTCGGGCGGCCAACAGCAGCGCGTAGCCGTGGCGCGCGCGCTGGTGGGTTCGCCTTCGATTCTGCTGGCGGACGAGCCGACCGGAAACTTGGACTCGAAGAACAGCGAAGCGGTGGTGGATTTGCTAAGGCAACTGCACCGCGAGGGCGCGACCATCTGCATGGTCACACACGACCCGCGCTACGCCAGCGTTGCGGACCGCACGATCCATCTTTTCGACGGCCGCATCGTCGAGGAAACCGTGGGCACGCGCAGCGTGTCCGTGTAAGCCAGTTCGATCTCGCATTCTAGAAAATCATGCACGTGAAGCGGCCGAAAAGGTTTCGGAAGCATTGGCACGGGTGTGTACGAATGATCGGTAGCGGGCAATTCGCATCGATGGCTGTTTGCGCGGAGTGAAAAATGGGAATACTGCTGCAAGACATTCGCTACGGAGTCCGGGTGCTGCTGAAGAATCCGGGATTTACCGCGATTGCGGTGGTCACTTTGGCGCTTGGTATTGGCGCGAATACAGCGATATTCAGCGTGCTCGATTCCGTGCTGCTACGGAAGCTGCCGGTCGTTCACTCCGAACAGCTTGTGCTGCTGACCGACCCTGACTCGCACGGCCAATCGTTCGGCAGCGAGGGAGGAGATCGCTCCCTTCTCGCCTACTCGGAATTTGAATACCTGCGCGACCACAACGAAGTATTCTCCTCGGTCTTCGCGTCCGATAGCAGCCTGCCGGAGGTGCGAGCAACGCTCGGCGCTGCCCCCACCGGCGAAGCGAGCCAGGAAGAATCACTTCGTGTCCGGCTCGTTAGCGGAGATTATTTTTCCACTTTGGGAGTGACACCGGCGGCCGGCCGAATGTTCACCTCTGAAGTGGATCGTGCGCGCGGCGGCTCGCCATTTGCCGTGGCTAGTTATTCGTTCTGGAAGCGGCGCTTCAATCTCGATCCCGCAGTTCTCGGAAAATCGATCCAGGTCAACCAGACATCGTTCGAAATCATCGGAGTTGCGCCGCCGGGATTCTTCGGTGAAACCGTGGGAGAAGCCCCGGACGTATGGATTCCGATGATGATGCAGGACGCCATCTATCCGGGACGCGATCTTTTGAGCCCATCGCAGGGCGAAGTAAACAAGCACATATGGCTGCAGGTGATTGCGCGACTCAAACCGAGCGTTACCCCAGAGCAAGCCAAGGCGAGCATCAACGTAGTCTTCCAACGGATGATTGAATCCAACTTAGGTTCAACGGTTAGTACAGAAGATCGCAAAGGATTTTTGGATCAGCGCATTAACGTTCAATCCGGCGCGCGAGGCTCCTCCACTCTTCACGAAGCATTCGCGGAACCGCTCAAAGTACTAATGGCCCTGGTCGGACTTGTATTGCTCATCGCTTGCGCCAACGTGGCGAACCTGTTGCTCGCGCGAGGCACGGGCAGGCAAAAAGAATTTGCGGTGCGGCTGGCTATTGGCGCGGGACGGGCCCGTTTGATTCGCCAACTCCTATCGGAAAGCTTATTGCTGGCACTCGCCGGAGCGGCCGCCGGAGTTCTGCTGGCGCAGTGGGCGGACACTCTTCTTCTGCGCATGGTTTCGCAGGGGTCGGAGAGGCCCGAGGCCATCCAAGTTAACTTGCGTTTCGATGCGCGCATGCTGGCTTTCACACTGGGAGTCGCGGTGCTGAGCGCGATACTCTTCGGTCTCATTCCGGCGCTGCGTGCGACGCGCCTCGATCTCTCGCCCATTCTGAAATCAACCGCAGGCGGGACAACCGGTGAAATCGGGAACCGCCGTCTGCCGGCCGGTAAAGTGCTTGTGATCGCGCAAGTGGCGATCTCGCTCATCCTCCTGGTTGCTGCCGGACTCTTTGTTCGCAGTCTTTCAAAGCTTAGCGAGGTGAATTTAGGCTACAAGCCTGAAAATCTGCTCTTGTTTCGGGTGGACGGCGCTCCCGGCGGCTATAAGGGCCCTGCAAATCTTCGCTTTCAACAAGAGCTGCTGGATAAATTCTCCAGCATCCCAGGAGTGCGCGCTGCGACGCTCTCGAGCAATGGGCTGTTCAGCCATTCAGAGTCCGGCGATCCGATTTCAGTGGAAGGCTACACGCCGAAGTCTGACGAGAAGCTAAGTTCTCGTATGGATCATGTCGGCCCCGGATATTTCTCCACCGTTGGGATTCCAATACTGCTTGGGCGAGAAATCGGAGTCCAAGACAGCGGTAATGGGCCTCGCGCCGCGGTCATAAACAAGAAGTTCGCGGAACGCTTTTTTGGCAAAACAAATCCCATCGGCAAGAAAGTCCAGGATATCTACCCGGGAAATCCGCAAGAGATGGAAATCGTAGGAGTAGCTGCCGACGCGAAGTACAACACATTGCGAGAGAAAACTCCCACGCGCATCTACGCGCCGTATTTCAATCCTATGTGGGAGCATTCCTACGCTATCTATGAAATCCGCACACTTGCGGATCCTGCGAGTATCAGCGCGGCGCTGCGGAAGGTGGTGCAGGAGACGAACTCCGCTCTTCCGCCAATTCAGGTCCATACCATGCCAGGGCTGGTGGACGATTCGCTTCAAACGGACCGGTTTATCGCGCGTCTTGCCGGCGCGTTCGGCTTGCTCGCGATGCTGCTGGCCAGCATCGGACTGTACGGCATCATGGCTTACACGGTGGCACGCCGCACTCGTGATATCGGAATTCGCATGGCGCTCGGCGCGCAGCCTGGCGGCGTTCTCTGGCTCGTGCTGCGCGAGACTTTGCTGCTGGTTCTTATCGGAGTCGCGGTGGGTTTGCCTTTGGCGTTCGGCGGAACTCGTTTGATAAAGAGCATGCTATTCGGTATGGGCATCGTGGACCCTGTCGCAATGATAGTCCCGGCGATAACGCTTGCCGCAGTTGCCGCGCTAGCGGGATTCCTGCCTGCGCGGCGGGCGATGCGCGTGGATCCGATGGTGGCACTGCGGTACGAGTAACGAGGAGAGAAAATGGGAACACTGCTGCAGGACATGCGATACGGGATCCGGATGCTGATGAAGAGTCCGGGATTCACGATTATTGCGGTGCTCACGCTGGCGCTGGGGATCGGCGCGAACACGGCGATCTTCTCGGTGGTGAATGCGGAATTGCTGCGGCCATTGCCGTTCCGCGATTCCGGGCGGCTTGTCAGCGTCGCGATGGCTAATTCGCGCACGCACTCCTCGAATGGCTCTGCTTCGTATCCCGATTTCGTGGATTGGCGGTCGCAAAATCAGGTCTTCGAGAAAATGGCCGTTTATACAGGCGCGACTTTCACGCTTACCGGCCAGGAACATCCGGCGCATTTGGAAGGCGTGAGCGTCTCCGCGGAAACGTTCGATTTACTAGGAGTTTCGCCGGAGCTGGGACGAACTTTTGAGCCCGGGGAAGACGAGCCGAATCATCACGTCGCCATCATCAGCGACCGGCTTTGGAAGCAACAGTTCGGCGGCGACCCTAGGATTATCGGCCGCGTGATTACGATCGACAACAGTGGATTCACCGTCGTCGGCGTGATGCCGGCTGGTTTTCAGTTTCCTCTTCAGCGAGAGCCGGAAATGATCTGGTCCACGATGTCGGCTCTACAGGAAAGTTCGGACAACAATCCTGCCATGACGCAGCAGCGAGGTGCGCATTTTCTCACTTGCATCGCCAGGCTCAAACCTGGAATTACTCTGCCGCAAGCGCAGGCGGCCATGGATGTGATCTCGGCCTCGCTGGGCAAGCAATATCCAGACACCAATAAGTACTTGGGAGTGCGGCTGAAATCGGAGCAGGAGCAGCTAACCGGCGCAATCCGGCCCGCGCTAGTGGTGATGATGATCGCAGTCGGCTTGGTGCTGCTGATCGCTTGCGTGAATGTGGCGAATCTTCTTCTGGCACGCGCTACAACGCGCGGCCGGGAGATCGCCATCCGCACGGCGATGGGCGCCGGCAGGACGCGAGTGGTGAGGCAGCTCTTGACTGAGAGTTTGCTGCTCGCACTTTTTGCTGGAGCATTGGGAACGGCGCTGGCGTCCTGGGGCAGCGACATTTTGGTACGTTTGAGTCCTGAGAGTCTTCCGCGCATCGGGGAGATTCACATGGATCGATGGGTGCTGGTGTTCACTGCGGGGTTGTCGCTACTCACCGGGATATTGTTTGGTCTGGCGCCGGCGCTGCAGGTGACCCGCTCGAATATCGTGGAGGCGTTAAAAGAAAGCTCGCTAAACACCACTGCAGGGCGCAGCCGGCATGGGCTGCGCAGTTCGCTCGTGATTGTAGAAATGGCGCTAGCGTTGGTTCTACTTGCCAGCGCGGGATTGCTAATCCGCAGCCTGATTCGGCTGCAGGAGGTGAATCCAGGTTTCGATCCGCACAACGTAATGACCGCGAGCGTGGACTTGCCGGACGCGAAATTCCCGGACCTAAAGAAGGCAGTCTTTTTCCGTGACCTCACCCAGAAACTGAAGGTTCTCCCCGGTGTGCAATCGGCTGCGGCGATTTTTCCGTTGCCCATGGGCGGAGATGAGATGCGCATAAGCTTTCAGATTGAAGGCCGGCCGGTGGCGAAAAGCGATGAGCCCGACACCTCCGTCCGCACGGTTACGCCCAATTATTTCGGCACCATGCGGATTCCACTGCTGCAAGGGAGGGATTTCACAGATGGTGACGACCTTGCCTCGACGCCTGTGGTGGTGGTGAATGAGGCATTCGCGCGGCAATTCTTTCCCGGTGAGAATCCGATCGGGAAGCACTTCAAGCCAGGAATATCGACGACCGGCAAAGCGCCGATGCGCGAAATCGTCGGCGTGGTCGGGAATGTGAAATTCGAGGATCTGAAAGCGGAATGGATGCCCGAATCCTATATTCCCTACGCGCAATTGCCATTCGGCTCAGTGACAATTGTTGTGCGCGCCGCAAAAGATCCTGAAGGACAGGCAAAGGCGATTGCGTCCGCGGTGCAGTCACTGGATAAGGACTTGCCCACGTATACTCCGAAGACGGTGGAGCAATATTTGAATGGGACGATTGCGGTGCCGCGCTTCAATACTTTTCTTCTGGCGATTTTCGCGGCGCTGGCGATGATTCTGACGGCGGTTGGCCTGTACGGCGTGATTTCCTATACGGTGGCCCAGCGCACGCATGAGATTGGCATACGGATGGCGCTGGGAGCACGCCCGGGCGACATGCTGCGATTGGTGGTACGCCAAGGAATGCGGCTTGCAGCATTTGGGGTAGGGCTTGGTTTGATTGCGGCATTCGGATTAACTCGGTTCCTTTCGAGTCTTCTTTTCGGCGTGAGTTCCACGGACCCAGTATCCTTCGCTGTTGTGGTGACAATGCTTGTCGCAGTGGTGCTGCTGGCTTGTTACATTCCGGCGCGGCGAGCGATGCGCGTGGATCCGATGGTGGCGCTGAGGTACGAGTAAGGCTGAGACGAGGAGAAATCCATGGGAGTTTTGCTGCAAGACGCTCGATACGCATTCCGGATGCTAGCGAAGAGCCCGGGGTTCACGCTGGTCGCGATTCTGACGCTGTCGTTGGGCATCGGCGCAAATGCGGCGATATTTTCCGTCATGGATCAGGTTCTTCTGCGGCTATTGCCGGTGCAGAAGCCGGAAGAACTCGTCGTGCTGCGCTCCCCTGGTCCTAATCCGGGGAGGAACTGGAGCGACGGCGATGTGGGGGCAGCATTTTCATATCCCATGTATAAGGATTTGCGCGATC
>Ga0302326_10020866_pt1 | contig 13455 bp, 15 predicted proteins | sample Palsa_T0_3_FD_202264 | JGI IMG/M metagenome (GOLD analysis project Ga0302326, IMG submission 202264) | Peat permafrost microbial communities from Stordalen Mire near Abisko, Sweden - Palsa_T0_3 | ecosystem: Environmental > Terrestrial > Soil > Palsa > Peat permafrost | place: Sweden: Abisko... | reverse complement strand
TGCTGGCGTTCATCGTGGCCGGGATCCCGGCCAGCGGCGGCCCGGCCAACCTAGCCGCCTTCACCCCCGGCTTCCTGCGCGCCCTGAGCCCCGTCCTGCCGCTTGGGATCGCGGCCAGCACCATCCGCGACGTCGTCTACTTCGGCGGCCACGGCGCCACCGCGTCCCTGTGGACCCTGACCGCCTGGGCGCTAGCCGGCGTCGCCGGCCTGATCCTGATCACCGCGCTCCGGCGACCCGCCCCCGCCCTCGCCTTGACCCTGGCCGGACCCGCTACCCCGCCGCGGGTCCTGGCTGGATCCGCTACCCCGCCGCCGGTCCTGGCCGGGCCGGTCCCCGCCCGGCCCGCCCACGCCCCCGACAGTCCCGGCCCCGGAACCGTGCCGCCCCTCATCCTGGTCGTCGGCTTCGATGACTCCGAACCCGCCCAGCGGGCCCTGACCTGGGCCGCGGACCTGCTCGCCACCCGCCCCGGCACCCTGCACGTCATCTACGCCGACCACCCGCTCCTGGACAGCGACCTGACCGGATTCGGCCGCACCGATATGGACCAGGACCGCGACGCCAAAGCCGCCCGCGTCGCGGACGCGGCCCGGCAGATCACCGCCGCCGCCGGCACCCCCTACACCTTCGAGCGCCGCCAGGAATCACCGGAAGAGGCGATCCTCGACGCCGGTGCCCGCTACGCCGCCGCCGCACCCGTCATCGTGACCGGCCGCTCCCACCACGTCCCGCATCGCGTCATCGGCTCGGTCCCCGCGCGGCTCCTGCACGAATCGCCCTACCCCGTCCTCACCATCCCATGACCGCCGGCCCGTAACCACCGGGTGGTCACGATTCCTCCGACGGCGCAGGTTGTTCCCTCCGGACGGTCATGTCGCGATGGCGGCGGGAGAAGCTGAAGCCGCTCAAGCCTGCGATCCGGGCGAGGAACGCGGCGGTCACCGCTACCCACGCGGCCACCGCCACCCAGAGCATGAACCGGCTGAGTGGTTCCATGAAGGCGAGGTGGGCCACTTTGCCGAACGTCAGCCTGGCGACGCTGAACATCCCGAGCGGGAAGACCACGCTCCACCATGCGGGCTCATAGCTCAGCGGCCAGTGGTGCCGGACGTAGCGCCAGAAGCCGAGCACGACGAGCAGTGGGATCCACCAGGTGCCGAAGGCCCACAGCGCGAAGGAGAATCCCTCGACGAACCCAGCCGTCGCCCTGACAACGGACGGCGTGGGGGGAAGGCTCAGGATGCGGGCACCGGCCAGCACGATGATCGCGGTGGCGCCCATCAGGATCCAGTAGGGCGGGCTGAGAGCCTGCGGGGTCACCGGCACCGTCAGCCAGCGTTGCAAGATAAGCGAAACGAGCAGGAGGTACAGCACCAGCCCGATGCTCCATAGCCCGACCGCGACGGGCGCCAGCAGCCCGGCCTGGGACGGCCACACCCGGGCCAAGGTCGACGCGACCAGCGAGAGGGACTGGGTGGCGACCACCCAGAGCAGCCAGGCCCCAGCAGAAATGTTCCCGTCGAGATGATGCTGGTGGCCATCACGAACGGGAAGTAGCCCGGAGACAGGCCCTGGATGGCCGTCGCGGTCCGGCGCAGGGATCGCGGCGGACCATCCCCGCGATGGTCACGGTGCGGGAAGGGCCCGGCTGGATGCTCCGGTTCGACATCGGTGGCTCCTTCGCGGTGATTCCTGAGCCGACGGGCGCTGGTACTCCGCTCACCGTCGCGGTTGGGGCGAGCCGCGCGCGCTCGTGAAGACCCTGGCTGGCACCCTGGATGGTAGAGGCCAGCGGATGACCCTTGATGAGGCTAGGTGACCAGGACATGGATGATGACGTCAAGACTCGCGCCCGGATAGAGGAGCACTGGGCGGCTTCCGAAAGCGGGGACAGCGACACTGAGCACGCGATCTACGCGGCCGACGGGATACTGGACTACCCGCAGTCCGGCGAGCGCTTCCGGGGACGGTCGAAGATCAAGGCGCAACGCGGCGGGCACCCGGCCGAACGCCACTTCAGGGTGCTGCGGATCCGGGGCGGCGGCGATCTTTGGGTGAGCGAGTGCGTGATTACCTATGACGGCGCGCCCACCTACTCGGTGAGCATCATGGAATTCACCGACGGTCTGGTCGCGCACGAGACCCAGTACTTCGCCGACCCCTTCCCGGCGGCGGCCTGGCGGGCGCCGCTCGCCGAGCCGATCCCGGACCGCGACCGATGAACGGCGACCGGTGAACCGCGGCTAGCGAACCTGGGCCCGCAGGAACTTCCCGATTCGCTCGGTGGCCTCGGCGGCCTCGGGGGTGCCGAGCAGGAGCTGGTAGACGTGGGGCAGGCCCTCGCCGATCTCCAGGGTGACGTCGACCCCGGCTTCGCGGGCCGCTGCGGCCAGGCGTTCGGCGTCGCTGAGCAGCAGGTCGGCCGTGCCCACCTGGATAAGCAGCGGCGGAAGCCCGGACAGGGCGGCGAACAGCGGCGACGCCAGGGGCGTCCTAGGATCGGCCCCGGCCAGGTAATCGGAGGCGAACTGACGGAGCAGGGCCGGGGTGGAGATCGGATCCTGATCGGCGCGCTCGGTCATCGACGCCCCCGAGCTGGTCAGGTCCACCGTCGGGGACATCAGCGCGGCGGCCGCCGGCACTGCCTCCCCGGCGTCACGCGCGGCCACGAGCAGGGCGACGGCGAGCCCGCCGCCGGCCGAGTCGCCGGCCACCGCGATGGAGCTTGCGGCCAGGCCCTGGTCGGTACGGAGCCAGCGCCACGCGGCCAGGACGTCGTCGATGGCGGCAGGGAAGTGATGCTCGGGGGCCAGGCGATATTCGGGGAACAGCACCCGCATCCCGCCGGCCCGTCCCAGCCGGGCGGCCAGTTCGCCGTCGCTGCGCACCGACCCGAACTCGAAGCCTCCGCCGTGCAGGAACAGCAGCACCCGGCCGGTATCCACTTCGGGGGCGGTAAGCCAGTGGGCGGGTACCCCGCCCGCGTTCACGTCGCTCACCAGCACGTCGTCCGGCACCGGATGAAGGCGGTCCCCGGGGGTGAAGGTGGCGCGGAGCTCGGCCAGCGTCGGCGGGACCTGGCCGGCCGCGGCCTTCCGCCGGTCCCAGAGGGCGTCGATCGCTTCCTGCATGGCAGGGCTCGGCATGTCGGCGTCTCCTAGTCAGAGGCGGGAGGTGAGCTCGGCCACGATGTCGGCCGCTGGCTGTGACTTCCGCGCGAGCGCGACGTCCTGTCCGGCCCACAGCGAGAGGGCTTCGATGTCACCGGTGGTCCCGGCCATCGGTGGCGCTGGCTCATACCGGACGATGGCCTCGCCGGAGGCGAAGTGCGCGATCACGTCGCCGTCTCCGGGCCGCTTCCCGTCCGGAGGGCGACCCGCGGCCTCCCACGCCTGCGCCGTTGAGTTGCGGAGCGCACGGTGCGGAGAGTCGGGCCACCCGACGTCGTACAGGTTGGGGTACCACTGCGGATCGGTCTCGGCCGCCGCTATCAGCCGGCGCCGGTAGTCCTCGTGGATCGGCATCTCCTCGGCCAGCAGGAACCGCGTGCCCAGCCACGCGGCCTGGGCGCCCAGGGCGAGCACCGCGGCGACGCCGCGAGCGTCACCGATCCCGCCCGCCGCGATCACCGGCACCGGCGCCACCGCATCCACCACGGCGGGTACCAGCGGCAGGGTCGCGACCTTACCCCACACGTGCCCGCCGGCCTCCCAGCCCTGCGCGACGATCACGTCCACGCCCGCCGCGACGGCCCGCCGTGCCTCTTCGGCGCTGCCGACCGTGTGCAAGACGATCCCCCCGGCGTCGTGCACCGGCTGGACGTAGCCGCTGGGATCCCCCCACATGAACGAGACGATCCGCAAGCCCGCCTTCAGGGCCTGGTCAAGGTGACGGTGATGATCTGTGGTGAGAACGAAGTTGCCGCCGAACGGGCGCTCGGTCAGCCCCGCGGTCGTCCGAACGCTGGCTCCGACGTCGGCCGACCAGGTGAGCGTCATCATGCCGAGCGCGCCGGCGTTCGAGACCGCCGCCGCCAGCCCCGGAACGTCCGCCATGGGGGCCTGGACGATCGGTTGTTCAATCCCGAGCAACTCACATACCGGCGTACGCACTGGCCTGGCCCCTTCCGTGCTTCACACGTACGATGTCGGCATCGACTCGGACCCGCGGTCCCAGCCGTGAAACTTCGAGTAGTCGTGCGCGTCCCAGGCTTCGCGGAGCCCCGGGGTGCTCAGATCCCAGTCCGGGCGGATCTCGCTGCTGGCGACGCGCAGGTCACGCCACAGGTCGTAGAACGACGGGCGGCCCCAGAACCAGTAGCCGTTATAGACACTGTGCACGACCAGGCCCGGCTTGAGCACCAAGGTGTGCGGGATCATGGGGTTGTGCTCGGGGTCGGTGTACTCGGCGATGTCGAGGTCCTGCTGGACGGTCCGGCCGGGATCGGACAGGAAGGTCCACTGGGCGCCGACCGCGGCCCGGAACTCTTGCAGGGTGTGATGGTCGTCGGTGGCGATGGTGGCGATCTGGGTGTAGGCCACCGCGACCTTCGGGTAGTTGGCCGCCAGCTCCAGGTGCTGCTGGTGCTCTTTCGGGCAGTAGTTGCCGCGCGCCAGGGTGAGGATCAGCGGGTCGCGGCCCTGAAGCTCGCTGAGCGTGTGCACCGTGCCGGTGTGGTCCGGCAGAGAGTAATCGGGGAAGATACCGCCGGGCACAATGTCGGGACGCATGAGATGACCGCCTCTCGGTGCCGTCGCGGGCGCGACGCGTACGGTGCTGATGCCTGCTCCGCGGCCCGGACCCGTCCCGGGCCAGGACAGCGGCAAGCCGGCCCTTGTCCCACCATCGTCGCACCCGGGCCGTTCCATCGCGCCCGTAGGTACCCTGGTCTGTCCCCGTGCTGGTGAGCCGGTGACTCCGTCTAGCCCGGCCCTTTCCTGGCGGCCGCCTCGGCCAGGAATCCCGCCAGCAGCCGGGTCGTCTGCCCCGGGCTCTCATCGACGAAGAAATGACCGCCGGGGACCGCGGCGGTCTGCAACTCCCCTGCGCACCGCGCCCGCCACAGCGCCGGCACGTCGTACAAGGAGGCGATCCTCCCCCGCTGGCCCCAGGCGACCAGGGCCGGGCAGCCGATGCGCGCCTGCGCGTCGGCGGAGTCGATCGCGAGGTCCACGGTCATCGTCGCCCGGTAGTCCTGGCAGGTGGCGTGGATGTACTCCGGCCTGCGCCAGGCGTGCCGGTAGGCGGCCACCTGCTCCGCGTCCAGGGCGTCGAGGGTGGTCGCCCCCCAGCTCTGGAAGCAGGAGGCGAAGAAGAAGTCCGGGTCGGCTCCGATCAGGGTCTCCGGCAGCGGGGCCGCGGTGGCCAGGAAGTACCAGTGCCAGTACGCCAGCGCCGTCTCGCGGCTCACCCCGGTCAGCATGTCATGCGTCGGGACGATGTCGAACAGGGCCACCCGCCCGACCCGCTCGGGATGATCCAGCGCCATCCGGTGCGCCGTGCGGGCGCCGCGGTCGTGGCCGACCACCGCGAACTTCTCGAAGCCGAGCTGGGTCATCAGGTCGAGCTGATCCCCGGCCAGGGCCCGGAAGCTGAAGGCAGCCAGCTCGTCTGGGCCGGTCCAGGCCGAGTCGCCGTAGCCGCGCAGGTCGGCGCAGACCACCGTGAACCGGTCCGCGAACGCCGGCGCCACCCGCGCCCACAGCGCCATCGTCTGCGGATACCCGTGCAGGAACAGCAGGCCGGGACCGTCGCCGCGAATCCGCGCGGCGATCCTGGCGTGGCCGGACGTCATCGTGTGGCGCGTGAACCCGTCGAACATGAACCCTCCTGCCTGCTGGAAGCCGACACTAGCCGACGAGCCCGGCCCGCCGAGCGCGCCTAGCGCGCCCCGATTAAGTGGGTTACGCTGATTTTGGGCGTATCTGCCAGCCCTGTCGTGGTGCGCATCCTGCGTCGGCGGGTGGTCCGGGATCGAAGCGGAGGCCAGATGAGCCAGTCGGTACCGGACCTGCGGAGGTCCCATCGGGTCTGGCGGCGGTACGGGATTCTGGTCGGTGCCGCGGTCGGGGCGAGCCTGCTCGCCGGGGTCGTGACCGCCGCGTTGAGCCCGGCGATGGTCACCAGCACCGCGCTGGTGGCGCTCCCGGCGACGACGCTGACGTCAGCCGCGGCCGTTCCGATCGCAGATAGTGATGCGGTGCTGGCCGGCGCGCTGCCCGGGCTGAGCACGGGCACGTCGGTGGCGGCCGTGCGCGGCGAGGTTCGGGTCACCAGCCCGAGGCCCGATGTCCTGTCGGTCACCGCCCGGGCCGGTTCCGCCGCCCAGGCGGAGGCCACGGCCAACGCGGTGGCCCAGAGCTACATCGGCTACGCCGGTTCTCTAGGTAACCCGGCTGGGCACATCCCCGCGATAATGCTCCAGCCGGCGATGGGCGGGAGCGGGTCCGCGGGACTCATGCGGTTGCTGGTCGGTGCGCTGCTCGGGGTGGCATCAGGGGTGCTGACCGGAGTCGTCGCGGCGCTCGCGTACCGGCGGTTGATCTTCACCCGTCGTTCGGTGTAAGGATCGCGGCCGCACGCGCCGCTGCCGTTCGGCCCGTTAAACATGCCGAACGGACGGTGGCTCAAGCCCTCGCCTAAGCCCCGGCCGCGGTCAGGGATAACCCTGACTTCCTGGCGCCTGCTAACCAGGGACGAATCGGGGGTTATCCGGATCGACGGGAGGCACCGCCGACGGCAACCTTGAAGCAGGCAAACCCACCGCATCAAGGAGACCGATCATCATGTTCGCCATCATCGTCCTGGCCGTCGCCGCCCTCGTGGCCCTGATCATCTTCGGCTTCGCCATCCACCTCCTGTTCTCCCCCTGGCTGCTGCTGGCCGCCGTCGCCCTCGTGGCCTGGTTCAAGTTCCGGCCGAGTCGCTCCCGCCGGTAGCCGTGGGTGTCCGCGGGATACGGCCCATGAGGTAGAACTCATCGTTCGGCATCGTCGTGGTCAGGTGCGCCAGCCGGTTGGACATGGCGAAGAACGCGCTGATCGAGCCGACGTCCCAGATGTCATCGTCGGTCAGGCCGTGGGCGCGCAGCGAGCCCAGGATCTCGTCGGTGACGGTCCACGGTTCGACCGCGATCCTGACCGCGACCTCGAGGATGGCGCGCTGGCGGTCGTCCAGTTCGGCGTTGCGCCAGTCGGTGGCCACCTGGTCGGCGATCCGCGGGTTGCGGGTCCGGATCCGGGCGATCGCGCCGTGCGCCACCACGCAGTACAGGCAGTGGTTCTCCGCGCTGGTCACCACCACGATCAGCTCCCGGTCGCCCTGGCTGAGCGCCGGTGTCTCCTTGTCCATCAGCGCGTCGTGGTAGGCGAAGAACGCCCGCCACTCGGCCGGGCGCCGGGCCAGGCTGAGGAAGATGTTGGGCACGAACCCGGATTTCTCCGCCACCTCTTTGATCCGGGCGCGCAGGTCCTCGGGTAGCTCGTCCAGCGACGGAATGTCGAACATGGTCCCACCCTAGGCGAGAGGCGCGCGGGCCGTCACGGTCCGGAAGGCGAGCGTCTGGAGGGAGACCGGCACCGTGCCGCCGAGCTTGGTATGGCCAGATACTGCCATCTTGGATCTCGACGGCGGACCATCGGCCTTCGTATGGTACTCGTGGGCGGATCGGGTGGAATGGGCGTTTCCTCCCCCAGCCGCCCACGGGGCAGGCAGATGACTAACCAGGGGATCGAGAGAGGATGGCACCGATGCAGTGGCGTGCTGCCACCGTCGGCGGGATAGACACGACGGGGTTCGAGGGGTCCGGCTCTGATGAGGAGCGGCGGGAGCCAGATGTCAGGAAGATGAAGGGCGGCCAGACCGGCCAGGTTCGGGCCGTGACCGGGCCGGCCATCGGCGTGGCGGATCAGTTGGTGGCGGCGGCGATGCCGCCCGGACTTGATCTTCCCTGCACGCAGGATCCGGAACTGTTCTTCGCCGAGTCCCCGCAGGATGTGGACCGGGCGAAGGCGATGTGCCGGGAATGCCGGGCCAGGATCGCGTGCCTGGCCGGCGCGCTCGAGCGCAGCGAGCCCTGGGGTGTGTGGGGCGGCGAGTTGCTGATGAGCGGCGCCATCGTGCCGTTTAAGCGTCCTCGTGGCCGTCCTGGCAAGACCGAGGTGGCCGCGTAGGCGGTCACGGGGCTCTTAGCCGCGGATCCCGGCGGCGGCCGGGCGTGCCTGCCGGGCGTTAATTCGGCTTGAACTTCAAATCAGTAGCGCCGAATATGCGTCATCGGCCGACGGCAGGTTTGCCGCCGGGATTCGTCGCCATACCTAATTGCTGGGGTGCTGCCCGGGGCAGTTGATTTTCGGATCCACGCCGGTGTAATTGAGCGGACCGGCGATGATCGTGACCGCGATCGTGCTGGCCCTGCCACAGCCGATGGAGCCTTTGTAATCACCGCGCTGCCCCGCCGCGATACCCGCGGGCGCGGATCCCGAGTCCAGCGCGCGCGAATCAAACGTCTTTTCCAGAAATCTGGAAGTCGCCTTTGATTCGTTGACGGAAAGGGCGCGTGGCCCGCATCCTCGGTGACGGGGACCCGCGAATCAGCACGGATCAGGCCACGGGATGAGTCGAGGACGGATTGATGACTGAAGGCAGGGACGCGGCGCGCCGGCCGGTGCGCGCTTCGCTGCGGCAGCGAAGCCGCAGGCGCTGGGCGATCACCGGCGGCGTCGCGGTGGGCTGGGTGGTTCTGGAGATCGTGACGGGTTCGGCCGTCTCCGCCACCGTGCTGCTGGTGATCATCGCGGGGCTCGGCGCCGCGGCCACGGGCGGCCTGCGGGCCCTGGGCGTCACGAGGGATCATCCGTGGCTAAGGCGGCTGGCCTCCCGGCCGTGGCGCGACGGGGAGGACGTGCTGAAGGTCGCCCAGCCTGACCTGGCTGACGTCTGGTACGGGCAGGCCGCGCCGGAGTTCGCGCCTGAGTTCGCGCACGCCACCCCGCAGCATGGCTACGCCGGGCCCGGCCGCCGCGTTTGGCCCGGACCTGACTCAGGCCTGACGATCGCCGGTGACATGGTCACGATCAGCGAAGAAAGCCTCGCGCCCGTCCGGGTGCTGCGGCTGGTGACGGGGTCCTCGGTGGCGGAGACCACGACGTCCGGCGCCCGGGCCGGGCGCGGACCGGTGGAGCTGGTGCTCCCCGGCGTGCCCACGGTGTCCCGGGAGCATGCGAGATTCACCTACTCTGACGGTCGCTGGTGGATTACCAACCAGGGCCGGAACGGGCTCACCCTCAACGGCGCCGCCGTGGCGGGTGAGCAGCCGCTCAGCGACGGCGATGCGATCCGCTGGGGGGCCAGACCGGACGCGCTGCTGTCCCGCGTTGAGATCAGCTAGGGCCCGGAAGTGCGACAATGGTCATCCAGACATGGCGAGAATGGATGGCCGCGCCGGTGGCGCGGCGTCGTTCGGGAGTGGCGACGCAGTGGCGACGGGTCAGCTTTTCTTGTGGTCAGAAGCGCGCGGTGAGTGGGTGAGCTGTCCGCCCGATGAGATCACCTGGCTGGACCGGCGCGTGCTGAGCGGTGACGAGGACCTCACGCTGCACCGGGCTCCGCGATGCGCGGGCCTTCGCTACGTTCATCACCGCTGGGAGCTGTTTAGCCGTGATACCACCCACCCGGTTTATCTAGCGCCGGAAGCAGCTGGGACACCGGCCAGCGCTCGGGCCGTGCAGCGGACGGCTTGCCAGGTCCTGCCCGTGGCCCCGGCCCGCTACGAGGCGCTGCCGGTGGTCCTGGCGGAGGGCTCGTGGCTGGTCAGTGTCGGTACCTGGGTGCTGCGGCTGCGGCTCTACGGGCCGGCCCGCTCGGCCGCCGATCGGGTCACGCCGGACGGTGAGAAGCAGCCGACGACCCGGGCCGCGACCATCATGCGGCGGGGCAGCGTACCCAGAGAAGACGCGGTGGCCCGCGTGCGCGGCTACTTCATGCGCAACGCCACGGCCCGGCTGACGATGGCCTATTACTACCAGGAGTTCATCCTCGGCGTGGCCGCCCCGCAGGCGGTGCCGATGACCAACGTGGTCATCGCCCTGAACCTCAGCGGCGAGGGTGCGGTATCGGACTATAAGAAGCTGCTTCAGGGCTTCATCTGGTCCGAACGCGGCCACACGCGCGATCTGGCCGGCTTCCTGCTCGCCAACGGCCTGCTGACCCCGGCCGATCTTGACGAGGCACGGCAGGTCGCGGCGGACAACGAACGCAGTGGCGTCTGCGAGATGGCCCGGCAGCGGCTTCAGTACCGTCCGCGCTGACCCGCCCCGCCGGGCTTACGGTCGTCAGCGAGTGCTGGCCCGCTCGACGACTTCCCAGCCGGGCGGCTCCTGCCCGTCCGGCAGGTGGTGGCCGAGGGCAATGCGGGCGCACCGGCGTCCCTGGTCACGCAGCGACTGCCGCAGCGTGGTCAGTCCCGCCGGGGCCGCGGCGTCGGTGTCGTCCCAGCCGGTGATCGCGACGGCGCCGGGCACGGCCAGGCCGTTCCGGGCCGCGGCCCGGAGCGCGCCCAGGGCGAGTTCGTCGCTCATCGCGGCGATCGCGTCAGGCGGATCGCCGGTGCGGAACAGTTCGTCGGCGAAGGCCTCGCCGAGCCCGGCCGCGTTGGCCTGGCACACGGCGACGCGCAGGTCGCCCGGGGCGCCGCCGGCCTCAAGCCAGGCGTCGAGCAGGCCTTCCCACCGGTGCCTGGTCACCGCGTAGGTCACAGAGGAGTCCGGCGGCCCGCTGACGAGCGTCCGGACGCGGGCGCGGTCAGCCGGGAAGCTGAGCACCGCCGGCCGGGTGGCGCCGGCGAAGGCCCGCCGGCCGATCGCCGCGGCGGCGGCCCGGTCGTCGATGCCGACCACGGGCAGTCCGGGGCGGCCCGGGCCCGCCTGCACGACCGCGGGCAGCCTGCGGGCCACGACCGCGTCGAGCACCGGGTCGTCGTCGCTGGTCGTCCACACGATGAATCCGTCCACCACCGCCTCGGCGACCCGCTGCACGTCGCTGTCGGCTCCGGTGGTCGGGACCAGGGTGAGGCCGGTCTCCTCGTCCGCGCAGACCTCCGCCACCCCGGCCAGGAACCGGGCCGCCTGCGGGTCGTCGAAGGCGTAGGTCAGGCGCTCGCCGAGGACCACGCCGAGGCTGCCGGCCCGGCCCCGGCGCAGCGACCGGGCGCCGGGATGCGGTCCCGGGTAGTCGAGCCTCTCCGCCGCCGCCCGGACCTTCGCCGCCGTAGCGGGCGCCACCCGATCCGGCTGCGAGTATACGTAGGAAGCGGTCATCTGGGACACCCCGGCCGCGTCGGCCACCTCTCGCAGCGTCGGGCGCCCCTGTCGTCGGGCCGCCCGCACACCGTCTTGAGCCGCCCTCACGCGATCTTGAGCCACCCCTGCACCGTCTTGAGCCACCCTTACACCCTAGTTGTGTATCGATATACAATTGGCGTTGTGTATCGATACAGAACCCTTCGTGTCGCGCCCGCCGGTCGCGTGGCGCCGCCGCACGGCGCTGACGCCGAGGTGTTCCGGGACGCGCCGACGCTGCTGTGCTACGGCGCGCTGGCCGGCTACGCGTACTGGCTGTACGCGTACGGGCCCGCGCTGGCCCTGCTCCGGTCCGAACTGCACTTCTCCTACACCGTGCTCGGGGTGTACTCGGCCCTCTGGTCGGCCGGGGCGGCCCTCGCCGGGGTGAGTTTCGCCCCGGTCGCGCGCCGCCTGCCGCGCGCCCCCCTGCTGTGGTCCTCGATGGCCGTCACCACCGCCGGGGTCGCCCTGTTCACCGCGACCCGCACCGTCGCCCTGACCATGACCGGGGCCGCGATCGCCGGCTTCGCCGGCACCGTCCTGCTCACCTGCATCCAGGCGATCCTGTCCGACCGGCACGGCGAGCGCCGTGACCGGGCCCTCGTCGAAGCCAACGTCGGCGCGGCCGGATGCGCGGTGCTCGCTCCGCTGCTGCTCGGCCTGGGCCAGGCCACCCCGCTCGGCTGGCGCGCGGCCCTGGCCCTGCCCGTGTTCCTCCTGGCCGGTCTCTACCTGCGTTACCGGCGCCAGCCGCTGCCGCCGCCGGCCGCGCGGCCCACCGGGCACCGGGCCCGGCTATCCCGGTCCTGCTGGCTGCTCGCCGCCATGGTCGCGGTGGGCATCGCGATCGAGTTCTGCCCGATCTATTTCGGCACCGAGGTGCTGACCTCGACCGGACTGCGCACCGCCGTGGCCGCCACCGCGATGAGCGGCTTCTACCTCGGTATTCTCCTCAGCCGGATCGGCGGCGCCTATCTCATCCGGCGGGCCGGGCGGACCGTGCCGCTGCTGTGCGTGTCCCTGGCCGTCACCACCGCCGGCTTCGGCATGTTCTGGCTGGCCAGCCAGCCTGCCCTCGCCATCGCCGGGCTGGCGGTGTGCGGGGTCGGCCTGGCCAACCTCTACCCGCTGTCGCTGGCGCTCACCCTGGCCGCCGCGCCCGGCAACGGGGATACCGCCAACGCCCGCACCCAGCTGCTCGGCGGCGTCCTCGTCGTCGCCGCCCCCTACCTGCTCGGCACGCTCGCCGACCATTTCGGCCTGCACGCCGCGTTCACCATCGAGCCGGTGCTCATCGCCGCCGCCGCGCTGCTCCTGCTGGCCGGGCTCCGCCTCGCCCGGACGCGCTAGCCGGGCGAAAGGCCCGTGCAGGCGGAGGGTGACCGGCCGCCGTTACGCCTTCGGACCCGGGAGTTGCGGTCGGCCGGTTTCCAGCAGCGCCGTGGCCAGGGCCACGGTCTGGCGGGCGATGTGCTCGTCGTCGACGCCCGTGCTCACCTGGGCGCGGACCAAGCTGAGCCAGGCCTGCGCCGCAACCGCCAGGGCCTCCTGGTCATCGTGCTCCAGCCGGACCGCCGCTTCGTGCGCGGCCCGGGCCCGGTGCCAGCGCCGCCGGGGCCGGAACAAGGAGCCGGATTCCACGTGAGCCATGAGTACGGCCGCGCCGACCACGAGGACGAACAGGGCTACGCCCACGAGGACTCCGAACAGCAAGCTTTCGCGAGACGCCGGCCGGCCCGGACCGGACCCCAGGCCGTGCAAGGACATGAGCAGCAAACTGAGCAGCGCGGCTGCGGCGACCCCGGCGATGACCAGGGGCCAGCGCCGTTCCCGGCTGGCCACCGCGGCCAGCCAGGCTCCGGTTAGCCACATCGCGGTGGCGGCGAGGTCCGCTGGCAGTGACCACATCCCGCCCAGCTCGATGCCGTCAAGCAGGGTCAGCCCGGCGCCCAGCAGCACCAGCACGACCAGGCCCGCGCCGAAGCCGATGGTGCGGCGCGAGCGCGGGTCGAGCTGGTGCCGGAGTTCGGTGTAACCGAGCCGGGCGGCCTGGGCCGCGGCGAACGCCTGGCCGGCATTCGCCGCGGAGCTACGCGCCAGCGCCCGGCGGTGG
>Ga0302326_10020865_pt1 | contig 13455 bp, 10 predicted proteins | sample Palsa_T0_3_FD_202264 | JGI IMG/M metagenome (GOLD analysis project Ga0302326, IMG submission 202264) | Peat permafrost microbial communities from Stordalen Mire near Abisko, Sweden - Palsa_T0_3 | ecosystem: Environmental > Terrestrial > Soil > Palsa > Peat permafrost | place: Sweden: Abisko... | reverse complement strand
CCGTCAGCGGCCCGGCGGGGAGCTTGCCGCCGTGGGCGAGGAGCACCTTGCCCACCGCGGTGGCGTGCGCGACGCTCGTGCGCCCCACCTCCGCCACGCTGCGCACGGTGAGCTGGCTCTGCACGAAATCGAGCGTGAACGCCTCGTGCTCACCGGGAACCGACAGCGTGGCCGTCTCCCCGACGAGCTTGGCCAGCTCCTCCAGGTGCGGCCGGGCCAGTGACCGGATATCCAGGCCCTCGTGTGCCGCACCGGCCAGCCGGACGATCCCGACGCCGAGGCGGTAGCGCCCGGTGGCCGGCACGTGATCCACCAGGCCGCCGCTGGCCAGCGTCGCGAGGATCCTGGAGATCGTGCTGACGTTGATCCCGGTGCGGCGGGCGATCTCGTTGGTCCCCAGCTCAGTGCGCGCTTCGGCAAGCTCCTCAAGGATGGCGATCGCGCGCTGGACGGCAGCGACCTGACGGGTGGCTGGCAGACCTGTTCTGGCCAAGGTAGGATCTTCTCAAGTTGGAGATAGTATTGCCTATTCGGCAATACTATCAGGCCGACGGCAGCCGCGTCAGCGCCAGAAGGGCGAACACGATGACTATCCCGACCCCGCCCGCCCTGCCCGCCCTGTCCGATCCGCCCGCACTGCCCGATCCGCCCGCCCTGCCCGCCAGCAGCCGCTATGTCATCGTCGGTGCCGGGATCCACGGGCTGTCGACGGCATGGCACCTGGCCAGGGAACTTCGCGCCCGGGGTCTGGGCAGCGGTGCGGACATCGTGGTCCTGGACAAGCGCGGCGTCGGTTCCGGCGCCTCGGGAATCGCCTGCGGCGTGATCCGCAACAACTACTTCCAGCCCGCGATGCGCGAGCTGATGGCGCACTCGGTAGCCGTCTGGGAGTCAGATCCGGCGGCGTTCGCCTACCATCCGGTCGGCTATCTGCAGATCGCGCCGGAAGCGATGCACGAGGACGTCGCGAAGATTTTCGGCGAGCAGCGGGCGATCGGCTACCCGTCGGAGTTCATCGAGGGCGAGCGTGACTGCCGCGCCTACTTGCTCGATATGTTCGACGACTGGCAGGCACCCGGCAGCACCGCCATCCTGCATGAGCACAAAGGCGGCTACGCCAACAACAAGAACTCGTTGCGCGGACTGGCCGCGAAGGCGGCGGCCGAGGGCGTCTCGATACTGTCCGGGATCCGGGTCACCGGTGTGCGGACCGGCGGCGGCGCGGTCACGGCGGTGCAGACCGACCAGGGCGAGATCGCCTGCGACCAGCTGGTGATCGCGGCGGGCCCGTGGATCCGCGACCTGTGGGCCATGCTGGAGCTGCCCGACCAGATCCCGGTGACCGGCCCGGATGGCGTCGTGCACGACGGTTGCCCGATGTGGACCTACTGGGCGCTGCAGGAAGGGACGCTGGCGGTGGACCCGAAGGAATTCACCGATAACACTGGGGGGCGGCCGCCCGTTATGCACGTTGATTCTAGTGCCCCGCTCTATGACGATGTCGGGGGCGGCCTGATCACCCAGGAGATGTGGGGCATCTACTACAAGCCAGATTTCTCCTTCGGCGGGGTCCAGGGCGGCACCTCGCCCTATGTCGTCAGCCGTCCCGCCGCGCAGGTAGCCGTGGACCCGTACGGGCCGGAAAGTCCCGAGTACACGGTGCGGGAGGACTTCGTCACGATGTTCACTTCCGCGCTCGCCCACTGCCACAAGCGCTTCGAGGGCAAGCGCGATCTCTACCGGCACGAGCCAACCGGCGGGATCGGCGCGTTCACGCCCGACAGCTTCCCGGTCTTCGACGTGTTCTGCCAGAACGCCTATGTCGTCGCCGATTCCAATCACGGGTACAAGATGATCGGCGTCGGGGCGCTGGTCGCCAAAGAGCTGCTGGGCGAGCCGCAGGGACTGCTGGAGCCGTTCCGATTCAGCCGTTACCAGACCGGCAAGCTGCATCCGACCAGCAACTCGCCGTTCCCCTGGAGCTGACCGGGATCAGTCGGCCGCGACCGTCGCCTCCTGGGTGAGCAGTGCCATCTGCTCTGCCGACGGCATGGCGGGCACTTGCTCGCGGAAGGTGATCCGCGACTTGTCCTGCACCACGCGCCGGTAGAAGAACAGCAGCACCGAGCCGACCAGGACTCCCACCCCGATGAACATGTCGGTGGTGGTCCCGTATCCGGTCAGCGTCGGGTTCGCGACCCCGTAGCCGATGAGGACGGCGTTGAACACCGCGAGCACCGCCGCGATCCCGACCCAGACCGGCCCGACCTTGATCGGCCGCGGCCAGTTCGGCCGGTCCCGGCGCAGCAGCAGGAAGCCGGTCAGCGCGAGGAAGTGAGCCAGGATGTAACCGATGTTGCTCATGTACAGGATCGCGAGGTTGCTGGAGATGAACAGCACCAGCAGCACGTTCACGACCAGGTCGACCGTCATGGCCCGGGACGGCACGTGATAGCGGTTCAGGTGATAGAGCTGCCGGACGGTCATGTGATCGCGCGCGATCCCGTACAGGGCCCGTGAGCCGTCCGCGGTCGAGGAGATCATCGACAGGAACAGGCTGCCGATGAGCAGCACGATGATGACTCCCGCTGCGCCGCTGCCCACGATCTTTGCCAGGGCGGGGACATAGAACTCGCCCTCCGCGGTGGCGCTGCTCGGCGCTCCGGTCACCCCGCCCAGGCCCATGGGGAACAGCAGGAACACCAGCAGGGTGAACACCGCCGCCGAGCGCAGCGCGATCGTGGTATCCCGCCTGGTGTCCTGGTACTCCGGCGCGAAGGTCGCGCACACCTCAGCTGCGTAGGCCGACCAGCCGCTCAGGAACAGGTAGACCATCGCGATCTTGAAGCCGGAGGCGCCGTGCAGGCTCCACGTCATGTTCGAGCTATGCCAGTTCCCGCTGAGATACGGCACGATAATGAAGATCACCAGCGGCACCATCAGCCCGATGCCGGTGATGTAGGAGATCCATACCGCGGGCCGGATCCCGAAGACGTTGATCGCCCAGACCAGCAGGATGCAGCCGATGGCGATGAAGTTGGAAAGGCCGAGATGGACCACCCCGTCGAACACCGACCAGGTCGCCGTCGGGAACCACTGCGCCTGGATCAGGTCTCCGATGATCTTCCCGAAGATGGACAGTACTACTGACCAGCCGATCCAGTAGCCGAAGGCGCCGATCGGCCCGGCCAGCGAGAACCGCCCGCGCCAGCCTTCGGCCGCATACAGCGAGATGCCGCCCGGCTTGTCGGGGAACATCGAGGCGGTCTCGGCGTAGATCCAGGTCTGCAGCATGCCGACCGCGGCCGAGACGCCCCAGATGAACACCGCACCCCAGGTTCCCAGCGCTCCCATCCAGAACCCGAGCGAGGCGATGAGGAAACCCGGATTACACAGGGCGATGACGAATCCGTCCCACCAGCGGAGTGCCTTCAGCAGCTGCCGCTCTTCAACGAAAGCCTCGGCCATCTGGGCACCTCCGTTCACCCCAGGTAAACGTTGTTTAGCACGCTTGCCCGGCCCTGTCCAGACTCTTCGAGCTATCGGGGCCTTTTCTGGTCAATGACCAGCGCCTACAATGCGGAAATGCGCGGTGCCCAGATCACCGTCCGCTGCGACTGCGGAGAGACCGGCTACGTCCCCTACGGCGAGCGGTGGGAGTGCCGCAACTGCCGTCGCCGGTGGAACACCGGGCAGATCCCCGCGGAGGAGTACTGGGGGATCATGCGGGACATGCGCCGGCTGCGCTTCACGGTGATCGGCACCGCACTGGCCCTGATCATCCCGATCGCGGCCCTGACACCGTTCGCCGGCCTGCGCATCCTGCTGCTGCTCCCGGTGCTGATGAGCTTCTGGTTCCTGTTCTACATGCCCAGGTGGCGGCGGGAGGTCCGGCAGCGCGCCCGGAGCCTGCGCAGGTGGCAGCTGCATCCCGAGTGAGGTGACAGTGCATCCCGAGTGACGTGACATGCAGAGGCTGCAGCGCCGCGCCCCGCGGGTTCCGGCCTTGTCCGATGCGGCGAAGGGCCGCCCGGTCTTGCTGGCGACGCTCGACGTTCCCTTCGATCAGGCTGCGGTGATCTTCGCGGTCGACTCGGCGGTCGAGCTCGGCCAGCGGCTGATCGTGGCCAATTTCGTGGAGCGCGCGCCATTGCCGCTGTCGGCGATGCTGGGCTACGACGATCTCCCGTATCCGCCGGGAATGTCCGACTCGCTGCAGGAGCCCGCCAGGCTCGCCCAATCCCTCGGGGTGCAGGTGACCAGGCTCCGGGTGAAGAGCTTCCATCCCATCCCGGCGCTGCTCGAGGTAACAGCCGAGCAGGATGCCGGGCTGCTGGTGTTCGGTCCCGACCGGAGCCGGCTGCGGCGGCTGCGTTATCTGCGGGCCGCGCGAGCGATCCGGTCCGGGGCCACGGCCCTGGTCTGGCTGGCAGAGTGACGGGCAGAGTGACGGGCAAAACAAATGGTTCCGGCAATGGCATCACCGAGAAGCACCGCCCGGTTACAAGATGATTATCCTCTCATTAAACTTTGTTTCATCGCAGTGGATGACCTGGGATGCTCGGCATCCGGGACCGATATAGCATCCGAAAATGGCCCTGCCGACTCAGCCGGGCCAGCGGGCTGAGCCCGGGCCAGCCGAGAAGCCGGAGCAGCATGATGGCGTCGACACCGTATGACTTCGTGATCATTGGCGGCGGCTCGGCGGGCAGCGCCCTGGCGAACCGGCTCTCCGCCGACCCAGCCAACCGGGTGCTCGTGCTGGAGGCGGGGCGGCCGGACTACCGCTGGGATGTCTTCATCCACATGCCGGCCGCGCTGACCATCCCCATCGGCAACCGGTTCTACGACTGGCAGTACGAGTCAGAACCCGAGCCGCACATGAACGGCCGCCGCATCTACCACGCCAGGGGCAAGGTGCTGGGCGGCTCGAGCAGCATCAACGGCATGATCTTCCAGCGCGGCAATCCGCTGGACTACCAGCGCTGGGCCGCCGATCCGGGCATGGCGGACTGGGACTATGCGCACTGCCTGCCGTACTTCAAGCGGATGGAGAACTGCCTGGCCGGCGGCGACGACTACCGGGGAACCGGCGGGCCGCTGGTGCTGGAGCGCGGACCGGCGAACGGCGCACTGTTCCGCGCCTTCTTTGCCGCGGTGCAGGAGGCCGGCTACTCCCTTACCGATGATGTGAATGGCTTCCGGCAGGAAGGCTTCGCCCCCTTTGACCGCAACATTTTCCGCGGCAGGAGGCTCAGCGCCGCCCGCGCCTACCTGCACCCGGTGATGCGGCGTCCCAATCTCACCGTCGCCTGCCGCACCTTCGTCACCAAGATCATCTTTCGGGGCACCCGGGCAGTCGGAGTGGAGTTCACCCGCGGCAACGGCGCGGCGCAGCGGGTGCGGGCCGGCGAGATCATCCTGGCCGGCGGCGCGATCAACTCGCCGCAGCTGCTCCAGCTTTCCGGGGTCGGCAGCGCTGAGGCGCTGGGCAACCTCGGCATCGAGGTGGTGGCCGACCTGCCCGGGGTCGGCGAGAACCTCCAGGATCATCTGGAGGTCTACATCCAGTACGCGTCCAGGCTTCCGGTCTCGGTGGCGCCCGCGCTGAAATGGCGCAACCGGCCGGTCGTCGGCGCGCGGTGGCTGTTCCTGCGCTCCGGCCCGGGCGCCACCAACCATTTCGAGGGCGGCGGTTTCGCCCGGAGCAACGAAGCTGTCGCCTACCCGAACCTGATGTTCCACTTCCTGCCCATCGCGATCCGCTACGACGGGTCGGCCCCGGCCGGCGGGCACGGCTACCAGGTGCACATCGGGCCCATGTACTCCGACTCCAGGGGCTCGGTCCAGATCATCTCGGCAGATCCAGCGGTGCATCCCGCGCTGCGGTTCAACTACCTGTCCACCCCGACCGACCGCAGCGAGTGGGTGGAGGCGGTCAGCGTCGCCCGCCGCATTCTCAATCAGAGCGCCTTCGAGGAGTTCAACGGCGGCGAGCTCTCGCCGGGACCGGCCGTCGCGACCGACGAGCAGATACTGGACTGGGTCCGCCGCGATGGCGAGACCGCGCTGCATCCGTCGTGTACCTGCAAGATGGGCACCGGCGCGGCAGCGGTCGTCGACCCCGGCAGCATGCGGGTACACGGCCTGGACGGCCTGCGCGTGGTGGACGCGTCGGTGCTGCCGTACGTCACCAACGGCAACATCTACGCGCCCGTTATGATGATCGCTGAAAAGTCCGCCGACCTCATTCTCGGCAACACCCCGCTGGCGCCGTCGCCGGTGCCTTTCTACCGCCACCAGCCCGCCGTCCGCGAGCCGGACCGGCTCATGCAGACTGGGCCGGATGACCGACGCATCCGATCCTCGTGATCCGCGCGGGCTGCGCGCTGACGCGCCGCTGCTGGATGCCTGGCTGCGCTTCACCGCGCAGGTGGCCGCTGGGCAGCTGACGCCCATGTGCGTGCCCGGGCACAAGCAGCGCCAGGATCTGGTCGGCGCCGTGGTGGCAGGCGACGCGCCGTTTTACGGCGGGCTGGACACCATCAAGCACGCCGACGCGCTGCGGCTGGAGGCCGAGGGCAAGGCCGCCCGGCTCTGGGGCGCCGACTGGTGCCGGTTCTCCGTGGCCGGCTCGACGCACGGCAACCAGGCACTGGCCCTGGCGGTGGGCTCGCCCGGCCAGGAAGTGATCATCACCCGGACCCTGCACCGGTCCCTGCTGCTGGGCCTGGTGCTGGCCGGGCTCCGCCCGGTCTGGGTCCGGCCCGAGATGGATCCTGCCTCCGGCCTGCCCATGGCCGTCGCGGTCGACACCGTCCGGGCCGCGCTCGCCGCCCATCCCGGTGCCTGCGCGGTATTCCTCGGCGATCCGTCCTACGTCGGCACGATCGGCGACCTGGCCGGGCACGCTGCCGCGGCCCATGACGCGGGCGTCCCGCTCGTGGTGGACGCAGCCTGGGCGGCGCACCTGGGCTTTCACCCCGACCTGCCGCCGCATGCGATCGCCGCCGGCGCGGACGCGATGGTGACCAGCGCGCACAAGGCGCTGCCGGCCTACAGCCAGGGCGCGCTGGTTTTCGCGCGGACGCAGCGGCTGGACGCCGCCCGGCTTGACCGCGCGTTCGAGGCCACCCACACCACCAGCCCGACGGGGTCGATCATGGCGAGCATCGATGCTGCCCGGGCCTTGCTGGAACGCGACGGCAAGGAGCTGTGCGCCCGGCTGCTGCAGGTCGTGGCCGGCGCCAGGCAGCGGCTGCGCGAGGTTCCCGGGGTCAGGGTCCTGGCGGGTCCGGGGGTCGAGCCGACCAAGCTCACGGTCCTGCTCGCCGGGACGGGCGCGAACGGGTACGCGGTGGAGAATGACCTGATCGCGGCTGGCATGCCAGTCGAGATGGCCGACCGGGACACGGTGGGACCCATCCTTACCCTCGCCGACGACCAGGACCACGCCGATGCTTTCGTCGATGAGCTGATCGCCGCGATCGAGCGGCACCGGGGAGCACCGCGCCATCCGGTCCCGGCGGCCGCCTGGACCGTCACGCCACAGCCGGTGCTCGCCCCCAGGGAAGCTTTTTTCGCACAAAACGAGACAGTCCGTGCCGATGCAGCCGTCGGCCGGGTCAGCGCGGAGCTGATTGCGCCGTACCCGCCCGGGGTGCCGGTCCTCGCCCCCGGGGAGCTGATCACCAGCGAGGCGCTCGGCGCACTGCGCGAGGTGCAGGCCGACGGCGGCCGGATCGCGTACGCGGCTGATCCGACCCTCGCTACCTTGCAGGTCATCGCCCCGTGACCGTCAGCCGCTGCCGTCAGCCGACGGTGATGCGGTCGAGCCACTCTTGCAGCAGGGCCTGCTCGCGGGTCGTCAGGGCGGAAGTGCGCGGCAGAACGGCGCGCAGGGCGACTGCGGCGCTGACCGGCCCTGGCGGGGCGGGGGCGGGGGCATCGGTGGTGATCGCGGCGATGACGGCCTCGCGGGCCATCTCCGACAGCGCCGGGTCCCGGCCGTTTTCCGGCCGGGCGATCAGCGTGAGCGTCGTGCCGCAGCCGGCGGCGTGCACAAGTTGCGCGGCGCGTTCCTCGCTGACCCGCAGCCGGCCGGCCTCCGCGATGCGGCGGATGTGCCCGGCGAGGACTTCGGCTGCGGCGAGCGCTGCCGGCGCAGGAGATGCGCCGGGGCGGGGATCGCCGTACATGAGTGCGTACAGTGCCGGGTTGGCGAGGCCGAAGCCGATGTGCAGGTCCCACCCGGTACGCAGGTCTTCGACCGGGTCCTCGCTGGGCTCCAGGTGGGTCTTGCTCTCCAGGTAGGTCGTCAGGCCGTGTGTCGCCACCGCGTCGAGCAGGCCCTGCTTGTCGCCGAAGAGCCGGTAGATGGCCGGGGCCTGGACGCCGGCCGCGGCGCTCACCGCCCGGGTCGACACGGCCTCGCGGCCCCCGGCGAGCAGATCGGCTGCGGCGGCCACGATGCGGTCGCGGGTACTGTCCGCGGCAGCGAAGCGACCGGCACTCATGGCAGAAAGATAGTCGTAGCGCGAGATTAGTTCCTGTCGTAGCGCGGGGCGGGGTAGACGATCGTCTTGGGCTCGGTGAACGTCTCCACCGGGTACCGCCCGCCGACCCGGCCACGGCCGCTGACACTGCCGGCCCGGCCGCCGAACGGCAGGTGTGACTCCCACAGATTCGTCGAGGCGTTGATGTTGACCCAGCCGGCCCTGGCTTGCTCGGCGAAGGCCAGGCCCCGCTCGAGATCCTCGGTGAAGACCGCAGCGGTCAGGCCGTACGGGGAGGCGTTGGTCAGTTCCAGCGCCTCGCCCGCCGACCGCACTTCAACCACCGGGACCACCGGACCGAACGTCTCCTCCCGCTCGATCAGCATCCCGGGCGTCACGCCGTCGAGCACTGTCGGCTCGGCGTAGAGCGCGGTGGGGAACCCGGCGGCGCGCTGACCGCCGCAGCAGATCCGCGCGCCGCGCCGCCGGGCGTCGGCGATGTGCCGGTCGAACTTGGCGGCGGTGGGCTCGTTGTTCAGCGGGCCCATGGTCGTCGCCGGGTCGAAAGGATCGCCGAGCCGGACGCTGTTCTTGGTGGCCCAGACGACCCGGTCGACGAATTCGGCGCGCACGGCGGCGTGCACCAGGAAGCGCTCGCCGGCGGTGCAGCTCTGGCCCGCGCACAGGTAGGCGGCCTCGAGCGCGGCCTGCGCCGCCAGCTCCAGGTCAGCGTCGTCGAGGATCACCATCGGCCCGTTGCCGCCCAGCTCAAGCAGCTGGGTCTTGCCGGCCGCTCGGGCCGCCACGCTGGCCCCGGTCTCGACCGAGCCGACGAAGCCCACGCCGGCCACGCCCGGGTGCCCGACCAGGGCATCGCCGGCCACCGGGCCGGGACCGGGCACGAAATTGAAGACCCCGGCCGGCAGCCCGGACTCCGCGATGATCTCGGCCAGGACCGCGCAGCAAGCCGTCGTGGACGGAGCGGGTACCCACACCACGGTGTTGCCCGCCGCCATGGCCGGGCCGAACAGCTCGGCTCCCATCGTGTACGGCCAGTTCCAGGGGCTCACGACGCCGACCACGCCGAGCGGCACCCGGGCAGACAGGACCCGGCGCGCGGCGGAAGTGGACGCGGGCAGCGAGCCGGCGTTGCGCTTGGCGTCCTGTCCGGCCATCAGGAAGTACTCGGCCAGCTCGTCGGTCTCGTCGTAGGCCTCTGCGGCGAGCGGCTTGCCCTGATCGCGGGTGAGCACCTCGGCCAGCTCGTCGCGCCGGTCCCGGACTGCGGCGGCGATCCGCTCGCACCAGCCCGCCCGCTCGAAGGGCGACGCGGCCGCCCAGGCGGGCCACCCGGCGCTGGCCGCCGCCACCGCCTCGTCAATGTCGCCGCGGCCGGCGACGGCCACCGAGGCGAAAGCCTCCCCGGAGGACGGGCTGACCGCCTGGGCGGTGCCCGCTTCGCCAGTCCGCCAGCTGCCGCCGATGTAGAGCAGGTGCTCGCGCATCAGTCGCCCGCTCTGCGTCGATCACGCTGGTAGGTTGCGCCCGCGGCAATGGCGTTCTCGGACACGCAGCCAGAATGACGGCGTTTCGCGGCCGAAGTCAACCAGGCGGACGCGAGGTGTTGTCGCGGCACCGATGCAGGGTGCCGAGCCCTGCATCCCCGTTGACGCATCGCGGCGTGACGTCCAGCATGTACCGCAATCGCCCCTCCGTCATCAGGGAGCAGATGTGGGAAACCAGCCACCCGGCTCCGCCGAGACCGCCGGTCCGGCGGACGACCCGCTCCCCGAAGCCAGGCAGCTGGCTCAGGGCGCGGCTGACGCTGGCCTCGGACTCAAGCTGCTCGGCGGGCTTGCCGTCCGGGTGATCTGCCCGGGCTTCCCGCCGCGGCTGCGGGCGGGGCAGGACATCGATTTCGCCTGCCTGGCCAAGGGCCGCAAGGACGTCGCGGCCTATCTGGAGCACGCTGGCTGCCAGCCGGACCGCCGGTTCAACAACCTCAACGGCGACCGGCAGATGTACTTCAATGCCCCGTCCGGCCGCCCGATCGACGTCATGGTGGACCGGCTCACGATGTGCCACACGCTGGACTTCCGGCCGGGTTTCGGCCGGCTGGCGCTGACCGTCGACGCTGTCGATCTGCTGCTGTCCAAGCTGCAGATCGTCGAGCTGAACGAGAAGGACGCGCGGGACATTTTCCAGCTGCTCGGCGGCCTGCCCCTGCGCGGGCCCGGAGCGGCAGGTGGTGCGGCGGCCAGCGGCAACGGGCCAGCCGGCGGCGCCGGTTCGGCGGTCATCGACACCGAGCGCTTCGGCAAGGTACTGGCCGCGGACTGGGGCTGGTGGCGGACGGTCACCGGCAGCCTGGCGAAGCTCCCGTCGCTGGCAGCGGAGCAGCCGGGACTGCTGCCGCCGGATCCGCCGTTCGACCCGCTGGCGCAGGCACAGCGGCTGCTCGAATTGTCAGATTCAATACCTAAGGGCGTCAAATGGAAACTACGGGCGAACATCGGCGACCGGGTCCGCTGGTACGAACTGCCGGAGGAAGTGGGGCACTGACCGGCACTGGCCCGGACCGGCACTGGCCCGGCCGGCCCGGCACTGGCCCGGACCGGCACTGGCCCGGCCGGCCCGGCACTGGCCCGGACCGGCACTGGCCGACTGGTGCTATTTCGTCATAACTTATGCTTGACGCCCGGTTGCGGCGGGTGCTACACCGTTGCACGAGAGCGGCTGCACACGAATCGCGGCAAGGGCGTAGTGATCGAATGAAGATCTTTTTTGCCACTGATATCCACGGTTCTGAGGTCTGCTGGCGGAAGTTCCTCAATTCCGCCGCCTTCTACAAGGCCGATCTCGTCGTGCTAGGCGGAGATGTCACCGGCAAGGTCATGGTGCCGGTGACCGCCTATACCGGCTACTGGCAGGTTACGTTCGGCGGCGAGATATACCGGCTCGAAACTCAGCAGGAACTCGACGATATCCAGCGGCAGATCCGCAACCGGGGGTCCTACCCGGCCATCGTCACCCCCGATGAGCTGACCGAGCTGAGCTCTCAGGAAGGCGCCATCGACCGCAGGTTCTCCCTCGAGATGATCCGCTCGCTTGACCGGTGGATGGACATGGCCGACGGCAAGCTCGGCGGCGGCAGCATTCCCTGCATCCTCAACGGGGGCAACGACGACATCTGGGAAATCGATGACGTCATCGAGGCGTCGCCGTGCGTGACCTTCGGCGAGGGCAAGGTGGTCGAGCTCCCTGGCGGATTCCATCTGGTCTCCATGGGCTGGACCAACCCCACCCCCTGGGATACCTTCCGCGAGGCCCCCGAGTCTGAACTTGCCGCCAAGATCGAGGCGGTGGTCAGCCAGCTTCCTGACCTGGAGCGGGCGATCTTCAACTTCCACGCCCCGCCGTATGGCACCGGGCTGGACGAGGCCCCGGCGCTGGACGCGACGCTGCGGCCCACGCACGGCGGTGCGGTCATGAAGGCGGTGGGCTCGACCGCGGTAAGGGAGGCCATTTTGCGCCATCAGCCGATGCTGTCCGTCCATGGCCATATTCACGAAAGCAGGGGGATCAAAAAGATGGGCCGGACGCTCGCCATCAATCCGGGCAGCGTCTACGGCGACGGCGTCCTGCAGGGAGCGGTGCTGGACCTTGACCCGAAGAAGGGAAAGGTTTCCAAGTACCTCCTTGTCAATGGGTGAGTAATTTCATCAACCTGGAGGCGAAATGGCGGCAGGAGCTGTCGGCGGCGGCGAGGCACCCACCCTGTTCCTGCGAAAGGCCACCGGCCTGGTCCGGGGCTGGTCGGTCCGGGACTCGATGATCTATGCGTGCCTGGCCACTAACTTCGTCACGCTGGGGCTGTATGAGTTCACCTTCGCCGGCCCGGCCTTCCCCAAGGGCCAGCTGATCACCTCCATCCTGATCTCGGCTGTGCTGGTGTCGTTCCTGGTGGTCGCCTACACCGGCCTGATCGTGACCATCCCGCGGGCGGGCGGTGACTATGTCTGGCAGACCCGGATCCTCGGCAGCGGCGTGGGCTTCGTCATGGCCGCGACCGGCTGGTGGTTCATCCTCTGGCTGTGGGCGCCCATCTACGGCAACATCCTGTCGGTCCAGCTTTTCCAGCCACTGTGGGCGACGCTCGGAGATCCAGGCGGAGCCGCCTGGTTTGCCTCGAAGAACGGGATCTTCGTCGTCTGCCTGATCACCATCGCGATCGCCGGCGTCCTGGTCTCGCTGGGGATGGGCGGATACGCCAAGATCCAGAAGTGGTGCTTCGCCGGCGGCCTGGTTGCCTTCGCGGTCGTCGTGGTGCTGCTGCTGGTGAACTCGCACGCGAGCTTCATCAGCTCGTTCAATTTCGAGGCGCACAAGCTCTTCAACGTCAACAACGCCTACCACGCCACGAACGTCGCGGCCGCGAAGGCCGGATACACCACGACGAACCTGGGCTTCGGCCCGATCGGGCCGACGATGCTGCTGGTACCCGCGATGATGTTCTTCATCCTGTGGCCGAACTGGGGCTCGACGCTGTACGGCGAGATCCGCGGCGCGAGTGACTTCAGGCGAGTCTTCACCGGGATGTTCTCCGGCCTGTGGATCACCGTCATCCTCGCGGTGGTCTTCCTGCTGCTGGTGGACAAGACCATTGGCTGGGGGTTCTACCAGAACCTCAACTCACTGGACTACAACCTCACGCCGCAGTTCGGCATCTGGCCGTACCCGTTCATGTTCGCCGGCTGGCTGGTGCACAACACCGCCTTCCAGGTGATCCTGATCCTGGCGCTCAGCCTGTGGTTCTTCGGCTGGGTGGGAACCCTGTTCCTGTCCTCGACCAGGGTCATCTTCGCGGCCGCGTTCGACCGCGTGCTCCCCGACCGGGCAGCCGAGGTTTCCGAGCGGCGCAAGGTGCCGTTCTACTCGCTGATCCTGATGCTGCTCCCGG
>Ga0302326_10020864_pt1 | contig 13455 bp, 17 predicted proteins | sample Palsa_T0_3_FD_202264 | JGI IMG/M metagenome (GOLD analysis project Ga0302326, IMG submission 202264) | Peat permafrost microbial communities from Stordalen Mire near Abisko, Sweden - Palsa_T0_3 | ecosystem: Environmental > Terrestrial > Soil > Palsa > Peat permafrost | place: Sweden: Abisko... | reverse complement strand
CTGGTCCCGACGATGGTCGGACCTAACCCGATGCAGCCGGCCACACGCTATCTCGTCCCGGACGACCGTGACTTCTTTGCCATCTACCGACCCCTGCCCGGTCCGGTCACCGTCCCCTTCAAGTAGGGATCACCCGGTCGCGGTGATTCGCCGCGGGACGCTTTGCTGGCTCCTGACTCAGGCGGCCGACGGTGGTGGAGTCTGCGTCCCGGCGTGGGCACCGCCGGGTGATGCGGCCAGATGCCTGAGGGCGTCGGATACGACGGCGCGGGCGACGGTCACCGCCGCGTACCGGTCTGGCGCGTATACCGTGACGATGCTGATGATCCTGTCGTCCGTATGCGCGCTGACGATGCTGGCGGACTTGCGCCAGGCCGCCTCGTCGGCAGCCACCGCGAACAGGACCGGGTCGGGAAGCTGGCCGTCCTGGTCGCGTGAAACCGTGACGGTGACGTTGTACCGGCTGGGTGGTTCGTACATGCCGGGAACCATAAATCCGATAGCTGACATTTCCGGCTTGCGTTTCATCCCGGGAAGCTCCGCGGCCGGACGGCGCATGAAATGCGTTCAGGTTTCGTGCAGCTGGCATATAGCTGTCACCACGGTTAGCTCACGGCGTGCTGTGACTCCCGGGTTCCTGCTCGGCCTCATCCCGGTGGCCCCGGCGGCGGTCGGCCCAGGCCTGCAGCCTGGCGTCGTAGAACCAGCGCCCGAACAACTGGCCGCCGTAGATGACCCAGCCGACGCCGATCAGCCACGATTGCACGATCAGGAAGCTGCCCAGCGCGCCGTAGCTGACCGCATTGCTGGCGATCAGCGGCTGGAAGACCAGGCCGGAGAAGACCCGCAGGCCAGCTAGGCCCGCCATCGTCGCCACCGCGCCCGACGCCGCCGCTAGATAGCTCACCCGGGCGCCGACCAGGAAGCGCAGCCCCCACCAGAAGAAGGCGATGCCGAGCACCACCGCCACCGCCACCCGGGCCGCCGTCTCGGCCCACCCGCGGTATATCACCGTGCCGACCGTGGCCGCCGCATAGATGTAGGCGACGAGGGCGACGACCCACACCACCTGACGCCAGATCTTGTTCCACGGCCCGGCGGGAAGACCCCAGATCCTCTCGTACCCGGCCTGCACGCTGCCCCCGAACGCCACCCCGGAGACGGCCAGGACCACGGCGCTGAACACGCTGGTCGAGCCCAGCACCCGGGACGGCGCCGAGAAGAGCCGGGTCACCGCGCTGGCGGAGGAGCCGGTCAGGCCCATGCCGTAGACCACCCATCCCCCGAGGCCGTGCTCCCGGGCAGGGTTGGTGGCGGCGACGACGATGAGCAGCGGGATCACGGTGAGGATGGCCAGGGCAGCGAAGCCCATGGACCGTTGCATGAGTTCGAAGTCCTTGCCGGCCCGGTAAAGGTCCTTGATCCGGAGGTCCGGCCGATCAGCACCCGGTCTCACACGTCCAGCCTAATGACGTGGCCCGCTGGCGGTCTTCGGGGCCTGGACGGCAGCGGTACGTCGCCGGACCGCTGCCGTCCAGGTGGGGGAAGTAAGGGTGGGGGAAGTTACTTGCCCTTCTTTCCCTTTTTCTTGCTCTTCTTGCTCTTCTTGGCCATGCATATCACCTCGTTCCCGACTCGGAAGGTCAACGATATGTTGACCAGCGGCGTCAACATATCATTGACCGGCGCTGGTTGTCGATACGCTGTGCTGGTGGCCTCCAAGAATCTCGTCAGGCGGATCACCGCGGCGCTCGGCGCTCTCGACGTCGCCGACGGACCGATGAGCCAGCTCGACGCGGCCCGGCGGCTGCGAGAAGCGGCCGAGGAACTGGAGACCGCCCAGGTTGAGGCCGCCCGCAAGGCCGGTGCCACGTGGAATGAGATCGGCGCGTGCTACGGGCTGACCAAACAAGGCGCCCAGCAACGCTTCCGGGCTGCCCGCAACCAGGCCAAGGCCGGTGTTGCGCCGCGCGAGAGGAAGCGGGCTGATCCCACAGAACGCACGCGCGGCGGAGAGACGTGATGGGACAGACCTTCAGCCTGGGCCGGATAAGCGGCATCCGGATCGGCGTGAACTGGAGCGTTGTGCTCATCGTGGCGCTGCTGGCCTACGGGCTGGCGGCGGGGCAGTTTCCGGCCGAGGTGCCGCGGCGGCCAGAGGCGGAATACGTGGTGGCGGCCATCGTGACCGCGGTGGCCTACATAGCGTCCCTGCTCGCGCACGAGCTGGCGCATTCGCTGGTGGCACGGCGTCACGGGGTCCAGGTCGAGGGCATCACGCTGTGGTTGCTGGGCGGGGTGTCGCGGCTGGAGGGCGAGTTTCCGGATCCGGGCGCCGAGCTCCGCGTCGCAGGGGTCGGGCCGCTGACCAGCCTGGTGCTGGGCGGGGTGTTCACGCTGGTGGCCTGGCTGCTGCACGCATCGGGCGTGGGGGGCGTGGCGGTGGCGGCGCTGGCCTGGCTCGGCGGCATCAACATCCTGCTCGCGGTGTTCAACGTGATCCCGGCCGCCCCGCTGGACGGCGGGCGGCTGCTGCAGGCGGTGCTGTGGGCCATTACCAAGGACAAGCTCAAGGCGGCGATGTGGGCCGCGCGGTCCGGGCAGCTGTTCGGGTGGGCGCTGATCGTGATCGGCGGTTTTCTCGTGCTGGCCCGGCGGGACTACAGCTGGCTGTGGTTCATCATTCTCGGCTGGTTCCTCACCAGCGCGGCCACCGCGGAAAACCAGCAGGCGGTCGTGCAGTCCCGGCTGCGGACGGTGGCGGTGCGGGACGTCATGACCGCCGACCCGGTCACCGTGCCGGCCTCAGCCACGGTCGATCGGTTCCAGCACGAGTTGCTGCCGTGGCTGCGGCACTCCGCCTTCCCGGTGGTGGACGACAACGGGCAGACGGTGGGCCTGGTGACCGTGCGCCGGGTCAACGCCGTTCCAGCAGACGAACGCGCAAGGACCACGCTGCGGGAGGTGGCCTGCCCGCTGGCCGAGGTGGCCCGGGCTACCCCGGATGAGCCGGTGGCCGACCTGCTGCCGCGGCTCAACGGGTGTTCCGACGGCCGGGCGCTGGTGTTCGACGGTGAGCGACTGGCCGGGATCGTCGCGCTGGCCGACATCAGCCGGGCGCTGGAACGGATCAGCGGGAACCGCAGGTAATTGTGCTCATCTTCAACAAGAGCTTTGGCCGTTCTACCGGCAGGCGGGTGATGGCGGGAGGAACCACTGCCGCCGTGTTTTGCCCTTGGCCTAGGTCAGCGGCTTTGCTCGAGCGCGCCGGCCGAGGTGCGGTCAGAGCTTACGAACATGAAATCGGTCAGATGGGGGTCCGGTCGCTCCTCGTGAATAACTGCGGTCCGATCTCGCGTACAAGACCGCCTGCCTGACCCGCCCCCGCCAGGATACGATCGCCACCCGCCTGACCCGCCCCCGCCAGGATACGATCGCCACCGGCCACACCAGCACGGCGGCGAGCAGGCTGACGAGGAAGAGCACCAGGGTGGCCGCCGTAAAGTCGCGCAGGGGGAGGGTGACGGCGAGACTGGGCAGCAGCCCGGTCGCCACCAGCCCCGCGACCCTCCGGCCCACGGGGCCGCGTACGCACGTGACGGCGACCGCGACCGCGATCGCCAGGACGCCCAGCAGGCGGAAGACAAGATCTCCCACCGGCGCGGCCGGGTCCACCAGCTGAACGATCGCGGGGAACCCGAAGCCCGCGGACAGGCCCGCGATCATGAGGCAGGCCCGCCGCCACCCCACGATCGCCAGGCCCCGCCGCGGGCCGGGAGAGAAAACCAGCGAGCAAGCCGCCAGGCTGGCCAGCACGACAGGGACGTCAACGATGCTCGCGAACTGGAAAAACCCTCCGGGATCCGCGAACTGGAAAAGCCCTACGTGAAAGGCATGGCCCTGCTGCATGATCCCGGTCACCAGGACCAGCAGGGCGAGCGTCAGCGAGACGGACGCGATCGCCGCGGCTTTCCGCTGACGGCCGGTCAGCCCGAGCAGCACCACAGCCAGCCAGGCCAGCACCACGACGGACTCCCCCAAAGAGGGCAGCACCGGGAGCAGCTCCCAGACCCCAACCCCCGCGCTGACGCAGGCGCTGACGGCTGCCCGTTCCAGGACGAGGAAGATGACCACCAGCGCCGGGGCGATCAGGCTCACCACGGCCAGGGCGTCCTGCCCGGCGTCGGCGGCCAGCCAGCCGGGGATCCGGCGGACCCGGATCGCCACGCCGCAGGCGGCCAGGTTCACCGCCTGCCCCAGGCCCGGAGTGCGCTGCCCGGGCCGGGCGGTGTCCAGCAGCACGCCGAGCATCTCCTCCCGGTGCAACGCGCGATGGCTGGGCGGGTAACAGCGCAGCAAGCGGAGGTAGCGTCGTTCCAGGACTGCCGACCCGGCCGAGTCCCTGGCTGGCATGTCCCCTCCCGCCCCGGCGGCCCGGCCGGTTCCGCCCGCGCTCACGCGGTGCCTCCGGCGAGCCGCACGCGCAGCCGCTGCGCCGCGACGGCGGCGCTGGCGCGCCTGGCCCGCCCTCAACCGGCCACTTTTCGGACTACCTCGTTGATCTCGTCGGCGATCAGGAAACCGCCGTCGGCGGTTGCCGCTACTCGCGAGGGACTGCGGAGCTCGGCGTCGGTGGCCGGGCCATCGTCGCCGCTGTTACCCGCGATGCCGGTCCCCGCGACCCGGGTAATCACACCCATTGCGTCCCCTTAATGAAGATCAGTGAAGAAAACCAAAGCACGCTAAGCACTCCCTTCCCAGAGCACGATCTCCGTGTTCGGGGAGGCTATGATCGCCTGGGTCAGCGGGCCATTCGAACCGCCGATATTGGTGATGATGCCGTCGGGGGTCAGGTCGAAGGCGTGCTGTTGAGTCTCGGCGACGTTGTCGCAGAAGGTGCACTCAAAGAAGTTCGGCAGATCGGCCGAGATTCCCTCCACGATCCACTCCGCCGATGCGCCGATCGATGTGATGCCAGCGGGCGGTGTGATGCCTATCCTGGTCGCCAGGCCGGTCCGCTCGTTTGACAGGTACACAGAGCCTTGATCGGGTTGGGGCGCAGACACCACGACGGTGATTGCGTCACCCACCTCAAGCGGGAAGTTGGTCACTGCTACGGGCCCAAGCGGGTACCACTCGGTCCAAGCCCAGTAATTTACGCTGGTACCGGTGATGGTGGCCGCGAAGCCGGCCTGGAGCACCTGACCGTTGGTAAACCCGTCCAGTCCGACCCAGAAGCCGACGGTGAGCGGGCTGGCGGAATCACCGGAGACCGGGTAGATCTCAGGCACGATGATGATGCCGGCCACGCAGGTTGCCGGTTCGGCGGGCGAGTAGCCAAGGGAAGAGGTTTCAACGACAACGCCTCCCCAGCCGCTGGGCGTGAAATTCTCCGACCCTGAGTACAACGGGTTCCTTGCGCTCATGACCTCGTCGAAGGCCAGTTCGGCCTGAATTATCGTCTTAGGCCGCGCGAAAGTCCGCTGCCAAATCCGGTCTAGCTCTGGCGCAGTCGCCGGATCCGGGCGCCGGGGAAATCCGTGCTGCCGCAGCAAGCTGGCCGGCGCGGTCAGGGGATCCAATCCAGGTGGCGGGGGTTCGAAGGTTTGCATGTGCGCCAATGTGGTTTCGGCCTGTGGATGCGTCATGTTGTGTCCCCCAAAGTGTCCGCTTGCCCTGACGGAGGGCCACCCGGCGCGCCTGATACACACCGGCGCCGGCAGCCTGACGTTCCTGCCATTTCAACGGGAGCTCTGGCCCGTTCAACCGGCGGGCGGGTGATAGGGGAGGAACCACTGCCCGTTTTGAATAAAAAGGGCAGAAAACGGCACGGGCGCGTCATACCGGCACAGCTTTCTGGGCGGGACTGGCCGGAGCACGAGCCTGGCCGGTTCGCGCGAAGATCCTGTCGGCCGCGGTGACCGGGCCGGCCGCCGTGAACGCCGACAGCAGCGCCGGGAACCAGCAGACCCTGCTGCTGCTCACGCACTGATCATCGTGGCGGTCATCCTGCTGATCGTGTACCGGAGCCCGCTGCTGTGGCTGCTGCCGCTCTTCGGTGCGATCGGGGCGATCGTCGTCGCCCAGGCCGCCGCCCACGGTCTGGCCAACGCCGGGCTCACCGTGAGCACGCTGTCCGCCGACATCCTCATCGTGCTGGTCTTCGGCGCGGCCAGCGACTACGCGCTGCTGCTCGTGCACAGGTACCGGGAAGAACTGCGAAGCCACGCCACGACCGAGGCCGCGATGGCGACCGCGCTGCCCACTCTCGCCGCTTCCGCCGCGACCGTGACCTGCGCCATGATCTGCCTGCTGGTGGCGGACTCGGCCTCGCTGCACGGGCTCGGCCCGGTCGGCGCCATCGGGATCGTCGCGGCCTTCCTCGCTCAGACCACCTTCCTGCCTGCGCTGCTGCTGGTGGTCGGACGGTTCGCCTTCTGGCCGCGGATCCCCAGGCCGGGCGCGGCTGGCTGGGAAGAATCCCGGGTCTGGGCGGGCATCGGCGCGCGGATCGCCCGCCATCCGCTGCGGACCGTCGTCGTGGTCGTGCTGCTGCTCGGCGCGGCCTGCGCCGGCCTGGCGTCGCTGCGGATCGACAACAACCCGGTGGACGACGTGAAGGGCCATCCAGGCAGCGTGGTCGGTGCCCAGCTGCTGGCCGAACACTACCCGGCGGGTACCATCGCGCCGCTGGTCCTGCTCGCCTCGCCAGGTCAGGCGGCCCCGGCCGCCGCGGCGGCACGGGCGACGCCCGGTGTCGGCTCGGTGGTTCCCGGCGCGCCGGTGCTGGGATATGACAGCTATTCGGTCGTGCTGTCGGTCCCGCCGTACGGGTCCGCCGGGACAACGGCGCTGGTGGACCTGCGCCAGCGGCTCTCCCCGGACGCGCCTGGCTCGCTCGTGGACGGTCAGCCGACCATCCAGTATGACGCCGCCCAGGCCGCGGGGCGCGCCGACGCGGTGATCATCCCGCTCGTGCTGGTGGTGATCTTCGTCGTCATCGCCCTGCTGCTGCGCGCGGTCGTCGCGCCGCTGGTCCTGGTGGCCACCACCGCGCTCAGCTTCGCTGCCTCGTTCGGCCTGTCGAGCCTGCTGTGGCGCTTCGCGTTCGGGTACTCCGGCGTCCAGTCGGTGATCCCGATCTACATCTTCATCTTCCTGGTGGCGCTCGGGGTCGACTACAACATCTTCCTGTCCGCGCGGATCCGCGAGGAATCCCGGCAGCTTGGCATCCGGGACGGCACGCTGCGCGGGCTCGGCGTCACCGGTGGCGTGATCACCGCCGCGGGTATCGTCCTCGCGGGGACGTTCGCGGCCCTCACGCAGATCCCGCAGGTGGATATCGCCGAGGTCGGCACCGCCGTCGCGCTCGGCGTCCTGCTCGACACCCTGGTCGTCCGCACCGTGCTCGTCCCGGCCAGCCTGCTCACCATCGGGGAGCGTGTCTGGTGGCCCGTTGGCCATTGACTACCCAGTGCGGTCAGATTGGGCTCTTGGGGAGGGGCTGCGGGCCACCGTGGAACGGGCCCGTTGCATAGCCCGGGGGTTCGGGGTTCTCCTGCACCTCGGACCACACGCGCTGGCCGCTGGCACTTCGGGACGGGACGGTGAGGGTGACCCGGGTGCCCGGGACGTGATGGAAGTGTCCCTCGGCGCAGTTCGGCGTGCAGTCGTTGTACACGAAGGTCCCGACCGCTGTGGCGCTGGTTGCGGTCCAGCTTGTCCAGTGCAGAGCCTGCAGGAGCGCGTTGTAGTCGGCGCACGCTAGGACAATCTCGGTGGGTTCGACGCTCGGCGTCCGGCAGTTGCCGTATACCTCGATCCCCGCATCGACCAAGGGCACCCTGGTCGCCGCGGCTTGCGCCGACGCCGCTGGGAGCGTTTTCGCTGTCGCAGTTGCCGGAGCCGCCTTCGGTGAGGAGCCGCAGCCCGCGAGAACGAGGGCAGCGACCACGCCGATCATCCCTCGCACGATCCATCCGCTGCCCGGCCGGGTGTCACGTCGCACGCACATGCTCTTAGGACTCCGGACGGGGACGGGAGGTTGGGCTGGCTCAGCGTATTTCGGCCGGAGGTTGAGGTCAGGGCCATCGGATCGTTCGCCCTGCGGAGGCTCGGTGAGCTCCGCCTGCGGCCTGCGGCATATGGTTGCCTGGTGAGTCTGGAGTGGGAGCAGGTCATCGTGGATGCCCGGGACCCGGCCGCACTCGGGCGGTGGTGGGCCAATGCGCTCGGCTGGGTGGTCGTGAATGACTCCGCCGAGGAGTTTGAGATCCGCCCGTCAGCCGATCGGCTGCCCGGGCTGGTCTTCGTCCCGGTGCCCGAGGTCAAGCCAGCCAAGAACCGGTTGCACCTGGACTTCCGGCCCGATGACCAGCAAGCGGAGGTCGAACGGTTCGTCCGGGCCGGGGCGCGCCATGTTGATATCGGCCAGGGGAAACGGACCTGGGTTGTCCTGGCTGACCCGGAGGGCAACGAATTCTGCGTGCTAGCGGCCCGGAGGGCCTGACCTACTGCGACTACGGTCAGGCGGTCCGCTGGAAGACCGAATCTGAGCTCCTGGCGGGAGGACACATGCAACGGGGCGAGGTCTGGTGGGTGGAGTTCGACGAGCGACGGCCTGTCGTGCTGCTGTCGGAAGATGAGTCATCCGGGTTCGTGGCGATGCAGGTCGTCTCTCCGGCGGGTGCCGACATCTCCGATCTCGGGATCGAAGTGGCAGTCGGCGTCCTGGAGGGACTGCCCTTTGAAGGCGTGCTGCGGTTCGGGTTCCCGTGGCCGGGCTTTACCCCGTGCACCTGGCTGACCACCCTGCGCCGGGACGATCTGATCGAGCGGGCAGGCGCGCTGTCCTCCGCGAAGCTCAGCGAGATCGACGATGCCCTCCGTGCCGCCGGACGGAGGACGGAATGGACCCCGGCAGCGGCGGCCAGGCTCAGCGAGATTAAGGATTCCCTCCGTCAGCGGACTCAGGTAGACGGAGAAGGAACGGATACCCACGCTCCGCGCTGACCTTTGACCCGCTGATCCGAGCCCAGATGCAGGTGACCCTGCGGAAGATCCGCCTTGCGCTTACCGCGTCCCGTCGCTTCGAGGACGGGGAGATCCGCTCGCCAGGATCAGCCCAGGCCAGTGATTTTCAGCAGCTCACTATACGTGACGGAATCGGGGACTCACCGAGGAACAGGCGCAGCGGGGGGTTATCGCTGTCCACGAGCGTCAGGATGGCGTCGCGGGTGGCCACCGGGTTGCCGGGCGCGGTGAACCGCTGAGCCCGTGCCTCCGCCGCCGCGTCTCGGATGTGGTCGTAGACGGGCAGCGGCGTCGCGCGCTGGGCGGACGACCCGGACCAGTCGGTGGAGTAGCCGGTCGGCTCGATCAGCGTGACCTTGATGCCGAACCCGGCGACTTCGGCGGCCAGGCTCTGGCTGAAGCCCTCAAGCGCCCACTTCGAGGCGTGATAGGCGCCCGTGTTCATGAACGCCGAGACGCCGCCGATGGAAGAGACCTGGATGATGTGACCGCCGCCCCGCTCGCGCAGGAACGGCAGCGCCGCCTGGGTCACCCAGAACGCCCCGAGCACGTTCGTTTCGAGCTGGGCACGGATCTCGGCCTCGGTGATCTCTTCGACCATGCCGAACTGCCCGTAGCCCGCGTTGTTCACCACGACATCCAGCCGCCCGAACCGCTCATACGCCCGCCGGACCGCGGCGAACGCCGCCTCCCGGTCGGTGACGTCCAGCCTGATCGGCAAGATCGCGTCACCGTACTTCGTGACCAGATCGTCCAGCGCGGCGAGATTGCGTGCCGTCGCCGCGACCTTGTCGCCGCGCTCCAGGGCCGCGATCGCCCACTCACGGCCGAAGCCCCGCGAGGTACCGGTGATAAACCACGTCTTCATCAAAGCCTCCAGCATTCTCCGCGCTAGTTCACTGACTGAACTATTGGATCACGCGCTGATTAGTTCTGTCAATGAACTCTTGCTGATAGCATCGGGCTATGGCCCTGCCCAAGGATTACCCGGGACAGCGGTGCTCGCTCTCGCGCGCTCTCGAGGTCGTCGGCGAGCGCTGGACGCTGCTGATCATGCGCGACGCGTTCTTCGGCGTGCGCCGCTTCGGCGACTTCGCCGCGCACCTGGGGGTGCCGCGCGCCGTGCTCACCGAGCGCCTGGAGAACCTGCGTGAGGCCGGCGTGCTCGCGGAGACACGGGGAAGCCACGGCTACAGCGAGTACGTCCTGACGGATAAGGGCCTGAGCCTGTGGCCCGTCGTCCGCGACCTGCTCAGCTGGGGCGACGAATACTACTCAGTCAACGGCCCGCGCCGGGTGTTCTCACATATCCAGGACGCGGGCACCATCGGGCCGGACGGAACATGCGCCAGCTGCGGCAGCGCCGTTCCGCCGTCGGACCTGCTGGTACTTCCCGGCCCCGGCTACGACGGGGAAGGGGACGACTTGGTCAGCAAGACCCTCGCCACCGCACACCGCCTGCTCGAACCTATTCGCGGCCACGGACCACGGCCCGGCCACCCCACCGGTCAATAGCCGGCCTGCCCGAATTCCTCCCTGGCCCCTGCGCCCCGGAGCGCGCCGATCACCGACAGATCGCCGCGCTCCTTTTCGCTCTCAAGGCGGGGGAAACGCAGCGAAAGACCAATCCGGCACCGGAGATCCTGCTGTCTGGTGCAGACCCGACCTACGCCTGGCATCCCGGTCTAGCTTTGGGCCGATCCTGCCCAACGCCCGCGAGGGCCGTGATTCCTACGGCCGCCATTGAGCGAAGGGTCGGCGGGCGCAGGGTCGGCGAGCGCAGGGTCGGCGGGCGCAGGGTCGACGAGCGCAGGGTCGACGAGCAAAGGACCGGCGGGCGAAGGACCCGCGAGCGCAGGGTCGGCGAGCGCAGGACCAGCGTCGAAGTGTTCCGCGAAGGTCTGCGCCCCGTCTTCGTGTTCCACGAGGGTCTGTGATCCGTCGGCATGGTTCACGACGGTTAGCGTCCCGTCGTCCATGATGTCAGGGCGGCTGCGGATAGTCGTCCGGGAAAGGCGTGACCTGTTGCGTATCAACATGGGCAGCAACATCCCGACGATGCCGGCAAGCATCAGGATGATGCCAACGGCATGCAGATCGAGGCTGCCTATGTGTCCGCCCTTCAGTGCGAACGTCAAGATCGCCCCGAGGACGATGAGGGTAATACCGGCTGGAATGCGCATGACGCGTCGCCACTTTCGGGGGCTGGATCGTGAGCTCGGGGATGAGCGGGGATGGTGTCACCCGTCCGGCCGGCCGCACGGGTGCGGCCTGGCCATACGGGGCGTGCTGCGCGGTCGCCGCCGGCGGTCAGGCGCGTCGCGACGGCACCCAAGACCTGGACGGGACAGGATGTCGGATTCCGGGCCGCGTTGCTGACGCGGCCCAGGATGGGGGCGTTCAGCTACTTCTTGAAGGCGTCCTTGACTTTCGCACCGGCCATCTTGGTGTCGCCCTTAACCTGGTCGCCGCGCCCTTCGGCTTTCAGGCGGGAGCTGCCGGTGGCGCGGCCGGCGGCTTTCTTGGCGCCGCCTTTGACGGCTTCGGCCTTGTGCGCGATCTTCTTGGCGATACTCATCGGGGGCTGCCTTTCGTGGGGTTATTCTGCTGGCGCGGACGCGCCAGCCTGGACATCGGAACCCGGCGTCCCGGCGGTAGTGGCATAGCCGGCGGGCTGGCTGGTTCAGTGCCTGCGCAGGAACAGGACGACAAGCACGATGATCACGATGACCACGATGACTCCGAAGCTGATAAACATGGGTTACTCCTTTCGTTATCTGCGGGTCTCACAACGGTGGCCCAGGATGGGTGCGTTCAGCTACTTCTTGAAGGCGTCCTTGACTTTCGCACCGGCCATCTTGGTGTCGCCCTTAACCTGGTCGCCGCGCCCTTCGGCCTCCAGGCGCGGGCTGTCGGTGGCCCGGCCGGCGGCTTTCTTGGCGCCGCCTTTGACGGCTTCGGCCTTGTGCGCGATCTTCTTGGCGATACTCATCGGGGCTGCCTTTCACGGGCTCATCCCGGAGGCGCGAGTGCGCTAGCGGGGACATCGGCGGCGGTCCGTGAAACCCCGGCCACGCCTGGGATCGCGGTCCTGCGATGCTGTAGACCTACAGTGAATTTCGCTGTAGACCTACAGTGAAACACGATAAGCATGGTAATGTCAACATCGTAGACCTACGACAGCTGCTAACGATGTTGACCTGACAGGTCCGCGGGAGGGAAAGGTACTACCATGACGACCTCGGACCTCCGTCGCGTCGGCAACGGCAGCCGCAAGATCACCCGCGAGACGGTGCTCGCCGCCGCGCTGGAGATCATCGACCGCGACGGCGCCGACGCGCTGTCAATGCGCCGCCTGGCCCGCGCCCTGGACCGCGACCCGATGATCATCTACCGGCACGCGCCGGGCAAGGACGCCCTGCTCGACGGCGTCGCTGAGACCATCCTGGGCCAGCTCCAGGTCGACTGCGCCGACCCGGACTGGGCCGGGCAGCTGCGGGAGGTCGCCCGCCGCTACCGCGCGCTGGCGCTGACCCACCCGCACGTCGTGCCGCTGATCGTCACCCGCCCGCTGGCCACCCCCCTCGGGCTGCGCCCGGCCGGCACCCTGCGCCCCCTGGAAGACATCCTGGCCCTGCTCACCCGGGCCGGGTTCAGCGGACCCGACGCCCTGCACATCTACCGGGCCCTGTTCGGGTTCGTGCACGGCCACATCCTGGACGAGCTGCAGGAACTCGTCGAGAACCCCGACGAGACCGATGACCTGCTCCGGCTGGGCCTGCACCGGCTGCCAATCAGCGAGTTCCCCCTGCTCCGCGGCCTGGCCTCGGTCCTGGGCGGCTACGACGGCGCTGCCGAACTCGAACGCGGCCTAGACATCCTGCTCACCGGGCTGACCACCACCCTGTCTGCCCCAGGCGCAACCCGCCCGCCCGCACCAGCCCAGCACCCCGCCAGCTGACCCGCGGTCGCGGAAATCCCGGTGGGGCATCCGATGGCCAACGGCGGCCTTCCCGCGGTCACGTCCACCGGACGCGTCCGCTTCGTCCGTTCGGCGTCCACTCCGCTTTTTGCCTTTTGGCGGCAAGTGTTTCCCGCACTGGCCGGTTGGCCAGGGCGGGGAGACAATCGGGGGTGGGAGAGCTCCCGACGGGTACCGTGACGATGCTGTTCAGCGACATCGAGGGATCGACGGCGCTGCTGGGCCGCCTGGGCGACCAGTACGGCGAGGACGGCCAGGACTTCGCACTAGGCCACACCGAAGGCCAGGCGCTGGACCTGCCCGCCGCGTTCTCCCTGGCCGCAAGCGCAGATCTCACCCAGTCAAGCCAGCGCCGTCACTGACGCCGCGGCAAAGTCACCAGGCGGGATAGCACCCGGCCACTCCCAAGCGGAAGGATGGTCTCAGCGAGATTGATGCCC
>Ga0302326_10020862_pt1 | contig 13456 bp, 9 predicted proteins | sample Palsa_T0_3_FD_202264 | JGI IMG/M metagenome (GOLD analysis project Ga0302326, IMG submission 202264) | Peat permafrost microbial communities from Stordalen Mire near Abisko, Sweden - Palsa_T0_3 | ecosystem: Environmental > Terrestrial > Soil > Palsa > Peat permafrost | place: Sweden: Abisko... | reverse complement strand
GTCGAGCTGCTGGCAGTGCCTGAAGACGCGGATCAGCCTCACGGGGTCGTCCCTGAACACCGCGGCCGACTCGCCGGCGAGCTCCCTTCCGCGGACGACAAAACCGTCCACCCGCTGGGCCCTGCGCATGCGGGCGATCTTCAGCGTCTCCCGGATCGGAATCTTGGCGCCGCTCGACTTCCTGCCGATCGTGAGCGCGAGGCGGCTCTCAACCGTCGTCGATATCCGGTAGATCGACTGCGCGGAGCGGTAGTAGTCCTGCATGAACCGCTCGATCCTCGAGAGCATGACGGGCTGGGTGTACCCGAGGTTCCAGGCCACCTTTGGCTGGGAGTCGAGGTTCAGGATGTCGGTCGGCCGGTTGTTCTCGAAGTGCAGCTCGTTGCGCACGCGAAGGAGGAAGTCATAGGACCGGTTGAGCTCCGCGACGTCGGCAGCGGCGAGGTGTCCCTCCTCGGCAAGCTCCTCCATCCGGTTGATGCCGAGCTTCACCCGGGCCATCCACAGCGCGTTCTGGTAGTCCCGCAGCCCGCCGACCCCGTTCTTTATGTCGGGCTCCTGGTTGAAGACGGTGTTCCCGTACTTCGCGCGCCGCTGGGCCTGGTCCTCCAGCCTGGCCAGGATGTAGCCCTTTGGGTCGTCCGTCGTGTAGAAGTTCCGGTAGGCGAGGAGGAACGCGTCGCAGAGGGCGGAGGATCCGGCCAGGTAGCGGGACTCAAGGAGGGCGGTCATCGTCTGGATCTCCCTTCTTGCCTGGACGAAGACCTCCTCGACGGTGCGCGTCGAGTGCCCCACCTTCAGGCCGCAATCCCAAAGGGGATAGAGGATTTCCTGGGTGAGGTGGGCCTGGAACGGCGCGACGACGGCCGCCTTGGATTTCGTCGGGTAGAGGAACATGACGTCGATGTCGCTCCAGGGCGCGAGCTCGCTGCGCCCGTAGCCGCCGAGGGCGATCATCGAGACCGCAGCCGGCATCCGGCCGCGGGTCCGGGCGTAGAGCTCGATCGCGTGGGCGAACAGGCGCGAGACCATCGCGTCGATGATCGCGGCGCGGCCGTGCTCGACCTCGAGTCCGGAGGCGCCCAGGTCGTGGCGGGCGCGCAGGTCGGCCATGGCTCTCTTGAGGAAAACCTTGCAGGACGCGGTGCGGGCGACGCCGCTTATTTCGTCGGGGAAGGCGAGAAGCGCGACCGCGAGCTCATCGAGGGTTTCGGGCATGAGGGCTCCCCCAATTGAATCCCGCGGCGGCCAGTATTCAACAACGGACGGCGCCCCGCCGTGCCGCGGTCAAGGGTGTCCTCAAATCTTGCCAGCCTGCAGAAGTTCGACCGATTTCCGCTCGTCTATCAGGTGGCGCCTGCCATCGGGCGAGGCCGATGCGCCCGCGCGGATCAGGCCTATGACCTGGCCGGGGGTCAGGGAGGGATCCAGCGCGAAGAGCTTGGCCGCCAGGTTGACCACGTTGGGCGACGCCATTGAGGTACCCGAGAAGCGCAGGCGGGCGCCGCCCGGGATGGAGCTATCGACCTCATACCCGTCCGCGTCCACGACCACGCTGTCCCCGTAGCTCGTGAACGAGGTCTCGTCGCCCGCCTGGTTCACCGCGCCGACGGCGATGAGATTGGGCAGGTGAAAGGAAGCGGGGATGTCCTCGTCGAAGCCCGGATTCGAATCGGAATTGCCCGCTGCGGTCACGAACAGCACGCCCGGGCAGCTCCTGATGGCCTGCTCGACCGCGGCGCTCCACGCGCGGAAAAGACGCGCCGCGTTTGCCTTCCGCGCGGCGGGGTCGCTCCCGCCTCCGGTCCTGTCGAGCCAGCTTTCGAACTCATCCGGCTGGTCGCCCCAGCTCATGTTCACCACCCTGACGTTCCTTGAGCGGAAGACCCCAGCCATCTGCTGAAAGGCGGCCCCCAGTTTTTTAACCCACGCGTCGGTCGGCGGGAATTTCATGTCGGGAAGCTGGTCGTTGAACCGCGCGACCACGAGGCGCGCCGCCGGGTTTCCCCGGACCGCGATCCCGGCGCAATGGGTCCCGTGGGCATAGAACCCGAACACCTTCTGCATCTCGAAATAGTCGTGGAGTCCCTCGGGCGGCAGCGTGGTGAACTTGCGGACAAGCGCCTGTGCGGCGGGCGAGTCGATGCCGTGCTCGATGTCGAGCTGGCCCTGGGTCAAGATCCGGAATTCCGGATAGGCGTCGCGCTGCGGCGCAGTGAGCGGATAGAGCCACAGGGTCGAGGGTTCGCCCTGGTCGTCAAAGGCGATGCCGTGGGTTCCGCTTGCGGTGGGGCTGGGGTCGTCGAACACCTGGCCGGGGAAATCGCCCAGGTCGATGCCGCTGTCCCAGATCGCAACCGCGACCGGTGTCAGTTTCTGGTCCGCGGTCAATGTCACTTCCCTCGCCGCCCAGATGTCCCGGGCAACGCCGCCGTGCGCGGCCATATAATCCTCGAGAACCTTGGCCCGCGCCGGCCCAGTGGGAATTATCCAGGTCAGAGTGACCCGCGTCCCGATCAGATCCCATGCCTCTTCGGCGTCGAGGGTCCCGGAGGTTCGCGTCGCCGGGTCAAGCTCGGTCATCACGTCGGCCAGCGCCACCGATGCCGTGAAGATCCGGGCACCCACGTGGGCGCGCCTGATGCTGTCCTGAACGATCGGCCAGGGCAGGGTCTGCAGCTCCCCCGCATAATACCGCTTGAGCGCGGCCGTGAAAGCGTCGCCGTCCCGGGCGTGGGTCTCAATGGCGGCCTCCAGCATTGCGCGGGGGACCAACCCGCTGAGCACCTTCGCCGCCGGCTTGTCCTGCAGGCCCCTGATCTCATCCACGGTTTGCAGCGCCGCGGCGTATTCTCCGGCGAGCTCCTCGAGGCTCAGGCGTGCGCCCAGAAGCGTTCGGAGCGTGGCGTGGTCGTCAATCTGGTAGTCCTGGAAAATGGACTCGAGATCCGCCCCCACCTTTGCGGCGAACGCGTCAAATTGCGGTCCGCCGTCGCGCACAAGCGCCGACGCCGGCCCCTGAATCGCGTAGCTGAATCGTGGCAGGTCGGACCGGCTGCGAACGATCTTCTTTGGCGGCCCGTCCCCCAGCAGCGTGGAAGCCATGAAGACAAGCGATCCGAGGGGAAGAAGGAGGCGTTTCATTCCCGAATACTGGACGGCTGGAGGCGGCTGTCGAGACGCCGGGAGGCCCCGGCCTCAATTTGGGATGCACTCTGGCGCACCGTGGACTTGCCTGCCGTGAAGCCACCCGGTTTGCTGGCGAACCCAAAATGGCCGAGATCACCAAGAGCTACGAGGCCCGCGACGTCGAGCGGAAGTGGTATGCCTCCTGGCTGGGCGCGGGCGCGTTCACGGGAAGGCCGGCCGCGGGACGCGAGGCGTACTCGATCGTGATCCCGCCGCCCAACGTGACGGGGGTCCTGACGATCGGGCACGTCCTCAACGCGACGATCCAGGACATCCTGGTGCGCCGCGCGAGGCTCGAGGGCATGTCCGCCCTATGGATCCCAGGGACGGACCATGCGGGGATCGCGACCCAGACCGTCGTGGAGCGCGAGCTGCGCAAGGAGAAGACGACGCGGCGCGCCCTCGGCCGTGAGAAATTCCTTGAGCGCGTCTGGGAATGGCGATCCGAGAAGGGCGGCATCATCCTTGAGCAGCTGCGCCGCCTGGGAGCCTCGTGCGACTGGGAGCGCACCCAGTTCACCATGGACCCGGTGTATTCCCGCGCGGTCCTCGGGGTGTTCGTCGACCTTTTTCGCCGCGGACACATCTACAGGGGAAAGCGCATGGTCAACTGGTGCCCCTCCACCATGACGGCCCTTTCCGACGAGGAGGTCATCATGAAGCCGGTCAACGGCTCGCTCTACAAGGTGAGGTACGAGTTCGTCGGGGAGCCGGGGCGGTACGTCGAGGTTGCGACCACGCGGCCCGAGACCATCCCCGGGGATGTCGCCATTGCCGTCCATCCCGACGACCCGAGGTACGCGGGCGCGGTCGGGCGCAAGGTGTGGCGGCCGCTCAGCCGGGCCGAGATCCCCGTCATCTCCGATGCCGCCGTGGACCCGAAATTCGGGTCGGGCGCGCTTAAGATCACGCCCGCGCATGACAGGCTGGACCACGAGATCGGCATGCGCCACGGCCTCCCCGTCGTCGACGTCCTCAACGCCAACGGGACCCTGAACGACCTCGCCGGTCCGGAGCTCGCCGGATTGGACCGCTTTGCCGCGCGCAAGAGGGCGGTTGAGCTCCTGCGCGCCTGCGGCGCGCTCGTGGGCGAGGAGGCCTACCAGAACAATGTCGGGTACTCCGACCGGGCGGACGTCCCGATCGAGCCCCGGCTGACGCCGCAGTGGTGGCTGCGCTATCCCAGGGTCGAGGAGGCCAAGGCGGTCGTCCGCGAGGGCACCATCCGCTTCCATCCCGAGCGGTGGTCCAAGGTCTACCTCCACTGGCTCGATAACATCCAGGACTGGTGCATCAGCAGGCAGCTCTGGTGGGGGCACAGGATACCGGCCTGGTACCGCAAGGGCCTGGACAAGGAAAACCTGAGCGAGGCGGATTTGGGCGACCCGGCCAAGGTGCATGTCTCGCTCGAGGGTCCAAAGGACCCGGAAAACTGGGTTCAGGAGGAGGACGTCCTCGACACGTGGGCCTCCTCGTGGATCTGGCCCTTTGCGACGATGGGCTGGCCCGCCGCTTCCGAAATGGAGAAGGCCGGCTTCGACACCTTCTATCCCACGAGCACGCTCGTGACCGGCCCGGACATCATCTTCTTCTGGGTGGCGCGCATGATCATGGCCGGCCTCGAGTTTGTGCGCCCCGGCGAGCCGGCGGGCCGGAGGATTCCCTTCAGGAACGTGTACTTCACGGGGATCATCCGCGACGCCCAGGGCCGGAAGATCTCCAAGTCCCTCGGCAACTCGCCCGACCCCATCGGGCTCATCGACACCTACGGGGCGGACGGCCTCAGGTTCGGGATCGTCTCCATGGCCCCGCAGGGCCAGGACATCCGGTTCCAGGTCGACCGTATCGAGGGCGGCAAGAATTTCTGCAACAAGCTGTGGAACGCCTGCCGCTTCCGCCAGATGAGCGGCGCCGCCGGCGACACGGGCTCGCTCAGGGCGATCCTCTCGCGGATCGACCCGGGCAGGTTCGACGCCGACGACCACGCGATCCTGGAGCGCCTCCTCGCGACGACGCGCGAGGTTGACCGCTGCCTGCGCGAGTTCGAATTCAGCGCGGCCGCGCACGCGCTCTACGGGTTTTTCTGGAATGACTTCTGCGACTGGTATGTCGAGGTCTCGAAGTCGAAGCTGCTGGAGGAGGGGACGAAGGCGAACTGCCTCGCGATCCAGGACCTGGTGCTTCGCCAGTCGCTGCAGCTGCTCCACCCGTTCATCCCGTTCATAACCGAGGAGCTCTGGGGCCAGCTGGGCTATGCGGGCCCCAGGGGCGGGTTCATCGCGGACTCGACGCTGGACGACGCGTCGCAGTCCGCCGCGGCCCTCGCGAATTTCGGGGCAAGGCCGGATCCCGAGAAGGTCGCCTCGGTCGAGCGGATGAAGGCCTTCGTGTCCCAGGCCAGGGCCCTGAAGGCCGACGCCGGCGTCGCCGGGCGCCGCGACGTCCGCTTCCTTCTCAAGGCCGACGACGCCGCGTGGACGGCGATCGCGGCGAGCCTCCCGAAGCTCCTGCGGATGGCCGGGGCCGCGGAGATATCGAGGAGGGATTCGATCGACGGAATTGCCGCCGCCGTGACGCCCCTGGGCACGCTGGCGCTCGACCGCGCCGCATCGACCGATGTTGCGGCAGAGAAGGGGCGCCTGAAAAAGGAGATCGAGGCACTTGCCAGGCACATTGCCGCAACGGAGGCGCGCCTCGCGAATCCCGCCTTCACGGGCAAGGCCCCGCCCGAAGTCCTCGCGGGCGCCCGCAGGCAGCTTGCCGAGCTGCAGGCGAAGCAGGCCGAGCTCAGGCGCTTGCTTGAGTCCCTCGGCTGAGCGAGCGTGGGCCCCATGGAGAGACCGCCCCGCATCGTCGCCTTCTCCGCAAGCGCAAGGCGCGAATCCCTGAACAGGAAGTTCCTGGCCGCCGCCGTAGACGCCGTGAGGGAGGCGGGCGCCGAGGTTACCCTCCTTCAGCCGGAGGACATCGCGATGCCGCTCTACAACGGGGACCTCGAGGATGCGCAGGGGATGCCCGCCAACGCCCTCAAGCTGGTCGGTCACCTGAGAGGCCACGACGCCCTCCTCGTGGCGTCACCCGAGTACAACTCGATGATCACGCCCATGCTGAAGAACACGCTCGACTGGTGCAGCCGGGAGGACGCGAACCCCTTCGAGGGCAAGGTGGCCGCCGTGATCTCGGCCTCGCCGGGCATCCACGGGGGCGTCCGGTCCCTTCAGCTTGCGCAGCAGCTGCTCCTCAAGCTCGGGTGCCACGTCGTGCCCGGGCAGTGCATCCTTGCGCATGCGGACGAGGCCTTTGGCCCGGACGGCAGGCTGATGGATGAGCGGGCGCAGAAATCGCTCCGGGCGATGGCGGCGAAGCTCGTCCTCACGGCGACGAAGCTCGCCGGATAGCGCTCGGCGGCGGGGTGGGGCGGCCTTATGCGGGCTTGCCCGCGGCGGCGCCCCCCGCATCATGTAAGGCCCTCATGAAGAAAGCCCTTATCACCGGCATCACGGGCCAGGACGGCTCCTACCTCGCCGAGCTCCTGCTCGAAAAAGGCTACGAGGTTCACGGCATAATCCGGCGCGCATCAACGTTTAACACGAGCAGGATCGACCATCTCTACAGCGACCCCCACGTGAACGGCGTCCGGCTCTTCCTGCACTACGGCGACCTCGCCGACTCGGTGCAGATGGTGAAGCTTCTGTACGAGCTCCAGCCCGACGAGATCTACAACCTGGGCGCCCAGTCGCACGTTCGCGTCTCCTTTGACATCCCGGAATACACCGGGGACGTGGACGGCCTCGGAGCCCAGAGGATACTCGAGGCCATCCGGGAGGCCGGGCTCGTCAAGAAGGTGAGGTACTACCAGGCCTCGTCCTCCGAGATGTTCGGCAAGGTCCAGCAGGTGCCCCAGACGGAGTCGACCCCGTTCTGGCCCCGCTCGCCCTACGGGTGCGCGAAGGCCTATGCGTACTACCTGACGGTCAACTACCGCGAGAGCTACAACATCCACGCGAGCAACGGAATCCTCTTCAACCACGAGTCGCCGCGGCGCGGCGAGACCTTCGTCACGCGCAAGATCACGCGGGCGGCCACGCGCATCAAGGTGGGCCTCCAGGAGTCGCTCTACCTCGGCAACCTCGACGCCCAGCGGGACTGGGGCTACGCCAAGGAGTACGTGGAGATGATGTGGCTCATGCTCCAGCAGGACAGCCCCGACGACTACGTCGTCGCCACGAACGAGACGCACAGCGTGCGGGAATTCTGCGAGGTCGCCTTCGGGCTGGTCGGCCTCGACTGGAAGAAGTACGTCCGGCACGACGCCCGCTACGAGCGCCCGGCCGAGGTGGAGCTCCTGATCGGCGACCCGGCCAAGGCCGCGAGGAAGCTCGGCTGGAGGCCCAAGGTGCGCTTCAAGGAGCTTGTCGGGATCATGGTCGGGCACGACCTCGACCTCGCCAAGCGCGAGTCCCAGATCTCGAAGCTCCCGAGTCCGTGACCAAGCTCTTCATCGCGGGCCACCGCGGCATGGTCGGCTCGGCTCTCGTGCGCCGGTTCAGGAAGGAGCCCGGCCTCGAGCTTGTCCTGCGCGGCCGCGCCGAGCTGGACCTCACGAGCCCGCTCGCCGTCGAGACGTTCCTCGCGGCGGAGAAGCCCGATGTCGCGATCATCGCCGCGGCGAAGGTCGGGGGGATCTACGCGAACAACGCCGAGCCCGCGGCGTTCCTCCATGAGAACCTTGCTATCGCCTCGAGCACGATCCACGGCGCCTACAAGGCGGGCGTCCGGCGGCTCCTCTTCCTCGGGAGCTCGTGCATCTATCCCAAGCTGGCGAAGCAGCCGATCCACGAGGACTACCTGCTGACCGGGGCCCTCGAGCCCACGAACGAGGCGTACGCCATCGCGAAGATAGCGGGCCTCAAGCTCTGCCAGCACTACCGCAGGCAGTACGGCGTGGTCTACCACTCGGCCATGCCGACGAACCTCTACGGGCCCGGGGACAGCTACAACCTCCAGAACTCCCACGTGCTCCCCGCCCTCATCAGGAAGTTCCACGAGGCGCGGGAGAAGGGGGCCGAGGAGGTCGTGGCCTGGGGCACCGGGACACCCATGCGGGAGTTTCTCCACGTCGACGACCTGGCCGACGCCTGCGCCTTCCTCCTCGGCCAGGAGGCACCCCCGGACTGGATCAACGTGGGGACGGGAACGGATGTCACGATCGCCGAGTTGACCGACATCGTGGCCGGGGTGACCGGATACCGGGGCAGGATCACCTGGGACGCGTCCAAGCCCGACGGCACCCCGCGCAAGCTCCTCGACGTCTCAAGGATGTCGGCCCTGGGATGGAAGGCGCGCATCGCCCTCAGGCAGGGGATCGGCGCCACCTACGCGAGCTTCCTCGAGGAGAAGAGGTCGGGCTCCCTCCGCGAATAGCCCCATCCCGTCGTGGCCGACGAAATCCCAAATCTGTCCGCCGAGGCCGAGGAGCCGGGGCCGAAGAAGTCCTTCTGGGGGCACCTGGCGGACCTCCGGACCGCGCTCATCCGCTCGGTGGTCGCGATCGGGATAGCCCTCGTCGTGTGCCTCTTCGGGAGCCCCTGGATCGTGGGGGTCCTCGAGCACCCGCTCAGCCGGATGCACATGTTCGAGACCCCGAGGCCCACGGTCACGATCCAGATCGGCGACACGAAGCTCGGGCCCTTCCAGGTGACGCGCGAGCAGTTCCCGGGGCTCCCGCCCGGCGACGCGCCGAACGTGGTCTTCCACGTGGGAACTGCCCCGATGGGCAAGGAGCAGGTCGCCACGCTCACGATGGACCCGTCCCCCCGGGCGGGGGGGGCCATGGAGGTGCGCCTCCACAACCTGAGCCCAGCGGAGGCGTTCATGGTGGCCTTTCACGTCGCCATCTACGCGGCCCTGGCCGTCTCCTCCCCGTTCTGGATCTTCTACATGGGCGGCTTCATCCTGCCGGCGCTCAACCTGAAGGAGCGCAGCGTCATCTTCAGCTGGCTCGGCTGGTCGGCCTTCCTGTTCCTCGCGGGCGTCCTGTCCACGTATTTTCTCCTCCTGCCGGTGGCCCTGCGCGCCTCGGTGAAGTATTCGGAGCTCCTCGGCTTCTCGGCGCAGGACTGGAGGGCGACCGACTACATCGACTTCACCTGCAAGTTCATCTTCGGGATGGGCCTCGGCTTCCAGTTCCCGCTCGTCGTCCTCTTCCTCGTGAAGATCGGGATCCTCACCCACGCCCACCTGGCGAAGTACCGGCGCCACGTGGTCGTCCTCTCGCTCATCCTGGGGGCCATCCTGACGACCCCCGAGGTGGTCACCCAGGTGGCGATGGCGATCCCGCTCTATCTCCTCTACGAGATCTGCATCTGGATCGCCTGGTACTGGGAGCGCAAGAAGCGGCGCGCGCAGGCGGAGCTCCAGGCCTGATCTAGGCCGGCCCGACGCCCGAAATCCGACCGAAGTCCCGTGGCCGCCTTCGAACACGCTCTCCTCCTCCTGCTCCTGATCGCCAGCCTGAGCGTCGTCGCCCGGTGGCTGCCGTGGCCGCAGCTCATCACCTACCTGGCCGGCGGCGTCGGCGCGGCGTTCCTCCCGGGATTCCCGCAGTTCAAGCTCGACCCGGGATTCTTCTTCCTGTGCTTCCTGCCGCCGCTCCTCTTCGCCGACGGCTGGCTTATCCCGCTCCGCGAGCTCGCGAAGGCGAAGCGGCCGATCATCCTCCTGGCCATCGGCCTCGTCTCCTTCACGACTCTAGTCGTGGGCCTCGTGGCGCACTGGCTCGTGCCCGGCCTGCCGCTCGCCATGGCCTTCGCCCTCGGCGCCATCGTGTCCCCTACCGACGCCGTCTCCGTGAACGCGATCACCGGCCGCCTCCGGGTGCCGAACCGCGTCACGGCGATCCTCGACGGCGAGAGCCTGATGAACGACGCGACGGGCCTCGTGGCGTTCAGGTTCGCGCTCGCGGCCGTCGTGGCCGGAACCTTCTCGCTCCGCGCGGCCGCGGTGGAGTTCAGCTTCCTCGCCGTGGGCGGCTTTGCGGTGGGCCTCGGGGCGGCCTACGGAATCGGCAGGCTCCGGGACCTCCTCATGCTCCTGCGCTCAAGCGACCCGCTGATCGAGGTCACGCTCTCGCTGATGACGCCCTATGCGGCCTACCTCGCGGCGGAGCGCATCGGGGTCTCGGGCGTCCTCGCCGTCGTGGCGGCGGGCCTCTACTCCGGCTGGCGCGATCCGGTGCGCATGGATGCCCAGACCCGCCAGACGACCTGGGCGGTCTGGTCGCTCGTTCTCTTCTGGCTCAACGGCATCGCGTTTGTCCTCCTCGGGCTCCAGTTCCCGTCGCTCCTCTCCCTCGTGGGCAGCCACTACTCGGTCTTCCAGCTCATCATGTTCACGGCCGTGGTCGCGGGGACGGCCATGGCGGCGCGGATCGTCTGGGTGTTTCCCGGGGCCTACATCCCCTTCCTCTTTGCCGGCGTGCGCAAAAGGGAGAGACGCCCCTCGCTGGCGTCGGTGTTTGTCGTGAGCTGGGCGGGCATGCGGGGCACGGTGACCCTCGCCGCGGCGCTTTCGATCCCTCTCGCCCTGGCCGACGGGACGCCGTTTCCCGGGCGCGACATCGTCATCTTCCTGGCCTTCGGCGTCATCGTGGCGACGCTTCTCGTCCAGGGCACGACGCTCGAGGCCGTCATCCGCCGGCTGGGGCTGCGCGAGGACGAGACCCGCCCCAAGGAGGAACGGCTGGCGAGGATGACGGCGGTGCAGGCGGGATTGGAGATATTGAAGGACCTGGAGAAATCGGCGGAGACGCCGGACCACCAGGCCGCGATTGCGCTCGTGATTGCGGAATACGAGCAGCGCCTTTCCGTGCTCGCGTCCGAGGGCGAGACGCAGAGGAGCGCCCACCGCCAGCGGCACGCGGTTCACCGATACCAGCTGGCGGCGCTGCAGGCCGAGCGCCAGGCCCTGGACAAGCTGTGGCGAAACGGCGCCATCATCGACGAGGTCTACCGGCCCCTGCAGGATCTCCTCGACCATGAGGAATCCATGCTCAAGGGCCTGGACCCCGGGCAAGCAAAGTGACCGGTTTTGGCGCGGCTGATATCATGAGCCGCCGGAGCTTCGCACGACACTCAAGACAAACGCTGTCTTGCCCTCTGTGTATGCCTCGCGATCCGTTCCATGCACCTCTGCCAGCCTGAGTTTTAGGTCAATGTACCTCTGCGCCGTTACGGCCTCTCGGCGGAGGGAGTCTCGAAATATCAACGTTTCGCTCCACAGGCGGCTAGCATAGGGGACAAGGTGCAGATGATGCGTGCGCGCAGAGGGCTTCGGCTTGCAAAACCAATGCTCGGAATCTGTGCGATAGGGAGCGTAGCAATACCCGGCCGCCTCGAGGATCGGAATCGCCTCTCGCGAGGTGTCTAGATCCTTGACCGCAGCCATCATGTCGATGATCGGCTTGGCTGGCATACCGGGCACAGCCGTGCTCCCTATATGTTCGATCGGGCCTGCGAGCCACGGCGCAAGCAAGACCTTGAGCAGGTTTCGCTCGCTTTCGAAAAGACCTGGCCATGCCGCATCGTACGGCGCGATAGAAATTGGGGCATCGAGATCGGCCATTTTGTAAAGTGTCTGACCGGATCGACGTCTAGCCCAGTTCTTGGGCTCGCGCAATTTTCCTAAACCGGTGGGTTTTCAGCCAGCTCAAGTAAGCTAACCTTGCCGTTTCGCGGCATGCGCCGTGAAGTACCTGGACGCAAATTCTAGAAATGTGGGCCAGTCTGGCAGATCCGTGTGGGGGCCCACATGTTCGCGGAAGGCGATATCTCCCGAGATCAATGCGGTGTTTGGCGCTGGCATCTCGGATGTGCCAAGATCCCTCCCACCAAGCAACCGGTATGCCGGCCCGGCAGCCACTTCGGCCATGAACTCACCGTGCGGGTCCGCCTGCTGGTCCTGGGTGCCCCCTGTGACAAACACCGGGCGCGGCGCGACGAGGGCAATCAGCTCATGCGCATCCACCGGCAAGTCGTTCCAATGTCCGCCGTACTTGCGAAAATTGCCCGCCATCCAATGCGAACCGGCAATGTTGTCGGTCGTTTCTCCGTAGTTGCGCCGAAGAAGCTTGGCGCCTCCTTCGCCGGAGCAACTTGCGTAGACGATGGCCCAGCGTTGGTCCAGGGCTGCGCCCCATAGGGCCGTTTTTCCCCAGCGAGAGTGGCCCTCGACGCCCAGTCGCCTAGCATCCACGTCCTTGTCGGTCTCGAAGTAATCGATCGATCGGCTTAGGCCCCAAGCCCATGCGGTCAATGCGCCCCATTCGTCGGGGCGGTTCGGCCCGCCCTTGTTCACAAGGCCGATGATACCTCGCGCCACACCGGCGGCGTTGTCCGGCTGCAGCCCTACTGCGTTGAATTCGGCGTAGCCCCAGCCCCTGGCCAGCACCTGCTGCATCGGGCTTGGGTCCGGGGGACTACGAGACGCACCGTTGCCGGTGCCGGGCGCGCTGGCGGCGCCGCGGTTCGGGTTCCTTCCTCCGCCAAACGGGGGTATGACGACCATGACCGGCACCGGGCCGGCGGCGTCCGCGGGGAGGCAAAGGGTGAGATTGATGGAGGGGGTGGCCGCGGGAAAGGCTGAGTTGTCGATGTGCCCGACGATCGTCTTCGTTTTCACCGCTCCAACCACGTTCACCGATGTGACTTCCCAAGTGACCCTTGGCACATCTTCCGGAATCCTGCCGTAGATCTCCGTGAGAAAGTCGTTCATGATCTCCGGGCGGCGTCGACCCCACCAGGCCGCGGCGTCCCTCACGAGCTGGCCGTTCTTCATGACCAGGAGCTCGGGTATCGGATAGGGATTGGCCTTCGCCTCGTCAAAATTGCTCCACGTTCCGAACGGCGAACGTCTGTATGCGTTGTAGGGATTGCCATAGGTGTCGTCCACGCCGACGTCGTCGGTCCAATACGAACCCCTTACCGTTGGGCCAAGCGGCACCAACCGGATATTCTTGGGGCGCTCAAGGTCGACGGCCTCGGGCGGCAGGTTGATCCTCGGCGTAAGGGCGAGAATGACGGCGGCGTTATCTTGTGTCTGTGGCACGCCCGCGCATACCGCTGAGTACGCGAAAATCAGAAAGCTGGAGGAGGCGATTGGATGCCGCCAAAGAAGGGCCGGGAGGGGCATGATGGCAGGTGGCCGAGCCAACGTTCTAAGCCGGAACCCAGCATGAAATCAATTCCTCCTCTCGATGGCGCGCCAAAAT
>Ga0302326_10020861_pt1 | contig 13456 bp, 15 predicted proteins | sample Palsa_T0_3_FD_202264 | JGI IMG/M metagenome (GOLD analysis project Ga0302326, IMG submission 202264) | Peat permafrost microbial communities from Stordalen Mire near Abisko, Sweden - Palsa_T0_3 | ecosystem: Environmental > Terrestrial > Soil > Palsa > Peat permafrost | place: Sweden: Abisko... | reverse complement strand
TGGGCGGAACTGGCGGCGGCCATGCCGGGGGAAGGCGGCAGCTATCTGTACTTGCGCGAGGCCTTCCGCCGCACGCGGCTGGGCGCCCTGCTGCCATTTTTGTTCATCTGGCAATTCATCTTCAGCGGGCCGCTGGAGATCTCCACCGGCTACATCGGTTTCGCGCAATACCTGGGCTATTTCCGCGGCGGCATCGGCGTTTGGGAGACGCGCCTGGGCGTGCTGGTGGTGGGGCTGCTGGTGATCGCGCTGCTTTACCGCGGCATCCGCTCGGTAGGCCGGCTGACGGTGGTGCTATGGATCGGCATGCTGGCCACCGTGGCGTGGATCGTGGCCGCCGGCTTCGCGCACTTCGATGCCCGCCGCGCCTTCGACTTTCCGCCGCACGCCTTCACGATTTCGCCGGCCTTCATGGCGGGACTGGGCGGCGCCACACTGATCGCCATGTACAACTATCTGGGCTACTACGGCGTCTGCTTCGTCGGCGGCGAGGTGCGCCGGCCGGAGCGAACCATGCCGCGCTCCATCGTGCTCTCGGTGCTGCTGGTGGGCGCCATGTACGCGCTGATGACCCTCGCCATCATGGCGGTGGTGCCGTGGCGCGAAGCGGCGCAATCCAAGTTCGTAGCCGCCCGCTTCATGGAGATTCTTTACGGGCCGTGGGCCGGCCGCGCGGTGACCGTGCTGATCCTGTGGTCGGCGGTGGCCTCCGTGTTCGCGCTGCTGCTGGCCTACAGCCGCGTGCCGTACGCAGCCGCGCTCGACGGATACTTCTGGAAGCCCTTCGCGCGCTTGCACCCGAAGGGCGATTTCCCTTACGTGTCGCTGTTGGTGATCGGCGGGCTGGCCATAGCGGGCGGGATGTTGAGCCTCGATTGGGTGGTTTCGGCGACCTTGACGGCGCGCATTCTGATTCAGTTTGTGGGGCAGATTGCGGCCGTGGAGGTGCTGCGCAGATCCCGGCCGGATGTGCGGCTGCCGTTTCGGATGTGGCTGTATCCGCTGCCGAGCGTGCTGGCGCTGATCGGTTGGGGGTATGTGTTTGCGACATCCGGCTGGACGTTCGTGCTGGGAGGGCTGGGCGTGTTGGCGAGCGGGGTGGTGGCGTTTATGGTGTGGCGGCGGTGGGGCGGGGGCGTCAAATAGTCAGGGCGCCACAACTGCGAGTCCTTCTATCTCTTGGAAGTCGCGGTCATGGCTCACGAGCGTTGCGTTGATCGCGAGGGCAGTCGCGGCTATCCATAGGTCATTCTCGTTGAGGGGCCGGCCGTGGCTCTGCCGGGTTGTCTTCAGCCTCGCGTAGAAATCGCCGGCGCTTGGCAGGATCGGCTCACACGGCAAAGCCGCAAACAGGTTTTGGGCCTTCGCTTCGAGTTCGGCGCGGCGTCTTCCCTGAGCCAGCCTTCCTATGCCGAACAGGATTTCGCCTCGGGTAATACTACAGATCACGACCCGATCGTCGAGCCGCACGGACGAGAGCCAAGATTCGGTTCGCGTATCTGCCCGCATGAGCGCGCTGATCGCATTCGTATCCAGGAGGTAGATCACGGTTGGATCAGTCCGGGAATAGATCGCGTGTCCGGACCGGCAACCGCCCGCTCGCTATGGCCCGATCGAGTTCGTCAACATCCGAAGCACTCAGATGGGGGGAGGCCTGCATGGCTCGCAACACTGCGGCGGGGGATCCCGCGCGATGTTCAGGGTCCACTTCCACGAGCGAACTCAATCGTTCGATAGCCAGATCCTGGATGCTCTTGTGCTGTGCCGCCGCAATTTCTCCAAGGCTGCGCGCGAGGTCGTCCGTAACTTCGATGGTCAGGTTGACCATTGCGTTCTCTCCCTTTCTCTATTGTGCCGCAGGACAGAACATAAACCAAGCGGGGATGGCCGCGCTTCCGGACAGCCGCTTGGCAAGCGGCCCAACAGCGCTACATATCCGTTAATATGAAGCCGGGGGAGGCAGTTGAGCAACAAGGAAATCATCGTTCAGGAATTAGAAGCCGTGCCGGCTCACCTTTCTGAGTCCTCGCTGTCGAGGGATTGGCTCTCACCCGAGGAGGAGACAGCTTGGGCAAATTTGTAACAGGGGACGTTTCTTAAATTGCAATATGCCCAGCGACCACACGCTGATCCAAATAATAGACGCCGCCCTCGCTGAAGCGGCGCGCTTGAGTGGGCCGTGGCTGCTGTGCCGTCCCGGTTGCGCACAGTGCTGTTTGGGCGAGTTTCCAATCACGCAGCTCGACGCGGCCCGGTTGCGGCGCGGGCTCGGCGAACTGGAAACCCGCGATCCGGAGCGGGCTGCGCGCGTCAGTCAGCGCACGGCGGATGCGGTCGCCAGCCATGCGCCGATGGCTGACGACGACCCTTGCCCCGCGCTCGATCCCGAAACCGGAACGTGCGATCTGTATGCGGCGCGGCCCATCACGTGCCGCACGTTTGGCCCTCCAGTGCGTTGCGAATCAGGCGATCTGGGAGTGTGCGAGCTGTGCTTCGATGGCGCCAGCGACGCCGAAATCTCCGCTTGCGAAGTGGATTTCGATCCCCAGGGGCTGGAGCCGGTCTTGCTGCGCGAGTTGGAAGCCCGTACCGGTGTGCGCGGCGAGACCACCGTGGCGGCGGCGCTATCCGCAATGTCTTCGAGTGAAGAGCGGGTCCAGGGGAACCCGCGCGGACCAGGGGGTCCGCCCCACTAGTACTACTGGGTCACAAAACTCTTCGAAACGTCGTGGCGCAGACTCTCAGTCTGCCGCGCCGGCACTCATGCCGGCGCTTGGCGAGCACGCCAAGGCAAGGGTCGAGAAGAGTCTCGACCCGGCAGGCAAAAGTGCCTGCGCCACGGGGCCGCCAGCAGTTTATTACCCAGTAGTACTAGGTCATCACACGAGCGAGGCGTAGAGCGCCTGCTTCCAGCGTGGCACGTCGATCGTCCAGCAGATTCGGGCCTTCCCGCCGCCATCCAGCGCCGTCCAAATGGCGCGGTTGCGATCGTTGCCGGCGATGTCCAAACGGTCCACCACCGTCATGCCGCGCGTCAGCTCGCTGGCGGTTTCGATGTCGAGGTAGTGCGCGCTGGCCGATGTGCATATCCCTGCATCGAGCGCGATCGACATGGCCACCGGGTCGGGCAGCGAAATGCCGGTTTCGCCAGTCTGCACCTTATACGCCGCCATGGCCGTGCTGTTGCATTCAATGGCGAAACGCGCCAAGGGCGTGCCGATGTTCAGTACGTGCTCGATATCGGCGGGGTTCAGGGCAGCCGCTCCCCGGCACAGATGCCAGCCCACCAGCTCGATGGGAAGGCCGGAGCGCGCCACCATGCGGGCTGCTTCAGGATCCACCCAGATGTTGTATTCGGCCGCAGGCGTCACGTTGCCCTCGCAGCACGGCGCGCCGCCCATCACTACCGCACGGCCGACATTCGCGGCGATCTCCGGCGCGCAAGCCAGCGCCAGCGCCACGTTGGTCAGCGGGCCGAGCGTGACCAGCGTGATGCCGGGATTGGCGCGAATGGTTTCGACGATGGCTTCCACGGCGTGCGTGGGCTCGGGCGCGCGGCGAGGCGCTGGATAGTTGTGGTCGCCCAGGCCATCTTTGCCGTGGAACCATTCGGCGTGCATGTATTCGCGCAGCAGGGGACGTTGCGCGCCGGGATAGACCGGCACATCGGAGCCGCACAGTTCAGCGGTATAAAGCGCATTGCGGGCCGCCTGCGCTACGGGCACGTTGCCAGCCACGATGGTGATGGCGCGCACCTCCACATCGGGCGCGCGCAAGGCCATTATCAAAGCCACGGCATCGTCGGAGGCGGTATCCGTATCGATCAGAAAGGCTCGCGGCACTATTCTCCCAGGCGTTCCGGCATGTCGGCCAGCACGTAGCTCATCACCGCCATGGCGGCGATGCACTGCCGGAATTCTTGCGGGTCGATTTTGTCCACCGTATCGGTGCGCGTGTGGTGCCAGTCGAAGTAGTGCTGCTCGACCGTCAACAGGCCGAGGCCGGGGACGCCATCGTGCATAAGGGGAGCGATATCGGCCCCGCCACCGCCTTCGCGAATGGTATCCGCGCCTATCGGTTCGAGCAGACGCCCGATCTCCTTGGCGCGCGCCAGCGCGGCCCCGCCGGGGCTCACGCCAAAACCCAGAGGCTTTTCGGCGCCACCATCCATTTCGATGGCGGCCACGTAGTCGTGTATCTTGCCGTCAGTTTTGCCGTCTAGCATGGCGCGATAGGCGCGGCCGCCGGCCTCCCCGTTTTCTTCATTGGTCCAGAACACCACGCGCAGCGTGCGCCGCGGATGCAATCCCAATTTCTTGATCACGGCCGCCGCTTCGAGCGCGGCCATGATGCCGCTGCCATCGTCCTGCGCGCCGGCACCCACGTCCCATGAATCGATATGGCCGCCCATTACGACGATTTCTTCGGGCTTCTCGCGTCCTGGGATTTCGCCCATCACATTGGCGGAATCGGCGTCGGGAAGCATGTGCGCCTCCATATGCAGATGGACACTGACGGTTTCGCCGGCATCGGTCAGGCGCTGGATCAGGGTGGCATCTTCGAACGTGATGGCGGCGGCGGGAATCTTGGGGTCCGCTTCCGAATAGTTCAGAGCGCCGGTGTGGGGAGTCTGCATGGCGAGCGACCCGACCGATCTGATCAGCATCGCCGCCGCGCCCAGCTTGGCCGCGCGCGAAGGGCCATCGGAACGATAGGGCACCGTCTTGCCGTAGCCTTCATAGGGCACGTTGAACAGGACAATCTTGCCGGCCACCTTCTCGCGGCCGAGGGCGTTCAGCGCGTCGAAGCTGGCGACGGAGACCACCTCGGCGGTGATGCCGTCCGGCGGGGTGCCCACGCTATCGCCCAGCCCCAGCATGGTAAGCGGATGGCGCACCGGCTGGACCATTTCGGCGTCCTCGCGGCCGCGCACCCAGTGCGGCACTTTGACGGCGGGCGTGGCCACGTTCTCCAAACCGTCGCGCTTCATTTGCGCGGCGGCCCACTGAATCGCGGCGTTCAGCGAGTCGGAACCGCTCAACCGGTTGCCGATGCGGTCGCAGAGATAGGAAAGCTTGGCGTACCCGTCCTGGTCGGCCAGCGCGGCGGCGATAATGCGCGCGGAAACGTCCTTGTACGATTCCGAAACGGGCGGCGCGGCCGCGAGCATTACGACGGGAAGCAGGAGAACGGAAAATCGCGAGAGGGCCATTCAGACAGTCTAACCGAGTGGCCACAGGCGACGCGCAGGCCAGTAAGGCAGAATTCCTTCCGAGTGCGCCGTCATCCACTCCCTATCCACATCTCTCACTGCTAAACTGCACTAAAGGAGAACCAGGCATGCAGAGTGGGACGTTGGTACTGGCGGCACTCCTGATGGGGAACGGGATTGTGTTCGCCCAAAGCGAGGCAGAGATTCGGGATCGCATTGTCGGCACGTGGAAACTGGTTTCCACGGAGCAGACCCTCAAAGACGGCACAACCCGCCCATATCCTCAATACGGACCCCATGGAAAAGGCTTCATCATGTATTCCCGCGATGGATACATGTGCGCCGATCTGGTAAATCCGGACCGGCCGAAGTGGGCTGACCCCCAGCACCCGACCACGGAGGTGAAGCTCGCAGCCGCCGAGGGCACGTTTGCCTACTGCGGGCGGTATGAGATTGACGCGAAGAATAACCGCCTCGTCCATTTACCTGAAGTTGCCACAGGACGCGGCTTTGAAGGATCGCGCCAGATCCGGCCGTACAAGTTCGAAGATGGCCGCCTGGTGCTGAGCGGCGTGGAGGCAATAGAGCCCGGAGTTGTTCGCTGGAAGATTGTGTGGGAGAAGGTACGTTAGTGCTATATGGGTTAAACTAGCCGATCCACGTTCACGCGACGGTCCAGCCAATCCACAAATTTGGTTTTACATCCCCCTGCGCCGGTCGGGGTTGGCGGCATGGGCGACGTGTACGGGAATTTTTCGAAATCGTGGGTGCTGGATAGCTTCCGGATGCGCCGTAACACAGGACTTGACCGCCTTCTGATCGGGTACACTGAACTGAATCAAGGGAATGCCGCTTTCATCAGGCGAAAAACTCGGTCCCTACGAAATCCTCTCCGTGATGGGAGCGGGAGGTATGGGCGAAGTGTACAAGGCCCGCGACACGCGCCTCGACCGCATCGTCGCGATCAAAACCTCCAGCGCTGAATTCAGTGAACGCTTCGACCGCGAAGCTCGCGCCGTGGCGGCGCTGAATCATTCCAACATCTGATCTTATACGATGCCGGACCCAATTATCTGGTGATGGAGTACATCGAGGGCGCGCCGCTCAAGGGGCCCCTCCCTCTCGATCAGGCACTGAAGTACGCCGCGCAGATCTGCGACGCCCTCGACGCGGCGCACAAGAAGGGCATCACCCATCGCGACTTGAAGCCAGCGAATATTCTCGTCACCAGGCTAGGCATCAAGCTGCTGGACTTCGGACTTGCCAAGTTGAGCGCCAGCGCCGCCAAGCTTATCGGCGACGCCACGGTCGCCATGGCCCTCACCGGAAGAAGTCGCGTTTTGGTTGGGTCGCGTGGGCCTTAGCTGCGTTGTTCCTGCTCACAACGCTCGGCCTATCCTTCGTCCACTTTCGCGAGGCGGCGCCGGTGGACCACCCCCTAATCCGCCTGGACGCCAGCCTAGGCCCCGACTCCATCCCCGGAAGAAGGAACTTCGCAGTAGCAATCTCCCCCGACGGAACCCGCATCGTGTTCCGGATCCGCGGCGCCGACGGCAAGCCGCTGCTAGCCACGCGCCTGCTGGATCAATCCGCGATCACTCCGTTGCCCGGTACCGAAGATGGCTCGGACGCGTTCTTCTCGCCCGACGGCCAGTGGATCGGGTTCACGGCGGATGACAAGCTTAAGAAAGTGTCGCTTCGCGGAGGCGCGCCGGTCGCCCTCACCGATGCAAGCAGGTTTGACGGCGCAAGCTGGGGCGAGAACGGCGATATCGTGGCGAGCCTCGGTGGAAAGCAGCCGTTGGGCATTCCCGCCTCTGGCGGATCCCCGCATGCTGTGACCAATCGGGACAAGGGGGCAAGGCTTCTTCTGCCGCAGGTACTGCCGGGAGGGAACGACGTATTGTTCACTGACTTCAGGACCACGCTGGCTGACGCGTCCATCGAAGTGGTATCGATGACCGGGGCAGTGAAGACGTTGCTGAAGGGTGGTTACTTTGGCCGGTACCTGCAAACCAATGGATCGAACGTATCGGCTGGCCACCTGGTGTATCTGGGTCGGGGTGTGTTGAACGCAGTGGCCTTCGATCCCGTGCGCCTGGAGGTCCGGGGGAGCCCCGAGCAAATACTGGGGGATGTGGCCGGTAGCGGCAACACAACAGCCCCTTACGACGCGACATTCGACGTCTCGCGGAACGGAATCTTTGTCTATCAGCCAGGAGCCGCAACCGAACAGAAATGGCTCGTCGTTTTGATGGACAGCTCGGGCAAGACCGAGCCGCTGGTGACCACTCCGGGCAATGCCTTCGATCCTCATTTTTCTCCCGATGGCAAGCGCCTTGCGCTAGGGGTGGACACCGGCAAGGGGAAGGAGATATTTGTCTATGACCGGCAGAGGGACGCCCTGACCCGCCTCGCCGGAGGGACTTCCCCCGTTTGGTCGCGAGACGGTGAACACCTGGTGTTTTCCTCAACAAGCGAGGCAGTATCCTATCTGAATTGGATCCGCGCGGATGGCTCGGGCGAAGTGCAGGTACTGCTGGAGACGGAAAGCAAGAACGCTGTTAGGCCAACCGGATTCTCCCCCGACGGCCACCGGCTGGCCTATAATGACTCAGGCTCTACTTGGATCCTGCCACTCGACACCAGCGATCCGGAGCACCCTAAACCCGGCAAGCCTAGCCTGTTTTTAGAAGGTTTCGCAGCGGGCACGGTCTTCTCGCCCGACGGCCGCTATGTTGCCTACTTCTCGAATGAGTCCGGAAAGTATGAGGCTTACGTGCGGCCCGCTCCTGGGCCGGATGGCAAACCAGGGCCGGGGAAATGGCAGATTTCAACCGGCGGCGGCATGTACTCGCAGTGGTCGCCCAACGGCCGCGAACTATTCTACCGGAACCTCGCCGCTCCCGGCATCATGGTCGTGGAGTATACAGCATCAGGGAGCGGCTCGTTCTCTCCGAACAAACCTCGCGTGTGGACGGACCGGCCGATCAGGTCGGCGGGGGGCCGTTTAATGTACGCCCTCGCTCCGGACGGCAAACACGTCGCGATGTTCCCGCCGCCCGAGACGCCCGCCGAGGACAACGGCGCGGCCCACGTGACGTTCCTGCTGAACTTCTTCGACGAACTCCGCCGCAAAGTCCCCCACCGGCAAGTAACGGGAATCGCAGGCAACCCGATCATTGGAAAGGGATTTGCCGGATAGATCCCGAGTGGTCGGCCACTCGGAAGTTACCGTCTACATCTGGAAACCCGCCGGGAGGGTCGACTTCGAGCCCAACCCGCTTAAGTTAGCGCTTATGAGTAATTGGGGTCTCGTCCCCTGCTACCCTTCCAGCACCCGCCGTAGTTCCTCCGGCCGGAAGCAATGCGCAAACGCGGTTTCGCGCAGGATGCGGCCGGCGCGCACCAGTTCGGCGAGAGATTGTTCCATGGTCATCATGCCTTCGGCGCGGCCGATGCCGATCTGGCTGCGAAGCTGGTGGTCGTCGCCCTTGCGGATGAGGTTGCGCACGGCGTCGGTGGCCATCATGATTTCGAGCGCGGGATAGCGGTTGATGCCGTCCACCGCGGGAACCAGTTGCTGCGCCACAACGGCCAGCAGCGCCAGCGACACTTGCTGCCGCATCTGCCCCTGGTGCGCCGCGGGAAACGAATCCAGGATGCGAGAGACGGACTGCGCCGCGTCGTTGGTATGCAGCGTGGAAAATACCAGGTGGCCGGTCTCCGCGGCGGTGAGCACGGTGGCCATGGTTTCGGTGTCCCGCATTTCTCCCACCAGGATGACGTCGGGAGTTTGCCGCAGAATGCTGCGCAGCGAGTTGACGAAGTCGGGCGTATCGTGTCCGACCTCGATTTGCTCGACGATCGAGCTGCGGTTCGCGTGCTGATATTCGATAGGGTCTTCGATGGTGACGATGTGGGTGCGGCGGCGGGTGTTGATGAGATCGATCATGGCCGCCAGCGTGGAGCTTTTGCCGGAACCGGTGGCCCCTGTGACGAGCACCAGGCCCTGGCGGCGGTCGGCGATGCGCGCGAGAGCGGCGGGCAGGTGCAGCGATTCAAGCGTCGGAATGCGGGCCGGCAGGAGGCGGATGCTGGCGGCCAGGGTGCCGCGCTGGTGGTGGATGTTGGCGCGGAAGCGGCCAACGGGATCGCGCACGAAGCAGAAATCCACGGATTTTTTCTTTTGCAGATCGTTGTACTGGCTGGAATCCAGCAGGGGCAGCACGAAGTTGCGCACATCCTCGGGCGAAAGCGGCGGTCCATCGGCCGGCGCTAGCGCGCCGTTGACGCGCAGGGCGACGGGGGTACCGGCGATCAACAGAAGGTCGGAAGCATTTTGGCGTCCGGCGAAGGCCAGCAATTGATCGAGCGAGCCGGCGTTTTGCGGAGGGCGCGCCGGAGACGGCTTGTCGGCGGTGCGTGAACCAGGCGTGGCGCGGTTCAACTCCTCGACGATGCGGCTGAGATCCTGATCGTAGCCTGCCACGGTTCAGACCTTTGCCTTCAGACTTTGGTTTCGGTGGGTGGAGGCGGCGCGGGAGTTTCGGCCGGGGGCTGCGGCGGGACGTGCTCGACTCGCTCTACGACGATGGTGAAGTGCGCCAGATGTGCGGCGATCGCGCCCACGGCCGCCAGTATCGGGGCAACCACAGCGCCGATCGCGGCCACGGTGAGCGGGATTTCGATGAAGGTGTGGCCGTGTTCGTCCCGGATGATGATGCGGCGGATGTTGCCCTCGTGGATCAACTCCTGGACCTTGTCGACCAGTTCTTTGCCGAGGACTTTGAACTCTTCCAGGTTGACGTGAAAGTTTTCCATAGGATGCATTTTCAGTGTAACAGGCGGATGGGGGGCGGTTCGCGCGCCGGGCTGCAGCGTGACAGCGGCTGTGCGTAGTTCCCGGGACTTAGCGCGACATAGGCCTCAAGCTGTAATCCATGGCGTCAAGACAGTTCCCCCAGCGTCGAGGTTGGCGCCTCGTAAAGCGGCACCAAACTGGTTAGCCACCGCCGGGAAACATGGGTCGACGGTCCATAACTGCAATCGCACAACCACGGATGCCAGGAGGTGAACGTCGATCCAACCCACGCCGCGACCATGCAAGTCGCGATCGCGAACAAACACGACGAATGTCGCGGCGAGGAACCGTGGCCGCTTGATGCATCCGCTCATATGCGGCCAGGAGCTTCCGGCGGCCTCCCCGGTCGCCAATGAGGAGTTCTCCATAGACCAACTCGGTGCCCCGTCACTTCACGGCGCCCGGCCCGACAAGGAACCGAATCCACACGGAGTGTCCACCAGGACCATCAGCAAACCCTTCGTTTGGACGACGGCCTTTCCCGACGCCTGGGCACGTCGCTGCGTGAGGCTCCGTGCCGCGCAGAGTCCGAAGGCGTTCGTAGGCCGCGTGGCGCAACGCTTCAAGGCCCAAACGTACGGTCGCCGTATCCGTTGTCGCACCGCAAGCGGCCTTCGCCTCTTTGAAAAGTTCGTCGACGACGTTAAACGTCTTCTTCATGCACTCAATTCTGCGCATGAAAGGATGGCTATTGAGACCGTACCCATGGGCTGGGGGCACCGGTTTAGGATTCGGACCCAGCCAGGACCGAACCGGAAGAAGTCAGCTTGCGTGAGACAAATCTGAGGACTAGATCGGGTTGAAAAATGGAGCCACCCTCCGGGCTTGAACCGGAGACCTGCTGATTACGAATCAGCCGCTCTACCAACTGAGCTAGGGTGGCGTGTTGTTGATTATACTATACTTAAGGCGTCTTGCGTTCTTTGATCTTTGCCCATTCTTTGCCCACTGCACGTTCGAGTTTCTTCATTGCCTTCGCAGTTTCGGACCGGACGACGGCGAACCTTCGGGCTGCGCGTCGGCGCTGTTGACCGGGACGACATCAAGGACGGACGACCGGTCTGTCGCCGCGTCTGCAAAAGGCCCGCATACTATTCCGACGACCACCGATCCGGGAAAGACGTTCTTCCCCTCGCCAATGAGATCCTTGCCCCCGGGTAGAATCGCAGATACCAGCTTCCGCCGGTTCGAAAAATCTGCCCTTTTTGCACGGTGTTCTCGGCTTTGCCGCGCGCTCCTGAACCAAGTAACGACGGCTTGCGAGGCTATTTTAACATATCGTCCTGTATTAGAAATAGATCCGCCGTTCAGGATCATCTTGTATTGGACAATTCTAAAAGCCGATTCCCCTGAAAACGGCGGATACTGCGGGTAAATGGTCATCCGAATGGAGAATGCCGAAAGGTTGAGCTTGGCGCAGATGGAGGCGCTGGTGGCGACGAGCCAGGAGGTGCGGTTCGTCGGGGAGGGGAAAGCAGAGATCTACGCTAGGGCAGAGAAGGTGCTGGTGGAGCAAGAATACGCCGCCCAGGGAAAGAAGGGGCGGGGTGTGGTGCGGCGTACCTGGCCAAACTGACGGGCAAGTCGATGCCGCAGATCACGCGCTTGGTTGGTTTTGGTGGGTATGGCCGTATCGGTCAGCCCGGCTTGGTTGATCTTGGTTGTTTACGGACAAATCGCCGTCCTTTGGGACGGCAGAAAGGGCACCTGCGGATTCCCGGATTTCAGGATCATTATTCGATTAGAAAATGCTTTTGCCGCCGCGCCTTGAACCAACTTTCCTGGGAGATCGCGAAAGACCAGTTCGGAACCCAAGGCGCTGATTTTATTGGGGTTATGGGAGCACTAATGATCCGCTCCGCGAAAGACCAGTTCCGCGCGTATTTCATTGATCCCACGAGACTTTCCGGCACACTTCCTGCGCCGCCGCGAAAGACCAGTCCCGGCCTGGGCCATACGGAACCGGTAGGCGGCCATGCAACTGGAGTTTCACCAACTCGACCGGTTGCAAACCCGCCGGGAAGGCAGCGGGGAAGAAGCCGCGCGCCTGACTGCCGTCCGGCGCTTTAGCAGTTGTGCAGCACCGGCATCAGCACGGCATCGATGGCCATCCTGACGGATGTGGACTCGTGTGATGGAAACGCCTCGAATACAACCGGATTGCCGATTGGCGTGCGGAAGGCCGCAGCGTCTTTCAGTATAACGAAGCCGGCCGATTTTGAAGGTACCGCGTGCTCGGGGCTGGCTGTTTGGCTGACCGCGACTTTCGCCGCCACGGGCCGCTCGACCGGGATCACCGGCTGTTTCTCGAGGAAGGTCTTAACATCCTTCACGATCTTATCTTCGGTGTTCCGGCGCACGAGTTTCCGCACCACATCGCGCAGGGCGAACGAAAGCATGAAAGCCAGAACGGCGCAACCGAGGATCCAGACCGATCCGGTGCGCGCGGGAGCGCTGCGGCGCACGATCATCATCAGACCTGCGGCAATCAGGAACAGCAGCCACATACCCTGGTGAACCAACCGCTCGGTGTTTCTCAGTTTTCGTTCGGCGATGGGCAAATCGAAAGACATGTTTGTCTCCAGTCGGCTTACGCTTTGCACATCGGGAGCCATTTCGTCTGGCGCGAGTTAACATATTGAAAGAACAGGCGATATTGGTTGGCCGGAGCAGATGGGCGGTGACAGGGTTGGCACCCCGTCGCGTCTGGGTGTGACAGATCTGTCACTTTGGGCGGGGGAAGCTGGTGGTAAACGGCGGAGAGGTCCGTTGTGGCGTCGAAGCCGGTTTTGAAACTCACTGAAGAGCAGAATTTGGCCATCGAGCGCGCGGCGGAGTTCCGCAGGGAATTCGTGGATGGCGAGATGTTCGCCATGTCCGGCGGGACAAACCGCCACGGACGCATCCAGCGGAATCTGATTGTGGAACTCGGTTTTGCGTTGGAGGACGGCACCTGCGAGCCTTTTGGTTCCGATTCCCGATTCGCTCAAAGATCATGTATTGTTCAATCAGGAACAAGTCCGGGTCGAGCATTTCACGCGCCAGCCGGATGGCCCATGGACCTTGCATGACTACCAAGGTCCGGACAAAGAACTGAAGATCGATTCCATTGGGGTCGCGATCCGGATGCAGCGGACTTACCGTCGGGTTAGCATCTCACCGGCTACGAACTGATGGCGTCGAACCCAATCTCGAAGCTCACTGAAGAGCAGTACTTGGCTCTCAAGCGTGCAAGCGGCGTTCTGCAGCCGGATCACGTGCGTGTAGGTCCCGGTGGGGCGGCCAATCTTGGCCGTAGCCGCCCTTTCTTGGGCGGCCAGAGCCGGCTGAAAGCCGGCTGCGGGCAGTATTGCCCGCCCCACAATTGATGCGGAGTTCCG
>Ga0302326_10020860_pt1 | contig 13458 bp, 11 predicted proteins | sample Palsa_T0_3_FD_202264 | JGI IMG/M metagenome (GOLD analysis project Ga0302326, IMG submission 202264) | Peat permafrost microbial communities from Stordalen Mire near Abisko, Sweden - Palsa_T0_3 | ecosystem: Environmental > Terrestrial > Soil > Palsa > Peat permafrost | place: Sweden: Abisko... | reverse complement strand
CGGGCATGTGAATATCCATCAGGATCAGATCGAATCTGCCGGTGGAGCACATCTCGACCGCCTGCAAGCCGTCGGCGGCGATGATCACGGTATGGCCGGCTCGCTCGAGCATGCGGGACACAACGGTCTGGTTGACCGTATTATCCTCGGCTACCAGGATGTGCAGAGCGGCGGCGGTGGCATGGAGGGGCGCCGCGGGATTCGGTTCCGGACTCACCTCTCTTTGCTCTGCGCGCACGGTGAACGCAAAGGTGCTGCCCTGCCCCGGGGCGCTGGTCACGCTGATGGATCCACCCATTCCCTCGACTAACCTGGAGCAAATTGTCAATCCCAGGCCGGTGCCTCCGAAGCGGCGGGTGATGGATCCGTCCACTTGGGAAAATGCCTCGAAAATCTTGTCCTGTTTATCGAGGGGGATGCCGATACCTGTATCGGTCACCTCAAATCGCAACCCGGACGGATTCGCCGATGCGTGTGCGGTAACGCTTCCCGATTCGGTGAACTTCAGAGCGTTGCCGATCAGATTGAGCAGAACCTGACGGAGGCGGCCGGGATCGCCCATCCAGGAATCGGGCGTGGAGGGATCGACGGTGCAGGTCAGCCGCAGTCCTCTCTGTTCGGCTTGAAAGGTGAACGTGCGATACGCCTCCGCGATTAAGGAACCGAGCGAGAAGGGGATGGTTTCCATTTCCAGCTTGCCCGCATCGATTTTCGAGAGATCCAGAATGTCGTTGAGAATGCCAAGCAGGCTCTGCCCGGCCGTCTGCACGGTATCCAGCCATTCGCGCTGCTCCTCGCTCAGGTCGGTATCGAGAGCGAGGCTGGTCATACCTAGAATCGCGTTCATGGGGGTGCGAATTTCGTGGCTCATGTTAGCCAGGAATTCGCTCTTCGCCAGATTCGACGCCTCCGCCAGGCCGCGGGCGGTTTCGAGAGCGGCGGAACGATCGCGATCCTGAGCGCGGCTGCGGATCGTTTCCCAGTAGGAAAGATGCAAATCCCTGCCCTGACGCAGAATAAAGCCGATCAACACGGTTCCGAGCACACCAACGGTAATATCCTGGACGCCGCCGGTCCAGAAACAGACCACCACCGTGGGCCCTACCAGGAGAAACACGTGGATGATCAGCCAGCGCAGCCGCGGCACCATCACGATGGTGGTTCCGAACGCGTTCGCAGTTGCCAGGATCATGACCAGCAGCGTGGTCCAGCCTTGCGCTCCATAGTGGGCGATGGAGACGCACATCATCAGGCCCCAGGCTGCGCCCGCCATCTGAAACGCGAGGAAAAACAGGGCTTGCCACACGCGATGGTTCCAGGTGTAAAGGCGTTCCCGCCAAAAGATCAGGGTGCCGCGCAAACCGCTTGCCAGGCATGTTATTACGGCAACGAATCCGAAGAAATGTGGAAAATCCCGGCGATAGGGCGAAGTGAAAAATAGGGCGACAACGCAGAGGACGTAGGTGAATGATCCCTGCACGGCACGGTGGGCGATGTAATAGTCCCCCTGCTTCTCTAACTCGGTATTATTCACTGTTCCACGTATCGGCGAAGGGGGGCTGAGTGTGAGGGGTTGACCGCTCCTGCTAGTCGCGGCCTTGTGGAATCAACGTTCGTTCAGAACCGCGACCTGCGGGAGCGGTCAGCTCCGAAGATTTCACACAGACTCTTACGCCAGATCCGGACACGTCGACACGATTGTCGACGCGGCACGCCTGGAGGCGCGCGCCAAACTCTACCAAAAGGGGCGGGTTTACTTTATGGTTGCCAGGGCGGATTTAGGGACTTTGGCGACGATGTGGACCAAGGGGTCGACCACTTCAGCGATGTCGTAGCGCATGGCGGTGCCGAGAACGATGGCGGCTTCGTTGGGCTCCAGTTTGTAGTCTTTTTGCAGCCAGTTGGTAAGCCTGGTGGTGGCCATCCGCAGCGCGTCATCGAGCGAATTGCCGATTCCGAGCGACATCAGATATTCGTCGTTTTCCGCGCGCGGCCCTCCCATCGCTTCCCCTTTTATAAGGTTGACGGTGAATTCCACTTGCATGGAAGTTTCGAGCGCGTCTCCGGTCAGCTCGCCATCGCCTTGCGCGGCGTGGCCGTCTCCGATGAATAGCAGGGCTCCGGGCGCGTAGACGGGCAGATAGAGGGTGGTGCCTTCGCGCATCTGGTTGTAATCCATGTTGCCTCCGTAGGAGCCGAGGAAGCCGGTGCGCATCGCCTGATGCGCGGGCGGAGCGACGGCGATGCATCCCATCATGGGCTGAAGTTTTACCGTGTAATTTTTCAGATGCTCGCTGGGATTTTTGAGGCGGGCGACGCCTTTGGCGGAATCGATGATCCAGTTGCTGTCGAATTTGTCGTTATATTTCGTGTCTTCGATGTAGCCGGTGTTGAGCGCGGAGCCGACGGTGCGGTCTCCGCTTTGGGCGGAATCGCGATTGAGGCGGACTTTGTTCAGCTTGACGACCAGCGTGTCGCCGGGGAAGGCGCCTTCGATAAAGAAAGGACCGGTTTCGGGGTTGCCTCCCTGGGAGCGGCGGACTCCTTTGGGATCGACGCCGCCGGCGTCGACAGTCCAGGTGCGAACGGTGTCGCCTGGAAAGAGGTGCAGCACGGGAGGAATCGCATCGGAAAATACGCGGTGAAATTCCTGGGGTTCGAAATCGAGGGTGCGAGGGCTGGCGGGGGCGCGCGCGGGACGACGGGCGGTCCAGGCTACTTTGTCGGTTTTGTGCCAGAGAGCCGTGCCGGTGATCTGGTCGCCGTGGACGGCGCCTTCGAAGGTGCCGAAAGTCTCGCCGCTGGGACGCGTCGCAGTGAAGGTGAGCTTATTGCCGTCGACGGCGCCGTTGAATTTAAGCTCGTTCAAATTGCCGGTGAGTTTGTTGCCGTCGGTTTTCAGAGTGATGCGGACGTAGATGTCGTCTCCAAGCATTTTGCCGGTGAGCTCCCAGTCTCCTGAGATGTCGGCGGCGAGTGCGGTGGAGGCGGCTAGGAGAAGCGACGCAAGTATCCTGTTCATTTGTTGATGAGACGAAGTTGGGAGGGAAAAGTTCCGTGGTGGACGCGTGGTACTGGCTACTGGCTGCTGGCTACTTAGTCATAAGCGCCTTCTAGTTGCCACTTTTGGGATTGCCGGTTGAAAATCAGGCGGTAGAGAGCGCCGTCGGACAGGGCGAGGTCGAACTCGTCGCGATCCCAGGCGTCGGCTCGCCACCAATCGCCGGAGGTGCGCCAGGGACCGGAGATTTCCTCGATCGTTCCCTGAATGCCGGAAGCACGGAGATGTTTCCTTTCCACGCGCGCATCGAGCGGAGGGCGGAAATGGCGAAAGGCCAGATTCGATTCGGCGGGTCCCCATCCGGGACGATGGGTGTCGCGAATCTCGGGGATCTTCACGTTTTTGGGGCCGACCATGGCGCGGATTTTTTGCAGGGTCGATTCCAGACGCTCCGGCTCGGGCGCGGGAAGCGTGAACAGATCGTGCTGCAAAAACCGCATGGCGGTGGGGACGGCGCGCAGGATCAGGATGGAGACGGGTTCGCCGGGAAGGTCCGCTTCCAGATTATGCTGGAGCAGCTTCAGCAGAAATTTAACGTCGCGCGTGGGAAAGGGGAGGCGCAGAATTCGCTGGGTCCGATTCAACGTGACATGCAGTTGGCCCGCGGCGAGGGATTGCGATTTCAGGTCCGCGCAGAGATCGTTTAAGAAGCGGGCGAGCAGGAAAAGAATTGGTTCCAGGAGTTCGAGAGCGTCGTCGAGCTCGATGCGCTGCTCATAAACGGTTTCGGCGATAAAGGGTTTTAAGGGACGTCCCAATGCCCCGCGAGCCATGGTTTGCAAGCGGACACCGGCGTCGCCTAATCGATCATGCAAGCCGTTTTCAGGCAGGCAGGCGAGATCCTCAAAGGTGCGCAGCCCCCAGCGGTCGAGGATTTTCCAGATAGCAGGATCGAGCGGCAGGCAATCGAGCGGGAGGGGCCCAAGAAAGCGCATCTCCTCGCCGGGAGGAATGATCACGACGCCGGGCAGATTGCGGGCTGCGAGCACGGCGGTATCGGGCAGCGTGGCGATGGCGATCGATGCGCCGGGGGCACGAACGGCTAACGCTTTCGCGGTGGCGCGGGCGTCGCCATAAATGCGATGCAGGCCGTCGAGCGAGAAGAGCACGGTATCGGGCGCGACCTGCTCCACCCAGGGCGAGAAGGCGTCGGCCAGTTCGCGCAGAGGGGACAGGCCGCTCTGTCCACGGGCATTGGTGGAGGAGCCGGTTGGAGTTGAGGGTGGGGACAGAGTAGCCTGTCCCAGTTCAGGCCAATTTATGCAGGCGAACATGGAATTTCACAGGCTCCTTTCCGGCGGGTTTGCGGGAGGCGATTTCGTAGTCCACGCCGTGCAGAAATTTGGCGCCGCGGCGGCGGGTTTCGAGCAGCAAGGTGGAACAGGATTTCGTGACCGGGCGATTGGCGAGGACCACAAAAATAGTCGGTGTCGGTTCCACGATGCGGCGGAAACGGAACCACGCGGTGGGGGGAATGCGGTTCAGGGCGGCGGGCGAAACGTCGGCCAGGTCCAGGGCGATGACGCCGAAGCCTCCGCTATGAAGCACCAGGTCGGCGGCGCGCAAAGCGTGTTCGGCATTGCCGCGGCAGCGAATCCAGATGAGCTTTTCGAGGCGGACTCCGTAGGCGGCGGCGGAGGGGGGATCGAAGGAATCGCGAGTGTCGATAAGCACGCAATGCTCGCCGCGGAGGGTCGCCGTGGCGAGCAGAGAATCCAGCAGGCTGGTGCGGCCGGAGGACGCCGGACCGGCAATTTCGGAGATGCGTCCGCGGGGGAAATCGATACCTTGGACGCTGGGGAGGGTATCGGGGTCGGCGTTGTGGCGCCAGCCGAGTGGGAGCGCTAGTGCGGTAGTTTTCGCCATCTCTTCGCCTAGCGTACGCCTTGATGAAGGGCGGTGTCAATGAAAGAAAGTGTGATATAAAGGTTACACAGGGCCGACTGCGAATGAGCGAAGCTCGATCCCGCGAAATACTCTTTCTGGAGGAAGGTGGATTCCCGGAATGGAAAATCAGGACAGCGCCATGTACGACGCAATCATCGCCCGGTTGGAGCGAGTCGAGGAAGGAAACCTTGGAGACTGTGGACCCGTAGGAGGCGGGGTGTCTGAATTGCGCTTCATCAAGACAGGGCCGGGATATCGAATCTACTTTGGAGCGCATGACGATATATTTGTTGTTCTGAAGGCGGGCACCAAAAAAACTCAGCAGGCCGATATCGCTCTGGCTCAAAAGCTTTGGAGTAAATACAATGCCTAAGACAATTGCTTATCAAGATTGGCTGAGCGCCAAGCTGTCCGATCCAAAACGTGCCGCTCGATATCTGAACGCCGCCTACAAAGATTCCACGCCGGCGTTTCTGAAGGCATTGCGCAAAGTGTCGGAGTCTCTGGAGAAAAAGCAGCTTGCCGAGAGCGCCGGTGTAAGCCGGGAAAGCCTGTATCGCATGCTGTCAGAGACGGGCAATCCTACTATCGCGAGCCTTCGCGGAATCACCGAAGCGATGGGATTTCGGCTGGAGATTGTCCCTATAGATTCAAAACCTCTAGTGGAGCATCGGGAATAGCTGGCGGATCCTTGCCTCATCCGGCTGCACGCCGTATTCGCAGATTTCGAAAGCCTCATAATACTGCGCGGAGTGCCCATACCATTTCATGAGCGACTCCCGGACTTGTGGGCTGATTGGCCGAGTCCTCGCTCGCTTCAGCCACGCCTTACGTTCCTCAATACCGAAGGGGACATCCGCGAGCTTCCCATCGACCCACGGCAGCCATTCGTAGAATTGCGACACGTGGGAATCCAGCGCCTCGACCTTCTTATCGATCACTGAATCGATATCCACGGCGATATCGGGTCGAAACGGATTGGGGCGCTGAAAATTATCTTCGTAATATAGAAAAACAGGATTCTTACGCAGCGCCGGAACCTCCGGAACAAGATTCGGCACCACCACCATGTAGGCGGCGTCCTGCACCAGAACGCCGGTGTAGCGATGGTCGGGATGATAATCGTTGGGGCGGGGCGCGAGGACGATGTCGGCATTCCACTGCCGGATTTCGCGGATAATCTGGCGGCGCACTTCGAGCGTGGGAAGGAGTTCGCCATCGTGATTATCGAGGACTTCATATTCGATGCCCAGCCGGCGGATTCCTTGGCCTCGGCCAGGCGGCGGGCGGCGAGCGCGGGTCCTTTCATGGTCTGATGACCGGCGTCGCCATTGGTGATCGATACAAACTTCACAGCGGCACCGGCGGCATGAAACAGAGCGGCGGTTCCGGCGGCGCGGATGTCGCAATCGTCGGGATGCGCGCCGAAGGCGATGACGCGAATCCCATTGGAATTTTGGGCGAGCAGAACAGTCATACTGCTTAACAGTAATAAAAACTTCATCTCGCTATTGTCTATCAGGTAGAATCGAGACTTGCCATGACCTGGATTCAGACCATCGCGCTCGCCACACTCTTTTCCGCGGGCGCGTTCGCCCAGCCAAGCGAAGCGAAACTGTATAGCGTCGACATAAGGGTGGAGGATTTTTCGTCCGCGGAGCGTCTCTACTCGGGCCTCGGCTTTTCCGTGTCAACGCATAAGTCGCCGGAGGGACGCCTGGAAGGCATGGTAGTGAGTTTTGGCCCTCCCGCCTGCTGCCTCGAATTCTTCGAACCACGCGATAAAACCAGCGTCCTTGGCCCCTCAGCCGTGGAATTGGAAATCGCATCGGCCGAGCAAGCGGCACAGGAACTGAATGCCGCTCGAGTGAAAATGAATGCTCCCGTGCCTGGATCGAGGATATTGCACCTTCCCACTGGACCCGTAACGTTGCAATGGAAGACTCTGCGCTTTGCGGAAAAACTGGACTCCCGTCCCTTGTATTTCATGCAGACCCTGTCCGAAGCCGCCGTCATCGCCGCCCTGGACAAAAGCACACCCGTTCATGCGAACCGAGCTGGGTCGCTGACGGCTGCTCTTATCGCCGTCAATGACCTCGAGCGAGCCGCAGCCGAATACACGCACATCGGCACGCCGCGCGCACGCGACATCGAACTCCCCGAGTTCGGCGCCATCGCCCGGGAGATCGACTTCCAAAGCGGCAGCATTCTTTTATTGCGAGCGACCGATCCCTCCGGCCCCACCGCTCGGCGGCTGAAAACTCAAGGGGAAGGGATCCTGGCAGTGAGGATTGGTGCGACCGACCTGGCGCAGACCCGCAAGCTGATCGGCGAAAAGAATGTTTCGAAGAGCAAGCAATCGGTTCTCGTCTCCCCTGAAAACGCAGCCGGCGTGTGGCTGCAATTCCAGTCCGCGCGTCCGTAAACATCATGACCACCGACAAGCGCCTGCGCAGCGAAATTTGGTTTAACGACCGGGAAGAGCCCGGCGAATCGGCCGTCTATATTGAGCGGTTCACGAATTACGGCATCACGCGGGAAGAGCTGCAATCGGCGCGGCCGATTATCGGAATCGCGCAAACGGGCAGCGATGTTTCACCGTGCAACCGGCATCACTTGCAACTGGCGGCTCGCATCAAGGATGGGATTCGCGACGCGGGCGGCGTCCCCTTCGAGTTTCCGGTTCACCCGCTTCAGGAAACCTGCCGCAGGCCGACGGCCGCGCTCGATCGCAACCTGGCGTATCTCGGCCTGGTCGAGATTCTTTGCGGCTATCCCTTTGATGGCGTCGTGCTCACCACCGGTTGCGACAAGACCACGCCGGCGTGTCTGATGGCTGCGGCCACGGTGAATCTTCCCGCCATCGTGCTTTCGGGCGGTCCGATGCTCGATAGCTATATCGACGGAAAGCTCGCCGGCTCCGGCTCGGTGCTGTGGGAGGCGAGGCGGCTGGTTGCAGCGGGACAAATCACAGTGGAGGAGCTGGTCGACCGCGTGGTGCGCACGATTCCGAGCGTCGGGCATTGCAACACCATGGGCACCGCGACGTCCATGAATTCGCTGGCCGAGGCGTTGGGGATGTCGCTGCCGGGCTGCGCGACGATCCCGGCTGCCTATGCCGAGCGGGCCAAGATGGCTTATGAAACCGGGAAACGCATCGTCGAAATGGTGCGCGAGGATCTGACACCCAGCCGCATCCTGACGCGAGCCGCGTTTGAAAATGCGATTGTCGCGAACTCGGCGATCGGCGGATCGACCAACTGTCCTCCGCATATTACGGCGATCGCGAAACACATTGGAATAGAAGTGAGCATCAAGGATTGGGAAGAAATCGGGCATGAAATAAATCTGCTGGTGAACGTCGCGCCGGCGGGCTATTACTTGGGCGAGGGATATCATCGCGCGGGAGGAGTACCGGCGGTGGTCGGCGAGCTGATGCAGGCGGGAAAAATCCGCGAGGGCGCGCTGACCGTCACGGGAAAAACCATCGGTGAAAATTGCCGCGACGCGCGCAGCCTGGATCACAACATAATAAAAACCTACGCCGAGCCGCTCAAGAAAAACGCGGGACTTTTGGTCGTTTCCGGCAACCTGTTTGATTCGGCGCTGATCAAAACGTCAGTGATCAGCGACGATTTTCGGCGCCGCTATTTATCGGACGACGATTGCTTCACAGTGCGCGCGATCGTGTTCGATGGACCGGAGGATTATCGCCGCCGCATTGAGGATCCGGCGTTGAACATCGACGAAACATGCATGCTGGTGGTGCGGGGCGCGGGTCCCATTGGCTACCCCGGGTCAGCTGAGGTGGTGAACATGACGCCTCCCGGTCATCTGGTGCAGGCCGGCGTCCGGATGCTGCCGTGCATGGGCGACGGGCGGCAGAGCGGCACTTCGGAGAGTCCTTCCATTCTGAACGCCTCGCCCGAGGCGGCAATTGGAGGCAATCTCGCGATCCTGGAAACCGGGGATCGGATCAAGGTCGATCTGCGGCAAAGGCGGGTGGACGTGCTGCTCTCCGACGAAGAAATTTCGCGGCGTCGGGCGGCGCTGAAGCCAGTTGAGTTAAAGAACGATTCGCCGTGGCAGGAATTTTATCGGGCCCATACAGGCCAGCTCGACACCGGAGCATGTCTAGATTTTGCGGTCAAGTATCGGGATCTGCGCAAGGTAGTGCCGCGGCATTCCCATTAGCGCGGTGCTCGTGGGGCGGCGCCATGCGCTGCCAGCGATCACCCCAACCTCAACCGCCCCCAGCGTCCAGAACCGCGACCATCGGGAGCGGTCACCCCCGAAGTTTTCACACAGACTCGTAAGCCAGGGTACCGACGTCCTTTTAGCATAAGAAAACAACCCGCGAATCAACGATTTCCCGTTTTCACTCCACCCCGCCCACCGCCGCCGCATGAGACGCTGAATCAGAAGTTAGTCGAGCCATGTCTTCTCCGGCCGCGATTTCAGGCATCGGGGGAGCACTCCCGTTAAAAGAACGAGAATCTAACGAGAATGAACACCGGATTTCGCGCATCACGCAAGCAGTCACAGCCTTCATCCGAACCATGTATCTCGCTGGCGATCCGCGAGTTACCCTTGAAAATTCAGCAGCGCGACCAGGCGAATGGGCAACCATATCGTAAAGAAAAGCTCGAAAATCGGCACCAAAACAAACCCAACCTTGACGAACACTTAACCGTGCGCACCTCGCTATTGCGAGTCGCCGCGGGCTACTTCTTCCAGGATTCTGGCCGCGCGCGTGGGGTTAAACACGCCGCAGGAGCAGAAACGCGTCATGTAACTGGCAGCTTGTTCGGGCGTGCGGCGGCCTTCCCGCACCCAATCGATCAACTTTTTCGCCAGCGAATGACTCACCATCCCGTGGCCGCACATGGTCGAAAGCATCATCACTTTCGAGCCGGGCAGCTTCTCCGTCGCGCCCTCAAAACCGAGCGAATAGCCGACGCTATGGCGCGGAATAGCGGCGGCGAAGCAGCATTGCTCGGCTCCATCGATGGACGTCGAGATGTTGATGCTCAGGCCGAGATCGGCGTCTTTTACCGCTTTGATAAAATCCTCCGCCGCCACGCGATTATCGAATACCGCGGCCACGGTGGTAGGGCCGGTCAGCCCCGCGATCACGCCTTGAAAGTCCGGCGCGATGTCGCGATTCCAATGCGATGCCGGATTCATGTCCTTCGACGGACGAAGCGCGCCGCCATGGATCGCATCGCCCAGATTGACAGGCTTGAACGGCACCGCGAGCTCCAGAAACCGCTTGAGCTTCGGCAGCGAGTCCTGATCGTTGCGGCCCTTGCTGCACATGGCGAACACCACGTAATCGTCGCGAAAACTTTCGGCGTCCCCAAAGCGATGCAGAGTATTCGTCATTTCACACCGACCGTTTCCGGGACCGGTTGCGCGGCGGGATTGGTGATACGGCCGAGCCCGATATTGGTTTTCGCCCGCTCCAGTTTATATCCGAGCTTTTCTAGAACCGGCGCCACGACATTTTCCTCGCCGTCCTGGTCGCAACGCACACCGACGCCGAGTGCGACAACGGTTCCAATCTGCTTTTCGACATCCCAGACCAGGCGGATGATCTCTTCCGCGCGTTCCACCGGAACTTTGATTTCGACGATCGCGGATAAAACTTTCTCGTCCAGAATATCTTCGCGAATCGTTCCCGAAGCAACATCGCTCATCAGCGACGTGACGGGATTTTTCTTTTCGAACGCCACGCCGGCCCTCGCCAGCGCGATGGACATTTTTTGGATATCGCGGAATCGCGCGCCGACGCCGGGGCGGCCGAATTCAATGGTGAATCCAACTTCGCCGACTTTGACGCGTCCGCTGACATCGTTAGTCTTGACTTCCTCCGTGCCGCGGCCGTGGACGCCGGTGGATTCATGAGGCACGCGCGGATCGGAGAAGGCTCGGCGAACAATGCGCGGCCAGGCGAGTTCGTCGGGCTCAAACGCGGCGGTTGGGCAGACGTCCGGTTCGGGATCGAAGCGCAGGCGCATGGTCTGAAATATTTTTCGTACCGTGCGAACGAAAACCGGATTGAGATGTTCCTGGCTCAGACCGTTGAAACAGGCGTAGCATTCGACGCATTCATCGCGATTAATAGTCGCGCGATGGATGGTCTGATCGATGTAGATCGCGCCCATCGGACAAACATAAGTGCAGTTGCCGCAGGCGACGCATTTTTCCGGATTGATCTTCATAGCTCTATAGGTCGGCTCGCGTCGATCTTGGTGAAATACAGCAACGCAGCGAGGGCACACAACATAGAAGCGACCAAAAACGGCACGTTCCAACCGTACGCTTTCACCAGGTACGCCAGCGCGGCCGGCGAAATCGCGCCTCCTATATTACCGCACATGTTCATGACCGACGAGACGGAACCAGCGCAATCGCCTCCGATATCGAGAGGGATCGCCCAGGAAACGCCCACCGTGATTTCGAGGCCGAAAAACGCGATGCAGGACCACGCCACGCAGGTTTGGGGGTCATGCGTGAGCGTGGCGGGAATGATGCCGGCGGCGGCCAGAAGAAATCCGCCAATCGCAACCACGCGGCGCGATTGCTTCACGTTCGACGTCCTGCGCAGCAAAATATCGGAGAGCCATCCGCCGGCCAGATCGCCAATGGTCCCGGCCAGCAGAGGGAGGCTGGCATAAAATCCCATCTGCTTCAGGTCGTAGCCGCGATGCTGGTGAAGATAGGTCGGGAACCAATCGAGATATGTCGCCAGGCAGTAGTTGTAGCAGAAATACATCGCGGCGAGATACCAAAGACCGGAGCTCGAAAGAATTTTCCGCCACGGAACTTTCGCCCCAATGAGCCGGCCGCCTCCGGTGGCAGTGCGGATCAGATCGCGCTCCGCGAGGTTGGTTCCAGCGTGCTGATCGGGCACGTCGCGGTAATAGAGGAACCACGCGACGGCCCACACGACACCCATGATGCCGAAGGTCACGAAAGCAGCGCGCCAGCTGTAGCGGATGATAATCCAGACGACGAGAGGGGGCGTCATCGCCGCTCCGAGCCTGGATCCGGCGTGTGTGACTCCCTGCGCGAAACCGCGCTCGCCGGGCAGCATCCATCGCGAAAGAGATCGCGTGGCGATCGGGAACGCGCCCGCTTCGCCGATGCCGAACAGGAATCGCACGACGATCATCGAGGCGGCGCTCCACGTGAACGCGGTGAGCGAGGTGAACGCGCTCCACCAGATAACGATGATGGCCAGAGCGCGGCGCGGACCGATGCGGTCGCCGAGCCAGCCGCCGGGGATTTGGAACAGCGCGTAGGCCCAGCGAAAGCTGGCAAGAATCCACCCCATGGTGATCAGCGAGAATCCGAATTCCTTCTGAATCACCGGGGCCGCGTTGGAAATCACGACGCGATCCATGTAGGTGATCATGTAAACCGCGACGGTGAAGGCGAGCACGATATAGCGAACGCGGGTGGGACGCTGCATTTAAGAACGATCCATCACGGGCCAGATCGCCTCGACCGAGTCGCCCCGGCAGGCGTAGATTCTGTCGTAGAGATTGACGGTCGGATCGCAATGGGGTGCGATGAACTCGATTTTTTCTCCGAGAGCGAGTTTGGTGTCGAGGTAGCCAAACTCGTCGCCGCCCCAGCGGTACTTAGCGCTCAAATACACGGGTTCGGGGCCGAAGGGGCGATCCGTCGCGAACGCTTTGAAGCCGGCGTCGACCGAGACAAAGGAGTCGTGATTAGCGCTGACAACGGTGGCGAGGATGGTCATAGCAGGCTCAAAGTCGATGCCGAGGCGGCGATATGCGAGGTCCATCATGACGTAGGATCCGGCCTGTATCTCAGTGACGTCGGCCAGATCCAGATCGACGTCCCAAGTGCCAGTGCTTCCGCCGCTCAGGATTTCAGTGCCGAGCAAATCGCGAATGGTCGCCGCTGTTTGAAACGCAGATTGCGAAATATGTTTTCGCGCGGCTACGTCCACTCCGTGCGATCCGCTGACCGAATAGGCCTGCAACCCGCGCAGGCGAAGATGGGAGCTCTTGGCGATAGCGCGGGCAATTCCGAGAGCCTGCTCTGCCGAGCTCGCCCCGGTGCGGTGGTCGCCGACGTCGAGATCGATCAAAAGATCGATAGGCCGCGAGGTTGCGTCGTACCATTCGACTTGTCGCACGTGATCGACGACGGCCATCGCGCCGGTCGCTGCAACGCGGGCGATCTTCGCGGGATCGGCCAGCGGAGAGGTCAGCAGAATGCCGGGGATGCCGTTCTTCGCCATCAGCTCCGCTTCGGCGACGGTGGCCACGCAGATACCGCACGCGCCATGGTCCATCTGCCGGCGCGCAATCTCGACACATTTGTGCGCCTTGGCATGCGGGCGGAGGTTTTTGCCGGATTCCTTCGCCTTCCGCGCCATACGTTCGAGATTGGATTCGAGGAGATCGAGGTCGAGGAGCAGGGCAGGGGTCGGGATCTGAGATTTCGGGAGCACCGATCCATTATGTATGATG
>Ga0302326_10020859_pt1 | contig 13459 bp, 11 predicted proteins | sample Palsa_T0_3_FD_202264 | JGI IMG/M metagenome (GOLD analysis project Ga0302326, IMG submission 202264) | Peat permafrost microbial communities from Stordalen Mire near Abisko, Sweden - Palsa_T0_3 | ecosystem: Environmental > Terrestrial > Soil > Palsa > Peat permafrost | place: Sweden: Abisko... | reverse complement strand
ACGAGCATCCCCGCTGTGGGCTGTGAGGAGCGAGCAACGCCGCCAAACGGCCCAAAGCACTCTCGCCTTCGGTGGTGCGGCTTTTTGGCTTGGGCTGCGTTGCTCCTCAGTCACAGACCACTGCGGGTATGCTCCTTCGTCGCGCCTTGCCCAAGCCAAAAATCCGCGCCACGCGGCCCTCCCCTACTTTTTAGACGCCCTCATGGGGTCAGCACGGCGGCGTGCGGGAGCACGGACGGCTGAGGCCCGCCGTCCCTGCCTTTACCGCGACGAATGCTTGCGGGAAGCGCGGCCCACACGCATGACTGCGGCATGCCTGATCCGATTGCCAGCGCCAGCGAACTGACCGTTCGTTACGGCCCGCACCTTGTCCTCGATCGCGCCACCATCGCGATTGGCGAAGGCGAGCGGATCGGCCTGGTCGGGCGCAATGGCTCGGGCAAATCCACCTTCCTGCGAATTGCCGCCGGCGAGCTGGAGCCGGACTCCGGAAAGTTCACGCGCCGGCGTGAACTCATTACCGGCTATCTGCCCCAGATCTTTGCCCTCGATGACGCGGCCACGGTCGCGACCAACATCCGCCACGGCGCGCAGCGCGTGCTCGAACTACTCGCCGAGTACGAGACGACCCCCGCGGCGGGCGAGCGCGCGGCCACGCTGTTGGACCAGATCAATCACCACGACGGCTGGGAGCTGGATCGGCACATCGGAAGCCTTGCCACCCACCTGAACGCCCCGGCGCTCGACCGGGTCGTCGGCACGCTCAGCGGCGGCGAGAAACGCCGCGTGGCGCTCTGCCGCGCGCTCATTGCGCGCCCGGACTTCCTCATTCTCGACGAGCCGACCAACCATCTCGATACCGTCAGCATCGAGTGGCTGGAGGATTTTCTGGCACGGTACCCGGGTGCCTGTCTCTTCGTCACGCACGACCGCTATTTCCTCGACCGCATCGCCACGCGGATCATCGAGCTCTCCCGCGGCGGCTTTGCGAATTACGAGGGCAGTTACAACGATTACCTCGTCACGAAGGCCGAGCGCGAAGCCGCCGAGGCCCGCGTCGAGCACAAGCGCCAGATGTTTCTCAAACACGAGCTCGAATGGGTGCGGCGCGGACCGAGCGCCCGCCGCACCAAATCGGTGGACCGCATCGAGCGCTACTTCGAGGAAGCGGCCAAAGGCCCACCGGAGCAGGAGATCGATGTGGAATTGATTATCCCTCCGGCGCCGAAGCTGGCCAACCGCGTGATCACACTCACCAACGTCGGCATGGAACTCGGCGGCCGCATGCTCTTCGATTACGTCAACCTCGACCTTGCCGCGGGCCAGCGCCTTGGCGTGGTCGGCCGCAACGGCCTGGGCAAATCGACCCTCTTAAAAATCATCATCGGCGAACTGCCGCCGACGCACGGAGAAGTGGAACTCGGCGCGCGCACGCAGATCAACTACGTCGATCAAAACCGGCTCGCCCTCGACGATGACAAGACGGTGTGGGAGGAAGTCGGCGGCGGCAGCGAGCATGTCCGGCTCGGCGAAGAAAGCATCACGCTGCGCAGCTACCTGCGGCGGTTCCTGTTTACCGAGGATCGGATCAATACCAAGATCGCCCAGCTCAGCGGTGGCGAGCGCAGCCGCATCCTCCTCGCCAAGATTCTCAAGCGCGGTGGCAATGTGCTGATTCTCGACGAACCGACCAATGACCTCGACCTTGCGACGCTGCGCCTGCTCGAGGAAGCACTGGTCGGCTTCAGCGGTGCGGTCATCGTCGTCAGCCACGACCGCTATTTCCTGAACCGCGTCTGCACCGGTACGCTCGCCTTCGAGGGTGACGGCGTCGTCACGCTAAATGCCGGCAACTACGATTACTACCGCGAGAAGAAAGCCGCCCGCGCGAGCGGAGGAGCCACCGCCAGTCTGAATAAACCTGCCGAAGGAGCCGGGCCGCGCCGCGCCGAGCGAGCGCGCAAACTGAGTTACAAGGAAACCCGGGAACTCGAAACGATCGAAGCAGACATTCTCGTCGCGGAAACCGAGGTCGCGCGCCTCGAGGGGGCCTTTGCCGCGCCGGATTTTTACGAGAAGCACGCCCACGAATGGCAGGCGCTCGAAACGCAGCTCAAGGAAGGCAAGAAACGCGTCACCCGCCTCTACGCCCGCTGGGAGGAACTCGAAGCGATCAAGGCGGCAGGGGTTTAGATTTCCCGGCGTCGCGAATGCCGAGGTCTATTGCGCCCGCCGGTGTGCCTGGTGGATGGATTCGCCGGCTCCTCGTCGGAGTGGTTCGATGCGCGCCTGGCGCAGCTGATATTGTTTCGGACGTGGCCCTGATGGATATCCCATTCATCTGTCCCTATCTTCGGCCGGTGCTCCACCGCGCGCTTCCCGCTGCTTGCCAATCGCTAACCTGATTTTGGTTCGGAGCGCTGGCGAGAAAAGGCTCAAGCCGATTTCCGCGCCGCAAGTGGGTGCGAGCCGGGTAGGGCGCACTGGCCTCAGTGCGCCGGAAGCGGCGTCGTTGCTGTGCGACACGTTCATCCAGAACTCGCCGGCAGGATGCCGGTACCGCAGTCGCGGGAAGCTGGAGGCTCGCGCTCCCATTCTCTGTTCCGAATCGACGCGGTGCTTCACGTTCGGTGATCGCGCGGCGAACGGCAGCGAGCGGGGCGCTGTTGTCGAAGGTCACGGTCGTTCCGTGGCGGACGACGCCGAGTTGTTTCCAGAGCGCGGGCAGGTCGACGGTGACCGGTTTGTCCTTCATTCCGTCGTAGAGTTCGCGCAAGACCGGCACTCCCGTGGCGGCGTCGCCCGTGGCGATAACACGATCGATCGTCCAGGTGCTGACGATCGTCCCGCCGGCGGCGTGAATGGCGCGCAGGGCGTGCTCGAGACCGAAGCGGTTGTTGGTGCGGCGCCGGATCTCGACATCGGCGCGCAGGCAAAAAAGCGCGCCTCCCCAATAGGTGCGGCCCCAGGTGTGCGTGTGATCCAGCCCATGGTCGCCGGATTTCGGCTCGCCTTCCGGAAGGCGGTCCACGAGGTCGAACCAAACCCGTTCCGGCGGAATGATGCCGACCCGGCAGCGGGCAATCGGCTCGCAGTACGTCGCCAGGCCTTCTTCGAGCCAGAGATAGCGATCCAGGATGTTCGGAAAGGCGAGGTGCATCATCTCGTGCGTCAGGATCCAGTCGTCGGCCAGGTCCGCATTCGTGGCGTCGCGACCCAGCGAGACGGTCGTGAGCGCGCCCTGCCAGCCAAAGGACTGGCCACCACTCACATCGTGCCCGTCGGCCAGGGTGATGCGCAGCGTAAGGCGGGGGACACTAAAAGTGCCGTAGTAGTTCGCAAGCGCGTGGGCGGAAGTCTTGATCCATTTCGTCGCGGTTTTCTCCAGAGCGGGGCTCACGGTGCCCGTATACTCGACGTCGATCGTCCCGCCCTGGACGGCCATGGACCCGCCGTTTGCCGGGAAGTGTAGCGTGAAGCTGACCAACAAAATCGCGGCCAGCAGCCGCAACTCCATGAAGTGTTTCGAGCGCGCTCGCGATCGCCGGATCGTCTTCACGGTCGTGAGGTTATACGACGTGTCCGCCGGTGGATGCCGGGGAATTCCGCCAGCCGGGAAGGCGGCGGTGGAAGGTGCGTGGTTGGCACCATCCAGAGGCCTTTCAGCGGACATTGAACCGCGGATTCTGACCTAAAAATCGAATCGGATTCTGAAAAATCAGCCGATCAATCATCTCCTCGGAATGGCCGCGCCGGCGCATTTCGATGGCCGTCTTTGGCACCGCCAGAGGATCGCTGCGACCCCAATCACACGCACTGTTCAGCCAGACCCGCTGGCCGCCGTAGACTTCAAACATGTCGATGGCCCGCGGCGGCGTGGTCTTGGATTCGGGATAGAGCGTGATCCCGGCCCAAAAACCGGCGTCGAGGACCATCTGGATGGTATGCTCTTCGACGTGGTCGATGATCACGCGCTCGGGCTTGATCCGCGAATCGGCGAGTATGGCATCCAGGATCAAGCGTGTGCCCTTGAACTTGTCCTCGAGATGGGGGGTGTGCACGAGAATGAGCTGGCCGTGGCGCGCCGCCAGATCGATGTGCTGCTCGAGCACTTTCAACTCGTTGCGGGTGTTTTTGTTCAGGCCAATCTCGCCGATGCCCAGGACATTTGGCCGGTCGAGGAATTTCGGAATCAACGCGATCACGTCCTGCGCCAGCATCACATCCTCGGACTCCTTGGGATTGATGCACAGCCAGGTAAAATGCGGAAGGCCAAATTTGGCCGCGCGCTTCGGTTCGTAATCGGTGAGCTGGCAAAAGTAGTCGTAGAAGCCCTGCGGTCCGCTGCGGTCGTAGCCCGCCCAAAATGCCGGTTCGCAGACCGCGCGGCAGCCGGCGGTGACCATCGCCTCGTAGTCATCCGTCACCCGGCTGACCATGTGTCCATGGGGTTCGATGTAGCGCATGGTCAGTTCGCCTCCTGGCCGGGCCAGGCGCCGATGGCGCCCTTGCCCGGCGCCTTCGCGATCGGCTCGGTGGTGGGATCGCTCAGCGACAGCAAGACACTCCTGGCGCGCACCGGCTCAGCGCGTTGCAACTCCTGAAGCGCCTTGCGAAAGGCGGCCAGGCGAAAGTCCGGCTCCCCCTCGCCGCGGTCCACCCGGTCGAGAAACGCCGCGATGTCGATGAGTTTCGACCGCGCGTCCATGAAATAGAGGTCGAGTAGATTCTGGCGGGTCATGTCGGCGGCGAGTGGATGGTTGATAGTTGATGGTTGATAGTCCGCCACAGGACCGACGAAATGGCCGCTCCGCGGCGGATGGGCGAGGAATTGAATATCGTTCGCGGGGAAGGCGGTGCAACTGGCAAAGAGGGCATCTTAAAACAGCACAGCCCCGGAGATTTGCCTCCGGGGCCGTGCGTCAACCGAAAATGATGAAAGGAAAGCGACTTACTTGTCGGAGTCGGGATTGAAGTCCTTGTGGCCCTTTTCCTTCTGGTCCGCGAGTTTCTCGAAAATCTTCTTGGCGTCGTCGGTCTTGCCGGCCGTCACCGCCGCTTCGAGGTCGTCGAAGGTCTTCGCGACTTCCTTCATCTCCGACTTGTATTTGTCGAGATAGGCGGCCTTTTCGCCGGCGGGCACGTCCTTGGTCTTGGCGGGCTCGAGCTTCAGGCATTCGTCGAGGCTCTTCTTGGCCGTGGCGATCAAGGCGAGGTTGTCGTCCTTCTTGGAAGCGTCATCGATCTGCCGCTTCATCGTGCGGATGCTCTTGTTGACAACCTTCATGGATTTGGCCAGCGGCGTGTCGTCGTCCGCGGCAAAGGCAACGTTGAATCCGAGGGCCGCAACGGCCAGGAGGGTCAGGAGGGATTTCAATTTCATAGTGTGGATATGGTGAGTGTCTTTTCCAAGGTTGCGAGTTTCAGCGGCGCTTGCCAACTTCTTTGTTTGCAGAAAATCGTCTATTCCGCCCGCAGCGCTTCGATGCCGCTGTCGCGCAAGGCCAGCCGCGTCGCCAGCCACGTCCAGAAGACGCAGCCCAAGGCCAGCCCGGCGAGCAAGAATGCCATTTCCTGGAGGGGGAAGCCGCCGGCTTTTTCCAGGAGATTGGGCCAGACTGCCACGAGGGCGCTCACGGTCCCGATGAGCAGCGCCGAGACGATGAGCCAGCGATGTTCGACAAAGACGAGCTGCCGCAACTGCCGCGGCCGGAAGCCGACGGCGGCGAGCAAACCGAATTCCCGCCGGCGCTCGAGCACATTGCGCGCGACGACCACCGCCAGGCCGGCGCTGCCGAGCAGCAGGCCAAGACCGCCGAGCGCCTGGAAGATCGCCAGGTAGGTGTTCTCGACGGTTTGAAACTCGCTGAGCTTGCGCGCCGTGCTGGTCAGTTCGAGCCCCCGGTCGGTCAGCGCGCGGGAGAGTTCCGCCCGGACCGCTTCCGCTTTGGCCGGCGGGCAGTTGATGAGGAAATAGCGGTAGCCGCCGCTATCGGGGAAGTGCTTTACGAATTCGTCTTCGGAAATGACGATATTGCCCTGGAGAACGGAGCCGGAAAGCGCGGCCACGAGGTGGATCTTGAGCGGTTGGCCGCGGTCATCGCGGTACTCGATGGTCTCGCCCACGCTTTTTTGCACGGAGTATTCGAGCGTGTTGGCGTCGGCAATGCCGGAAATTTCATCGGCGGCCAGCGGCTTCGCTACGAGCCCCAGCAGTTTCGCCAGGAACCCCAGCGGTCTCGCCACGAGCCCTTGCGGTTTCGCTAACTGCCCCTGCGGATTCGACAACAGCGCCCAGTTGGCCTTGGCGTCTTTGAACAGGAAAGCTTTCCGGTCTTCGAACTCCTTCGGCTGAACGCCGAGGATGCGCGGCTGGAGGGCGCGATTGAGATTCAAACAACTGGCCTCGTCGCCATCGCGGACGCGGAGCGGCACGACCTTCACTTCGCGCATGATGTCGTCGCTCAGGCCGTAGGCTTCGCGGCCCTTCTCACTGTTGAGGTCTTCGTAGATGGGCAACGCCGATTCGCCGACGAGAGCGAAGCCGCCGGTGCCCGGATCACTGGTGTCGCCATCGCGCACGGGCGGGTGGCGGAACGAATCGACCGCGACGACCATGAACACGCCGCTGGCCAGCACGGCAATGGTGGCGAGGCTGCGTCCGCGGCGGCGGGTGGCATTGCGCGTGCCAAGCTGGCCAATGCTTTCGAGGCCGGGAGTGGCCGCATTGGCGAGTCGCCGCAAAGAGCCAAGGGAAAGGAGCAGGCCCGAGATGAGCAGAAGCGCCCCGGCGCCAAAGAACGCCATCGCGCCTTTCATGGAGAGCAGCATACAGGCGGCGGCGAGCAGCGCGACGGCGGCGAGGATGAAGGTGACGGTGCCCGTGCCCCGCTGTTTGCCGGCCTCCATAATTTCACCATTCAACAGATCGCGCACGCTGTGGCGCAACTGGCGACGGCTGGCGAGCCACATGGCCACCAAGGCGACGATGACGCCGGAGCCAATGCCCGTCGCGAGCGTGTCAGGCGGCAGGACAAATTGAAAATCGACGGCGCCCACAGCCCCGCGCCAGACGGTGCCGAGCGCCCGGAGAACGACTAGCGTGTAAAGAACGCCGGCGAAGGCTCCCACGACACTGCCGACCAGGGCGAGCACGGCGCCCTCGGCGAGGAAGAGGCGACGCACCTGTTTCGGACGCAAGCCGAGCGCCAGCAGCAGCCCAGCCTCGGCATTGCGCTGTTCGAGCGAGAAGACAAAGAGCATCCCGGTGAGCACCGCCGCGGCGATGATGAGGAAGAAGGAAAAGTAAACGAACAACTGGCCGAAATCGACGGGTGCATTGGTCGCGGCCAGAGCGTCCTGCCGGAGCGGCATAAATTGGAAGCCGAGCTTCCCGGGCGTCAATCTCCCGCGCAGTTCGCTCTCGATTTGCATTTTGTTCGTTCCCGCAGGCCAGCGAATGGAGGTGAGCTTTCCCCAGCGATTGCTCCACAGCTCCTGGCCGATTTTTAGGTTCACGAAGGCCTTCGGAGTGCCACGATACTGTTCCCAATACGCCTGGTCCTTGTCGCGCATCTTCGTCAAGTCGAAGTCGAAGCCGGGCTTCCAATCGCGGCAATTCTTTTTGTCCGCGAGCCCGGGGAATTCCGGCATCCACGAATCGTTGAGCTGCGGCGTTTCCATCGGCAGCACGGCGCGGACGGTGAATTGGCGGGATTTCTCGACCAGCTTTCGACGCTCTCCCATGACGTAGTATTTGATCGTCACCTGCCCGCCGGCGGCCACGGAGAGATCGTCCGCCTCCCATTGCGAGATCACGATCTCATCATCCTTGAGATCGGCGGGCACAAAGCCCGAGGCGTCGGCATTGACGGCGGTAACCATCGAATACGGGGTGGCCTTGTCGCCGCTGCGCAACTCATTGACGAAATAAGTGAGCGCTTCCATGCGCCGTTCCGCGCCGGGTGCGGCGCTGACAATTGCGGGATCGAGGAACACCCTTGGCGTACGCAACTCGATTTCCCCGGTCTTGATGTCGCGAAGTTCCAGCGAAGCATCGTCGAGGGAGAATTTGCCGGTCACCGCCGTGCGGACTTCGGCGGGCGTGGTCGGCTTCGATCCTTCGGCATGTCCGGCGAGCAATAGATTCGCCTGCCCGGCGAGCCCGATTTTTTGCTCCAGCAGGCCGAGCGGCACGAAGGCCGAATAGGGCGGGATCTGGCTGGCGGTGAGGGAAAAGTTTCCGTACTCCGCGGCGGAAACGACATTCGCGACTTTTGCCCGGATGGCGACGACATCGTTCTCTTCACCCGAGAGCGGCGCGTCGCGGGAAAACATGCCGGGCTTTTCCACGCGCATGTTGAGGGTGTCGCCGATTTTGGCGCCGAGTTGTTCGGCGAGACGTTGATTGAGCACCACGCTGTCGACCGGAATGGCGATCGGCGGGGCGGCGAGCGACAATTTCCAGAACCGCTCATCGACGCCGAGCAACTGCACCGTGTTGACGCGCGCGGCGCCGTCGGCCCGGGTGACGGAACCGCGCAAGAGCATGACCGGCGCGGAGTTTCCCGCGGCGTTCGCCAGTTCGCTGCGGAAGAAGCGATCGCCGGAGGTGAAGGCCACGTCGGCGCGGCCCACCCGCGCCAGCGCCTGCCGGCGCAAAGTGGCCTTCACGGAATCGCCCACGAGCAGCGCCCCGGTGAGGACCAGCGCGCCGAGCGCCGCGCCGATGAGCACCCCGAGATGTGTGCGCCAGTAGTAACGCGCACTGCCCAGGATGAGCGTCCCGGCATTCATGCGCGGGCGAGCAGTTTACCGTCGCGCAATTCCATGACCCGCTTCATGCGCTCCGCGAGATCGGGCGCGTGCGTGACCATGATGAGGGTGACGCCGCGCGTGCGATTGATTTCGACGAGCAGATCGACCAGCCGGGCCGCGTTCACCCGGTCGAGCGCGCCGGTCGGCTCGTCCGCGAGGAGCAGCTTCGGTTCGTTGATCAGCGCCCGCGCCACGGCCACGCGCTGGCGTTCACCGCCGGAGAGTTCGCCGGGACGATGATGGAGGCGATGTTTCAGGCCGACGGCCTCGAGCAATTCCTCGGCACGTCCGCGGGCGGCGCCCCGGCTGGCCTTGGGCCCGGCGAGGGTCGGGACGAGGACATTTTCCAGGATGGTGCACTGCGGCAGGAGATGGTGGAGCTGGAAGATGAAACCGACGGTGGTATTGCGATAGTCGGCCAGGTCGTTGCCGGCCAGTTCCTCGACGTCGCGGCCAGCCACGACCACTTCACCGCTGTCGGCCTTGTCCAGCGCGCCGAGGACGTTCAGAATCGTGCTTTTCCCCGAGCCGGATGGGCCGGTAATCGAGAGGGTCTCGCCGGCCTCCATTTGCAGATCGACGCCCCGCAATACCTCGACGGCATCACCGCCGTCCGGCGCACGGTACGTTTTGCAGAGATCTTTGATTTCGAGGAGCATGGGTACTAATCGCGCCATATCCAGCGGCGCGCTTTCATTTCAAATCGGGGCAGGGTATGCGCGGCCACGCGCGTGACGGGAATGCGCAGGGAAAAGGTCGAGGTCAGGGCGCGTTCGAGTTTTTTGGCGGCGGCGTCATCAGGGCTTTCGATCTGCACTTCCACTTCGGTGAGGGCATGGCGACGGCTGATTTCGACGCGGTACTCCTCGATCTCCGGCACGAGCCGCACGGCTGCATCAAACGCCGCCGGATACAGGTTCACGCCCCGAACAACCACCATGTCGTCGGCCCGCCCAACGATCCCGCCCGCCAGGGCAAAGCCCGGCGCATCCGCGGCGCGGCGGACGAGGTCACCGGTGCGATAGCGGAGCAGCGGGCAGGCGGTCCGGCCCAAGGTCGTAAGGACGAGTTCGCCGACTTCGCCGGCAGCGACAGCTTCGCCAGTTTCCGGGCGAACGATTTCGGCGAAATAGGAATCTTCGAGGACCTGCAGGAGATCAGGCCGATCCGGTGTTTGAAAGGCGACCGGACCGACTTCGGTCATGCCGTAGTGATCGAGGACCTCCGCACCGTGCCAGGCCGCGCTGATGCTCTTTCGCACTTCCGGAATGCTGCCACCCAGCTCGCCCGCAACGATGATCTTGCGAACCACCGACTCGCGGAGATCGATCTGCTCCTCGACAGCGGCCTGGGCCAGGCGCAGCGCGTACGTGGGCGTGCAGCACAGCACGGTGGCGCGATGTTGAATCATCGCGCGAACCCGTGCGGCGCTGCCGAGTCCACCGCCGGGTATGCCGAGGTAGCCCGATCGGGCCGCGGAATCGAATGCGGTCCAAAACCCGAGGAATGGGCCGAAGGAAAACGCGAAATAAATACGCTCCCCGGGCGTCAATCCGGCAGCGCGGTAGATGGCCGCCCAATTGCCGAGCATCCATTCCCAGCTCTCCGGGGTGTCGAGGATGACGAGCGGCCGGGCGGTGGTGCCGCTGGTCTGGCAAAAGCGGGTGTAGAGTTCCAGCGGATAGGTGTGGTTTGAGCCGTAGGGCGGATGCGCCGCTTGATCGACCACCAGATCTTGTTTGTGGGTGAAGCTGACGCGCTTGGAAAAGTCCTCCAGCGACGTGATCGCGTGCGCGTCGACGCCGTCCGCGGCGAGGCGCCTGGCATAGAAGCGATTGCCCGGCGTGAGTTCGGCGAGCAGGGCGCGCAGACGGTCAAGCTGGCTCATGGGGGGCCCCCTTGCGCGATGGGCTTCGCGCCATCGGCTAGACTTTCTGGGCCTCGGCGACGACGGGCGGTGCGGCTTTCTTCGGCGGCGGGGGGCCGGGCTTGAACTTGGTCACGAGGCCACCGCCGCAGACGGCACAGACGAGGCCCAGCCAGAATAGTGGGTGAACGCTGGCCACGCCACCGGCTGGTGGTTTCACGATCATGGCGATGATGGCGTTCACGACCGGTGCGCCGGCGAAAATGATGGTCATCACGACGGCCGGATTGCCCTTGGCGCCGAAAGCCAGCAGCGCGCCGAGGGCGCCGACCGCGCCGACGATGCCCGCGATGAGCGAGAGCGCCATGCCTGCGACCGGATAATTCCAGTTCGCACCGCTGAGCACGAGAATGAGTAGTGGCGCCAGGACTGCGGCGAGAAAGTAGGCGATGCCGACGAAGAGAAAGGCTTTCATTCGGCCGTTGGCCGGGTCGTGCATGTTTTCGGAGCCCGTGGCCAGGAAGATGCCGTAGGTGCCCCAACAGAAGACGGTGAGCAGCGCAAAGGAGAGCCAGGTGGCGGAGGATTGAGGTGCGGTGGTAGGTGGCATGGATGTTGGTGGGTTGGGTAGAGTGATAATCACGCCGCGGCGGGCGGTCTTAGCAATTCCGGCGGGGCGGCGCCGATCCGGGCACGGATGCGATCGGGGATGAGAACGGGAACGAGCTTTCCAGTCGTTTTATCCACGCTGGCACAGACGGCGGCGAGAGTGCCGCGCGCCACTTCCACGCCATCGCCGACCTTGCGAAAAATAAACTGGTAGCGAATCGAGCGGCTGCGCACTTCGGCGACGATGAGATGAATCTCGACTTCCTCCTCAAAACGCAGCGGGGCCCGGTAGTCGCACGCGGCGCTGACCCGCGGCCAACCAATGGTGGCGTCGTCCTCGAGTCCGTGGATGGTAAAGCCGAGCGAGCGGAAAAAAGCGTGTTCCGTCGCCTCCATCATGCGGAAAAAATTTGAAAAATGCACGATGCCCGCCATGTCGGTTTCCGCGAATTCAACGCGGCGGGTCATCTTAAAGTCGTAAGCCATTGGTCTCATACAGTTAATGGACCGGTTCGGGCTCGTCGATCATTTCGCGCGTGATTGACGCGAGCCGCCCGGCGAGCCGGCTGATCGAGAACTCGCGCTGGACCGCCGCCTGGCCTTTGGCGCCCAGGGCGCGGGCTTCCGCCGGGGCGCCAAGGAGGGATTCCAAGGCGTCCGCCAGGCGTTCGGCGCTTTCGGCGGCGGTGGCCTCGAGTTCGAAAAGGCGACCGCCTTCGGTCGCACTGACGAGTTCCGGGAAAGCCGCGGTGTTGGGCAGAACCACCGGCACACCGGCGGCGAGCGCTTCAATGACGTAAAGGCCGAAGGCCTCGCCGTAGGTCGCCGGAACGGAAAAAACGGTGAGGCTTTCGAGAAAGGCGATTTTTTCCTCGCGGCTGACATTGGGCAGCCAGGCCACGTCCTGGTCCACGCCGGCGGCCTTCAGCCTGGCCTTGAGCGTTTCCACATACGCGGCGTCGGCGGCCGTCATAGAGCCGGCGCACCGGAGCGTCGCGCGCGGAAAGCGTCCCCGTTTTTTCAAGGTGATAAAGGCGTCGACGAGCAAACCGAGGCCCTTGCCCGGGATAAACCGCGCGAGGTAACCGATGACGTGCGCGGGGACTTCGCGGCTGGCGCTGTAGCCATCCGTGGCCACGCCATTGGGAACGACCTGCATCCATCGGTCCCGGTCGGCCGCGTTCCAGGCGATGCGACGAGCCGTGAGGTCGGCAAAATAATGACTCGGGGCGATCCACCCATCGGCGTCGCGCATGCGCTCGCCGAGCAGCGACCAGACCTGTTCGGTCCACGGCGCGCCAAGACCATCGATGAAAGAATCCTCCCCCTGGAGAAAACCGAGCACCGGGACACCGAGTTCCGCCTTGAGGCGTCGTGCGAGGCCGGCTTGCAACGCCGTCGAAAGCCAGATGGCATCGGGCCGGGCGTGTTCGCGCAGCCAGGCGATGAGTTCCTCGATCTCCGCCGCTTGATGGCCGCGTTCGCCCCGGAGCATCGAGAGGGTCATCTCCGCGACGTCGGGTCCACCCGTGCGCGCCGCGGCTTTGCCGGCGACCAGGCGCAACAAAGTGCGATGCGACAACACGCGGTCCATCCAGCGCGGCATGTGGCGCAGCCAGGGCACCTTTTCCCGCAGATACGTGCTGACACCGCCGAAGAAGATCGGCGTGCCGGGGCTGGCGGCGTCTTCATCGAGCGTGAGCGGGAGGTACATCGGCAGCATCAGCGCATCGTGTCCCTGGCGGTGCAATTCCTTCGCGAGCGCGTTATCGCGCATGCAGACCCCGCAATGGTAGCTGCCGGTGCCGGGAGTGAGCAGGACGATTTTCATCGAGTTACGGAGCGCGCAGGTCGTAGCAGATCAAGCGGGGCTTGGTGCCACCGCTGCCGGCTTCGTTCTGGCAGATGAAGAGGCGGCCATTGCTCAGAGCCGGCATGGTCCAGCTTTCCGGCGCGTGAAAGAGTTTCGCGGAGGCGCGCATTTTCGCGCCCTTGGGCGTGAGGTCCAGCCACGCCAGGTCGCCGTTCTCGCCGAGGCAAAGGAAAGCACCATCGGCCTTCAGCAAGGAACCGCGCTGAAAGCGGCCACCGAGATCATCGCGCCAGAGTTCACGGCCCGTGGCCACTTCGTAGCAGGCGAGTTCAGCGTTTTGCTGGTGCTGGCCC